>JAABUJ010001010.1_pt1 | contig 45793 bp, 42 predicted proteins | sample 5559131 | NCBI WGS metagenome assembly JAABUJ01 (sample SAMN10711875, study PRJNA513366) | rock metagenome | isolation source: Antarctica rocks | place: Antarctica: Victoria Land, Mt New Zealand nord | collected 2016-01-07
CTCCGGCGCGACCCCAACGATCTCCTCATCGATCCCGATGTCCATCACGCTGGCAGCAACCATGCCAAACAAGTTCACCGCCGGGCTACATAACCCTTCCCAACACCTACCAGAGCACTACTAGGCAACGCGGCGTTGGTCGACAACAGCCGCGAGACACTCGCCGAGTTCGCGAAGGTCTGGTGGCATCGGTACGTGGTGCCCAACCTCGCGCGGCACACGCAGCTCGTGTACGCCTCGATGCTCGACGTCCACGTCATCCCCCGGCTTGGCGCTGTCCGACTCCAGTCGCTCACGCCCGAGCTGATCGGCGACTTGCGCGCCGACATGGCAGCCGCCGGCGTCGGCGACGCGGCCACCCGCAAGACGCTCGTCGTCTTGCAGAGCATGCTCGAGCGCGCAGTCGAGTGGCGGCGTATCGACTCTAACCCCGCCCGCGCGATCCGTAAGCCGAGCCAGGCTCGGACACGCGTAGTCCGGCCGCTTCCGCCGCACACGATCGAGGCCATGCGCGCTCACCTCTTGAGTGACGGCCACATGCTCGACGCGACGCTCGTGGCGGTGCTCGCCTACGCGGGCCTGCGCCCAGGCGAAGCGCTCGGGCTGCGCTGGCACGATGTCGGCGAGCGCACGGTTCTGGTCGAGCGCTCCGTCGCCTTCGGAAAGCTTAAGTCCACCAAGACCGGGAAGAATCGCACTGTCCGGCTACTGGCCCCGCTCGCAGAAACGCTCGCCGCCTGGCGCCAGGTCACCAAGCGTGCCGGAGCTACCGATCTCGTCTTCCCGGCCCCGGACGGCTCCCCCTGGAACCTTGACCGCGCCAACAACTGGCGCGGCCGAACTTTCGCTAAAGCCTGCAAAGCAGCCGGCGCGACCGGCGTCCGTCCATATGACCTGCGCCACAGCTTCATCAGCCTGCTGATCGCGCAAGGCGCCACCGTCGTCGAGGTCGCCCGCCAAGCCGGACACAGCCCAACGATGACGCTCGGCACCTACGCCCACCTGTTCGACGAGCATGACGAGAGCCGGCACACCTCAGCGGAAGCCCTCATCCGCACCGCCCGGGCAGCACACGGTGTCTCCGAGGTGTCCGTTTGGTGTCCGCGTCCTACGACCCCGTCGGTGTCTTCCAACCAAAAGCCCTGCAAATACGGGATGGGCGATCCAGGACTCGAACCTGGGACCTCTTCCTTATCAGAGAAGCGCTCTAACCGACTGAGCTAATCGCCCGAGACGCGCGATTCTAACGGCCGCAGAGAGCTGTGGCCGACGGCGCCGCCCGAGCCTGCCGGTCAGGACAGCGGACCGGTGCTGCCGCGCACCCGGCGGGCCAGATCAAGGGCATCGTCGATCGAGTCGAAGGCCAGGTGAGCGCGATAGCCGCCGCTGGCCGTGGCGGTCACCTCGACCTCACGGCCGAAGGCCGCACCGAGCGCGTCGTTGATCTGGCTGATCGCCGCCTCCTGATCAGGATGCAATCCGCGGCGACGCCGCGAGCCCCTGTGAGCCGGCCCATTGCCGGTGGCCCGCCGGGCGCGCTCCTCGAGCTCGCGGACCGACCAGCCACCGTCGACGGCAGCCCGGGCGAGGCGACGGCGGTCAGCGTGCTCGGCGGCGGTCAGCAGCGCGCGGCCGTGGCCCTCGCTCAGCTCGCGCCGCTCGACCAGCGCCAGCACCTCGTCTGGCAGGTCGAGCAGCCGGATCAGGTTTGACACCGCGACGCGGCTGCGGCCGACCCGCGCCCCCACCTGCTCTCGCGAGAGGCCGAGCTCCTCGGTCAGTGCCGCGCAGGCGCGGGCCTCCTCGACCGGATTGAGGTCCTCGCGCGCCATGTTCTCGATCAGCGCCACCTCCAGCGAGGCGGCGTCGTCGTGATGGCGGATGATCGCCGGGATCGCCTCGAGCTCAGCCAGCTGCGCAGCCCGCCAGCGGCGCTCGCCGGCGATCAGCTCGTACGTGCCGCCGGGGAGTGGCCGGACGAGCACCGGCTGCAGCACCCCCCGAGCGCGAATCGAGTCGGCCAGGCCGAGCAGCGCGGCTTCATCGAAGTCAGTCCGGGGCTGATGGGGGTTGGGAGAGATCAGCTCCGGGGCCAGCGCGCGCAGCTCTTCGGGCTCGTCCCGCGGAGCGACTGAGAGGATCGCCGCCAACCCGCGTCCCATCGCCGGCTGACGCTCAGCCACGGGCGGTCACCTCCTTGGCCAGCTCGAAATAGGCATCGGCGCCGGCGCAGTGTGGGTCGTAGTGGATCACGGGCTTGCCAAAGCTCGGCGCCTCGCCAATCCGGACGTTGCGCGGGATCACGGTGTCGAAGACGAGCTTCGGGAAATGCTCGCGCACCTCGCGCTCGACGTCCTGAGCGAGGCGCGTGCGCCCGTCGTGCATGGTCAGCAGCATGCCGGCGACCGTCAGCTTCGGATTCAGCTCGCGCTGGATCAGCGACAGCGTGTCGAGCAGCCCGGCGAGACCCTCGAGGGCGAAGTACTCGGCCTGGACGGGGACGATCACCCGGTCGGCGGCCACGAGCGCGTTGACCGTCAGTGGACCCAACGACGGCGGGCAGTCGAGCAACGTGAACGCGTAACGGTCGCGAAGCGGCGCCAACGCTTCACGCAGCCGGTTCTCTGACCCCGGGAGGCGGGGCAGCTCGACCGTCGCGCCGGCGAGGTCCGGGCCGGCCGGGACTACGCCGAGATGCTCGATCGAGGTGCTGATCACGGCATCTGAGAGCGGCAGGTCACCGACCAGCGCGTCGTAGACGGTGGGCTGGATCCGCTTGTCGATCCCGAGGCCGAGGGTGGCGTTGGACTGCGGATCGATGTCGATCAGCAGCGACTCATATCCCGCCTCTGCCACGCACGCCGCGAGGTTCACGGCGGTGGTCGTCTTACCGACTCCACCCTTTTGATTCGCGATCGCGTACACGGTCCCCATCAGGGGTCCCAAGCTAGCGCCGGAGGCGGTCAGACGGCGCGCGGGGACGGGCGCGAACCCAGCGGCCGCTTGCGCGCCACCCCCGGCCGGCGCGGAAACCGGCTCGGAGTCGCGGCCACCTTGAGCATCGGCTGAAGGTGGCGATGGAGCGCGCCCGGGTAGGGCGCCACCGGGACCGGGTCGCCGATCTGCAAGCCGAGCTCGCCGGCTGCCCGTCGACCGGCCGCCTCGTCCTCGGAGTTGCGCCGCCCCCGCCAGGCGACCAGCCTCCCGCCCATCACGAGAAGCGGGGCGGCGTATTCAGCCACCACGGGCAGCGCTGCGACCGCCCGGACAGTAACGAGCTCGCAGCGCTCCAGCCCGTCGATCCACGACTCCGCCCGCTCGTTCACAACCCTCGCGTTTTCGACGCCAGTACGTTCGATCGCGCGCTCGATGAACCGGCACTTCCGCGCGTTGCTCTCCAACAGCCAAACGCGGGAGCCCGGACGCGCGATGGCCAGGCAGAGCCCGGGAAGTCCCGCCCCGGCTCCGAGATCGGCGATCGTCGCCGCGGCTCGGACGGACGGCAACTCGAGCGCGACCAGAGAGTCTGCCAAGTGGTCGTCGTAGATCCGCTGCGGGTCGTGAACCGTCGTTGGAGCGTCCTTTTCGATGGCTAGGAGCCGGGCTAGCAGCTCGAGCTGGTCGCCCGCCGGGGCGGCGAGTCGGTAGCGGGCGGCGAGGTGCGCGATCCCACGCCGCAGGCGGTCCTCAGACGTTGAACGACTCACGCTGAGACGCTCACTCCAGTGGATGGCGTCGCTCACGCTCGATGAAGGCTGCGTACCGCTCGCACATCATCGCGAGCCGAGCACCCACGTGGGCATCCAAGGCCGACACTTCCTCCAGGTCGAGGAGCGGAAGTAGGTCCGCCACCAGCGCCCTGCCACGCGCCATCCATTGGTAGTAATGGCGTCCCGAGTGGTGGTAGGGCCCGTAGAGGCGAGCGCGGGGGAAGCGCTCCTCGAGCCAACGAAACACCGACTCGTGACGCACGTGCATTCGTAGCGTCACATGGGGTTGGCGGCCGTCTCCGCCGAAGTGTCCCTCGCCGATCAGCAGGCCGATCAAGAGGCCTCGATCGAAGTCCGAGAGCTCGATCATCCGCGGAGTGTTCTACCGACCGCGTGTTTCACCGTCAAGTAAAACGTGAAACGCCGAGCAGCGATCAGCGGGAAACCGCCGCCCCGGGTTCAGTCGACCAGCGGCGCGACCACGAGCCGGCGTGACGGCTCCTGGCCCTCGCTGTAGGTCTCAACGTCCCGGCGCCCCTTCAGGTGCTCGTGGATCACCTTGCGCTCGAGCGCGCTCATCGCCTCCATCGAGACCGCCCGGCGCTCGGTGATGGCCGCCTCAGCCGCCTGATCGCCCATCGCCGTCAGGGTCACCGCCCGCTCCTGGCGGTAACCACAGGCATCCACCAGGACCGGCCTGCGCTCGCCGTCTCCATGCATGGCGAAGCGATAGGCGAGGTGCTGGATGGCGTCGATCGTCTGGCCATGACGGCCGATCAACAGACCGAGCTCTGGACCTACGTACTCCGCGGCGATTCCGTCCGGACCGTCGTGAATCTCCACCGACGCCTGGACACCCGCGGCGGCGGAGATCCGGTCCAGCAACGCCCGAACCCGCGCGGCTGGACCTTCCTCGGTCGCCGACACGGCCTACCGCCGGCGCCCGGAGCGCTTTTTCTTCTTGCGGGGCGGGCGCGGCGGCGGCCCGTGGCGGGCGGCGGCAACGACGGCGGCCGGCTCAGACTTGGTCCGTCCGCGCAGCAGCCCCCCGAGTCCGCTGAGACCGCCCCCTGACGCACCACCGTTGCCGTTGCTCTTCTTGGCCGCGCCGACGGAGTCTGCCTCGCGCTTGGGCGAGCCTCGACCGTTTGAGACGACAGTCGAATCGGCCGTCACGCCACCCACAGCCACGATCGGCTGGCGCGCCGCGATCCGTCTGCGGATCACGTACTGCTGAGCCATCGTCCAGGAGTTGGTGGTGATCCAGTACACGAGCAGTCCAGCAGGGAAGTTGATCACGAACAGGACGAAGAACAACGGCATCACGAGCATGATCTTGCGTTGCGTGGCGTCCATCGTCGCGGAGGACATCATCAGGCTGGAGGCCAGCTGGGTGCCGATGTAGAGAACGATCAGGACGATCAGCGTGATCCCGGTCGCCTTGTTGGTCAGGTCCCCGATGAACAGAAACCCAGCGCCATGGTTGACGCCGCACGGCACCGTGTGCGCTGTGCTGAGGATGCCGTGGTTGTGCATCTTCTGGACGGCCGAGCAGATGTCGCCGCGCAGACTCTGGCGCAGCATGTAGAACAGCGAGACGAAGACAGGCAGCTGGGCGACCAAGGGCAGGCACGAACCCAGCGGATTGACCTTGTTCTCCTTGTAGAACTTCATCGTCTCCTGCTGCTGGCGCTGCTTGTCCTCCTTGTACTTGGCCTGAATCGCCTTCATCTCGGGCTGCAGCTGCTGCATGCGCGCCATCGAGCCGAATTGCTTGACCGTGAGCGGGATCAGGATCGCCCTCACGGCGACCGTCAACAGCACGATCGACCAGCCCCAGGGGACTCCAACGCTGTTGTGGAAGAACTTCAGCACCGTCTCGAAGACGTCAATCAGCGGCTGGAAGATGTTGGCGGTGAGAAGCATGATCAGACGCTCGGGGCCGGGGCTCGGGACTTGAACAAGCGCTGATCCTCCACCGGATCAAAGCCTCCGTCGCTCCAGGGGTTGCAGCGCAGCAACCGCCAGACAGCCAGGACGAGACCGCGGAGTATGCCGAATCTCTGCACCGCCTGCAGCGCATAGGCCGAGCACGACGGGTAGTACTTGCAACGCTCGCCAAGAATCGGCGAGACCAGCAACTGGTAGCCCCGGATCGGAATCACGACAACCATCCGCAGGCGCCTCATGCCGTGCTCCCGACGCCGTCGATCGACTGCGGGAGCTTGCCGATCAAGTCGGCCAGCGCCTGCTGGATCCCGGCCAAGCCTTCGCGTTGCGCGAGCTCACGCGCCCCATGGCGCGCCACGACGACGGCATCGGTACCCGGCGGCAGCCGGGCGCTCTCGAGCGCGAACGCTTCGCGCAGCAGCCGCTTGACGCGGTTGCGGTCCACCGCGCCTCCGACCTTTCTCGATACCGACAGGCCAAGCCTGGGCTCACCATCCGAGGATCCGCGTGGGAACACGTACAGCACCAGATCACGGCCGGCATGTGAGCGCCCCTGACGGAAGACCCGATCGAACTCGGCGCTGCGCGACAGCCGCCCCCGCCCTGGCCGATGACCGGAGCCAGGCGAGACGCGCATCAGACCGTCAGGCGCTGGCGTCCCTTTGCGCGCCGGCGCTTGAGCGTCAAGCGCCCTGCGCGGGTGCTCATCCGGGTACGAAACCCGTGTGTACGCGCCCGCTTGCGCTTCTTTGGCTGATAGGTGCGTTTCATGATTCACGACCCGGGACGGGAACGATTGAGTATACGCAGGCGACGTCAGCCTCAGTTTGGGCTCCGGTCGCCGGACCTCCAGGGGGATGGCGAAGCATCTCTTGACCGCCTGGCGCTTCTTTTTCTCGCGCTTTGCGTCAACCCCCCGGCCGGGGCCGCTGAAGGGCCTGTCACCGTTGTATATTCGCGGCCTCCGGGCGGTTCCTGCGTCCGGCCTCACGAATCGGCCATCAAGCTCCCCGGGAGGAGTCGCTTGGCGCTGCCCGCGCACCCCGAGTCCCTGTCTGAGTGGCGGGCGATCCGAACCGAACTGAGACGACGCCTCGGCGACAACAGCTACGAGATCTGGATCGCACCGATCGAGCTCAAGGCCTGGGATGGCGAACTGCTCCTGCTGCAGGCGCCGGCGGCCACCCAGAACTGGGTCTCAGATAGGTATGGACGGGCCCTCGAGCAATGCGCGCGCCAGATTCTCGGCCCCACGACCCGGATCGCCTTCGACGGCGAGCCAGGGGCGAGCAGCTCCTCCGCGCACCGAGCCGCGCCGGTCGCCGGGCCGGCCGCAGCCGGCTTGCACCCCCGTTACAGCTTTGATCAGTTCATCATCGGCAAGGGCAACCGGTTGGCCCACGGGGCAGCGCTGGCCGTGGCCGAGATGCCCGGCCAGGCCTTCAACCCACTGTTTCTGCATGCCCCGCCCGGCCTCGGCAAGACCCATCTGCTGCACGCGATCGGCAACTACGTCCAGGCGTTCGGGGGCGGGACGATCGTTCGCTACACCACCGCCGAAGCGTTCACCAACCACTTCATCTCCGCGCTCGGCAGCCGATCGCTCGAGCCCTTCAAGCGCACCTACCGTGATGCCGACGTTCTGCTGATCGACGACGTTCAATTCCTGGTCAGCAAGGCCAAGACCGAGGAGGAGTTCTTTCACACGTTCAACGCCCTATATGAGAACGGCCGCCAACTCGTGCTCACCTGCGATCGACTGCCCAGCGCCCTCGTCGCGCTCGAAGAGCGCCTACGAGAACGCTTCGAGGCCGGCCTGGTCGCCGACATCGCGGCGCCGGACCGGGCCACTCGGTGCGCGATTCTGCGCAAGCGAGCCCAGCTTGACCGCCTCCCGATCGCCGACGACGACGACGCGCTCGAGGTGATCGCCGGGCGGGTGACCACCAACGTTCGGGCGCTCGAAGGCGCCCTGATCCGCGTCGTCGCACACCACTCGCTGACCGAGCGCCCGATCGACGCTCGGCTCGCTACCGAGGTGATGGACGTCATGTTCCCCCACCCAAGCTCAGGCGGGGCCACGATCGCCGACGTACAGGCGGCCGTCGCCGCCCACTATGGGATCACCGTCGCCGAGCTGGTGTCGGCCGTCCGAACCGCTCGAGTGGCCTGGCCACGGCAGGTGGCGATCCACCTCGCCAGGACGCTGACCTCAGCTTCGCTGCATACACTCGGAGAGGCCTTCGGCGGTCGCAACCACGCCACCGTCTTGCACGCCTGCAAGCGCGTCTCAGAGCGCCTGCGAGACGATCAACAGGCTGTTGATGACGTCGCCGAGCTCGAGGGCCGACTGCGCGAGAGTCAGGCCGACCGCGCCGGTTGACAGACTGGCCTGTCGCCTTCGGACCGCAACTAACCCGCAAGATGCGGGTGATCACGTACTTCTCCACAGCTTCAATTTCTCCTATGACTTCTAATTCCTTTTTGAGGTATTCATCGTGAAGATCTCTCTCGAGCGCGACGTGCTGCTCGCACAGCTCCAGACGGTCAGCCGCGTTGCCTCGACTCGTAGCGCGATCCAGGCGCTTTCCGGCGTGCAGCTCGCCGTCACCTCGGCCGCATGCGAGCTGCGCGCGACTGACATGGATGTAGGTCTCCGGATCCCGCTGGAAGCGGAGGTGACGCGCGAGGGGACGATCGTCCTGCCGGCGCGGTTGCTGCTCGACGTGGTTCGATCGCTGCCGGCGGCGGCCGTCACGCTCGAGCTGCGCACGGCCGAGCAGGACGCCGAGCTGACCTCGGGCAACGCCACCTTCCACATCCGTACGCTCCGCGCCGAGGACTTTCCCCCGTTCCCCGAACCGGAGTCCGAAGCGGCGGTGCAGCTACCCGCCGGCGCGTTCGTCGCCACCGCGCTGAAGGTGGCCGGATCGGCCTCTCGCGACGAAACGCGGCCGGTGCTGACGGGAATTCTCGTATCGGCCTCGGAACGCGAGCTGCGAATGGTCGCGACCGATTCATATCGCCTGAGCGTCAAGGAGACCACGCTCGAGGCGCCGTTGACCGCGGGCTTCGAGGTAAACGTGCCGGCACGAGCCCTGCAGGAGCTGGCTCGCCTGGTGACGCACGCCGAGGAGGAGCTGAGCGTGAGCGTGCGCCAGAATCAGGTGCTGTTCACGCTCGGCCGGGTGATCCTCTCCTCGCGACTGATCGACGGGCAGTTCCCCAACTACCGGCAGCTGCTGCCCGAGAGCTTTGAGCACGAGCTACGTCTGGCCGGCGCTGAGTTGACCGACGTGGTCCGGCGGATCAGCCTGTTGGCGCAGAAGAACGCGCCATTGCGCCTGGCGTTCGCCCCCGGCGAGCTGACCGTCTCGGCGCAGACGCCTGATGTAGGCGAGGCCCGGGAGTCGATGCCGGTCGCGTTTCAAGGCGAAGCGCTCGAGATCGGGTTCAATCCGGATTTCCTGCGCGCCGGACTCGAGGCGATCGAAGAGGGCGACGTACTGCTGAAGTTGATCAGCCCGCTGCGCCCCGGCCTGATCGAGGCCACCGACGAGAGTCGCTTTCGGTACCTGATCATGCCGATCCGGCTCAACGTCTAGAGGACCGGTGCGGGTCGTGCGCGTCACCTTGCGTGACTTTCGCGGCTACGAGGATGCTCGAGCCGAATTCGGCCCGCGTCTGACGGTCATCACCGGGCCCAACGGCGCCGGCAAGACTAACCTGGTCGAGGCGCTGTACTTCGGTTGCACGGGACGCTCGTGTCGCACCACCAACGAACGCGAGCTGGTCCGCTTCGGCCGCCCGGCCGCCCGCGTGGTGGTGGCGGCCGAGGGCGAGGACGGGGCGCACGAGCTGAGCGTCGGATTCGTGCCCGGAGAGCCCAAGCAGATGCGCGTCGACGGCGCTGCCGTCGAGCGTTTGGTAGAGGTCTCAGAGCGTCCGCTGGTCAGCGTCTTCATGCCAGACCGGCTCGAGCTGGTCAAGGGAGCCCCGTCACTGCGACGCGCGCACCTGGATCAGTTCGTGGCTGCATCCTGGCCGGCGCGCGTGACTACCCGCCGCGCCTACGCGCAGACGCTGGCTCAGCGCAACGCGCTGATCAGCCGGGTGCGGAGCAGAGCGGCCAACCGAAGCTCGCTGTCGACCTGGGACGCTCGGCTCGCCGAGCTGGGGATCGCCTTGATGAGCGACCGTGACGCCGCGGTGCAGGCACTGGTGGAGCCATTTGCACGTTGCTGTGCCGAGCTCGGGCTCGATGGCGATCCCCAGCTCGTGTACCGGCCCCGTTCGCGGGCCATCGAAGCCGAGCAGCTACTGGCCGAGCTGACCGAGCGCATCGACGGCGACCTCGAGCGCGGGTTCACCGGGCACGGGCCGCACCGTGACGACTTCGGCACGGTGCGCGATGGTCGTGAGCTCCGGGTCTACGGCTCGCAGGGCCAGCAGCGTCTGGCGCTGTTGGCGCTGCTGCTATCCGAGCGCGAGGCGATCGCTCTGCGGCGCCAGACGCCACCGGTGATGCTCCTCGACGACGTGATGAGCGAGCTTGACCGCCAGCGCCGCCGGTCGCTGGTCGACCTGCTGCGTTCCAGTGGCGGCCAGTCGGTGATCACGGCCACCGACCTCGAGCAGGTGCCGGGATCAGACGACCCCGATATGACGCGGATCGCCGTCGAGCCCGGTCACCGGCTGGTCGAGGCGATTGCCAGCGCCCGCGCGGCATGACTCGCGTTCGCCGAAACCTGATCGGCCGCGGTCGGAAGTGACCGGCTACCGCCGGATGCCACGTCGAATCGAGGCCTCGTTCGAGGCTCTGCTCGACGGCATTGCGCCCGAGACGCTGCTCGCCGACGTACAGCGGGCGTGGCCGGCCGCAGTCGGTCCGTCGATCGCGGAGCAGGCCGGTCCGACCGCCGAGCGCGGTGGCGTGGTGACGATCTCCTGCTCTGCTTCGGTATGGGCGCAGGAGCTTGACCTGATGGCTCCGCAGATCGTCGCGCGGCTCAACGAGGCGCTCTCGCGAGGACCGGTGGCGCGACTTCGCTGTGTCGCGGTTGGACATGGCTTTTAGGCGCCGGTTGCCGGCCGTGGCTCGGCGCCCTTCAGCGGCTGAGTTTTGCCACGTTTTGCAGGCACTTTCGCAGCCTCTCGAGAGCGGTTTCGGCCGACCTCTGTGCTATCCTCATGTACATCAACTCTTGACGCCCCGGCGCGCCTCGCGTGGCGCGGGACCGGGGCGTCTCAACGTCATCGGAGGATCGTGACGAACGACGACCGTCCCCGTCCGGGCGCCGGTAGTAAATCCAGTTATGACGCCCAGGACATCACCGTCCTGGAGGGTCTCGAGGCCGTGCGCAAGCGTCCGGGCATGTACGTCGGGTCCACCGGGCCCCGCGGCCTGCACCATCTCGTGTACGAGGTCGTGGACAACTCGGTCGACGAGGCGCTTGCCGGTCACTGCAGCGCCGTTTCGGTGATGATCCATCCGGACAACTCGGTCACCGTCTCAGATGACGGACGGGGAATCCCGGTGGCGATCATGGCCAAGGAGCAGCGGCCGGCGGTGGAAGTCGTCCTGACCGTGCTTCACGCCGGCGGCAAGTTCGGCGACGGCGGCGGCTACAAGGTCTCCGGCGGCTTGCACGGCGTCGGCGTCTCGGTCGTCAACGCGCTCTCTGAGCGACTCGAGGTCGTGGTTCGGCGCGACGGCTATGTGTTCAGCCAGAGCTACGTGCGGGGTAAGCCCCAGGGGGACCTCGAGCGCGGTGAGGCCACGACGGAGACCGGCACGACGATCACCTACCTGCCGGACGCGGAGATCTTCGAGGAGCTCGACGTCGACTTCAACACGATCGAGGAGCGGATGCGCGACACCGCCTTCTTGACCCGCGGGCTGAAGATCACGATCGTCGACGAACGCGGCGAGGGCAACCGGGCCGAGTTCCAGTACGAAGGCGGAATCGTCGACTTCGTCGCCTACTTGAATCAGAACAAGGAGCCGATCCACAAGAAGGTCGTGTACTTCGAGGGCGAGAGCGGCGAGGGTGCAGTCGAGATCGCGATGCAGTGGAACGCCTCCTATCAAGAGTCGGTGTTCTCATTCGCCAACAACATCAACACGATCGAGGGCGGCTCCCATCTGTCCGGCTTCCGCTCGGCGCTGACCAGCGCGCTGAACCGCTACGCCAAGGAGCATGGCGAATTGCGCGAGAAGGATGACAACCTTACGGGCGAGGATGTCCGCGAGGGCCTCACCGCCGTGATCTCGGCCAAGCTGACCGATCCTCAGTTCGAGGGCCAGACCAAGACCAAGCTCGGAAACCCGGGGATGCAGAGCTTCGTGCAGTCGGTCGTCTACGCGCGGCTGACGGAGTTCCTGGAGGAGAACCCCCAGGAGGCGCGCACGGTGATTCGCAAGGCGGTCTCGGCGGCCCAGGCCCGGTCGGCAGCGCGCAAGGCGCGTGACCTGACCCGTCGCAAGTCGGCGCTCGAGAACTCGACCCTCCCGGGCAAGCTGGCCGACTGCTCGGTCAAGGATCCCTCGCTGGCCGAGCTGTTCGTGGTCGAGGGCGACTCCGCCGGGGGCTCGGCGGTGTCCGCGCGGGATCGCAGCACCCAGGCGATCCTGCCGCTGCGGGGAAAGATCCTCAATGTCGAGAAGAGCCGGATCGACAAGGTTCTGGCCAACACCGAGGTCCAGGCCCTGATCACGGCGATCGGGACCGGAGTCCGGGACGAATTCGACATTGCCAGGGCGCGCTACCACAAGGTCGTGCTGCTCACCGACGCCGACGTCGACGGCGCTCACATCCGCACCCTCGCCTTGACGCTTCTGTTCCGGGAGATGCAGCCGCTGATCGAGGCCGGCTACGTGTACATCGCCAAGCCGCCGCTCTACCGGCTGACCCGGGGTCAGAAGCACCGATACATCGAGCGCGAGACCGATCTCGAGGACATCCTGCTCGGCGACAAGTTCGAGAAGCTCGAGATCTATGACCGCTACAACAAGCAGTTCAAGCTCACCGACGCGCGCTGGAAGCGCTTCTCGCGATTGCTCAAGCAGTATGAGGGCTGGGCTTCGGCGCTGCGGGCGGCGCACGGCCACGGGGTGGTCTCGTTCATGCAGCAGGCTCGCCTGCTCGAGGAGCAGATCATCGACGTCGCCGGCCTGCTGAGCCACGTCTCGGGTGACGGCGCCAGCGGCAACGGCAGCAATGGCGACGGGGAGGCCTACACGCTCGAGCTGGTGGCCGAGGAGCTCGAGGAGATCGTGATCCGCACGATCGAGGCCAAGACCGGGCTGGCCACCACGCATCACGTCCGCCGTGCCGCCCTGGACGCGCACGAGTACCGCCGGCTGGCCGACGTGCACCGGGATCTCGATGCGCTCACCGGCACGCCCCCGTTCACGGCCAAGCTCGGCGAGAATACGCGTGACGCGGCTTCGTTCAAGGACCTCCACGACGAGGTCCTGGCGATCGCCCAGCGCGGGATCGACTACTACCGGTTCAAGGGCCTGGGCGAGATGGACGCCGAGGAGCTGCGCGAGACGACCATGGATCCGGCGACGCGCACGCTGGTGCAGGTGACGATGGAGGACGCCGCCTCGGCCGACCTGGTGTTCTCGATGCTGATGGGCGATCAGGTCGAACCCCGACGGGCGTTCATCGAGGAGAACGCCCGTCTCGTGACCAACCTCGACGTGTAGGCAGGTAGCCAGTGTCAGCGATAGACACCCTCGACGGCGGCAACATCGAGCCTCGCGGGCTCGAGGAGGAGATGCGCTCGGCGTATCTCGACTATGCGATGTCGGTGATCGTCGGGCGGGCGCTGCCCGACGTCCGTGACGGCCTCAAGCCGGTGCACCGCCGCGTGTTGCACGTTATGAACGAGCTCGGCCTGCAGCCGGGTCGCAAGCACGTCAAGTGCGCCCAGATCGTCGGCGAGGTGATGGGCAAGTTCCACCCCCACGGCGACAGCGCGATCTACGACACGCTCGTGCGCCTGGCCCAGGACTTCTCGATGCGCTATCCGCTGGTCGACGGTCACGGCAACTTCGGCAACATCGACGGCTACTCGGCGGCGGCGATGCGCTACACGGAGGCCCGCCTGGCGCGGCTGGCCACCGAGATGCTGCGCGACATCGACCAGGAGACGGTCGACTTCGTCCCCACCTACGACGGGACCCGCTCAGAGCCGACGGTGCTGCCGGCCCGGTTCCCCAACCTGCTGGTCAACGGCGGCTCCGGGATCGCGGTCGGGATGGCCACCAACATCCCGCCCCACAACCTGCGCGAGGTCATCGGCGCGACGATCGCCTACATCGACGATCCCGCGATCGACGTCGAGGGGCTGATGCGCCACATCAAGGGGCCGGACTTTCCGACCTCCGGCACGATCCTCGGCCGCGAGGGCATCCGTGATGCGTACGCCACCGGCCGCGGCCGGATCCGCGTCCAGGCCAAGGCCCACATCGAGCCGATCGGCCAGGGCAAGGAGGCGATCATCGTCACCGAGCTGCCCTACCAGGTGCGCAAGGGCGGCGAGGGCGGCCTGATCCTGAAGATCCGCGACCTGGTGATCGACAAGAAGCTGTCGGAGATCAGCGACCTGCGCGACGAGTCCGACCGCCACGGGATGCGGATCGTGATCGAGCTCAAGCGCGACGCGATCCCCAAGGTCGTGCTCAACAAGCTGCACAAGCACACGCCGATGCAGACGACCTTCGGCGTCAACATGGTCGCGCTGGTCGACAACGTGCCCCGCACGCTCTCGCTGCGCGAGGTGATCGGCCATTACGTCGACCACCAGCGCGAGGTCGTGGTGCGCCGGACCAAGTACGAGCTGCGCCGCGCCGAGGAGCGCGCGCACGTCCTCGAGGGTCTGCTGATCGCGCTGGCCAACCTGGACGAGGTGATCGAGCTGATCCGAGGGTCGCGAGACCCCGAGGCGGCCCGAAACGGGCTGCTCGAGCGCTTCGAGCTGACGATCATCCAGGCCCAGGCCATCCTGCAGCTGACCCTCAGTCGTCTGACCGCGCTGGAGGCCGGCAAGATCGAGCAGGAGCACGCCGACCTGACCGAGCGCATCAAGGAGCTGCGCGAGATCCTCGGCGACGAGGGCCGGGTCAACACGCTGATCAAGGACGAGCTGGGGGAGATCGCCGAGGCCTACGGTGACGAGCGCCGGACCGAGATCACCCACGCCGAGGGCGAGATCGACATCGAGGACCTGATCGCCGACCAGCAGATGGTGATCTCGATCACGCACTCGGGCTACGTCAAGTCGCTGCCGCTGTCCACCTACCGCCAGCAGCGCCGCGGCGGCATCGGGGTTACGGGGATGGACATGAAGGACGAGGACTACATCGAGCACCTGTTCGTCTGCTCGACCCACGACTATCTGCTGTTCTTCACCAACCGCGGCAAGGTCTACCGGCTCAAGGTCTACGAGCTGCCCGAGGCCTCGCGGACCGCGAAGGGCCGCGCGCTGGTCAACCTGCTGCCGCTGCGCGAGGGCGAGCGGGTCCAGTCGGTGCTCTCCACCCGGGACTTCAACGAGGGCCGCTACCTCGTGTTTGCGACCCGCAGGGGGATGATCAAGAAGACCCCTTTCGGCGCCTACAACACGCCGATCAAGGCCGATGGGATCATCGCGATCAACATTCGTGACGACGACGAGCTGATCGCGGTGCGCCGAACCAGCGGCCACGACGACATCATCATGGTGTCGCGTTCGGGCCAGGCGGCTCGCTTCAGCGAGGACGCGGTGCGCTCGATGGGCCGCGACACCAGTGGCGTGCGGGGCATGAACGTGGTTCAAAAGGACAACGCCGCGCTCGCGATGGACGTCGCGCGCGACGACGACGAGCTGCTCGTGGTGACCGAGAACGGCTACGGCAAGCGCACCCCGATGCCCGACTATCCGGTCAAGGGCCGCGGCACGATGGGGGTCAAGACGATCACCCTGACCGGCAAGAAGGGCGCGCTGGCCGGTGCGCTCGTCGTCCGCGAGCACCAGGAGCTGGTGTTCATCTCCCAGAACGGGATGGTCCAGCGGACGTCGGTGCGGGGCATCAACAGCTACGGTCGCTCATCGCAGGGCGTCCGGGTGATGAACATCCGTGACGACGATCAGGTGAGCGCGGTGGCGCTGGTGGTCGAGTCCGATGCGGCCACGGCGGCGCCGGTGATCGACGAGCTGCCGCTCGGACTCGAGACTGACGGGCTCGAGCCCGAGGACGCCGCGCCTGAGGACGGCTTGGACCAAGACGCCTAGCGGTGCCCGCCCGCGGCTCCGGCCGCCGCGAACCCCCGCCGGCAACGGAAAACGCGACGGATCTTGAGATCCACAGGATGCTCACAGGTTCGCCGGTAAGACTTTGACCGTGATGGCGGAATCGAGTAGCGGCAGACCCCCGGTCCGGGTGCTGGTCGTCGACGACGAGTGGAATATCACCGAGCTGGTCTCGATGGGCCTGCGCTATGAGGGCTTCGAGGTGCGCTGCGCCGCCAGCGGGAGGGCCGCCTTGGAGGAGGCCGACAGGTTTCTGCCCGATCTGCTCGTGCTGGACGTGATGCTGGGCGACATCGAGGGTCTCGAGGTTTGTCGGCGTCTGCGGGGGGCGGGTGTGCGCGCTCCGGTGATCTTCTTGACCGCTCGTGACGGAACCGAGGACAAGATCGCCGGCCTGACGATCGGTGGCGATGACTATCTGACCAAGCCGTTCAGCATGGGTGAGCTGGTCGCCCGGGTGCGGGCGATTCTGCGCCGCGGGGCCCCGGGCGGCGGGCAGGAGAGCGGGCGGTTGCAGTTCGCTGACCTGCTCTTGGATCTGGACCGGCGGGAGGTTCGCCGCGGTGAGCGGACGATCAGGTTGACCCCGACTGAGTTTCGGCTGCTGCGCTTCTTGATGCTCAACGCCCGAAACGTCGTCTCCAAGGCCCAGATCCTCGATTATGTCTGGGACTATGACTTCGGAGGGGATGGCAATGCGGTCGAGACCTATGTCAGCTATCTGCGCAAGAAGATCGACGATCAGGGCGAGCCTTTGATCCACACGGTGCGTGGCTTTGGTTACAGCCTGCGCCAGTCCTCATAGCGATGCCGCTGCGCACCCGGCTGCTGGTCGGCCTGCTGGTGCTGGTGTTGCTGGGTCTGGGAGCCGTCGGCGGCGGCACCTACGTGGCGCTGCGCTCGTTTCTCTATGACCGGGTGGCCGAGCAGCTCAGCGCCGCGAGCCATCCGGTGCAGAAGGTTCTGTTTGCCCCGGATGCGGTGGTCGGGCAGGTCATCGACCAGCGGCGCTTGAGGGACCTCGCCCCACCGGACACGTTCGTCCAGATCCGCGACAGCTCAGGCGCCGTCCAGGTGACCGTCCCCGCGGGCACCAAGGCATCACCGCGTGCCGGCCCGGTGCTGTCGAGCACGCTGCGCCCACCGCCGGCTCCGGCGCGGGCGTCACCCGGCTCGCGAGCTGGTCCGAAGCCGCGACCGCCGACCCCACTGCAGTTCGATACGGGCGCGGTCAGCGGCGGCGGACGCTACCGCGTGCAGGTCACCGCGCTTCCCGACGGTCAGGGGGTGCTGATCGTCGGCGTGCCACTGGGACCGGTCAACCAGACGCTGGACCGGCTGCTGGCCATTGAAGCGGTGGCCGCCGGCGCAGTCCTGCTGTTCGTCGCCGCGGGGGCATTCTGGCTGCTGCGGGCCGGTCTGCGCCCTTTGGAGCGGATCTCACAGACCGCGGGGGGAATCGCCGCCGGCGCCCTGGACAGGCGGGTCTCACCCGCGGAGCCGAGCACTGAGGTTGGCCGCCTCGGGCTGGCTTTGAACGAGATGCTCGGACGCTTGGAGGAGGCGTTCACGCGTCGCGCCGAGTCAGAGGCCCGCCTGCGACGTTTCGTGGCCAGCGCCTCGCACGAGCTGCGCACCCCGCTGACCTCGATCCGTGGCTACGCGGAGATGTTTGACCGGGGCTTGCGTGACCGGCCGGATGATCTGGCCAAGGCGATGGCCCGAATCTCCGCGGAGGCGAGCCGCATGGGAGGTCTCGTCGATGACCTTTTGCTGCTCGCCCGCCTGGACGAGCGCAGACCCCCCGAGCGCCAGCCCGTTGACCTCGGCAAGCTCGCCGCCGAGGCGGTGGATGACGCGCGAGTCGCGGACACCGGCCGTTTGATCGAGCTGGACGGCGAGCCGGTGATGGTCGACGGCGACCCCGAGCAGCTCTCCCAGGTTGCCGCCAACCTGCTCACCAACGCGCGCCTGCACACTCCAGCGCAAACGCCGGTGCGAGTACGCGTGTATGCACGCGACCAGCACGCGGTCATGTCCGTCGCCGATCAGGGGCCGGGGATCGATCCCGGCGATGCCGCGCATGTCTTTGAGCGCTTCTACCGTGGCCGCCGCCCGGTTCGCCACGCCCACGGCGGGTCGGGGCTGGGCCTGTCGATCGTCGCCGCGATCGCCGATGCTCATGGCGGGCGCGTCACCGTCAACTCGATCCTCGGTCACGGAGCCGAGTTCGAGCTCACGCTGCCCCTGGCCGAACACCCGGCCGCGCCCCGCGCTGGGAGCGAAGGACAGCAGCAACTGTCGCCTCCAGCCAGGAGCTGACTGCGAACCCCTCGCCGGCCGCTGGTCCGCCTGACGATTGGCGATCCGCCGCCTGAGTGAGAGACGCACCGTGGATTTGCAGCTGATTCCCAGCTGTTTGCCAGGTGCGCCAGCGACCATGAGAACACAGCAAGTCACCAACCGGGTGGCTTCCAGCAAAAGGAGACACCGATGCGACCAACGAACCCCCTGGGCCGCAAGTCCCGCCGCGCCGCCGCCGCAGCGCTGGGCATCGCGGCCGGCGCCACCGCGGTGGCTCAACTTCCGGCGCTGAGCCTCACCCAGGCGCTGGCCAGCTCGAGCCCGAAGAGCACCTCCAGTGCCACTCCTCGCTCTGCGACGGCCGCGACGGGTGCGCGCCGCCCCAGAGGGCCCGCGTCTGGGGCGCCTGGCCCCGGTCGGGGCGGGTCCAAGGGCCCGGGCAAGCACGGGCTGGACGGCAGCGTCAGCAACCTGCAGACCAGCAGCTTCACGCTCCTCGCGCGCGACGGCACCCGGCGCACGGTCACGTTGAGCTCGAGCACCACCTATCACCGTGGCCCGGCCACTACCGCGAGCCGCTCGTCGCTGGCCGACGGCGAGCACGTCAAGGTGCGCGCTAACGGAACACCGCCCGCCCCCGGCTCGAGCACGTCGGTGCAGGCCGCCGACGTCAACATCATCGCCCCGCACTTGGACGGGGTCATCAGCGCGATCGGCGGTTCGACGATCACGATCACCGACCCCGACGGCTTCACCCGCACGATCAAGACCTCCAGCAGCACCACCTACACCCACAACGGCCAGTCAAGCTCACGCAGTGCTCTGGCCAACGGACACAACGTCCACGCGGTCGGCAGCGTCGACTCCGACCACACCGACCTCGACGCCACCAGCGTCGACAAGAGCGCGGGTCGGAAAGTTGCTGCCTTCGCGGGCCGGCGTCGAATTCGCGTTCGGGATTCGATACTCTCCGACGTACCAGAGAAAGGAGGTGGTCCGAACTTGTCTGACAGTTTTTGCGGGACCCTGGAGGTGTCCGGCCGCTAGGTCGGAGGCTGACCCCGCTTAGCGGAGTCCACCCCGCGACACCGCCGTGGATGGGCGCCGGGAGTAGTCCCTCCGGTAGAAGCAACTCATTGCGGTCGATTTCAGCCGGTAGTTTGCGAAGGGCGCCGATGTCGAAGGCGCCCTTTGCGCTTTCTCCGGCCGTCCCGGATTGCCCTCGCCCCGTCGGGCTGCACCGTTCGAGCGTGTGTCGCCGCCGAGCGTCTACTCTGAGGCGATGTGTCGAAACATCCGCACCCTGCACAACTTCGAGCCACCGGCCACTCCGGACGAGGTGCAGGCTGCCGCGCTCCAGTACGTCCGCAAGATCAGCGGCTTCACCAAGCCCTCACGAGCCAACCAGCCCGCCTTTGACCACGCGGTCCAGGCCGTGGCGGCGGCTTCGCTGGAGCTGCTCGAAGGGCTGACGAGCGCTGCGCCGCCCAAGGACCGTGAGGTCGAAGCCGCCCGCGCCCGCGCCCAGGCCGCTCAGCGCTACGCCGCCTGACCATCCGGGCTGAGACGCCGCCGGCTGACACCTGTGACAGCGCCTTTGACCGTCGGAGGCGCTTCAAGCCGCCAGGTAGGCCCGCCAGGCGGCCGGGATGCTCGGACTGGTCACCTGGATGAACACGTCCGGGCTGGGGGTCCTGGGCTGGCGGGACAGGTTCATTCCCGCTTGCCGGGGCAGCGAGTTGCCCTTGCGCCGGTTGCACGGAGCGCATGAGGCGACGATGTTGTCCCAGCTCGATGGTCCTCCCTTGGAGCGGGGCACGACGTGGTCGACGGTCAGGTTCGATCGCGCGCCGCAGTACTGGCAGGTCCAGTCGTCGCGCGCGAACACGGCTCGCCGGGTGATCTTGCGACGATGGGTGTCCCGGGGAATCCTCACGTAGCTGACCAGTCGGATCACCACGGGGCGTGCGATCGTCGTGCTGGCCGAGTGCAGCTTCCAATCGCCGCGCTCAACCACCTCGGCCTTCTCCTTGAGCAGCAGCACCACCGCCCGCCGCACCGTGCAGACGTTGATCGGCTCATAAGTCGCATTGAGCACGAGCACTCGGCCACCCTCTCGCCCGCGCCGCCGGTGCTCGGAAGGCGGCGCGGACCTCACTGGCTCTGGTGGTACGGAGGAGGCCATGGCTGTGCGCGCGCCAGTGTATCGAGGCCCGCCCGGCCGCCCGCCCGGCCGCCCGCCCGCCCGACCGCCGCTGGCGGCGGCCAACTCCTCAGGCGGCCGGGAAAGACCCCAATATCCGCAGTACCTCGACGTGCTCGCGCAGGCCGGTGAGGCTCTCCGCCAGCGCCGGATCGGTGTCTCGGCCCTCGGAATCGACGAAGAACATGTAGCGCCCGAGACCCTGCTTCAGCGGGCGTGACTCGATCCGGCTCAGATTGACGCGGCGGGCAGCGAACTGCGATAAGCAGGCGACCAGCCATCCCGGTGCGTCTGAGCCCTGGCCCCAGAACACGATCGCCGTCTTCCACCGGCGGCCCCCCGACTCCGGACCGATCGGCCGGGCCCCGGCCGGCCCCAGCCAGACGAATCGCGTCTCGTTGTCGAGTCCGTCCTCGACTCCGGCGCGCAGCACCAAACCGCCATAGCGATCGGCGGCCAGGGGGTTGCCCAGCGCCGCCCACGGGCGCGGCTCCGCCGTTACGGTGCGGACGGCATCGGCCGTCGACGCGCCGGTGACCACGGTCGCGTTGGGCAGGCGCGTACGGATGAAGCGCGCGCACTGGCCGGTCGCCTGTGGGTGGGAGACCACGACCTCGATCTCCTCCAGCTCGAGCGGCCTCCCCGCGATCAGGCAGTGGCGGATCGGATGCACCACCTCTCCGAGAATCGCGACGGCATCGGTCTCCATCGCGAGCGCGTCCAGGGTAGCGTTGACCGAGCCCTCGAGCGAGTTCTCGATCGGCACCAGCGCCCGGTCGACCCCTCCGGAGTCGACCGCCATCACGGTGTCATAGATGGTCGGGAACGAGATCAGCTCCAGCTGAGTCCCTTCGGCGGTGGCGAGCAGGGCCTCGTGGGTGAACGTGCCCTCGGGCCCGAAGTAGCCGGCCCGCATCAAAGCCGCCGGCTAGACGGTCTCAGGCGCACCGCCGCCCTGGACCGCGATCCGGACCGCGTCGGTCTCCTCCGGCGAGAGCTCGAGCTCGCCGCGGCCGGCGTAGATCTGCTTGGCGTAGAGCCGAGCCTGGTCGCGATGGTGAATCGACGACAGCACGATCCCGGATTGGGTCGCGTCCAGCAGGGCGATCGAGGTCGACTGACGCCCGGACATCTCGCCGTAGGCGTCGTAGCGGATCAACGACCGGTACGCGACGGCCCCGTCGAGGCGCTGCTCGGCGGTCGTCACCCGTTGGTCGAGGCGGACCGCGACGTCCTCGACGTAGCGGTTGAGGGCCTCGAACTGGCTCGCCAGGCGGGCGGCGTGGGTGACGAGGTCCTCCCGGCGATCGCCCAGCACCATGCGCTGCTCGGCGCGCACCCGGCGCAGGCGCAGGGCAAGAGCGGTGCCCACTCCGAGCGCCACCACCGCCACGGCGCCCGCCGCGATCGCGATGATCCCAACGGTGCTGGTTAGGTCGTGCACCGGGCCAAGGATAAGCGCAGCGCCGGAGCGCTTGACCGTCGGGGCCTGTGGGAAGCTAATCGCGCTCGACCGTCGGTGGACTACTGGAAGGTGACCGGGAAGGAGAGCGAGTTGTTGTTCTTGTTCTTCTCGCCCGGCACCGGCTCGACCGTCGCCACCACGGTGTAGGTGCCCGCGGCCGGCTTGGAGCTCAGCGTCACCTTGCAGGTCGCCGACTGGCCGGCGACGGTCTGTGGTACCACGGTCTGGCCGCTGGCTCCGGTCCCCGTGACCGTCACCCTGCAGACCACGTTGGTCTCGTTGTTGGTCCCGCCGTTGCTGAAGTTGAGCGTGAAGGTCGGCGCCGGGCTGGCCGGGATCGTGTTGGTGGACCCGGTCTGCAGCGTCGTTCCGGCGACGCTGACCGAGCTGAGTGTGTGGCCGTGCAGACCCGGCGCCACCTTGCCCTTGGTCGTCGTCGATCCGCTGGGCGGCGGAACGTTGAGCTCGGTGGCGATGAAGCTCGGATTCAGCCACTGCACGTTGGGCACGAACTGCCCGCCGTAGATCGACTCGCCGTTGCCCCCCACGGCGATCCCGGCGGCGTGCAGGGCTCCGGCGATCGCCGGAGCGGCATAGTCCTTGTAGAGCACGTCGGAGGCGTAGAAGCGGGCCATCTCGGCGGCGATCGACCTGACCGCGTCCTGGCTGGTCGAGGTGCCGAGCGCGGGCTGGATCTCGGAGGCGATGTTGGTGATCCCGTCGAGCCGCATCTGAAGGGCGAGCAGAACGTGCTGATTGGCCCCCTTGACCTCGTCAGGCACGCTTATTCCGCGCGCGTTGGCGAGCTGCGTACTGGCCTGGACCCGCGTCTGGTTGACCTGGTTGTTGAGGCTCTGGGCGCTGGCCTGGCCGCCCCCGCTGGTCAGCACTCGGAACAGAGAGGTCCCGGTGTTGTCGGACTGCTGGATCACCGAGGAGACGCTGTTGGTGTAATCCTTGAGCGCGCTGTTGCGGGCGCTCAGCTGGCAGCCGTGCACGAGCAGGGCGATCAGGATCACCACAATGAGCAATCCACCGGCCGCGAGTCCGCGCCGCCGCTGGACCGACTGCCGGGCGCTCGGGGGCCGGCGCCCCCCCGAGGATCCTCGTCCGGTCCCCGTGGGACCTCGCCCGGTCTCCGATGGACGGCGTCTGCGCGGCGCTTCACGAGGCTCTGTTCGAGGCTCGTCAACCTCGTCGAAGAACGACAAGCGGTATCGCTCCTTGGAAGGGAGGAGAGAGGGAGGACTTGTGAAGACGCCAGTATGACCGTGACCACGGCCGGACCGGCAAAACCCGCAAGCCGGCGTGCAAGCCGGCCGCGGCTCGGTCCCCGCATCCTCGGTGGCGCAGGGACCTCGGCCGGCGTGTGGAAAAGGCGATCGATGCCAAGCAGCACCATCAGAACCGTCCGCTCCACCGGCCGGCCGCCGGCCCCGACCGTGCTCGACCGCTATCGCCTGCACCGCCGGCTCGGGACGGGCGCGTTCGGGACCGTGTGGATGGCCCGCGACGAGCGCCTGGAGCGCGACGTCGCCGTCAAGGTGCTGGCCCGTGAACGCGTCGAGGGCGGCCGCTTTGAGCGCGAGGCCCGGGTGGCGGCGCGGTTGTCCCACCCCGGGATCGTCACCCTGTATGAGGCGGCGGTCGACGACGAGGGCGCCTACCTGGTCTCCGAGCTGGTTCGCGGAGCGACGCTGGGCGAGCTGCTCGAGGCCGGTCGACTATCGGATCGGGACATCGTCGAGATCGGGATCGTGCTGTGCGACGCGCTGCACCATGCTCACGAACAGGGCGTCGTGCACCGTGACGTAAAGCCGTCCAACGTACTCGTGCCCGACCAGCCGGCCAGTCTCGCCCAACTGGCCAAGCTGACCGACTTCGGCGTCGCGCGGGTGATCGGCGGCGGCGATCCGCTGACCATGACCGGAGACGTGATCGGCACCCTGGCCTACATGGCGCCCGAGCAGGCCGAGGGCCGGCAGGCCGGCGCAGCGGCCGATCTGTACTCGCTGGCGTTGGTGCTCTACGAGGCGTTCACCGGCGTCAACCCGGTCCGCACCTCGACCGCCGCCGCCCACGCCCGGCGGCTCGGGGCCCATCTTCCGCCGTTGCGACGCCAGCGGCGAGACCTTCCGCGCGAGCTCGGCCAGGGCCTTGACCTGGCGCTGCGCCCCCGCCCGAGCGAGCGCGGCACCGTCGCCGAGCTGCGCCGGGCGCTGCTCGCCGCCTGTGGGCAGGTGGCCGACGAGCCCGGAATCGTCACCGCGCCGTGGGCGCGCCGGATGCAGACCGTCGAAGCGCCGGTCGCCGACGCGTTCGCCGATCGAAGCGCGCCGGGCCGCGAGGGGGGCGAGGCCCCGATCGGTGACGAGCAGCCGCCGGACCGCCCATCGATCGGCGCCCTGCCCTGGCTCGGCCGCGCGATCGCGGCGATCGCCGCCGCCGCCACCGCGGGCGGTCTGAGCGGGGAGCTGCTCGCGCCGGCCCCGGTGGCCCCTGCCCTGGCCTGCTTGATCGCCGGTGGCCTGACCCTGATCCTCCCGCGCGCCGGCTGGCTCGGCCTGACCTGCACGGCGGTTGGGATCGCCGTGGCCCAGGGCCATCCGGGGGCGGCGTTGATGGTGGCGCTCGCAATGCTGATCCCGGTGGTGGCGCTGCCTCGGCGACCCACCGTCTGGCCAATGGCGATCGCCGCCCCGTTGCTCGGACTGGCCGGTATGGCCGGGGCCTGGCCGGCCTTGGCGGCCCGCGCGGCTACACCGGCGCGCCGCGCGGCGCTCGGGGCCACGGGCTGGGTATGGCTGCTGCTGATCGCGCCGATCGCCGACCGGACGCTGTACCTGCCCCGGCTGCCCGGCACGCCGCCTTCGGGGCTGTGGATCGGCTCGGCGTATGAGACCGTCCACCGCGTGCTCGGGCCGCTGGTGAGCTCCGGCGCGCTGGCGCCCGCCGCGATCTGGGCCCTCGGCGCGATGATCCTGCCGTGGTTGACCGGCGGTCGGTGGTTCGCCCTCGACGTGGTGCGGGTGGTGATCTGGGCCGCGGGGCTCGTGTGCGCGACCGGGGCCGTGATCGCGGCCGGCGGTGGTCACGGACTGCACGCGGCGCCGACCGCGGTACTGGGCGCGGTGGCGGCTGGCTTGGCCGGGCTCGCCGCGCCGGGATTGACGGCTTGGCGCGAGGCGAGGCACTGGTCTAAGTCCGAGGCGGGTTTTCCGTAGCATGGACTCGCCCCGCGGGGGCGTCCCATGAGCGTGCTCAGAAGCCTGGAGAGCAAGATCGCCGGCCTCGTCGAAGGCACGTTCAGTCGCGCCTTCAGATCCGAGGTGCGGCCGGTCGAGATCGCGCGCAAGCTGGCCCGAGAGATGGAGGAGCACAAATCGCTCTCCCTCTCGCGCAGTTATGTGCCCAACGAGTACTGCGTCTACCTGTCTCCCCGTGATCGCGAGCGCTTCAGCGGGTACGAGGACGCGCTGGCCGCCGAGCTGACCGGATACCTGCTCGAGCATGCCCGCCGCGAGCGGCTCGCGCTGACCTCGCGCCCCGTGGTCGAGTTCGAGACCGACGATCGTCTCGGGTTGGGCGAATTCGGTATCCAGACGCGGGTCGTCGCTCCCGACCCGGATGACGATCAGCTCGCGCCGGCGCCCGAGCCGTCGGGGCGCACGATGGTCTACAGCACCGCCGGACGCGTCGCCGAGCCACTGGAGGCGCGCGCCCGCACCCGTCAGCAGACGGCGCTGCTGGTCGTCGCCGGCAAGCGGCTGGTGGTCGGACCGACCGGCGCGACGATCGGCCGCAGCCGCCAGTGTGACGTGATGCTCGACGACCCCAACATCTCGCGCACGCACGCCGAGATTCGCCCGCGCGGAGGGTCGTGGGTTCTGACCGACCTCGGCTCGACCAACGGCTCGCGGTGCAACGGCCGCCGGGTGGAGGGCTCCGAGGTGCTCAAGCCGGGCGACGAGATCGAGCTCGGCACCTCGCAGATCAGGTTCGAGCTCGAGTAGGGGCCGGGAGATTGGTGCTCCAACCGGTTTCGGTGGGTCTCAAGTACGGCTTCTTGATCGTCCTGTACCTGTTCTTGATGTGGGTCGCCTGGAGCTCGCTGCGAGACCTGCGCCGCGGCCGTGAGGCGGTGCTGCGCCCTGATCGGATGACGCCGCAGGACGCCACCGGGGTCCACGACGCCGCCTCGGGCTTCGGCGAGCCCGGCCAGCTCGAGGAACCCCGGCTGCTGGTAGAGCAGGCGGCCGGCCACGAGTCCGGCATCGCCTACGACCTGACTCAGGGCGCTACCCTCGGCCGGGGCGACGTCGAGATCCGCCTCGACGATCCGTTCGCCTCCTCGCGCCACGCGCGGATCTCGCGCGAGGGACACGTGCTGGTGATCGAGGACCTCGGCTCCACGAACGGCACCTATCTCAACGAACAGCCCTTGACCGGCCCGCAGCCCCTCCACGACGGCGACCGCATCCGGATCGGCGACAGCAAGTTCGCCTACCTGCAATGACGCCTTATCGCTGCCCGGCCGCAGCGCCCTGATGCTCCGAGCCACCCAGTTCACCGCCAAGACCGACACCGGTCGTCAGCGGCGCGACAACGAGGACAGCGCCTACGCGCGCCCCCCGGTGTTCGTGGTCGCCGACGGGATGGGTGGCGCGCAGGCCGGCGAGGTCGCCTCGCGGATGGCCGTCGAGACGTTCCAGAGCGAGCTGCCATCCGAGGGCAGCCCCGAGGAGCGGCTCGTGGGCTGCGCCCGGGCGGCCAACCACAGCATCTATGAGGTCTCGCATCGCGAGCCCGAGCTCGCCGGGATGGGAACAACTCTGACGGCTGTCTACGTCGGTGACCACGAGCTGTCGATCGCGCACGTGGGCGACAGCCGCGCCTACCTGTTCCGCGACTCAGAGCTGCGGCGCCTGACCCAGGACCACTCGCTGGTCGGCGAGCTCATGCGCAAGGGCAAGCTGACCGAGGAGCAGGCGGCCGAGCACCCGCAGCGCTCGATCATCACCCGGGCGCTCGGGATCGACCCCGACGTGGAGGTCGACACCTGGACCTACAGTGCGCATGCCGGGGACGTGATCCTGCTCTGCTCAGACGGCCTCACCTCGATGATCGGCGAGCAGCAGATCGCCACCGCGCTGGTCCAGGAGCCGGACCTCGCCCGGGCCGGGGAACGGCTGATCGCCGAGGCCAACGAAGCGGGCGGACGCGACAACATCACCGTCGTCCTGTTCGCCCTGGAGGAGGTCGACGGCGATCGGGCCGCCAACCAGCCCACCGTGGTCGGGCTTCAAGCGCCTCAGGCTCGGGTCGCGGATGGCGATTCGCCCTCCCCGGATCGCGGATCCGGCTCGTCGTCGGCTCAGGGCGCCTCGGCTCGGGCCGGCGGCGCCACATTGACGGCTCCGGCGCGGGCCCAACGGCCGAGCCCGCCCCCGCCCCCGCCCCCGCCGCGCTCTGAGCCACCGCGGGCAGGCGCGCCCCTGGCGCGCACGCAGGGTCGCGCGGCGGCGCGCTCGGCCCGAGCCGGGCGAGCCGGGCGCGCCGGGCGAAGACGAGGCCTGGGACGCTTGGGCAAGGCGACGGCGGCGCTGATCACGGCGGTCGTCCTGGCGGTATTGATCGGCGGCGGGGGGTATCTGGCCACCCGTCAGCTGTTCTTCGTCGGCACCGATACGCAGGGCGTCGTGACGATCTACAACGGTTTGCCCTACGAGCTGCCGTTGGGGATCGCGCTCTATGAGCAGGTCTACGTCTCGGGCGTGCCGATCCAGCTGGTCCCAGCCGCGAGCCGCGCGCAGCTGCTCAACCATCAGCTGCGCTCTCAGGTCGACGCGATCAGCCTCGTACGCTCGGCCGAGCTCGGCCAGCTCAGTCCATGAGCGCGCGCAACCGCGAGCTGGTGGGCCTGATCCCGGCCTCGCTGCTGGTCACCGCCGGATTCGCCGGAGTGTTCATCCAGCGCTCCAACGCGCTGTCGAACCTCTCGTTGACCTACGGGGCGATCTTCCTGGCCCTGTGCCTGGCCGGTCACATCTTCATTCGCGTGACGCTCCCCTACGCCGACCCCTACATGTTCCCGCTGGTCGCGCTGCTGGCCAGCTTCGGGCTGGTGATGGTCTACCGGATCGATGCGACCCTGGCTCGCCAGCAGGCGCAGTGGTTCGTGCTCGGTCTGATCCTGTTCGCGGTCACGATCATCGCCTTCCGCGACTACCGAAAGCTCGAGCGCTACCGCTACACGATCGTCGCCGTATCGCTCGCGCTGCTCCTGCTCCCCCGCCTGCCCGGGATCGGCGCGCAGGTCAACGGCGCCTACCTCGGTATCCGGATTCCCGGGGTGTTCATCTTCCAGCCGACGGAGTTCGCCAAGCTCGGGCTGGTCATCTTCCTGGCCAGCTATCTGCGCGACACCCGTCAGGTGCTGGTACAGGGCGCGCGGCGAGTGCTCGGGATCACGATCCCGCCGCTGAAGCACTTCGGCCCGGTGCTGGTGATCTGGGGGGTCGCGATGGTGATCCTCTTGCTGCTGCACGACATCGGCTCGTCGCTGATGTTCTACGGCGCACTGCTGGCGATGCTGTACGTGGCCACCGGGCGGCTGTCGTTCGTCGTCATCGGGTTGCTGGCCTTCGCCCTCGGCGCCTGGTTTTTGGGTGCGCACATCCATCACATCACCGATCGCGTCGACGCGTGGCTGCATCCGTTCGACGTCCACCTGTACAACAAGGTGGGGGGAAGCTTCCAGCTGGCCAACTCGATCTTCGCCCAGGCCGCGGGAGGGCTGTTCGGCCAGGGCTTCGGACAGGCGGTGATCACGGTGCCGGGCAGCCACCCGGCCGCCTTCTTGCTGCCGGCCCCGCAGACCGATTTCATCTACGCGGTGATCACCGACGAGCTCGGCCTGTTCGGAGGAGCGGCGGTCCTGGTCACCTATCTGCTGTTCGTCGCCCGTGGCTTCAAGGCGGCGCTGCTGTCCCGGGACTCCTTCTCGACCCTGCTCGCGGCCGGCCTGTCGGCCGTGTTCGCGCTGCAGGTGTTCGTGATCGTGGGCGGCGTGACCCGAGTGATCCCGCTGACCGGCGTGACGCTGCCGTTCATCTCCTACGGCGGCTCCTCGATCATCGCCAACTTCGTCCTGTTGGCGCTGCTGCTGCTCGTGTCTGACCGGGCTCGGAGGCCGGCGCCAGGATGAGCTCGCAGATCGTGCGCGTGTTCGGCCTGATCGTGGTCCTGTTCGCGCTGCTGCTCGTCTGGACGTCGCGCTGGACGGTGTTCGAGGCCGGCGCGCTGAACAACAACCCGCTCAACCGCCGGACGCTGATCGACCAGCTCGAGATCAAGCGGGGGCGGATCCTCGCGGATGACAGCTCCGTGCTGGCCGGTTCGGTGCCCGCCGGCGGCGGCACCTGGGGCCGGACCTACCCGACGGGGCCGCTGTTCGCCCAGGCGATCGGCTACTCGAACATCGCGCTCGGCAGCGCGGCCGGACTGGAGCTCTCCCGCGCGCCCGCGCTGCGCGGCCTGCAGACCGGGCTCTCCTCGGTCTTCGGCCGGCTCGGCGGCTCCCAACGGGTTGGCGACGACGTCAGCACCACGCTCGATCCCAAGGCCCAGCAGGTGGCGGCCCAACAGCTGGCCGGGCGCGCCGGGTCGGTGGTCGCGCTCAACCCGCAGACCGGCGCGGTCAAGGTCATGTACTCAAACCCGACCTACAACGACAACCACCCCAGCCCGACCATGTCGCAGTTCAACCGCGCCACCCAGGCCAGCTATCCCCCCGGCTCGACGTTCAAGATCGTCACCGCCGCCGCCGCGATCGACAGCGGCAAGTACACCCCGAGCTCGGTCGTCGACGGACGCTCGCCGGTGACGATCTCGGGCGTCCCGCTGTCGAATGACAACAACCAGGCGTTTGGCCCGATCGATCTCACGACCGCGCTGACCTTCTCGGTCAACACGGTCTGGGCCCAGGTGGCCGAGTCGCTGGGGCGCGGAACGATGACCAGGTACATGAAGCGCTTCGGCTTCTACTCAAAGCCGCCGCTGGATTACCCGCCGAACGAGATCAACTCCAGCCGCCCCTACTCGCCCACCGGCCACGCCTATCCCCCCGGCAGCCCGAACGAGGACATCGGCCGGATCGCGATCGGCCAGGGCGGTCTGCTCGTCACCCCGATGCAGATGGCGATGGTCGCTTCGGCGGTGGCCAACGGCGGCAAGCTGATGACGCCCCATCTGAGCACCAAGGTCATCGACAAGGACGGGCGCACGGTGCAGACGATCAGCCCGAGGGTCTACCGCCAGGTGATGAAGCCCTCGACGGCCGGGCAGATCGCCCAGATGATGAAGAAGGTGGTCGACGAGGGTACCGGCACGACGGCTCAGCTGGGTAACAACATCTCGTTCGCGGGCAAGACCGGCACCGCGTCGGTGGGGCTCGCCGGGCTGAACCTGACCCAACCCTGGTTCATCGGCTTCGCGCCGATCCAGAACCCCAAGGTGGCGATCGCCGTCACCGTCGAGCGCAGCCAGGGAGGGTTCGGCGGCACCGTGGCCGCGCCGACCGCCAAGGCGGTCGTACAGACGCTGCTCTCAGAGGGCCAGTAGGGAACGTGCCCGAGCCGACCCCGGATACCGTAATCGACGGGCGCTACCGGGTGATCTCGCGCCTGGGCTCTGGCGGGATGGCCGATGTGTTCCTGGCCCAGGATCAGCAGCTCGGTCGCAAGGTCGCCCTCAAGCTGCTGCACGGCCGGTTTGCGGCCGACCCCGATTTCGTCGAGCGCTTCCGCCGGGAGGCGCAGGCCGCCGCGGGGCTGCAGCATCCCAGCGTGGTCAGCGTGTATGACCGCGGCAGCTACGACGGCACCTACTACATCGCGATGGAGTACCTGCCCGGGCGGTCGCTCAAGCAGCTGATCCGTGAGGAGGCGCCGCTCGAGCCCGTGCGCGTGATCGACATCACCTTGCAGATCCTCCAGGCGGCTCGCTTCGCCCACCGACGCGGGATCATCCACCGCGACCTCAAGCCCCACAACGTGATCGTCGACGACGCCGATCAGGCCAAGGTGACCGACTTCGGCATCGCTCGGGCGGGGGCGTCGGACATGACCGAGACGGGTTCGATCATGGGCACGGCCCAGTACCTGTCACCCGAGCAGGCTCAAGGCCATGCGGTCGTGGCCGGCTCGGATCTGTACTCGATCGGGATCGTGCTCTACGAGATGCTGACCGGACGGCCCCCGTTCGACGGCGAGTCGGCCGTCACGATCGCGCTCAAGCACGTGTCCGAGCCCCCGCTCGCGCCCAGCCAAGTCAACCCCAATGTGCCCGCAGAGCTCGACCAGGTGGTCCTGTGGGTGCTCAACAAGAACCCCGCCGACCGCCCCCAGGACGCCGATCAGCTGCTCGCGGCCCTGGAGACCGCCAAGGCGCTGATCCTGGCCGGGGGCGGTCCAGAGCACACCGCGACGATGGCGGCGCTGGCCGGCGGGGGCGCCGCCGGTGCCTCCGGCGCCGTCGGCGGGTGGGCCGCGGCCACGCCGGCGGGCTGGACATCCCCATCCCAGCCGGTGCCATCGAGCAACGGCACGGGCGAGCTCGACGAGCCGCCGGACGACTACCAGGAGCGTCGGCGCAGCTGGGCTCCGTGGCTGTGGGCGGCGCTGGTGGCGCTGCTGATCGCGGGGGCGGCCACGGCCGCCTACTTCGTCAGCCGGCCCCAGCAGCGCGTCGTGCCGTCGGTGACCGGGGAGCAGCTGAACCTGGCCCGGACCGTGCTCCAGAGCGCCGGCTTCACGGTCGGCGTGATCCAGGTGCCGAGCACCCAGACCGCCGGCGTCGTGATCGGCGAGTCGCCGCTGGCGGGAACCCGGGCTGATAAGAGCTCACAGGTCACGCTCACCGTCTCGCAAGGTCCGGGCAAGCTGTCGGTGCCCTCGGTGCAGGGTCTCAGCGAGGCGCAGGCCAGGAAGCAGATCCTGGCCGCCAAGCTCAGGGTGGCGCGTGTCCTGATGGCCTCGTCACAGCGGTTCGCCGCCGGGCAGGCCACCGGTACCGATCCGGGGGCCGGCAGCTCGGTGGCGTATGCGTCCGGGGTGACGCTGTTGGTGTCCGACGGGCCGCCGCAGAAGGCGGTTCCCGACGTTCGCAACGACAGCGAGGCGGACGCCACCACCGCGCTGACCGCCGCCGGCTTCAGGGTGAGCGCCAGCACCCAGCCGTCGGCCAGCGTCCCGCCCGGCAACGTGATCAGCCAGGATCCGGCCGGCGGATCCAGCGCCACGGCCGGAACACTGGTCAAGGTCGTCGTCGCCTCGGCCTCCGCCCCGGCCAGCGGCTCGGTTCCCAACGTGGTCGGCGATCCGGCCAGCGGGGCCACCAGCGCGCTGTCCGCCGCCGGCTTCAAAGTGGTCCGCCAGACCAAGCGGGTGAGTCAGCCCGGTCAGGACGGGATCGTCGTCGATCAGAGCCCGGGCGCGGGCACGACGGCGAACAAGCACAGCACGGTGACGATCGTCGTTGGTCACTACACGCCGCCCAACAACTCGACCTCTACGACTCCTACGACCTCTACGACTCCGACGAGTCCGACCAGCCCGACGAGTCCGACGAGCCCCACGACCCCGACGACCAGCAGCACCGCCTCGCACCCGAGCACCACTCCCAAGCCGTGAGCGAAGTCCGCGTCGCGGTGCTCTCCGGCGGGCGCTCCTCCGAGCACGAGGTCTCGCTGGCCTCGGCGGCGTCGGTGGCCGAGGGCCTGAGAACGGCCGGTTATGCCGTCGCCACGATCGACGTCGGGCGTGACGGGCGCTGGAGCCGGGACGGCGAGCCGATCTCGCTGTCTCCCGGCCAGGGGTTGGCGGGGTACGACGTGGTGTTCCCGGTCCTGCACGGGCCGTTCGGCGAGGACGGCACGGTTCAGGGACTGCTCGAGTGCCTGGACGTCGCGTACGTCGGGGCAGGGGTGCTGGCGTCGGCGTTGTGCATGCACAAGGTGCTGTTCAAGGAGGTGATGGCCCGCGCGGGGATCCCGCAGGTCGACTACCGGGCGGTGCGCGCCCAGGAGCATCGGTCCGACCCGCTGGCCGTCCAGCGCGCGCTGGCGCCGCTGGGGCTCCCGATGTTCGTCAAGCCGGCGCGGCTCGGGTCCTCGGTCGGGATCGCCCGCGTCACCGCGACCGCAGAGCTCGGCGTTGCCCTCGACGAGGCGTTCGAGCACGATCCGCTGGCGATCGTGGAGGCCACCGCGGTCGGACGCGAGCTGGAATGCTCGGTGATCGGCAACGAGGAGCCGGTGGCCTCTGAGCCCGGCGAGATCCTGCTCGCGGCGGGGGAGGGCGGCTGGTATGACTACGAGGCCAAGTACTCCCCCGGTCAGATGCGCCTGGTGGTGCCGGCGCGGATTCCCGAATCGGCGCGCCAACGGGTCCGCGAGCTGGCGGTAGCCGCCTTCAGCCTGACCGGCTGCAGCGGCCTGGCGCGGGTGGACTTCTTCGTCGTCGGCGAGACCGTGCTGGTCAACGAGCTCAACACGATGCCGGGCTTCACCCAGACGAGCGTGTTCGGCTCGCTGTTCGCCGCCAGCGGGATCCCCTATGAGCAGTTGCTGCATCGGCTCGTCGAGCTGGCCGTCGAGCGCCATCAGGCCGAGCACCGGTACCGCTTTTAGGGCGCCGCAGTGTCCCGCTGATCAGTGGTAGAGCGCGATCTCGTTGATCGCGACCTGATTATGGGAACCGAGATCGGTGATCCACACCAGGTAGTAGCGATAGCGGACGCCCTGAGTGGTGAGCGGGATCGTCTGGGTCCGGCGGACCGAACGCGCGGCACCGACCTTGACCCAGCCGTGGGGGCCGGGGTCGAACACGGCCGGATCGGGCGTGCTGCGGCGGGCGTACACGACGACCGAGTAGCCCGGGGTGGCGGTGTCGATGACCATCGACTGAGCGCTGATCCCGGGGCTGGCGTCGACGTACAGGCCGACGCCGGCCTTCTGCAGCCCGTTGTAGTACTGCTCGGTCGTCCACGCGGTGCTGCGCAGGTTGTCGACCGCCAGCCCGTCCTCGCCCGGGTGCTGGTTCTTGGGGCCGACGAGCGCCAGCGGGTTGTAGTCGTGGGCGCACGTGTTGCACAGCGCCACCTGGGTCGGCGCGGCCTTGGGGGCGGGCTGGGGGAGCTTGCCGCTGCCGTGATGGGCGCGGTTGGCTACGAACACGATGCCGACCACCGCGACGGCGACGATCACCATTAGCGCGCCCAGCAGAATCGCCGGGTGCCGCAGCCGAAACGGCACCCGGCGCTGCGCCCGTGAGGGCAGGGTGCGCAGCACCGAGGTCACCTCGCCGGTCGCGCTTCCAGAGCGGGCGGCCTCGATCGCCAGCACGTCCTCGAGGTCGGCGATCAGCTCGGCGTCGTCGGCGTAGCGATCCTCCTGTCGCTTGGCCGTCGCGGTGTCGAGCACCGCGGCGAGCGCCGCCGATACCTCGGGGCGCTTGGCCTGCACATCGGGGAGTGCCTCGCGCACGTGCTTCATCGCCACCGCCACCTGGTTCTCGCCTGCGAACGGCACCTCGCCGGTCAGCATCTCGTAGAGCACCACGCCCACCGAGTACAGGTCGGACTGGCCGTTGACGTGCTGGCCCAGCGCCTGCTCGGGCGAGACGTAGTCGGTCGTGCCGACCACCCGGCCGTCGGAGGTCAGGCCGTCCTCCTCGAGCGTCCGGGCGATTCCGAAGTCGGTCACCTTGGCCGAGCCCTCCTCGTCGATCAGCACGTTCTGGGGCTTGACATCGCGGTGGACGATGTGGCGGGCGTGGGCCGCCCCGAGCGCGCGGGCGATCTCGATCGCGTAGGCCACCGCCTCGGCGATCGGCAACCGTCCCAACCGACGGATCCGGTCCTTGAGCGTCTCGCCCTCCACGTACTCGAGCACGATGTAGGGACGACCGTCGTCCTCGCCCGCGTCGATCACGCCGACGATGTGCGGGTGCGACAGCTGCGCGACCGCGCGAGCCTCCCGGCGGAAGCGCTCGAGCTGGTCAGAATCTGAGGCGACCTCGCGATTCATCAGCTTGATCGCGACCTGGCGCTCCAGGGTCACGTCCAGCGCCCTGTACACGGTGGACATGCCGCCGGTACCGATCCGGGCCTCCAATCGGTACCGGCCGTTGAGACTGGTGCCCAGCAGCGTGCTCATCTAGGGTCCTCTATTTTGCGCTACCCGGGCCCCGGGCGTGCCGCCGCTGCACTGATGACCGATGCTCGCCTCGGCTTGGTCCTCGGGTGACGGGCCGAAACGGTCGTCCCCGGGCCCGCCTAAGCCGTCCGGAGCCCGTCCGAGCCTCCCTCGAGCGCCAGCCCCGGCACGCTCAGTCGTCCCGCCCGATCGGTGATCGCCCCGATCGCCGCGGTGCCCGGATGGTGGGCGGCCAGCAGCTTCACGGCGCGGCTCGAGTCGTTCTCTGCCACCACCACGCAGAAGCCGCAGCCCATGTTGAACACCTCCCACATCTCCGCGGTGGGCACCTGGCCGAGCTCGGCGATCAGGGTGAAGATCGGCGGCGCCGGCAGCGGCGAGGAGATCTCAAAGCCGATCTGGTCGTCGAGGCGCAGCAGATTCAGCAGGCCTCCCCCGGTGATGTGGGCCAGGCCCCGGACCTCGATCTCTGAGGCCAGCAACTCGAGGATCGCCCGCACGTAGATCACCGTCGGCTCCAGCAGCGTGTCGGCGATCGTCGCGCCGTCCAGCGGCGGCGGCGCCGAGTCCAGCGCCAGCCCGCCCTGCTGCAGCAGCGCTCGCCGGGCCAGCGTGAGCCCGTTGGCGTGCACGCCCGACGCGGGTAGGCCGATCAGGGCGTCACCCGGCGTGCACGCGCGGCCGTCGACGATCCGGTCCAGCGCCACCGTTCCGAACGCCGACCCGACCAGGTCAAAGCCATACGGCGACGGATGACCGCGGATCACCTCCGGCAGCTGACATACTTCGCCCCCGGGGATCTCCACCCCGGCCGCTTCGGCGCCGATCCGCAACCCGATCGCGATCTCGCGCAGCTGCGCCGGCTCGGCCCGTTCGACGGCCAGGTAATCCAGCAGCGCCAGCGGTTGCGCGCCGACGCAGATCAGATCGTTGACGTTCATCGCCACGCAATCGATCCCGATCGTGTCAAAGCGCCCGGTCTGCTCGGCGAGGATCCCCTTGGAGCCGACGCTGTCGGTGGCCAGCGCGATCCCCAGGCCGGGAGCGATTCGCAGGACGCTGGCGTAATGGCCGGGGAGCGCAACGGTCAGCGAGGCGCGGCCGGGCTCGATGCCCGCCAGCACGTCGACCAGCGCCCTGACCCCGCGGTCGGCCTGATCGGTGTCGACGCCGGCGGCGGCGTAGGCGTCCGTCACGCGGCCATTGTCGTATATCGGCCGGACCACGCCCGGTCTCGGTGCAGGCGCCCCAGGACGGTGAGGGCGAGGGCGGTCCGGTAGGCGGCGTAGGGCAGCAGCGAGCCGTCGCGTTCGATCTGACGGATCAGCCACGTCGACCCGAGGGTGGAGGCGAACGACGCTGCCGCGCCGACGGCGAACGACCGGCCGGTCCCGGGAGCTAGACCCGGTCGCGCCAGGCGGCGGCCCTTCAGCACAGTGGCGCCGGCGATCACCGGCAGCGCCACGTGCCGCGACAGCTGGTTGGCGTCCGCGCGCGTGAACTGACGCCGGCGCGCAGCGGCCAAGGTGGCGCCGTTGCGCGACACGCCCGGGACCAGCGCGCACGCCTGGGCCAGGCCCAGCCAGAGGGCATCGGAGGCCCCTGCGTCCTGGGTCCGGCGCACCTGTGGAGCGCGATCGGCCCAGGCCATGACCACCGAGCCGCAGATCAGCCCGGCCGCAACCGTCGCCGGCGTGCCCAGCCGCCTCTCGATCTGACGCTCCAGCTTGTAGCCGACGATCGCGGGCGGCCCAAAGGACAGAACGATCAGCTGCCCCAGGCGCCAGCTCATGGTCTGCATCGCCTCCTGCACCTCGGCGCGGAGGGTGATCAGCAGGGCGGCGGCCGTACCGGCGTGCAGCGCCACCTCGAAGGTCTTGCGCAGCTCGGCGTCGAGCTGCCCGTAGTTGGAGCCGAGCAGCCAGGGCAGCAGCGTCACGTGGCCTGAGGAGGAGATCGGCAGCAGCTCCGCCGGCCCGTGCAACGCCCCCAGCACGAGCGCTTCCCGCAGCGCCAGCCGGTCAGCCGCCGGCATCTACGGCCGGCTCGGGCTCTCCGTGGGCGCGATCCCGACGCCGGCGAATGATCAGGTAGACGAGCCCGATCACCACCGCGGCTACGACTACGTAGTCGACGTAGGCGAGGCCGTCCTTGACGTCGCGCCAGTGGCTCTTGGTCAGCAGCCCGACCCAGCCCAGGGCCAGGACCCACGGGACGCAGCCGACCACCGTCAGAGCCGTGAAGCGGCGCAAGGGCAGCCTCGCGACGCCGGCGGGAAGCGAGATGAACGTGCGCACCAGCGGCATCACCCGCGTGACGAGCACGGTCACGGCGCCGTAGCGCGCAAACCACCGATCGGCGCGCTGCAGCTGCCTCGGGGAGACGTGCAGGAAGCGCCCGTGCTTCTCCAGCAGCTCGAGCCGGCCGTAGTAGCCGACGCCGTAGGCTATCCAGGAGCCGATCAGGTTCCCGAGCACTCCAGCCACCGTGATGGCGAACAGGCTGTAGTGGTGCGTGGCCACGTTGAAGCCGGCGAACAGCATCGTCACCTCGGAGGGGATCGGGATGCACGCGCTCTCCAGCAGCATCAGCACGAATATGCCGGCCAGGCCGAGTGAGCCGACGACGCTGGTGGCGGCGTCGGCCAGCGACGCGGTGACTGAGGCGATCGCTAGCACCGGGCCAAGGCTACAGTCAGAGCGCCGCCCGTGAAGGTCTGGCTCGAGCCCACCAACTCCCCCCAGTCCTGGTCATGCGCCCGGCGATCGAGGTGCCGCGACGACGGGGTCAAGCCCGGCGGGGGACGCTCGTATGCTCTGCCGTCCTCCGCTCCGCCTTGCTTCGTCTGCCGTCCGGGACGTGGCTCGCGTCCCGCGCTTAGCGCATTGGGCTGCGTGTCGCTTGCTGGGGGTGCCGGCGACGCGACAAGCGCGGAGCCGCGAATCCCGCTCCGTACGAGGCCTGCACGGGAGCGCCGGTGCCGCCCCCCGACCCGTGGGGCGTCGGCCAGCCTGCGCAGTGACTCCGGCAGCGGCACCATTGAGGACGACCTGTCGCTGCCCTACACCGAGCATCTGCACCGACGGTCCCTCGCAGCCATCGACGCGCGTCGGCGAGCGCTTCCGCTCGACGCGGAGCTTCGACTCTGTGCAGGACCTCGGCCCCACGGGTGGACGTCTGCTCCTGCTCAAAACCAGCACGCCGGGCCATCGGTGTCGCATTCTCGGGGGAAACGAGCAGTCTGGTGGTCGGGCCACCAGGGCTGCTGCAGCTCGTCCAGAGCGGTAGCCGGGGTCGTGGACGGCGGGACTCCTGCTGCTTGCTTTCGAAGCGGAAGTGCCCGGCGGGCTGCGCCTTTCCTAAGACGACTACGGCACCGGCATTTTTTCAAGCAGCCCGAGTCGCTCGCGATGCAGGTACAGGTCGTCAACGCCGTCGTCTCTGCCGCACGTCGGTCGCTCGACTGGGAGGCGCTCACTGCCCGCAGGCAAGAAAGCGACGATGGCTACTTCGCTTCGCTCCTCGACCTCGACCTCGGGGGCGGAAACCGAACTCTGTTTTGCGCTCGTGCCTAGCACCTCGCCGACCAACCACAGGGCACCACCGCCGAGCAGGTGCGCCCGATCGACGCCGCGCTGGCGGCCTCGTGGTCTGGAGGGCGATCTGCACCGGATGCGGGATGGGACGGGTCGGGGCCGGCGACGTACCGAGGCTGCTCGACGTGCACTGCGAAATCCTCGCGTTGACGTAACTCCGTCGCACCTCGGTTTGGCTCGAGGCATGTGTTGCCAGGACGGCGCGCCGCGGCTACGATGGCGTCCGGATGTCAGGATCACGCGGGCTCGCGGACCGGGTCGCGGGGGGGTCTTCAGCTAACCGATCGCTGCGACTGGCGCTGAGTGCGCTCGGAGCCACGACGGTGGTCGTGGCCGGGATCGAGCTCGCGGTGTTCGCCCAGGCGCCCCATGCCCCGATGTGGGTGCTGGTGCTGTACACGGCGGTCGGCGTCGAGTATGTGCTGGGCGGTCTGGTGGCGTGGTCACGGCGTCCCAGCAATCGGACCGGCCTGCTGCTGTGCGTCGCGGGGATCATGCTCGTGGTCGCGGCGCTGGAGAACGCTGACCTGACCGCGTTGACCGTGACGGGCCTGGTCCTGGCGCAGGCGCCGGTCGGCGCGATCCTGCACGTGCTGCTGGCGTTTCCCTCGGGACGGTGCAAGGACGCCGTGACCCGCGGGCTGGTCGTGGCGGGCTACGTGACCACGATCGGACTGCGCGCCCCGCAGTACCTGTTCGGGACCGTGTCGGGCACGGGGACCATCCTCCAGGTCGCGCACCGCCCCGACCTGGCGCACGCCGGCCTGGTCGCGCAGGACGCCGCGGAGGCGGTGGTGCTGGTGATGGCGGCGGCTCTGCTGGCCTCGCGCCTGCGCGGCGCGCCGCCCGCGCAACGACGGGTGCTGGCCGCGGTGGGTTCCTACGGGGTGGCGGCGCTGCTGTTCCTGGAGCTGGCCGCACACATCCTGCCGCCGCTGTTCGGGCTCAGCGGGGTCACCGTGTTCGTGCTGCAGATCTCGGCGCTGGCGGGGATCCCGGTCGCGTTCGCGCTGGGGGTGTTGCGCGGTGGATTCGCCCGGACCGGTGAGATCGACGAGCTGGGGGCATGGCTCGGGGCCGGCGACGGCGGTCGGTTGCAGCTGCGTGACGCGCTGACCGCGGCGCTGGGAGACGATTCGCTGGAGCTGGTGTTCTGGCTGCCCGAGGGCGATCGGTACGTCGACGCGGCCGGCGTCGCCGTCGAGCTGCCGCGGGCAGGATCGGCCAGGGGGGCGGTCGAGATCGAGCTGGCCGGCGTCCGGGTCGGCGCGATCGCCTATGACGCGATCCTGATCGACGAACCTGAGCTGGTCCGATCCGCCGGAAGGGTGATCGCGCTGTCGCTGGAGCGAGAGCGGCTGACCGCCGCGTTGCTCGCCAGCCGCGATGCGCTTAGCGAGTCACGCGCGCGGATCATCGAAGCGGCTGACCACGAGCGGCGCCGGATCGCCCACGATCTCCACGATGGCCTGCAGGGCCGGCTCGTGGTGCTGGCGCTCAAGGCCGGTCGGATCGCGGTCCACCTGCCAGCGGGAGCGCACCGTGACGCTGCGGTCGACATCGGCGCGAGCCTCGAGGCGGCGAGCGCCGAGCTGCGACGGCTGGTGCAGGGGGTGATGCCATCGCTGCTGATCGAGCGCGGTCTGTACGCGGCGACCGAGGACCTCGTCGATGACCTTCCCCTGCCGGCTCGCCTCGAGCTGCCCGACGACGATGGTGCGCTGCCCGAGAGCGTGCAGAGCGCCGGCTATTTCATCGTGGCCGAGGCGCTGACCAACGCGGTCAAGCACTCACGGGCCCGGGAGCTGTCGGTGCGGATCGGGCGCGTCAACGGTCACCTGGAGATCGAGGTCCGCGATGACGGCGTCGGCGGCGCGCGTCTCGGCGTCGGGACGGGCCTGAGCGGGATCGCCGATCGCATCGATGTGCTCGGTGGTCGGCTGCGCGTGGACAGTCCACCTGGCGAGGGGACCGTGGTGATCGCGGAGGTTCCGTGCGCGTCGTGATCGGCGAGGACGAGGTGCTCCTGCGTGAGGGGCTCGTACTGATGCTCGAGGAGGCCGGGATCGAGGTCGTGGGCACCGCCGCCGACGGGCCCGGCGTGGTCGCTCTCGTCGCCGCACACGAACCCGACCTGGTGATCTCGGACATCCGGATGCCGCCGGATCGCACCGACGACGGGCTGCGCGCGGTGCTCGAGATCCGACAGACGCACCCGCGGACCGCGACACTGATCCTCTCCCAGTACGTGCACCGTCGCTATGCGCGCGAGCTGCTGGCCGCCGCCTCCGCCGGCGTGGGCTACCTGCTCAAGGAACGGGTCGCCAACGTCCAGGGGTTCTGCGGCGCCGTTCGCCAGGTGGCCGAGGGCGGGACGGTGCTCGACCCCGAGGTGGTCTCGGCGATGCTGGCGCGCGCGCGGCGGGCCGACGGCGCGATCGAGCGCCTGACCGACCGCCAGACCGAGGTGCTGGCGCTGATCGCCCAGGGGCGGAGCAACGCCGCGATCGCACGGCGCCTGGTCATCTCCGAGAAGGCCGTCGTGCACCACGTCTCCCGGATCTACGCCCAGCTTGGCCTGGCGCCCAGCGAGGAGGACCACCGCCGCGTGCTCGCGGTGGCTCGCTACCTCGCGCGGTGACGAGGCCTCACGGGAAGTCGAGGACCTCGTTGTTCAGCGGCAGCTGGTCGCCGTGAACTCCCGCGAGCGCGGTGGCGGCGATGCTCCCAGGTCGGCCGGTGAACACCGCATCGGGGTTGGTAAGCACGCCCGCTCCCCGGAAGGAGGTCAACGTGTAGGGCAGGCCGTTGGAGCGCAACGGGGAGGGGGAGCTCATCACGTGGAAATGCAGGTGCGGAGCGCTCGCGTTGCCGGTGTCGCCGAGCCGGGCGATGACCTGTCCGGTGTGCACGTGCTGGCCTGGGCTGACGAGCAGGCTGCCGGGCTTCAGGTGGGCGTAGAAGGCGTATTCGCCCGGAGCGATCCTGATCACGATGTAGTTGCCACCCGCGCTCTGCACGGTGGTCGATCCCGGGACCGGCTCCTGTCCGGGTACCTGCTCGGGCTCGCCGTCATGGGTACGGGCGATCGTTCCGTTGGCGACCGCGTAGACGGGATCGCCGAAGTAGGCGTAGCTGGAGAGCTGATCGAGCGGGCCGGTGAACAGGTGGTCCTGGGCGTTCAGCTGCGCGAAGTCGATCGCGAAGCGCTCGGGCACGTACGGGGTGCCGTTGATCGGCTCGATCGCGCCGCGGTGCGCGGTGATCGTCGCGCAGCAGCCGTTGAAGTCCACCCAACCAGACCCCCGCAGCGGCGGAGCGATCCGGACCGCCCTCCGCTGACCGATGGTCGTGGGCACGCCGACGAAGCTGACCCGCTGCGTGGCGCTGCCCGGGATCCGGTAGCTGACCGAGAACCTGTGCGTGAGCCGGTGCGGCGCTCGGTGCCCACGCGGGTAGGTGACGTCCATGAACACGACCGCGCCGCCGCCGGCCGGGATCGTGGTGCCGGTCGCGCCGCTGTCGATCCGCAGCTCGGTCCTCAGGCGCGCGCCGGTGACCGGCACCCCGACCGCCGGCCGTTGGCCTGCGCCTGCACGCCGCTGACCGTGACGCGGAACGGGAACAGGTCCGAGAGCTCAAGCTCGTACGCGAGATGCATGCGATTGTCGGCGCCCAGCACGGGGTTCGGCGCATTGAGAACGCGCGCGCTCAGTGGCGTGGCCAGCGTGCTGGCACCGCTCCCGAGGGCCGACGCGGGCGCGGCCACGCAGGCGAGCAGGACCGCGCCCAAGACCGCGGCAACTCTGGAATGAGACGAGGACGACATCGCGAGGTCCGAGCCGGGTTTAGCTGGGACTGGGCGTGATCGCGAAGGGCGGTGGGGTGACGCGGCGCGCGCAGGCGGTACGGGGATGGTCCGGGTGGGCCAGGAACGAGGCCTGGATCGACTGCGCGCACTGCGATTCGGGAAGCACGTAGTGCCCGACGCCGGCGATCCGAACGACCGTGGAGTTGGGCAGGGTCCTCGCGGCATCCTCGGCCCAGGCACGAGACGTGATCGCGTCGAACGTACCCGAGAAGATGAGCGTCGGGATCCTGCTGCGCGTCGGCATCCGGAACGAAGCCGGCGCTGGCCGTACCTTCTATGCGCGGCAGATGGCGTTGAAGTACGGGAACTGCGGGGCCTGGCTCAGGACGGAGGCCGGGTAGGTCGGGAACGTTCGCCGGCCCGCTGTGAGAACCGCGCGCGCCGAGGCGAACGGCGCCCACTCCTGGCAGGCGACGCTGTACAGCAGGCCGTAGTTGAGATACCCGGCCGGGGTCACGCCGGCGACCCGCGTCTCGGCGATCGGGAGCGCGTTGCCGGCCGCGAGCGCGCTGATGTCGGCGGGAACCTGCGTGAACAGCGGCGTGGCCTCGCTGATCGACACCAGCCAGTTGAGCAGCGCACCGCCGTCGAGCACGACGTGGACGGACCCACCGGTGGGCAACGGCACCGTCGTCACGTTCGGATGGGCCTCGAGCTGGCTCACGAGCGCGTTGAACGTGCTCTGGAGGTGAGGGTAGGCCTTCGCGCAGGCGGGCTGCGCGTTGCAGGCCGTGAACACGGCGTCGACGCCGGCGCGGGCGTTGGCCCAGAATCGCGGCAGCGTGACCACGGCGGTGGGCACCGTCGAGTCCAGGGTGACGCTGCGGATCCCTGTGGGGTCGTCCTTCATCAGGCGGAGCGCCAGGTCGGTGCCGTAGGAGACCCCGAACACGTTCCACTGCCTGATGCGCAGCGCGCGGCGGAGGGCCACGAAGTCCAGCGCGTTCTCGGTCGTGTTGTAGGCCGCCACATCGGCCCCCTTGGCGATGAGCTGGCGACGGCACGTGCGGACCGCGGCCAGCGCGAGGCGCTCGGCCGCGGCGCCGTCGTAGGGAAGGCTCAGGAGCTGCTGCTCGTATCGGTCGATGACCGAGCAGGTCAGCGCGGGCGAGGCGAAGTAGGACCCTCGCTGCTCGAGCAGGATCAGCTCGTTGTTGCGGTTCAGCCCGGCGGCGATCATCTTCGCCGCCTCTCCGAAGTCCAGACCTCCCGGCCCCCCGGTGAGGTGGACGATCGGCTCGGCGCCCGGGCGACGGTGGATCGCGGGGACGATCGCGTAGGGAAGCCTGATCTTCGGTCCGTTCGGCTTGCTGTAGAGCTCGGGGACGATCAGGACGCCGCAGTGGGCGACCTTCAGCGCCGGGATCAGCTTCGGACACGATGCCCGGACCACACGCCCGCGTGCCGTGGCCGCCGTGATCGGCGTGCGCCGATGCGTCACCGACCGTGCCGGCGCCAGCGCGGCGAACGCGCCCAGACCCACGGCCACGACGCCGACGGCCACCAGCACGGCGCGCATCCGGCGCCAGCGCGGCTTGACGTGTCGATCCCGGTCGGTCCTAATCGGTTCCAAAGTCGATCCCCTCGTTGTTGAGCGGCAGCTGGTCGCGGTGCGGTCCGGCGAGCGCGGCGGTGTTGATCTGAGCCTGGCCACCGGAGAACAGCTCGGTTCCGGCGTTCACCGTGCCGAGACCGCGGAACGACGTGAACACGAACCCGGCGACGGCCGCACGGCGCCGCGCGGATCGCGACAGGATCAATCGTGTCATCAGCTCGTCTCCGTCATTCGTCGCCCACCCCATCGTCGGTGTCATTGCCCCTGAAGCTGCACAAACAGCTCCCACAAAGAGAACCAAGCGGTTCACAAGTGAATCGCCGGTCGCCCGCTAGGCTATCGCGGCCGATGCGATCAGGGCAAGGGACCCAGGTCCCCCGTCTGCACTGGTGACCTGGGTCCATTGGCGCAGCGGGTGACCCCTGGAGGCGTCTCCGCCGTGGACCGTGACCGCGGGCCGTCGGCCGGTGTGTGCGCTCTTCGTGATGGGCGCTGTCCCGTCCGACAGGCCGACACCAGGGCTGTCAGATCTACGACCTCAGCGGGATAGTCGGCGTGCTCGCCGTTGTCCTCAGCCCATTGGCGGATGTCGAAGGGTCTTATGCGCGAAGAGGTTGGGGGCGATCAGGTAGATCCGGATCTTGGGCCTGTAACGCGTCCGGATCTGGCGGTAGAGGCCGAGGACTTCCTGGCCGCTCCTGAGGGGGCGAACTCGGCCATGCAGCCAGCCGGCATGCACGTCGTAGGCGCCGAACAGGTAGCGCACACCGCCGTTCTTGCTGTAGGTCGCGCGCAGCCGCTCAGGCCGCTTCTGTGGCGCCCAGCCGTATCCTGGGTGGGGATCAGCTGGATCGGTCCCATCTCGTCCAAGCAGCCCACCGACCCGTCAGGCGGGCACTGGCGATAGAGGCCGAGCACGCGTTCGGACTTGGCCTGGAAGTCGGGGTCCGGGCTCCACTTCCACGAGGGTGCGCTGGTGCGAGAGCCCGACGCCGATCCGCGTTTGGCGCAACGCCTCCTCGCAGAGCACGATCCCCATCCCGGTCAGGTGCACTCGCAGCTTGGTAGCGATGAGCGCGTCAACGTCACGCCTTGAGTGTCGGGACGTGCGCGCGCGACCGACACGATCCGGTTGCGCTCAACAGACGTGGTCCTCCTCGGACGCCCGCCCCGATAGGCAGGGTCCAACGACCCAAACCCCCGGACGTTGAACGCGCGAATCACCTTGCGCGCGTGCGACTCTTTCGAGCGGACCACCGACGCGATCTGCGGCGCCGGCGTAGCCGTCGAGGACGCCAGCAAAACCATCGCTCGCTGACGCTTGGACTGGTACTTCGCGCGCTTGGAAACCGACTTCAACCGCGCACGTTCCCCCGGCGAGCGCTCGCGCACGAACACCTCCGGCGGACGCGTGACCACCTCCACGCTCTCCGGTCTAACGTTTCCAGGAGACCCAGCAGGCGCGAGCGGCGACGCCGTGACCGTCGAGGTCCGGCTCGAGTGTGCTGGGCACGGACGTTGAGATCGGAGGTGTGAGTCCTGTCCTGGAGCCCTGACAGGGGGAATCCAACATCGAAGAGGCAAGGGCGCGGCCCGGAATGACCGGGCGATCCCAGTGCGG
>JAABUJ010001011.1_pt1 | contig 45727 bp, 50 predicted proteins | sample 5559131 | NCBI WGS metagenome assembly JAABUJ01 (sample SAMN10711875, study PRJNA513366) | rock metagenome | isolation source: Antarctica rocks | place: Antarctica: Victoria Land, Mt New Zealand nord | collected 2016-01-07
AAAAGACGTTTCAGCAAGGGCTTTTCGTGGGACATGGACATAGCAATAGTTTTGACAGGATGATAGCGCTAGAGCCCTTTAGGCGTAGTGCCTCCGGGCGGAATAAATTACCTACCTAGGTCTAACCCTATCCTCCATTAGGACCATTACCTACCTTACCTTATCATAAAGCTACTAGCTTCCTACCTTACCTACTGTACCTACCTAAGGTAGACAGGGCCCACTCCGGCTCCGCTTAGAATGACCAGCATCATGTCATACATTAAGGTAAGGTAGGTGAGGTAGACTTTGTTCCTTTTCAAACGTGCCTCGATGATGGCTATGTCCGTGGTGAACCCACCTCTTCCTCTGTGATTGTCAAATTCTGTCACCACGCTTGATTCAGATGTGTTCGTGGTCTAATTTTCTGTCGACATAAAGAGGGGCATCCCCTCAACCGCGTTACTACTCTTGTTCGCCGTTTTCACCCTTTTTGAAAGCATGGCACCTCAAGAGAATATACCGGTGGCGGCCAGTGTGCTCGGGACCATCGGTACAGTCCTGTGGTGCATCCAGCTCCTTCCTCAGATATGGTACAATTGGAGACGAAAAAAGACCGAAGGCTTGCCGGGACTGATGATGTTCCTCTGGGCTGCCTCTGCCGTCCCCTTCGGTGTCTATACCGTTGTGCAAAACTTCAACATCCCCCTCCAGATACAACCGCAGATCTTCTGTGCTCTGTCGCTGGTCAGCTGGACCCAAACCCTGATCTATAACGATCATTGGAAGACTTGGAAGGCCACGCTCCTGGGTGCGGGGGTTGGTGTCGTTCTAGGCGGGCTTGAGCTTATGTTGATCCTCACTCTTAGGGTGGGCTATCCACTTCCACTTGGGAATACTGAAAGCTGACCTTTCGAGGGTCCCTATGGTCGCGGAGTGTCTTGGCCCATTATCTTGGTCGGCGTCGTAGCGGCAATCTTGCTGGCGCTTGGCTTGATACCCCCATACTTCGAGATCTGGAAGCGGAGGGGCAGAGTGGTCGGCATCAGTGAGCCAGTCATTTCGATGCGAGTTGACCGACAGCTGATCTATGGTAGACTTCGTGTTTCTGGCTATGGACTGGTCTGGAGCGTTCTTTTCCTTGATGGCCCTTGGTGCGTATGCAATCACCTTGCAAAGACAACCCCACATTGATATCTGGAAGTTGCCCAGCACACCTTTGATGTGCTCGGAGGGATTCTCTATATCGTGGTGTAAGCCGAAGTCTTCGATTCCCTTGCAGTCACCCTTATCATTACGAGCTGATACTATGTAGCATGTTTCTTGAGATCGGCATATTCCTCTCGCAAGTGGTATGGCTTCTCCGGACGCGTAAGCTGCGGAAGCAGGCAAAGCTTGCTGGACAAAGCTTTGACGACCTGCCGGAAGCACAGGCATATCAAGTCAAGCGACCTGGAAACGAGGAGGAAATGAGAGTTCGAACTGGAGATGTTGAAGGGTGATACGCATAGGATGTTCACATAGACTACATGTCTTCTCATGCGCAAAAGCTTTACGGGCGAGCAACGAATGGACTTCAGTGGAGCTTTTAGAGAGCGAAATGATTGCTCCTGGAAAATCTACCATCTGCAAAAGCGTACGAGCAATCGTTGTGGCAAATTGCAGAGCTCTTTCCTGCCCCTCGAACCCGATTTTGAAGTAACGGCCCACGAGTCTCTCAGCGGCCAGTGGATTCAGCACCAGCAACTGGATTGCGGAGAGTGAATAGCTGCGTGCCTCCCTTAGCTCAAAACGGACTACCGATGTCAAGCGGTCAGGACAGACACATTCCAATGATTATGTGTCACCACGTCCAGCACCGACCTCTGTTCAATTCTCCTCAGCTGTTCCAGACCGGATAAAGAGACTTGCTTGCTTTGTACACCTCTCAGAGTTTGGGTGAAGATCGGAATCGTCTCAGATTCGAACGAACAGACCTGGTATCAGCCATAAGAGCAAGGGTTTGTTTAACGGTTCCGACTCCAAAAGGGTGGCAGAGGACGGTATGCATGGGTGATGTCAGAATGACGATGCTCCTTCAAGGGTACATGAGGAAACCAGCGACTTTCCGTCGATATCCATTGGCTTGTGGTTGACAGAGATATCTCACGCATATCTTCTGATTATGTTCACTACCAGTCGCGAGATTTCTCAATGCCAAACGACCTATGCGCTGGAGACTGTGGCGTGAGACTTTTAATATCAGTGGACTGGTGTTGCATGACGTTGCCGTCTGGTGGAGAATCCAATGCGCACGTGTTATGGGTCTGTTACAGTAGTGCCTCGTTCCGCGGATCTGTACTGACCATCTGGATCTTTGAGGTTCTGACCGTAAAACATATGCAAGCCACGCGACGACGGCTGCCCAGCGGGTAGTATCTACCTTAGGTACCTTATGGTATACCTACCTAGCTGATGCCGTATGTCGTCCTGGATACAATCACCATTTAGCGATTGTGAGTTCCGAGTTAACTTACCGAGCGAGAGGGCGGAATCGCTCCGGCCCTAATCATGAGCCTCGGTCGGTTGTCTCGAGGGTCAGAAGTTGAACAATAAACAACAGTACACACAACCTTGGAAGGGAGCCGATTCCCCGACCATGATCGGAACACATTTTCCGCCCTTTATTCTCGTCGAGGGCATTCCCAACTTCCGAGATCTGGGCGGTTATCCCATCAGTACTCACACGGACGCCGGGCTACTCAGCGTTCGCCGCAACCTTATCTTTCGCTGCGCCGAACCCTCGAGGATCACGCCTGCGGGCGCGCAAACTCTCCGAACCCTCGGCATCACTACCCTGTTTGACCTGCGTTCCAGGCCAGAGATTGAAAAGCAAAGCGCGCGGGCACCAGTCGTCCACATTGATGGTATCCGAAGGGAATTCGCGCCCGTTTTCGCGGACAAGGATTATTCGCCGGAGTCGATCGCGTTGAGGTACAAAGACTACGCCAGCAGCGGCACGGAGGGCTTCACCCGGGCGTATGCGGCTGTTCTCAAGAACGCGCCGTCGAGCTATCGCCGCGTCTTCATGCACATCAGGGACAAGCCGGAGGAGGCGTGCGTAATCCACTGCACCGCGGGCAAGGACCGGACGGGTGTTCTGGCGGCGTTGATATTAGTGTTGGCTGGCGTGGATGAGCGGACCGTTGCGGACGAATACGCGTTGACGGAGATTGGCTTGGCGCCATTACGACCCATAATACTGCAACATCTGATTGACCAGCCGGCGTTGGAGGGAAACAGGGAGGGAGCCATGAACATGGTCAGCGCAAAGTAAGTGAACTTGCCTCTCACCGAGTTGGGTGGATATGCTGACCGTGCCGTAGGGCCACGAACATGTCCGCAACCCTGAGGATGATGCATGAGAGATACGGCGGGGTGGAAGGGTACCTGCGGGATGAATGCGGCCTGGCTGCCTCAGACATTGATCAGATACGCCAGAATCTAGTTACCACCGAGAGTCCAATACACTAAACACCACGCATCCACTTTTCAAGTGGCTGTGGCCATAGGCAGTCATTGGCCTGACAGTTTTCGTGCTTTCTGAAAGATGATTCTACTACAAGTGGGTATCAAATGTAAACACGCGCTCGTTGATGTCTCAGCACAAGGTAACATCGCCAGCTGATATCGTGCTAGCATACACCACGCTTGCAAATACGGGAGGTCGAAATCAACGGCACCATCCTTCCACCCACGGCTTCCGCTAAGACGAGTGTGTTCTTGGGCTATTACTGCCTCCCCTCTTCATCAAGCCTGCAAAGAACGACGCAAGAGCGTCGTTCTGCGACTTCCCATCCTGGGGCGTAACGGGTTGAGTCTCGCGCTCAGCATTCCGGCCAGCCTCACGATCCTAGAGTTGGCATCAGTACAACCTACTGCATTCTGAGGCCAATCGTGTCAACTTCACCTTTAGGTTTCGCAACATGTCATCGGCGTCGACCTGGATTCCTCCCATATTGAACCGTACTGGGCCGATATGCTCATTGACACGTCCACTGTCTTCAATGACCCTATTACCATCTCGATACCGTGAGCTCTCCTCCGGAGGGTTTTGCCGCCCCAAATGATCACGTCTGCTTTCTTTTCCAGCCTGTTCCTGCTCTTCCTCAGCCCTGATACTCTCGATGACCTGCAGCTGTCCACCCAGGAATTCTTGGGTGTTGAGACTTCCAACTTCGATCGGACGACTGTTTCGCTGCTGGTCATCATGTGTGTGCGAGAACACCGGGTCCTTGTTTAAATCGCGAACGGTATCTTCGAAGACAAAGAGCGCACTTTCTTCCCCATCGCTGTGAACGTTGCCATTAGCCCATGCCTTCGCGTGACTTGTGTCGCCGGTATCCTGAGAATTCTGTTCCATTGTCGCCCGAGAAGAACGGATGTCATTAGACCAACTTGTGCTCATGCCTTCAACGTCGAAACCCTCTCGCAGGACTCGGATCTTGCCCCAGGAGTCCCAATTGGCAGGTATAACCACCTTCTGTCTTTCAACGATATTGTGTCTCAGAGGCGTCTGGTTGAGCAGCGACTTGATATCTAGGCTCTCATAGATGAGAGTCTGAAGACAATTAGGTGTAGACGGGGTGGTGTAAATGAGAGACCCTCCATCTGCTCAGTACAGAGTAAGCCCACTTTCACGTATACATCTAAACTTCTCGGAGGGGGTTCGTACGCTTTAAGAGGACTGTTCTTAATGACTGGAAAACGAAGTCAAAGTCCTCCTCCCTCCATCCCATTTCTTTTTCCAGATATTCCATTTTGTCGGCCTGTCAGTAACAGCGTTAGCCCAAGCTCACTGGATGAGAGGATCCGTGACCATAGTCTGGGCTTCTAGCAAACTTCGCAGACCAGGCATCAGACCCCCCGTCTACTCACATTTTGGCACACAACGCATATTGGTAAACCAACTGCCTCATCCCACTCCCCCGCACCAACAGGTACAGACACATTCTCCTTCAGTTCTGCCATTCCGCCACCACCATCTGTCGCTACTCGTCCACCTCGCCTCCTCTCTCTCCAATCCGTCATCACCTTCCGCATGACCTCTAGCGCCTCGTTGTCCAGTGATGCCAGTAATTGCCTTAGAAAACAAATCCATGCTCTCAACTCTCGTAGCCACACCCAAGGTCGTGTCCAGTCCAGGAGGATCACAACCAAACTTTCTGAAAGGGCGTTGGGTGTGAGAAGTGGTTTAAGGAGATTTGCAAAGGGTGCGGTGGGTTCGGTGAGGAAGTAAACAGAGAGGCGTGCGAGTGTGTCTGGTCAGGTACTTCAGTCGCAATCCAACTAAAGACATTGAGTTGGTGTACCTTCTTGGTCGGCATCAAGAATATCCTGATATGTGTAGCCCAGGGCAAATTCAGTAGCTACTGGTGGTGTCCTCCTGGAAGCCCGACCCGTTGGTCTGCGTGAGGTACGATGGTCCGATGCGAGAGAGTCGAGGAACTCTCTTTCAGCATCAGAAGTTCCTCCTACAGCATCTACTTGTCAGACATTTATAACCAAGTGCTGAAGGACGCCTTTGGAGTCTAAGCACCTAGTACAAGGATATTTCTTTTCGGTAGTCGTTTCCCGCTCGCAACCCCGTCCAACATTGATGTCCATATTTCGTTCTTCGGGCCATCGTGACTTCTCGGATGTTTGCTGGCCTCGTAATCACTAATCGTCGCGGTTTTGCTTGTGCCCGCTGCCCGTGTCTTCCGATCCAACATCATCACCTGCTTCTGACAGACTATTTGTTGTCCCTGTCGTTGAGCTGGGAGAGTTCGTTTGATCTCTTTTGTGGCCCTGACAGAGTTCTATGTGAGTCAAATCAAATCTCCTCACCGTGACCTTGTGCTCGTACCAGATTCCGTTGCGTCCCCTGTCACTGGCGTGCTAAACACCGGGCAAGGCGCCTGTCCGTCGGCCAAAACCATCCCCACTTATCACCCAGGTACTACTGTGATTGCTTATAGGAGAGCTTTCTCTACCAGATCATAATAGTAATGTTGTTCTTTCGACTGCAGTCATATCCAGAGGTGTAACAGAGTATCCCGGAGTGACATGAATACAATCCGGGAAATTCAAGCGCTCAACAAGCGCGAGCTGGAAAATGGAGTGTAGGTTGTGCCATGACCACCGCGACTCGGAGCTGATATTCGGTTTCTAGGTCTACTGAAGCTTCCTGGCACGCAGACTACCGGGACACAGCGTACATTTACATTGGGGGCTTACCCTTTGATCTTTCGGAAGGCGACATCATTACAATTTTCTCACAATTTGGCGAGCCTGTTCATGTCAATCTCGTACGGGACAAGGATACTGGAAAGAGCAAAGGGTTCGCCTTTCTGAAATATGAGGATCAACGCAGTACCGACCTGGCAGTTGACAACTTGGGCGGGGCGAATGTAATGGGCAGAATCTTGAAGGTAGATCACACTCGATATAAACGGAAGGACACTGAGGAGATCGGGGATAACGCTAAAAACCGCGATAATCCTGGAGGCGACGGTGATTCTGACCAAACTCAAGCGGGGGCAAGAAGGAAGAGAAGATTGAGCGGAGACATTGCAGGCGCAAGGCATGGCAGGTCGGCAGTCACGACGGACAAAGAGCTGGGCATGTCGATTGAGGATCATGACGAGGATGATCCGATGAAGGAGTATTTGGCCCGACAAAGGGAAGAGGACATCCAAACTGAGCTGGGAAAAGTTCGCCAGGAGAAATGTCGGACTCACGAAGGCGGAAGAAGCAGGCACCATCATCAACACCATCATCGGCGGCACAGGCGCGACAGTGAGAAGGACGGCGATAGACATGTTCGACAGGAAGAGCATCGTCATCGACCCAATTCCCGGGACAGGCTGGAGGATACAAGCCGCGAACATCTCCGGCGGCACAAAGACGGACAAGATCACAAGCGATCCTCCCCGGGACGCCGAAGAGATGAATAAAGACAAACTCCCGATCAAAGGAAACGCTAAACATAATCTGACTAGTCCTCCTATCTTGTGCCGAGAGAGTTGATTCGACACTCAACAGTACGAGGTACTTGTTGGCAAGAACCTATAAACTCAAGGGCAGCAAGTGGTTAATCGCCCTTGAGTAGCTGTAGTCTTTGAGACGGAGTCTCAGCGACAAACTTGGGAGGCTTGTAATCGACTTCCACCAACTATCAAGCCTGAGCCTCTTCAGAGCAATGGACCAGGTCAGGCCGATTCTGGCCTGTTCCTAGGATAGGAAATCCTCAATGGCACATTGACTCTAACGTTTTACAATAAGGGAGCAGTCTAAGATAGATACAGATAAGGACTGAGTGGTTTACCATTACTGCACAGGCGTGTGACTGTCATGAAGTTGGAGGCACAGCTCCTACGTGCCTGCAAGGTTGTCCGAACGAACAGTTACCACCAGCTCAGTTCGCTCATTCTTCCAATATACCAGCCTTAACAGAGAATCGAAATTATGTTGCTTATGCCGAGAGTGATCGGAGGCATGCTCCCGCATTAAGCCTAAAACTCCTCCTGAGATCCCCAGTCAGCAGAACTTGACTAGGCCGACTTATCGTGCTATGACTCAGGATTGAGGAGCTGGCCGGACTATTTAGGACAAAGTGGGCAGCTTAGAGAACATATCTCATTCACCCGCTGACTATACTCATAATCGATCCTGAATATCAAAACAGCTATTCAAGATCACCTCGTCTTTCCGGCAGTGACCGACGAGAAGAAGGCACAATCATTAAAGCTGAGCCCATGCAAAGCATAGTCTGCGCTCGAGCTAGACTTCTATGGCGGCATGGAAATATTACACCCCGTTTGGTATCCACTTCGCTGTCAGCCTTTCTTTGGCAGTGTATAACGCAGGTGTTATGCAGTCATGATCATAACCAAGTTCAATGCCTCACAAATGAACTCCCTGCTCAAGCTGGCTCATGCTCCGCCTAGGTATCTCCGCCAACCATCCCTGACACAGTGTCGCTTGCCATCTTCCGCTTCCCCGATGATGAACTTTTCCCAACGACCATCGTGACCAGCCCCGATCACGATCACGGTATGGTCGTTGGTCCACCCTAGGATTCCCTTTGGGGGTCTTCCCCCTGGGATGCCCGGGATCGGTCCCACGACCGAACTACTTGCTCCAGCGGAAGCCAATTGCGGGTCATCCCCAGTCTCGATGTGCGCAGATGCGAATGAGTAGACGTCCGAGAAAACCCGGGGTAACAATGGAATTTTAGACAAAATGCCCCATTTTTGGCTACCATTTTCGTCTCCTGTTCCGATGCCGCCAGCACTACTAGAGGAACTATATTGCTTGCTGTTATTCGTCCAATCAGAGTGGGGAGGGTGTAACGGATTGGGAAGGTCGAAGATATGTAATGTAGACTTGTCAGAAGTGACAGCAACAAGCATGCTTGATGGGGATATTGCGATTGAAAATATCAGAGCATGGTCAATTCCACGGCGCAGCTCGGCGATCCGGGCACAGTTACTTGTCGAGAAGATGCGGATGAGTGTTCCCTATGTATCACTCGTGTCAATCTCGGCGATCTTGACTCATGGTCGGTCGAAAACATACCATCTCACTTGCCGTAGCTAGAACCTCGCCGTCAGGGCTAAGATCCATAGCCCTCAAAGGCGACCCATGTGCCAGGATGAAGCTTACGTTGCCACTTCCTATCTCCACGATCTGAAGTTGCCCGGGTGTCCTGCCTGGAAATGCCAGTACTCGTTCCCCTAAGCAGCAAAGACCGAGGGGATTGTCGGCCGTTTCAAACACCGAGAGCTTTTCAGGGGGGGATGAGAAAGCATACATGTGGACACTGTTCTGGAGGACTATGACGATCCGTGAACGAGACAACCGGACGCGATGCACTTGGGTGCGAAACTCAAGGGTAATGACGGATTTTTGCTTTGCATCATCCCAGATGACAACCTTGAGCAACGACCTCGGTCAATGACTATTACCAGACTACGATGATTTCAGGTGGACAGTCTTACCGACCTTGTTCTGTGGAAACTTAGGTTGTTTCCCTCCGCCCACGAGGGCGATGTAGTTGGTCCTGCCCAGCATTTCAGCAGTTCCAATCCCGGCGTTGAAGTCTGCGTAGCAACCCAAGATCAGTTAATGGTTGTCCGCAAGAAGATATCGGACTATATATTTCCAGTGCCAAGTGATGCTGCACTTGCACGCACCTCGAGAGACCTTGAGCTCGCATGGCTCCGAGTTGAAAACTGCAACGACCGGTCATTATGCAGTCACAATCTGGTTTGCTGCGGCTATATTCAGCATACGTGGAGTTCGTACCGCAGAAGCCGCTATCAAGGCCAACTGTAAAGCAGCTCTTGTCTTGATTGAAAGCTGCCGACAACGAGACAGGACCGGCAGAGTCGTCAATTGCTCGTCGCGTATTCATGGCACTACGGAGATCTGAGTCGAGTGAGGTTCAAGGCTGATCCTCATCTCGGGACCTATGTATCAGGCCTGCAAAAGCACTCTGTTAAATGAAAAGTGCTAATACAAATAGTTACAACAAATATCAATACCTACAAGTAAGGGATGTATCTTGAGGCTGGTAGATCACTCATATGAGTGTGAATCTAGAGGTACGAATGAAACCGTCGTGTTAGACTTCCAAGTGACCGAGTGCATCCAGAGTATATATGTTCATCTAGTTCTTTTTTGTGTTTGGGCAGTGGGACGTATTTTTGTAAGCTTGTTATGGTTATGATATGGGTCAATGTTCTTTCCTCTGCGGCTCCATGGGGAGGCGGCTACGGTACCCAGGTACAGTAAACACGTGACGGCCTCACACTCACCCACGCATCATTTGTTTAAAGGTCCACGGGTATCATATATGGTCCTACATCCTTAGTTCCGCCATCAGAACGCGATTCCTCAGAGCAAGTTGTACACGTCTTCGTCTGAGGAGCGTCAAGTTACCCACATTATTGTCAAGGTAATATTATCGTTGTTCCCGAGTCTCTGTTTGCCTGATTGGTCGAGACTCGAGGGACATTATTGGAATAGGGGGACAGACGCTTGCCTCCTCACCCGAGAGTCGCTTTACCTAATTTGGACAGTACATTGGGTACTTCGTACTTCGTACCCCTTAGATCGCCTTTTGCAACGTTGACAACCTCCTAAATTATCCTGCTCAACAGTACTACTAGTAAAGTCATAACATTGCCAGTATCACCACGCTTCATACCCATATCGAATCACGAACCACGAACCAAAGCCAATTCTGTCGGAGATACGCAGTCAGAGAATGTCTTCTCCACTGAACGCGGTACTGTCTTCCCGACTGATGCTCAACGCTTCACCGTCCCCTAAACCCACTCAGTCTAGAGCGACAATCGCTGGTTTGCTCTTACTGATCTATCATTCGTGCAGATCAAGATGCGACGGAAGAAGAATGTGAAGAAGGGTATACAGTTCTGCTTGATGGTTTGCGGTGCATCAGGGACAGGTATACTCAGCCATCACCGTATTGAAAGGGCCATAAAACAATACTGAATATTGCTTGCTGCTTAGGCCGGACTACTTTCGTCAACACCCTTTGTGGCCGGAAGGTTCTGCAAGGCAAGGATGCTGACGATGCCACAAATGCACACTTGGAGGAGGGTGTGAGGATCAAACCAATCACGGTCGGTGCGTACGAATTTGGTTCTTGCCCGAATCTTTGGAGAAAGGAGGTGTCTTACTCAAGTGATGTCTAGAGCTCGAGTTGGATGAAGAGGGAACTCGTATCTCACTGACCATAGTCGACACTCCCGGCTTTGGTGATCAGATAGACAATGAAGCAAGGTTCGTCCCCCACTTCCCCGGTTGTGGCGTGATCAGTGCACTCATAAGTGCGCAGCTTTTCTGAGATTGTCGGATACCTTGAGCGTCAATACGATGACATTCTCGCTGAGGAATCGCGGATCAAGCGCAATCCAAGATTTAGGGACAACCGTGTCCATGCTCTGCTCTATTTCATCACCCCTACTGGTCATGGGTCAGTGTGTCTGCATCTACATCTGTATACTGTACTCATTCATGTTCGTATAGCCTTCGAGAACTGGATATCGAGCTCATGAAGCGCCTATCGCCTCGTGTGAACGTCATTCCGGTGATTGGCAAGGCAGATTCCCTCACCCCACCGGAATTGGCCGAATCTAAGAAGCTTGTCATGGAGGACATTGAGCACTACCGTATTCCCGTGTATAACTTCCCTTACGACATTGAGGAAGATGATGAGGACACGGTCGAGGAAAATGCTGAGCTGCGGGGCTTGATGCCTTTCGCCATTGTGGGCTCCGAGGAAGTGGTTGAAATCGGAGGCCGGAGGGTCAGGGCCAGGCAGTATCCATGGGGCGTTGTAGAGGTCGACAACCCACGACACTCCGACTTTCTGGCCATCCGAAGCGCCCTTTTACACAGCCATCTTGCAGACCTCAAAGAAATTACCCACGACTTCCTTTACGAGAATTACAGAACAGAGAAACTTAGCAAGAGTGTGGATGGTGGTGCTGCTGCGTGAGTGCAACCCTGCGTTTCGGCTAGCTCATCAATCACTGACTGTCATTGGAAGTAACAGCGACTCTTCGATGAACCCCGAGGACTTGGCCTCGCAGTCAGTCCGTCTCAAGGAGGAGCAGCTTCGCCGTGAGGAAGAAAAGCTCCGAGAAATCGAGGTCAAGGTGCAGAGGGAGATCAACGAAAAGAGGCAAGAGTTGCTAGCTCGCGAGAGTCAGCTGAAAGAAATTGAGGCGAGAATGCATCGGGAACAGAGCCATATGGATGACATGAATGGCGAAGTCGCCGCCTAGAGAAACCTGAAAGTCTCTAGCGTTGGACAAGGTGTCGGGAGGACAAGCTGACAATCGACTGGGTTGGGATGGTTGTGAGCTCGAGTGAAACGGCAGTATCTCCGAGCTGCGACACGCCGATAACCTGAGGGTGGTAGTGTTGCCCAGGACCATTGAACTTCTTCAACTTCAGGCCTAAGATTTCTTTCGAGGTGTACTTCTTCTGTTTCCCTGCGGATTATTAATTTGTTAGCGGGATATCCTCTTTGTCGTTTAAAACGTTGAGTCCCTCCAGCGCTGGCCGTGGTAGTCTTTTACGCATATCTGATGCAAACCCAAGGCCTATAACTGGGTAGAAGTAGCCGTCAACCATTGGAAGACCAGCACTGTCATGACTGTAAGACTTGACCAAGAAGTTGTATGTAAGGTACGCGATACTGAGGTACAGGTAATTCCAGGTGTTCAACCTAAAGTATCCAATACATTTGCACTCGGGATTTTTCCATCAGGATATGTCACGTGTGAAGTCAGCGCCAACACACTAGCCACAGCATGTGCCTCGCTTCGCTGCCAGACGGATATTATGTCATCTCACAGCGTCTCCCATGACCTGACCTCTTCACCTCCATCTACCTCATCTTTCTCACGCAAGAATGTCTTCGAACACCAAGTATCAACCAGCGCCGCAGCGTGACTCTTTTGAAGAGACAAATTACACCCAGGCGCCCCCCTCATACCAAGCTGAGGCCAGTGCCACCAGCGATGCTCTACTCGGAGGGCCGCGAAGTGAAGATGATAACGTCCCAGATGATTTCAAGGTTAGTTTACAACCATCACGTCTTAGTCCCGTTGGTGTTTGACTTGAGACTAACGTCGTGGTCAGTTTGGTGGGTCTGTCGCGGAGGCCACGCTTCCCATACGGATGCAATTCGTCCGTAAGGTGTATGCTATCTTGTAGGTGTCGCCACCATCTTTCGGATTGGCGTCGGATGGCTAAACATGTACCTAGAACCGCTCAGATCCTTGCGACCGCTATCCTCAGCTCGGTGTCGTTCTACAGTACGGGCTACAAGCGCTGGATCCAAAGTAACCAGTGGATGATGTGGATCTCGCTTTTCGGTGCCATCGGATTCATGCTACTCACCTTCTGGAAACGAAAGTCCTACCCGACGAACCTACTGTTCCTCAGCGGCTTTACGGCATTGGAAGCGTATTCCATCTCGGTGATAGTGTCCTTCTACCAAACCAAAGTCGTTCTGGAAGCTTTGATCCTTACACTCGGAATATTTGTCGCCCTTACTCTGTTCGCATGCCAAACAAAGTACGACTTCACCTCTTGGATGCCATATCTCTTTGGAGGTCTCTGGGCGCTTATCCTGTTTGGATTCATGGCCGCCTTCTTCCCGTACAACAGTACCGCCGAGTTGGCATATGGTGGAGTTGCCGCGCTCATCTTCAGTGGTTACATTCTGGTCGACACTCAGCTAGTCATGAGACACTATAATGTCGAAGAGGAGATCGCCGCCGCCATCTCTCTTTACCTGGATATCATCAACCTCTTCCTAGCCATTCTGCGTATCCTCAACAGTCAGCAAAACAACTAAAGAGTCTACAGGATGGCTCTGGGTGTCATGAGGGAGACGAGTCTGCAAGTGGCTTGCAGTATGAATGTCATGGTGTCATGGTGCAGGGTGGCGTGACCGGGTTAGCTATTCGAGCGGTCTTGACTGGAATTTTCGAGGAATCGCGCGTTTGATAATTCCTTCTCCGGCCTCCCTATAGTGTCTCAATAATGAAGCAGTGTTTCCTCTTGCAGATTGTTACCAGTCAAATAAGATGTTACTTGTAAGCTTGGTACTGTGTAGTCTGATGATACGCCGAGACTGTCTGCCCCTGCTTATTGACAGGAGACGTTGGCGGTGAAGGGCAAATTATTCCGTCCGATGCTCGCCCTTATTGATTGTCGTCGCGGAAGATATACCTGTAAGAACAACATGACCAAGCTTGGCCAACTGCAGCTGTACCGTTGTCAGTCAACGATTTCATTCTCTGTCTATTCGATGTCCAGATATAGTGCTTTTATTAACTCATCCGCCACGGGTCTGGGAATCACGTAAGATGTCCCAGTTTCCAATTAGCGAAGATGCTGGAGTACATGCGGTACCAAGTCACCTGCGATTTCGCCTTGGCAGGTCTTCATAATCACATGGTTCGTCACGAGACCTGTCTTTTATCTACTGGTCTGCTACTCCGTCTACGCCGACATCCTCAAAGGAATCACTTACGGCTTCTACGACAGCTCCCAAAGCCATCTCCGCGGCCCTATCGCACCCCGAAATCCTGAAGGCCTCGTATGCTGGAATGATGGCATCAAGTGGGCCTTCCTCGGGATGTTGTTGAGCCTTCAGGTCATTCTGCCACCGTGGTTCGGGATGCCACTGCGGGTGGCCTAGAATGTCCTCCAGGGCGAACGAAGCAGAAGACTCGAGGAGTGACGACAAAGGTGAGTGTTGGGAGGAGGGAACGGACGTAAACCAAGCCATCGAGTAGGGGTTCAGGGGCAAGGACGCCTGCACCATCTTCAACAGTGCAGCCCTCAAGGAAGAGGTGGGCGTGGAGTCAATCAAATGTTGCGGGCAGCGTCGCATGAGTGCGACGAGGCGGTACTGGAAGGTAATCGGCAGTGTCGCCGGGGTCAACTCCCGGGCCACAGCGAATGAAAGGAGCTGCTCGGGCGTATTGGCAGCGACAAGGGCGTTTCTGGGCGCGTTCGGTTTCGGGTGTTTGTGATTCTGCTTCCGTTCGGCAATCGGTCTGCCGATTTGTAGGACTCGTGCGGTGCCAGCGCTGTTACGTTCTTTCCGAAGGGGAGCGTGTGTTATATTGCATGGTTGAAGAGAAATAGGAGCTCATCGTCCATCCAAACAGTCATGAAGTTCTCTTCTGCTTTTGTCCCGTCATCCCGTGACGGTCACGTGAATACTGACTGCTGCGCTATGCTCGGAAATGAGAATGGATATCTGATTGTCCACGTAACAGAGTATTTTCCAGAATCCAGGTCATGCACCGAGAAGTATGTAGCCGCCACTCAAGCTGCGTTCCGGCAAACACGCCCGCCGTCCGTTGACGTCACCCAACCCTCGTCGGAATCTTCACCTGCCCCTTCTTCCGGTCCTCGTGCGGAATTCCGTACCTCCAACCGACACCCTTTTCCCCCCTCCCATCCTTCCCCACATCATCCACCCGGATCTCTCGAAACCGGAACTCCCACCTCCCCCCCGGCTTCGTCACGACCGTGACATCTCTCTCCTCCCTCGCCTTCCTCGCCGCCTCCCTCGCATCTCTCTTCTCCTTCTCGACCCTGATCCGCTCCCGCTGTCGTGCGATACGCTCGTCCCGACCCACCCCTTCCATCCTCTCGCGCTCCAACTCGATTAGTTCCGGATGCGGAATCCGGTCGTCAGCCGGCAGCAGCGCCTCGTCGAAGACTTTGGCGGCGTCACGGCGGGTGAAGATGCGGGATTCGGACGTCGGGTGGAAGATTTGCTGCAGCGTGGCTTGGTGGACGGGGAGGTCATTGATGGACTCGTGCGGGCGTGGCACGAGGTTGGCATGGTAGGGGGTGGTGGGCAGCATGGCGAGTACGGCGCGGGCGTAGGGGCGGGCGAGCGGTTTGTTCTGCATGTTTCAAGATTAAGGATTAGCATCCCCTGTCGCGTGTGTGCCATGTTGAGACAGATCGGGTATGAGTGAGTGGATATATTCAGAGAGGCTCGCAAAGCGTGTATGTGTGTAACCATGGATGTAGTCTTCAAGACTAATCGAATTTTTACTTGTGTCTCATCATGTAACCGACGCATGCGGAAATTGATGGTGCGGAGAGGGAGAAAAGTTTCGACGCACCTTCCGTATCCACTCCTTCTCCACGGTCTTCAGCCTCACGACCGCCCCTATCCTGTTCATTTCGACACCAAGTTCCGCACTCACGACCTTCACGCTCTTCCGGCCCAGCACCACCCTCGCCCAAATCTCCTCCCTTAATTCCTCGCTTAACACCGCCTGGCTGCTAAAGTTCCGATTCAGCGGGAACGGCATGAGATCCTGCTGCGTTTCCCTTGGCAATTCGTTGTCGCCGGCAATGTTTTTCTCAAGGGTGGTCCCGAGTTCGTCCTCACCGGGGACCGCCGAAGCCGTCTCGTCGGCCGGACGTACCCGCGCGTTCTCCAACACGCGGAACAGTCGGCCGCTGGCGTCGTAGGCATTTAGGTAGTTTGTGGAGCCGGGCAGAGGGTCTTTGAAGGCTACGCCAGGCCCTTGCAGCCACCGGAACATGGTCCGGCGTAGGCGCGTGGCATACTGCGGTGATGTTGAAAATTGACGGGGATTGGATTGTCGTCTGCAGAGGCACTGACATGCTGGTTTGATGGAGGGAGAGGATTGAATAACGGGTTGTAGATAGACCGTTCGTAATCGTGGAGGCATCTTCTAAAACTTGAGCGTAGAGAGGATCTGTATTGACTCGTAGGATTTCTGGAGCTGATGACCTCGAAATCGCTGATGCAGGGGTTGTTGACCGTGAAGGGAAATTTCGGCACGGTTAATATGTGAGATCACGTGCACTTCTTATGTTTACCAACCTAAGGTAGCTACGAGTACAGTACGAATAGTGTCGATTAAGGTCCTACAATACAAAGTGAGTCCTCGCCTAGACCGAGACTTCCAAAGCTTCAGGCTTTTAAACTTACCTTTTGGAAGGGATGAACTTATATTCACTAGATGAAGGAAGACTTTGTGCCATAAGATATCATTTCGCCTTCCCCTTTCATGATTCAAATATGTGGTGTGACACATCACAGTGAAGGGTCAACCTCTGAGAACGCTTCTTGATTGCTTCAAGCTGAGGGATTGTGCTCATAAGTGTGCTTTGTAGAGAACAGAAGGTTGCCTCAATTAAAGGCCCGTGGTTGGCAGCAGCGGCCAACAGCGACTAAATTGCATGCCCCCTCACAACATTCCGATTGCAATGCTCAGTTGACGGCAGTTTTCGAAGCTAATGCTGCAAACAAAAGCGCAATGTGGTCAACCACGCTGGTCGGGGAATTTAGAGGCAGATTGCAGAGAAAGCTCTAGTGGAGTAACGCCGTGAAGTAACGCCGTGAAGTAGAAGCCCCCTGTATAGCTGGAAGGAAGACATTGCACGTGATATTGCTGTCCAGCAGTTCGGATGTTCACAGTTGCCCGTTAGCCGCTTTTGCACTCGAATGTGTGTAGAAAAAGAGCTGGAACTTTAGCCGGCAATGAAAGATAGCGTGAGAAACGACAGAAGACAGAGGAGCCAACACCAGCGCATGCCACCGAGATGAGTTTATGCTCCATAATATTCGATGCAAAAGTGGGAATCGTCGCGATATGCTCTGAAACACAAGCCAGCCGAAGGATCCTCCCGTACCTTCGTATAACGACCCGGAAGGAATCCCACCATCATATGCCTGTGCACTGCACCTATCCGGAAAGGAAGCCTCAATATCGCACACATCGAAGGTAAAAGAGAAAAAAACAAAAATCCAGTGCGCCTGTAGCAATGCGCCTGACGCTACCAGTCATCATACATTACGAAATCAGACAGCGGTAAGGCTTCGTATGACTCATCGTCCGATCATGTAGTCTGGCAAGCCACCAGCCATACCGTTCCAGGAGCTACCTAATCCGCCGAAAGTGGGTCCAGTTGTCACTGAACGCCCCTTCATGACGTCCATCCCACCGCTTGCCGTCCCAAGGTTGGTATTCCCGAAAGAGCCGCCGAGTGGGCCTCCATTAGGAGGACCGACGGTGTTGATCCCGCCCTTGTTAGGACCGGTACTCGTCCCGAGACCTGGAGGAGATGCGAGCCCCGGTGGGGGGCCACTCGCGGTAGCGAAGGGCTGGTTGGAGGAAGTGCCAATTCCGCCGAAGCCTAGCATCGGGCCTTGCGGCGACATTGGTGCTGCGGGGACCATACCGCCCGGTTGCCCGGTCCGAACGCCCAGAGGATTTTTCGAGAAGCTCAGGCGGATTCCTCCCTTGACACTGTTGTGGAGTGGATGTCCATACAGTTCATTGAGCGCTTTCGTGGCAAACGACACATCCTCAAACTCGACGAAGCACATCGGTCCGTTTTGCTTGGTCCTGAAACACAGGCGCTTGTAGCCCCGTTGCTTGGAGAACATCGCCTTGAGTTCATCCTCGGAAGTGTCAATCGGTAAATTACCTACGTAGAGCGTATTGCAAGGTGGATTTTGGTCCGCTGGGTTGACAGGGGGATAGTTATGGCGCTGATAATGTTGGTTCGCCATCTGGTAGCTCGCATTGGGTCCCAGGTTGCCGAGGCCAGTCGCAGACATCGTGGAACCAGGCGATTGCATGGATGCAATAGGTCTTGGTGACGCCAGGCTTTGCATCGGTGGGGAAGTGACACCATTTGCAGTGAGCGAGAGACCAGCGAAGCGCGAAACCGGGAGCTGCGGGTTGGTCGTACGTCGCGGCATCTGTCCGGACGAGCCATTCTTGGCGTATGCCACAGGATCCTTTAATAATTCGCCGGTTTCGTCGTCGACGGCGTCTTCGCCAATGACGGCCTTGCCCGACATCCGTAGCCCTTCGGTCTTTGGATTTCCGCCGATGGGTGACTGGGGTGAAAAAAGATTGTGGAAATGTGAGTTGCTGTCTGGGACAGGGAAGTCGCTGCTGGTGAAGCTCGAGCCACCGCTCAGTGACAGTGCCCCGGCAGGAGGGGAGATTCGCTCCATGCTCTGGAAAGTCCCATTAAAGCGCGAGGATTGGCGGATGTTCTGCCCACCGACCGAACCTAGTGATGAACTCGAGCTTGTGACGCCGCGGCTGTTCGCATTGTCGAAAGTATTTCGCCTCGTGCTGAACGGACCACTGCCTGGTCCATGCACAATCTCGACCACCATGTTTGCGTCATTCGTCGAGTTCGGTCTCCCATTGAGCATCGCTCTTGCATCTTGTGCGGCACCGAGCGTTCGAAAGCGCGCGATGGCAGAAAGGAATCCGTTGTCGTCCGTAATGTCGTTGGGGACAAAATCGCCATCAATGAAGTCCTTGGCGAAGAGCAGCATGCTCCTGAGCGCTTCATGGCTCGTATTTCGAGGGAGCTTCCTTAAAAGGATTGCTGACAACACTGGCGCACTCGCTCCAACGCCGCCTCTTTCAGGGCTTACCGACAATGGCGCTGGCGGGCTCTGACTGTCAAAGTGACTCCTGTGGCTCCTCGGTGACATGGCGTAAGATTGCCCCGCACCGAGCGGTTGCTGCGAGTGGGAACTGGATGGGACGTAAACTTCGGCCGTCATCGTATGCAGACAGGGAGCAGGTTTCTTGTAATCGGCGGCAAGGTGGGGCGGAGAGGAGGTTGACGAAGAAGACGACGCTCGAGTGAATTGACTGCTCGACGCCGAATTCACGTTGCTTGGTTCGCTTTGCCCAATTGAGCCTCCGGCCATTCCTTCAGGCGATAACGAATAAAGGCAACCTCGACCTTGCGGTGTGATTCAGGATTCAGAGGCAGGGGGAGGTAGGCGTAAGGTTACGAGTAAAGGCGCAAGGAGTAGGAGACGTCTTGACAAACTTCGGGAGAACCTTCTGAGACCTGCAGCTGAATCGCGAGAGGTCGGTATGAGTCGGTATCGAGAACGTGTCGTGACAGGATAGGGACAGTTTATTTCATGCCGAAGTGAGGTACGCGCCTTGCCGTGCTTGTCAGCGTCAGAAGTCAAGAAGCTTTATCAACCCCTCCGCATGCGCAAACACGACCACCTTGCGTGTCTTTGCCAAATTTGGCAATTGTCAGATCGCGATCGAGTCGCGATTGCAGCGCGGAAGGAGTCGGAGTGGTGTGGATGCTCGCGACTCGAGGCGCCTCGGTGGATCAGTGTGTCGTCGAGGATGCGGAGACAGAGGGCGCAGGAGAAGCAGGATGACTTGACGGGAGGGAGGGGGGTTAAGGTAAGGTAGATGCGACCGGAAGTCAGCGCACCGCTGGTGGTTGTGAGTTAAAGTAAGTTAAGGCTGGCAGGCAGGCAGGCAAAATGAGTAGGTAGGCAAGGTGGGTAGATAAGTAAGGTATGTAGTTAAGTGCGCAGGGTCTTGGGTTGGGTAAGGTAGGTACTTGCCTCCACATAAGATGTCCAGTAGATAAGCGGCGATTGTAGTGCGCGCGAGAGCTTGGTCGTAAGGTAAGGTGGGCAAGAAAGTTTAGGGATGATTATAGCCTTCAGAGACAACCCGACGCGCAAAGGTCCGAAGATGGAAGGCTGTCAGATTGGAGCGGATCGTCGGAATGATTGAGAACGAGAATGAGACACAGACAGACAGAGAACGCACAAGGCGCTCACAGTGACTGCCTTGCTCCAAGGCAATGTGGAGCTCTCCGGAATGGTGTGAGGAGATGGGAGGAAGGAAGGAAGACAGGCGTCAACGGGCCTACCGTATGCGATGCGGCTAAGAAGGTCTCCACCCCAATCGGCGGCGCATGGGGGACGAAATGTAAAGAAATGGGAACTGATGGAAAAAGAAAAAGAAGAAGAAGAAGAAGAAGAAAAAGAAAAAGCAAAAGAGGTAAAGAGGAGGAGAGGTACAAATACCTTACCATCAGCTGCCCCGCGATGAACAGAGAGATCGCGCTCTCTCCGCTGTGCTATACTCTACAGTACTATAATCATATAACCCAAGGTACAAGTATCCAAGTCATTGATGGGCGACCTACCTTATGATGAAGGGCTTTTGTCGGTCATGGTAATTTAGGTATCTACGAAGCCCTTACTGTGTAGGGTACAAAGCCAAACTACCTATATAGAGAGCGATCACTCACGCTCCGGACGCTTGAGATGGGTAACGTTAAGCTACTCTAGGGTACGTGGTTGTGAGGACCTGTATGGCCGGTCCCTCAGTGTTGGCTGAGTGTGAGTATGGATGTTGAAGCATCGCTCACATCTCTTGATATTAGCAGCAGCTGGCCATCCATTTCAATCCAATTTCCACTTCCTCCTCCTCTTCCTTCTCCTTCTGCTTCTCCTTCTCTTCTGCTTCTCCTTCTCAATCAATGGATGACCGGTTTGCCGACAGCAGACGGGACTTGCAGCAGACGCGCATGCAGAAGTAGAAGTGCATGCCTACCTTGAGCAGAGTAACCTTGGCTTTGACTCACTCGTGGGTGCAGATACATACAAGTACTTCTCCCGTTCTCGAGTCTTTCTTTGGCATTCCGAAGCTGTACGACGTACCCGCAACGAACGGCTGCCAACCCTTCATGACAGGGTACCTTGAGGTAAGATCTGGGCATGCGAGAGGTCAGTACTGCTGCATACCACCAGGAAGCGGTCCTTCTGCCATCACATCTCACAAAGTAACCCCTGATAAGATTGCTCAAAACGGGCGACAAGTACTGCCTATTTGTGCCTGATGGACGGTAAGGTGGTGTGATCCGTTCTGTAGGTAGCGTTCCGCCATCTGCCAGCCAGTGTCCAAAGGTCCGGCTTCCTGGGCTCCTCGATTCGTCACAGGGCTTGAAGGCTAAAGATCCGGCAAATGTAGAAGACGATGATGGCGATTGTCCTTGACCAATTGGAATCCGTCCCTTCCATCCACCCAGCCAGCCGAGCCATCATGACGAAGCGGTCTTGGCCACCTTTCCCCACCACCACCTCAACTTCAGCTGGAGCCCTGGGGACCGGTACCTTACGGAGGTAAAGTAAGATACTTTGTGATTGTACTTGGTATTATTTGCAACTTGGATGAGGCTACCGGTATGGTAAACTTACCAAGTCCGAAGTGATGGAAGCCGCTAAAACGTGATGTAAAAGGTTAAATCACAAGACTGGATGAGGGGCAGCGGGACAGCCGTTTATGTACCTATGGGCCGTGCTCGAAGAGAAAGAGAGAGAAAGAGAGAGAAAGAGAGAGAAAGAGAGAGAAAGAGAGAGAAAGAGAGAGAGAGAAACAGAGAAAGAGGGAGGAGAGAAAAAAGAAGAAGAAGAAAGAAGAAGAAAAAGAGGAAGAAACTTCTTGTCATATAGAAGCCAAGGAGGAAGCATGTACATAAGTGTTTTATCATTCATTTATGTTGCCTTGCCGTCGGTCACCTATAACACATCCTAAGGCATATTCGTAACAGACTCGGCAACAGATGGAGATTGACGATCAGCTGTCAAGAGCCGCCAAATTGATATTGTCGGAATCGTCGGAGAATTTCCGGGCCGATACATGTTCGAAAAGATAACTGGTACCTTAGGGTTTCCTTATCAATTTCAACCCCAGCTACCAGGTAAGGTATGGTAAGGTAATTGTACCTTACAAACGTTACTTGTATCTGATATATGCACCACTACCTTAGGAATAAATATCTAAACTTAAATCTAAAGACATTTTATCTTCTAAAAATAACATGTTTTATCTTAATGTTTAGTTGTTTTATTTTGTTTTATAAATGTTTTTGGTTCCAAAATTATTGTTAAGTGAAATTAAGGAAGTTACTTGTATCTGATATATGCACCACTACCTTAGGTACCTTAGGGTCAGGTATTCCATGATCGGTGACACGACAGCAGCAGTGTGTTTCAGATGTCTGTCTGCGTGAGACGTATGTGGAGTGTGTCAAGTAGAGTAAGGTACCTTAGGTACGGTGGTGATGGTTTCAGGAGGGTTTGCCCTGCATGCCATGTTGCTTTAACGTATTTGATACCTACAGATATGTCGGAGTATCTGAGATCAGGCAGCAGAAGCTGCGATAGTGGAAGCCTGACTGTTGTTCTTATTGTTGTTGATTCCCCTTTCCGATGTTATTCCACATATCAGAAGCAAGCCTCGGAGCACCCTTACTGCTGGGGCGGCCTGGACCCAAGGCTACCCCCAGATCCTGTTGGGCTTGCGACCTGTCACTTGGACAGCTACCTCAATGGGAGACTCCGTTATATCTTCTTGCCGAGCCTCAGTATCGATCGGATAACACTGCCTCGGCATGTTACCTCTTCAATCCTTCAATAGACGTTCGCAAGCGCTGAAGTGACTAAGGTAAATTGGCCATGAGAAAGCGGGGTGGTAACCCGGAGTCTAAGGAGTCTAAAACACAAGTGGCTCCCTCTTCGGTCTGGAAGTACTTGAGTTGTTGATTCGCTGCCCTCACTTTACCCCTTCGCAGGGTCGTGATGCGGCATACAACAGCTGTCCAGGTGACCCTGCACACACCTTTCCTGCTGCTAAGATAAGGTAAGTCTCACGGCCATTATTATCGACCGCCCTGCCGATGTTACCAAGGCGTTGTCGCTTGCTACACACGGTGTGTACTGCCATGCGTAACCCCGAGACGGGTGTCTCTAGCCTAGATACTGTTCGAGCGCAAAGCCCTCGGCCTTGACGATTGAAGTAGTTGGTCGAAGATCCTTGTTCGTTGCTCAAGAGGACCTGTATGCCGTTCTTTAAACCCGATCTGGACAATCTCTGGAAGTGCGGACCCAACATCTAATACAGATGAAAATCCGTTTCGCCTCGTTGCCTGAGCATACAGGTGGATTTATTTGTGGCAATGGCTAATGCCTGACTAGAAATCCTGTATGCCTGTTTCGCCCTCAGGTTTTGTCGGTGCCACTCCTTGGCCGAGCCGTGCTCCGTCTAGAATCCATTCGGGCTCCTCCTCCGCAAAGTACCACTCCTCCTCTTCTCGTTCCTCGATGCCTCGATCATCATAGGTCTCACTGTCATCGACAGTCGCGTACCGAAAGTCGGAATCCTCACCTCGCACGAACCTGTGCTCCATCGCGTCGCGCCATCTCCTCTGCCCATCTTCTTTGTTCAGAGGTATCTCGTCCGGATCTTCCGCGATAATCTCCCCATTGGGTCCACGCCTGTAGATCAAAGCAAGAGAGCTGTCGGAGTTCGCTAATGCTTCCATTTTGGCTTCGGACCGCCAGAGATCAGCCTCAAGCACGCCGGAGTAGCCCTTGGAGCGGCCTTCGGATTCACGCTCAGTGGGAGTTTGAAACCGTCGGATCATTCTATCGTATAATAATGGCGCTGGGTAAAGTCTCAGCGCACAACGTCTATGAATCCGAACTAGTTGGCAGACCTGCAAGCTCAAGAGAGGATGAAAAGTATTCGGGGTGAGTGTCCAGATAGCGTTTCCGTCGATTTGTGATCCGTATACGTTTGAGCATCTCTGGGGTTTTAGGGGGTGGTGCCAGTCTTGATGTGAACTTCGCCATAACAGGGTCATTCAGGTGTGTTGGTGTTAATGCGGAGAGATGCACGTCTCCCGTGGTACTCCTCATTCTCTCCAGAGTTTATTATCCCACATTAGTATTATTATTGCATGAAGATCGAGCGTCGAGTTCCAGGAAAGATGAATGGTATGGAACACACGCTAGCCTCCTGCAGGTTGACCCGTACAGAGGTAGGTACCTTAGGTACAGTAGTTCGTAGCGTAGAATCCTTAAAGACCAATCAGCTGTTGGCTAACTTAATATTCATCCATGGACTACGGAGTAAGGTATTTTCTGGCCTCTGATGTCTTCTATCTCTGAGTTGACAATGGAATGCCTAGCAAAATGACAGACGGGTAGCCGCACTGGCTACAGAAGAAGGACTGAGCCCTTTGAGTGTTTCGGGCTTAAGTAACAAATCTCCACCACCATCAATGGTAGCATCGTCACGCTCGCATTTTTAGTATGAATCCCCGTGCAAGTGGCGGAGTTCGAGATGTCCGGACGGGGCGTGGCAGAACTGTCAAGTCAGTATGGGAAGCTATCGTGCTTCTGGTGCTTGCTGCTACCTACTCGCCAGTGTCACAGCTAAACCTGTCTCCGGTTTATGGGGCCATACCTGCATCGATATATCACCGTTCCCTGACGCTGGCGGCCATTCTGACGGCGATGACGGTAAAGACTATGCTTAAGAACTACCTACCAGTCAACGTGGCCAAGTTGACCCCCATCCTGGCGTTTTCGATCCCAACAATCCAATTCTTTTTGTTCCGCCAAAGCTCTCAGATGGGCGCTACGTATGGACCCTTGGTGACTGAAGCTCTTACCTACTTTCCGCTTGTGTTTCTCTCTATCTTTGGTGCCAGAGATCTGTTGGACCTACTGGATCTCAGCCAGTATGGTGGATCCATCCGGTTTGCTGGGCCGAGTATACTCTCGTGTGCCCTATTCAGTGGAGCACAGAAATTTTCCGCGTTGGTACTGAAGAGGAATATCGGTTCCAATCTTCTATTGACCCGTTCGGGGTTACAGATTGTGCTAGCCTCCATCTATGCCTGGATGCTACCATCTAAGATCACTCTCTTTGCTATACTTCCCTTGTTACACTCTGCTTTCTTCAACGTCCACATATCACTTGGCCTTACATCGGCACTACTCAACGAGACGCTGCATGCGAACAACTACAGTTTGGTGGCTCGTCAAGATTCTTCGACCGGTTATATATCTGTCCTAGACAACACGCGAGACGGATTTCGGGTGATGCGTTGCGATCATAGCTTGCTAGGAGGAGAATGGTTCCACATACCGGCGAACGCTGAGACCGGGTTACGGGAACCAATTTATGCTGTTTTTGCAATGTTGGAGGCCGTAAGACTGGTGCAGCCGGTCGGCAGGGAGGAAGGATATACTGTTACAGACAGCCAGAAGAACGCTTTGGTTATGTTTGTCCGCCCATAATCGTCTTTGGAGATGTGCTAGTTGCTCACGCAACCAAGTGGGTTAGGCATTGGCACGACACCTTCGGCGCTCATGGCTCATGGCATCAACACGACGATTGTCGAAATCGATCCCGTTGTCCACGACTTCGCCGTCAAATATTTCGGACTACCTCCAAATCATGTCTCCGTCATAGAGGACGCTTTGACGTACGTGGAGGCCGCCCAACGACCCGGGCATCAGCGCGAACGTTACGATTACATTGTTCATGATGTTTTCACTGGCGGCGCTGAACCCGTCGCCTTGTTTACCAAGGATTTTCTCACAGGGCTATCACATCTGCTGAAACCAGATGGTGTTGTTGCCATAGTAAGCTAGCCCCTTCGGCGAGGCAGTTCCCTTTTGTGGTACTGAATCACACCCAGAATTACGCAGGCGATCTTCTACTGCCATCAGCCAGGCTTGTGATACATACAATCAAGACTGTCTTCCCTACCTGCCGCATCTTCCGCGAGGTTGCGCCACTTTCTTCGTCAACGTCCAACGTGCGGCACGACTTTACAAACGTAGTCGTCTTCTGCACCAAGACAGCTGGTGTCATTGAATTCAGGAAACCCGTCGAAGCAGATTTCCTGGGCAGTGGAGCTAGATTATCCTACCTCCTCCCCCAGCACGAGATCGACAGCATCATGTTCGAGAGACAAGAAGGCGATGTCAACGTAGGTCCTATGGAGAAAGGCCAAACACACATGTTGGATGAATGGCAAAGGCAAAGTGCGATAGGGCATTGGGAGATCATGAGGACGGTACTGCCAAGTTCCATTTGGGAAAACTGGTGATTGAGAGTTACTTCTTAACCGTTCTGGATATCTACCAGCTTCGACATGGTGATTACTCCTGTTTCGTTCTTATCCGTCTACATTGATTAGCGCGCAATCCAAACAAAGCTTGGGCTGGGATTTCATACGCTAGATTTCCGTCAAGAACGTACACAGCCAATGATTCTAGGATACCCGCGGTGGTCAATTTCCACGATCAATGCTTGCGTGCACCATGTGGAAATCAAGAAAATGCACGACGTACGAAATCAGGGTGTAACATTTACATACTCCAAGGTATAGGTATGTAGCTACACGAATCTCTGTCAAGCCGTCCAACGTGTAAAATGTGACATCCTGTTTCAATCTCAGGGGGTTTGGACGTGTATCCAGATGCCAGAAGACTGAAGTCGACGATTTCCATCGTAGAAGTTCCTAGTAGTTCCCAGTTCCCGAACATCACAAAACTTATCGAGTTGAAATCTCCTCCACCGCCGCCGCGTTCACCGAGCGAAAGGCAACCATCGACATATGCGAGCTTCCTCCCCTCAGCCTAGACACATGTTTTGTTGCATACAACGAAGGGTGGAACAATCAAGAGACGTTCCTTTAAGCTAAGGTTTGTAATGTTTTAGAACATCGCCGCCGATCAAATGACCTTTTCAATTCAACTCTACATACAACAGAGCCGTTTGGGCTGGCCCGCGAGCGCTAGCTCGTACCGGAAGGGGTGATGAGCGATCTGGCCATGCGGGTCCCAAAGTTTCTACGCCGATCATCCACTGTTTCCGGTTCTGCGGGTACCTCGAACAATCCTCTTCTCTTGGGGAGACGCAATCGCAGCAAAGCCTCACTGTCATTACCGAAGAGCCGCGATAAGGAAGTGAAGCATCCAGTGCCAGAAGAGGAAGATCTTCCCGAAATCCCCAGCACAGACGAAGCAAGACCAACGCGTTCGCCAACAGTCCGTACGGAGAGTAATATCACCGAAAACCCACAGTCGACTCCGAACACGAGTGTCGAATCGCCTCTGTCGCTTGAGAAGGCGAACCCCCTCGTGACAGTACAAGAACCTACGCCGGATCTCTTGGGAAGGGACGGACCGCAATTGGGTGTGGGAAATCAACCGTTCAAGGAGCACGACCGTGAAGAGGCTGAAAGATTGGTCCCGGGACATCGACCACACCCGCCTCCAAGACGCCAATCTCTGGTGCCAACCTCGCAGACTCAACTGATCAAGACACTACTCCAACCGGAAAAGTCTCACCCGTCGAGAACGGGCAACATCGACTACTTCACCGGCCCCCCTACTCTCGACATCCGACCGAACATGATAACGAGGAAGATCTGGGTGAAAAGACCAGGAGCTTCAGCGACGCTGGTGTCTATCCATGAGGATGACTTGGTGGATGATGTACGGGACTTGATACTGAGGAAGTACGCCAACTCGTTAGGACGCACCTTCGATGCTCCCGATATTATATTGAGGATAGTAGCAAGGGATCATTCAAGCCGTCAAGGGAATGCAGAGAGGACACTGGGGCCCGAGGAGCCGATCACACGCACATTAGACGCATACTATCCTGGAGGACAAACCGTAGAGGAAGCCCTTGTCATTGACATTCCTCAGCGGCGAACACCAAGGCCATCGCCTCGAGCAGGCCCTCCGGTCCCATACTACTACCATGAGGACTTGCGGCCCGGCGAAAGTGGTACTGACTACTTCCCGCCTATGCCCGCTGCCCCTTCACCACACCTCCCCTCTGGATCTGTTTCCATGGCCAGCGGGCCGGCAGTGGCCCACCATGCCGCGTTACAGTCAATCTCCGTCATCAACTCCGGCCAAGGACCCCCTCTCCCATCGCCTGGAAGCCGGAGCACCCGTCACACTCACCGACCGAAGTATGGCCGCCAGCACACATCCTCTCCAACGATCTTGACATCTGTAGCCAACATAGCAAGTAACGGTATGCCTCTGGTCCATCGCGTCTGAGTTGAGCAAGGTTGACCCTAGCCCACTAGAAGTCTCAAAACCCATGAATGGGGCTCCAGTTCCACCACCTCTTCCCAGTCCTCCCGCCTCCCTCGAACAGCCGCTCCGCAGAACTTCAACACCGCCGCCGCAAAGAGTCGCGTCTCCTCGGCCGCAAGTGAAGAGCAACGATAGCAAGAAGATCAAGAAGAGTGCAGAGCATCCGTCACTCCCAGACGGTTTGCTCGACGGTGCAGTACCGCCCATCAACGTGCTGATCGTCGAAGACAACATCATCAATCTGAAGCTACTCGAGGCGTTCATGAAGCGTCTCAAAGTCCGATGGCAGACGGCCATGAATGGGCGTGAAGCGGTCACCAAGTGGCGAGCCGGCGGCTTCCACTTGGTCCTCATGGACATTCAGCTACCGGTCATGAACGGGCTGGAAGCGACCAAAGAGATCCGCAGACTGGAACGACTGAACAGCATCGGCGTCTTCACGTCGTCAGCATCGAGCAGCGCGCCGGCCGCAGCGACCGGGGTCGAGCCGGAGGGAGACGACAAGCTGCCCAACACCATCCTTTTCAAATCTCCCGTCATCATCGTCGCGCTCACCGCGTCGAGTCTGCAGAGCGACAGACACGAAGCCTTGGCCGCTGGGTGTAACGATTTCCTGACAAAGGTAAGGCGCAAGCCTCCAACCCTCCGTCACATACCCACATCTCCTTCATCTTCTTTCTTCCGCAGGAAGCGAATTTGCTGACTCTCTCTTAATCTGCCAGCCCGTCAACTTCGTCTGGCTCGAACGCAAGGTCATGGAGTGGGGCTGCATGCAGGCCCTCATCGACTTCGACGGCTGGCGCAAATGGAAAGACTTCTCGCAGAAAGACAAGGGCGACTCCTCGACACCGAAATCGGCCGTCAAGGGGCTCGGCAAGTCACCGGTCGACCGGAAGCGGGAGAAGAGGATGAGCGGGAGCGCGTTGAGTGGAGGTGGGATCGGGAGCGAGAATCTGGGAACGGTCACAGAAGCGGCGAATTCGATCGCTGCTGGGGCCTGATCCCACCTGCGTCTCTGTTCCGGCTACGATACACGTACGCTCCGACCCATATAACAGGGGCATTGCATTCTACACCTATAGTCATTTTCATCTCTGAAACTCATTTTTCTCTCAACCCTCTTTCTCGCATCCTTGAGCAATGAGTGAGTCTATCTTGGCATTTAGCGTCGGTTGGTCTCAAGCCAGTCTAAATATCTATCACTGGCTTCTTTTTCATGGAGATCGGAAGATATCATGTAGTACAGCGAGCGAGCGAGTGTCTTTTGCCTGGCCCTTCCTTACTGTACCAATATTCACGGGTCTATATTATATAATTGAACGGCAACAATCTCTCTTGTGTCGTTTTCCGCCCTGAATAGAAGCGCGGACTCGAATCGTACCGTCTTTGCATCGTATCCGCTCCCCGTGTCATCATCACCGCAGCCGCTCTCGTCGTCGACTCTTCGTCCTCCTCCCCCTCCCTCTCCCGCTCCTTGTCCGGATATCGGGACTATATCGTGTCCCCGTACCGAACCAGCCAGCGATGCCCTCACCTCGCTGCTCTCACCGCGACGGTCTGCGGTCCTGTCTTCTCGGTCGTCCATCGAGCGGAATGGATACCCAGATCGATACAGGAAGATCTGGTTGTGGGTTCTGGCGTGCAGGGCATGAATGGATGGGTTGCGGTGGAGGCGCGGCAGGACAAGGGAGGACGTGGTGGTGGGACGTTGGGGCATTGGGGCGGAAGGGTTGGGGTTGGGGTGGGCGAGGGGAGTGATGAAGGACGGTGGGCAAGCAGCTGAGGGTGCCGGGGTATGGAGTGTTCAAGATAAGAATTTGAGGAATGTTCTTGGGTTGGTGACGAGTAAAGGGGTTGGTAAGGGGGTCGAACAGGGGCGTCGAGCGGAGTCGGAAGGAGGGAGTGTATGCACGACGTTGAAAGGCAGATAGGCAGACAACGAATGTATCCACTCGAATGTGCAATGGAGGTGTTCAAAAGTATTTGTATTGCTCGAATCTGAGCTCCAAGTACAGAGATGCGGACAGTACAGTACAGTGCAGTACATACAACAACACGATCGGTTCCATCCTGTGCAGCCCGAAGACGAGAAAAGACAGTGAGCGTCCTGAGAGGCAAAAGCATTTTGCATGTACAAGGATTGAGGAGACGCGATAGTCGTCACTGCCGGTCCAAAACGAAACTATGTGCAAGCCATCCTCCAGTTCTGCCGTCACTTATCCGATTCCGCGATTTGACTAGGACAGCCAAACGCCGTGTTCTGAAAATCATGACAAACCAGACATATGCCACCCACTCCAAGTGATCAAAAAGCCCATCCACCCAATATCCTTTAATACCAATTGACCACCATCATTTCCCCAAATCCTCGGTCAACACGCACCGGACATTCCTGCCCGTGAATTGGCCAATATCATGACCACCCGTCACCCATATCGAAGCGATGCTGCGGCATCCTCTGCTTCGTCGGCGGTAGATGGTTGTGCATCTTCTTGATACCGAGCTTGCTGGCCAGCTTGCAACTCTTGCTTCCGGCCGCGTCGATGGCCTGCTCCTTGGCGCCGTAATCCTCGACGCTACAGCAGTCAATGATCTTGACCCAACGATCGTTGAGGGCGTCGTGTATCAGGATGCGCCTGTCCGGGTTGGGGTTTAACATCTTCAACATGAGACGCTTGATGGCGGGACTGTCGAGGTTTGCGAAGATCGGGCCGCATTTCGGCATTCCGTCCGCATCGTCGGTGATCACACCGTCAGTTTGTTTGGCGAGCCAGGTGTCCCATCCCGCTGCGAACTTCTGGTAGAAAGGATGGCTGCGCTCGGCTGACGGCCAGGGTGAACCGCAAAAGGTCATGGTCAGGAACACGATCGCGCAAGACCACACATCCAGAGCACGTGGATCATAATCGCCTGCAGATGACGTTAATTTCCCGCCCCCATCTATGATGAATGATCTGCTTACCTTTTTTCTCGAGCACCTCAGGCGCAATGTAAGGAAGACTACCGCATATGCCCGGCGAACATCGACGAAATTCCTTCATGTTTGTGCCGCACTCACCTCTCGCGGCACGTATCCCGGGATGCTCGCCGCAGAAGACTTCGGATACACCAAAGTCGGTGATCTTCAGGTGACCTTCATTGGTCATCAACAAGTTCTCCAATTTGATGTCGCGATGAGCGACGCCGTGGGCATGAAGGTACGCGACACCACGAAGCAGTTGCTTGAACAGGCATAGCCGGTCTTCCAGCTTGAAGTATCTTTTCTCTACCAGCGCGAAGAGTTCTCCGTGCGGGCAGTACTCCATGACATGGTTCCAGCGGCCGGAATGGGTGCAGAGACGTACGCTCTCCACGATGTTTGGGTGATGGAGGCTTCTGGCGATGCTGAATTCCGACTTGACTTTCTTCTCATATTCATCTTGATCCTCCTTCTGTCCCTTCTTCCTAAACTCCTTGACAGCATAGACATGGTCCGCAGGGCCACCCTTCCGGATCATCAGTTTGACCGTCGCGGTGGCGCCTTTGCCGATCATCTTTCCCCTCTTCCCGGGCAGAATGCTTGGGCTGGTGAACTCTTTCGTCAGCTCGACGGTATCCACATTGAAATCGTCCGGTAGACTGGTGCTCATCCTCCGCGCCTTCAATCCGACGCCAGTGGCGGCGGGCATGGAGATATAGTTGTCCGGTTCGAAGAAGGGTAGGCCGGTCATGCTCGTGGACCGTTTGCGCGAGCCAGGCCTCTGCGGTTTGTTCATCGTGCTGAACATGATGCGACTCTTGTCCTGAAGGTTCAGACCGGTGGACGATCGTGCTTGCTTCTGGTTGAGAGGATCCAGCGGCGGAGGGATGTGCCATTGTCCATCGTCATCCAACGTACTTGTGGGCGAGCCTGAAGATGGCGGCGAGTTTGACTGCGATACTACCGGAGAGTTGCGGGAGGACAGCGTGAATGAAGGCATCCGTCTTGGAGCGGAAGGACCGGGTTTCGCATGGTGGCCGAGGTGCATATCTGCGACGTTGGTCGAGTTCGAGCGGCGAAAGAGCGATCTTAATGAAAGTCTGGCCGATCTCTTGACAGGAGATTGTCCATTCTCAGGTGGTATTGACGGTGGAGGGTCATGGGTGGTATTAGTGGAGACGGCCGGATGTGGATCGCTTGGGGGCGGGGTCGCGGGAACGTTCACTATGAGCGGTTTCATTGGCGAGACAGCGGCCGACACTCCAGTATTACCCCCCATCGATCCGACATGAAGGTGATGGAAGTCGTCGTGTGAATGATCGCTCGTCGGGGTCACTGCCTCGGCAGGTTCACTACTGGTCTCGTTGTCGTCTTCGTCTTCCTCGAATATGGGATCTGAGCAGTCGATGGAGCGTGGGTCTGAAGACGCCCCTGTCGCTGAGATGGAAGGCTGCGCATTGGAATGGGAGACATCCGGAGCGGCGATGGACGACATCGGTGGGTGTTGGGACATTGTAACCGTTTGAGCGGACTGGCTGGCCACGGCCATTGTTAAGCAAAGCGGAATGGAGGACGAGCACTGGCCTGGTGGAAGGTGGAAGATGGAAGATGGAAGAATGTGTCCAGGCAGTCCACCCAAATCAGCAACTCTGCGCCGTCACAATATCAATCGACGTTGTCGGAGAAGTGGGAGGAGAAGGTTGTTTAGAGCAGACGGTGTATGGATCAATTCTCCCTACAAACCCGGGCCCAATTACTGGGAGGGTTTCGTCCGGTCTGCCACGGTGGGTTTTTGGGTAGGTGGGTCCCTCTCCAAACTTCTTCGAAACGGAGCCAGCCTAGGTAGGTATCTTCCAGTCCAACCCAAAATCGCGCAGTCTGATAAACTGGCCGGTGTCAAATCAAATTATCCTGGCCGAAAGCGAAGATGGTGCAGTTATAGGTAAGGTAAGGTAAGGTAGAATGAATAGAAGTAGGAGAAAGACGTAATGATCCACTTTCCAGGTGACTTCTTCTTCTTCTGTCCGTCCGTCCTCCAACGCACAGCAAGACCAACTCGGGATATGTGCCGAGGACTCTCTCTAGGTAGGTAACTTACCTGAGGTACTGTACTTGATATGTGTTTGTACTTTCTGGGTTCTGGGAAGGAGATTCCCAGAAAGATCTCTCCAATAATAATGAGTTATAATAATCCAAGATCAAAAGTCTCGGTACTCAGACTCATAGTAAGCAATGATTCATGAATACTGTAGGTAATGAATAAAAGCGACACTGGATGACACTGGATAATTATAATTCTGGAGAGCAAAGGTCAGTGAATAGGGATATGTGGTGGTGATACGGGGAGTGATGGAGTAGATATTGGTGTCTGCCCCCACGGTCTCATGGATCATGATGTTAGTACTGTAAGGTTCACTTGGTACTCTTGGGTTCCGTATGGACCCTTACTATCATTGAATGCATGCCTCTATAGCATACGAATCAGGTACTTTTCTTCTACTGAATCTTAGGCTCATCCGTGTATCCAGAGTGGAGTTTCTAACACGGCGATTTCCACAGTGGGTTTTATCTCTCTCTTTCTTCAAAGTACACGGAGTACTCCGTGGACATATGGGAAAACAGTAATAATAACATCGAAAATAATACCAAATGAGTTCTCCTGAGTGTGAGTATTTCCTGACGGGCAAGTCTCTCTCTGTTCAGCATATGACAGCAATGATAATGATTAATGATTAATGAAGGCATTCCCAGGTGCTTGGCTGTGTTTGAATATCAATGAAAGTAGTTGTCGCACTAACCTTGACGTACAGATCCTGGAGAGTGGGACTCTGAGAGGGTTGTTGTTAACTAGAGGTCAGTCTGAGACCGTTTTTGATCAGCTGTGTCCGGAGTTGAGGATCGCGGATCGAGAAACTCTGCTAACTTAGTTATATTGTGTGCAACCGCGTTTTGCGCCCTGCCACTGCCCAGCAAACTGCCTTGGTATCATCCATCGTACCGTACTAAGCGCGATGGGCTAGGTACCTACAGGCAAACTCGATGATTCGTATAAACGATCTTCTGTGTTCATTGAGTTATTCCGGTTTCGGTCCGAATCGCACTCCGAAAGTTGGTGGGGGCTATTCGAACCATTCCCCAGAAGGCTTCGACTTCCCACGGATAACACGGCAGACTAGCTTGTGAGCAAACAAGCGTGGATGATCGTTTGTGGACCGAACCCTCTCCTCTCGACGGGCTGGATCTTGGGCAGTTGTGGTATGCACCCCGCGCCTTCGTACATACATCTACTTCGTACTTCCTCGCAAAGCGCAAAGCGTGGAGGGACAGAGAGAAATGAGAGCGAGGCTGCAATACCTATGTACTCATGGCAATGCAGCAAGTCTCTTGCAGTGGTCTCGACCAATCAGTCTCATGACGAAGAAGCAGCAGGGTCCATGTCTGCAGCCGGACTCGAGACGAATTCGGATATATACCGCGTGAGCATATACTTTAAACTCCAGAAGAATACGTTACACATATGACGATAAATGCCTCAACCTCCTGTGCCAAAAGACGTTGTGAAGCTGGCACGAAAGCAGGTCCTCAGGGGACGTCCTGGGTGGAGTGCTTTGTTGGATCCCAGTCAGGGGCATCGCATCGCTGCAACTCCAATATAACAGTACCTACCTACCTGGTATACTCGGTGTATAAGGATGTCTGTCTTCTTGCTCTCAGAGCACGGCGCCAAAGTCTCCTGCGAGGTTCTATTTGGCCTGGGGTTATGTGGTTACCTAGAGTCCCTATCCCCTGTCGTAGATCGCTGGGCAGGCAATGATATTATTGACACACTCACCAATCATTCAACAGAAAATATTTGAAGGCTGCTCCATCGAAACGGTCTGCCCGCATGTGCATGTGCATGTGCATGCGCCTCAGCTCCTTGCATATGCAGGCCTCAACAAGCAATCGGAAAGCAATGACCATGACCTGGGATGCATTGCCGAATTATATTGCGAGAGAGAGAATTAAAGCGTTTTTCATGCTCCGCTGTGCATTTGAACGCAAACAAACCTCAACATTTGAACGGAACTTCCTAACGAGCTAATGCTGAGGTCTCCTATCTTCAATTACACATCCAATTAATCACCGTCACCCACCACCCCACAACACTCATCCTTGTCGCACACCTACAGATACCAAGAGACGAGTGTACGACAGCCGACATGCGCCGAACATTCTAGAGGCCATCACTCCAGCCAGTCAATTGCCATGCGGATGAGCCAAAGGTCTCGTTACCTTTGTGCGCGAGTGACAGCTCGGCCGGAGCTGGTTTTGGTGTGCGCGAACAACCCCACGCAGTTCCAGGCTGGCTGTCTGTCGAAAAGCCCTTGCGAAGCCATCCCTCACCCTCCTAGCGCCTTGTGAAATTACGGACGCACTTGCGCTTGAAAGGCTTCGACAACTGAGGCTTGCGCTGACTGTGTTACGAGGGCTGGCGATGATGTCTGGATCCATCCTTCATGTGTCACAGGACAGCCTGAGGACCGGAAACAAATGGACTGCAAGCCCTCTCAGTATTTGTGTGGATCTCATCGAGCGGACTAGCATCACACAATCCAAGTCCATAGGTGACGCTTTTCGAGGACTACTGATTGATGACAACTTGTATCAGTGCAGCGGAAGTGGCCGCTCCCGATGTGATCCTACATGATACTGGGCATATGCTCTCGGGAAAGATAAATATTGAACGAATCATCAGCCCGGCATCGCCAGCAAACGGAGAACCGTGACTGTCGTCGAAAGCAACCCCCAAGGTCCTATGGATTCGAGATGTCGACCTTGTGGGAGACCTAGGCACTGCCCATCCTGTAAGCCCGGGGTCTGGCACCGAGATTGCAGAGTATAACACAGCATACAAGGTAAGAGCTTTGTAGGTGAGTGGACTAGCGGGTGGCAACGGTTTGTTCTCAGGATGGAGATGCTGCATTCTGTTGATCGGTCGTCGATAATCTTGCTATGTGCCTATCGATTGAAACCTCTGATGTGTTGGTCTACATCATTTCGAGCTGTCCGATGACCATTGAAGTATTGAATATAGGGGTTTCATCATGGTATGCGTCTGTTTGAGTGCATAAATTTACGTCCGGGTTAGCAATGACAAGCAGAGTGCTCCCTGCATCGTTCACTTCCGTCAGTCCGGTCCACTCGACTCGACTCGACTCGATTCTTCCTATGCCTCCGTCATTATACCCTACATTTTAAGCAATGTCGTGCACTTATATGGTGTCAGGCAAGTCAATAGACGGCAGCTGCTTAGGCCGGTTCGGGGAAACGCGCAACGTTCCGGTCCGAAGCAGATTCCATGCTCAACGCTTAAGAGAGGGTCTTCAGTATTCCGTTCGAGGCACTGGTGTGCACAGGCGTAACGCAGGGCTCGCGCATTGCGTGCTGCTGATCAGCAGCAATACATGTCGTGCCAACGCACCCAGTAATTTCATCTCATGAGCAATCAGCCTACCCTGAGTTTCCCGTACAGCCGCATGCATTCTCGCATGCCGCTGGCACACTGGCGTCTCCCTCTGAACATGTCTATTGAATTAACGACATGATGCAAGAGCATGGCACAAGTTGGAAAGGTCTCTCTCTCAACGACTTTTTGTTCATGCAGCCCCTTGTCCTGTCGATTGAAGGTCCAGTGTGTCCGAATCGGATCCACCATGCTCAGGTCAATCATAAATCACGCCGTCGACGAGCGTGTTGCATGGTGTACGACTCATCGAGGCCTTCATCGTCCATGATTCTCCTCAAACCTATCTTCGCAACCGAGGGTCTCTTCAGTCGGGGCGAGGCACAGCATCGAGAGCCATCATTCCCTCCCGTGCCCTCCGCTCCGCCATGTTGAACATCGTTCTGTCGTGGAATGCCCCGCGGTCCTCTGCTAGCCTTGCGTTTCGTGCCGCTTGCGCCTGAGCGGGTGGCATTGTTCGCTTGGTGGCTTTTTCGTCGTCTTCGTGCGAGGGAGTCGGAATGTTTCCTGTTCATGGCTAGGGGTGGCTCGTACTGCGTGGCCATGGAGGAGTACCTTTTGTTTCTGATAATCAGTGTGATTTCCCAATCTTCCAGTTCTGTTCCGTCGCGTTTGAGGGGTGTGATCCTGCCTCTCGGGATCTCGACCTCGATAGTTCACGACATCAGGCTGCCTCTTGTGACTGCGTAATCGACACCATTGCGCTTGCGCTCGTGCTGAATGTTTAGTGGATGAATATGGCCTTTATACATGTATATAAGATCGGGAAGACGCCGCGAATGGCGAAGGGGACGCTGATGCAGGTGGTTATACCGTTGACTGATGCCATGGTACAGTAGGGTGGAAAAGGGGTAGAACACCGCTAAGAAAACAAACAAGTATATCATTTGCAGAGAAACAAAAGACGCCGTGCAGAGCTTGGTGTTCTTCGAACTTGATTCTCGATCAGGTTCGTGTTGCAAGCTCAGCAATCACGCAAATGTCAACCGGGTTGTCTGCTGGCTGTAGCACGCAAAGTGAACCAGCTCTTGGGAAGATTGAAGGTAGATAAAGCAGTAGTCACAAAGGCAGCCTATGTATTGTTTTGAGAAGGAATTTACAGACATCTCTTTATGCGTTGGTTCTGATATACTGTCATCGAGCAAGGGCGCCGCAAGAACCCAAACAGACGTGCTATCTTCTTCTTGCAAACTATGTATATGTCTGAAACCGCCATCATTCATTATGCTTTATGCCATTAAGAAAGGCAGAGTGTTCTTGATCCTTCTGCAAGTCCGACATTGCACCTCTTCAGCACATTCGTTGAAATGGCTTCTTATCTAACTCTCCCACTGTGCGTCGATGAGCTGTTTGAGTGAGTGCCTGATACCTTTGACGGATATCGGACTCGCCTCTCTATCCAGATTCTGCAATATGAACCCACAGCGCGTGTCCTAGCACACAACTCGACTGGAGCATTTTTCAAGTCTCTACGGGCTTGCTTCTTCCTTCAACTTCCCATACTGCTTGACAGTTACTCAGGAAATCCTCATGTACTTCGTCATCTCAGCGCCGTCAGCAGTCGGTACTGGTCCTTGCACGGCTGTAATCCTAAGGAGTGTCGCCGAGAATTCTTGGATCGATGGGTCTATCGTTTGTTTCGATATGAGACAGCGTAAAAGGTCATCCGGTGCCTCACCGCCGTTTATGTCCATCAATGTCCAACATCTCTGGGGGCTTCACTGCTTCCCTGGGCATTGGCTCTAGATCTAGCCCACAAACTTCCATTCTCAAGTCTCTGAACTTCTCATACCAGCTCGCCCATAGAATTCGTGAATGGCCTTCGCTAGGGGCTTCCAGCAAGAACATGTCGCGTGGAATGTCGTACTCGGGTCCTGGCAGCGAGAATTCTGAGAAGTGTATGTAGGAGGCTGAAGATGCTAAGCTCGTGGCTTCAGAGCTTTGTGGCTCAGTTACCAGGTATGAACTTTCCAGAACGAGTCGGTCATTGTCAGAGGAGGGTGGTATGAGGTTCTGTTCCGATAGGTCGGTGTCTGGTGCTCGGCCAGACGCAAGTTGGTCTTGTGCTTTACTGAAGCCCGCTGGAGATGGAGCAAGCAAGAGTAGGGGTCTTGGTTCTCGGCTTTCGGAAAGTATTGTTGATCGGTCCATCGACAGGTTCTTTGGCGACGTTGCCAGTAAGCGGTCGAGCTTGGTCGAATTCAGCAGAAGACCGGAGGGTTGAAGGTAGAGAATGCGATTGTAATCGGTGAGGGCTAGAAGCTCAGCGAGCATATACGTCGAAGGGAAAAGGTCTATGTGGAAAGAGGTATTCAGTACGGCAAATTATATCCAAGACTGCCGATAACCTACCCTCTTGCCCATTTATGGGCTCCACGGTCCTCAGAACCACACCATATCGATCCGACGCCATCTTCAAAAGCCGTCTAGTGGTCTCAGTGTAAAGATTCAAAGACTCCTGATCCGTGCCGTCCCTTCTGTTCCACACCTTTGGATACAGAAGCACTCGTTCCGCCTTGCTCTTTTGCCGCGCCAGCTCCGCAAACAGCATGACCATATTGCACAAATGCAGGTGTTCTGTTACTACCTGAACGTACGCCACTTTCATCCAGCCCCCCTGCGGCCGCGCCTCTGTGAGATATTCCTCGTAAGCCACACGGCCAGGTGAACCTGGCGGGTCCCCAAATACTCGAGCAACTGCCGATGCGGAGGCCGATGCGCTGAGAGATAGAGTCTGGGAGGGTGGAGGAGGTGGTGGCTTGAGAGCTGCTTGCAGGTTTCGAACCGTCTGTTGTTGAAGTACATAGCCGGAGAGAAAGAGTAATGTTGTGAATATGAAAACTATGAGGCCGTTAGTAAGAATTCCAAGCCAGGGTAGACAGAAAGACGTACCGATGCCGGAGGATATGGTCATGGAGATCTGGCCGCTGGTCAGCAACATTGCTAATGAGTCGTCTCTGTACAATATGACAACTGTATATAATCTGCTGTCGCTTTCAGATTAATATTCTGCCTTCATCGTGATTACAAGCATTGTCACCCTGGTTGGCACAGCAACAATCGATAAAGCATGGATCCTAGTCCAGGCTACGTTGAAGAACCACTCCACACCACAGGCAAATTGTTACCGCACTTGCAAGAGCAAGCACAAAAGACAACATGGCCCACCGTGCCGATGCAAAATCGATGCTCGACGACCGCGGCTATGAAGGCGTACTCATCCGCGGTCAAAACCCCGCGCTCCTGATGGAAAAGGCTGTCCGCGACCGAATCACCGAGTCTTATTACTGGAAAGAGCAGTGCTTCGGGCTTAACGCAGCGACCCTATGCGATCGAGCGGTCGAGCTGACCTTCATCGGCGGAACATACGGACAGCAAAAACCCACCCCGTTTCTGTGTCTGGTCTTCAAGCTGTTGCAATTGACACCGGAGAGGGGAATTGTGCTTGAGTATTTGCACAACGAGGACTTCAAGTGCGTGCGTACCTAAGTTTTTCGGAGACACTTGCGGTACTGACGATGTGGTAGGTATCTCCGAGCGCTAGCAGCGTTCTACGTTCGACTTACCTTCGATCCTCCTGATATCTACAAGACTTTGGAACCACTGCTCTCGGACTACCGCAAGCTGAAACGGCGCACTAACAACGGATTCCTTCTCACGCATGTTGATCAATTCATCGATGATCTACTGACTAAGGAGAGAGTCTGTGCTACGAGTCTATGGAAGATGCCAACGCGCCAGCAGTTGGAAGACCTGGACCTGTTGGATGAACGTGTCAGTCCTTTGGGTGATGAGATTGATGAAATTGACGCCGATGATGATCCAAACTGAGCAAACTATCGTCGTACCAAACCATATCTGGAACCAGGGCAGGAACGCGTTCCTCTGTTCGAGGCAATAGGTCAATACCTGGCGGCTGGACTGCGTGTCCAGCCCATCCTCGAGACTCCTATGCCATCCTCACAGTCGCTTTGTGTCATCAGACGATGCCATCTTCTGATGGCTGCTTCACTACGTCTTGGCTTTGTAGATTCGGCTCCATAACCTGCAACTCAACTTCCTCTGATCTGGCTTCGGCGTCTTCGTCATCTTCTGGAGTACCTTCCCTGCATGCCCACGCATCGACAAATCTCAAGGTCTCCCGATGCCAGATCTTGTTCATCACAAGCAGTCGTATGGGAACTAAAGCGATTATGAGGACCGGAAAAGCTGGAGCTCCCTTTGTCAGAGTGACAATAAAGATGACTACAGTCACTAAGATCTGAACACTGGTGTATATATGGACACCCCAGTAATTCTTGACGGCCTTTGGAAGAGCGGGAAGCTCCGATTGAGGTGTGAGGAGATAGAAGAAGCGGTAAAGGATGGGGCTGGAAACAATGTTTAGCATTGGGAAAGAGGTAGTTAAATGGAGAGATGAGCATACTTGACAGACAAGCTCTGCTCGCCCATGAACAGAAACAGCCCAGCCAGTACGCTGGTCGGCGTAAGGCCTAGAACATGTTGCAGCGGCGGGCTAATGAAGGCGAGGATAGCTCCAGCATGGAGGAACGCACTCCATCGCTGCTCATAGACTCTTCGAACTTCCCTGGTCTCAGTCTTGGCTTCGCCGTTGACAAGAACCTGCGTTTCGACCTTCTCGGCGTGCATTAAGCTTTCCGAATGTAGCGGCGCTTGGGGTAGAAGGCCATTCGCGGGGGGTATGCCTAAGATACCGCACAGCGCCGTCGTCGACCCAAGGAGTACAATGTCCCATGCGAATCCTCCAGGCTTTCTAGTGCCGTAGCGGTCAATCGTGCAGATTATACTGCTGACTTCGTGGTCAAAGTAGAAAAGTACTGTGATGATCAAACCCGGAATGATTGACGCAAAGATCCAGCCGATTGGGAGGTGCCAAAACTGGACGAAGAATACGGACCTGTCAGGACTGGTCGGTTTGAAAAAGGTGCTAACTTGGAGTGTCTGCTTGTCGAGAGAGGCAAGCTCGCCGATGTGTGGCATGCCGATAAAGATAATGATACTGATGGCTGCGGCATATTCGGCGAGCCCCATACGGATGTAGCGGTGGAAAAGCGGCTTCCAAGTCTCTGCGGTCGAGAGAAAGATGGCGAAGAGCATGGTACCTATGGCGCCAATGATGGCGTAGAGGAAGGCAGCAAAGGAGAGGCCCTCGTGGGCACGCTGTAACTCTTGTATAGCCTTGTGAAAGTAAATGATGCTGTTCAGGAGGGAGAAAATCTCCGTAGAAAAAGTTGTAACGTAGCGCATAGTCCAGTCATGAGCATTAATGATGGCTAGGATATAATGCATCCAACCAGCATGGATCAATGACCATGCCATGAATGGAAGAAATGGTACCTGTGCGATCATCAGCGGTTTTGGAAAGGAGAGCGATCATCGTCGTTGAGAATGGCACACTGACCCCGAAAGAGTCTATGCATAACGTATATATGTTCTCTGCGAGTACAGAGAAGGGTCCTGTAACTCCTAGTATCGTCAGAGGCTGTATAGAAAGTCTAATAGGGCCAATGAGTTAGTTTACATTTCCCCCCGCGTTGAGGTTTCAGGGAGACTTGTCGCCCCATGCATTCAATAGACTTCATCAAGGCTAGTGCAATGAAGAGAGGGTATCATTCAGTCAGACTCTACTTGCGATATGCTTCGCGCTTATCAGAAAATTCGGCGGTAAATCACGCAACTTCAAAGCGTCGGAGTGTCGCTGAACGCACTGTTTCCAAGGATATCTGCTAGCAAGAAGTACACAAACACAACCATATAAGAGAAGCACCCACACTGAAAAGATGATCCCACACAACCCAGTGCTAAACACCACCTCTATAGTCCCCCAATTGGCTCCTGTAAGTACAAAGAGATCACTCGCAAACGTGATGCCTGGAAGTAGATTGGTAAAGAACACATAAACAGCACTTGCGAAAACAAGCTGATTGAAAACAGTCCAGTCAGACTTATATCGTCGGCCCAGGTTTTGCAGGTCCTGTCTAAGCAACCGGAATGGGCGAAGCGGTCCTCCAGCGGCGACAGTCCCACGTAAGATCTGGAGGGGCTTCGGAGTGTGCTTGGAGGGCGTTATTGACGAATAATCCGGTTCTGAAGCGTTGGTATTGCGCCTACGCCTTCGCATCTTGTTCGATCTACCTGGTGCGTCGTAGGGCGCTGGGTCCTCTCGTTGAGGGGGGCCGGGATGTAGACACCAGGCTCGTTTTGGCAACAGCTGGGTACTTCTCAGCAATGAGTGCTTACAATTGCTGCTCTGTATTCGATGTAGAGAATAAGTCTATTCATGGCGACCAAGAACTGAAGGCAGACTGTTAAAAGCGTTCCAATAGACAATGACGCGTCAGGTGAGTTCTGCCAAGACCGTTCTGCCGGTACGCCAAGGCTCGCAGACCGCCTCCATTTTCTGCCATCGCGAAGCAATCGGATCCGAGGACTCCCTCAGTTACTGTATATATCAATGGAACTCATCTACTGCGGCAATAACGTATCGTGATGGCTCCCACCGCAAGAGCCCCAACAATTCAATCCCATGCCTTCGTTTCTCCCACGGACTCTTCCGGACCTTGGCCGCATTCCACGGGCCTACTTTCTTGGCCACCATGCCGCCGGATTGAAAAAGATGAAAGAAATGCTCTCGTCTGTGGATCTGGTGATTGAGTGTCGTGATTACCGCGTTCCTGCGACTTCACAGAATCCCCTTCTGGACGAGAGTTTGGCAGGGACGGAGAGACTGATTGTCTACACCAAGCAAGACCTGGGCAGCGAAGGGACGGACGAGGATAGAAGGGTATGTGGAATTTATGCATACGCTGTGGCGCGGCACCTGGGACTATGAAGCTCACTTGGCGTTCGAGATGTAATGTAGCGGGAAGGAATAATCCGTCAATGGTATAAGCCCTCTCAGGTGCTGTTCTCAGACCACAAAAACAAGCCCTCCGTACGCGCCGTCCTAAACTTCGCTCGCGGCCGTGCCTCGATGTCTGACTCATTGACCGGCTCGAGAATGATGATTATTGGCATGCCAAATGTCGGCAAGTCCTCCATGCTCAATGCCCTTCGAAAGGTGGGGCAGGGGGGGCAGAAGGCCGCTCGGACGGGAGCACAACCTGGGATTACGAGGAAGATCGCAAGTAGCGTGAAGATTGCGGAGGATGAGGACGGGTCGGGGAAGGTGTATCTTGTTGATACGCCGGGAGTCTTCATGCCGTACGTGCCGGATGCGGAGGGAGTGCTGAAGCTTGCCCTATGTGGCTGCGTAAAGGACACGATCATCGATCCAACAACGGTGGCGGATTATCTTTTATATCATCTGAATATCAACGATCCGGAATCATACTCCAGGTTCAGTCAGCCAACAAACAATATTGAGTCCTTCCTAAGCGCCGTTGCGCACAAGACTGGCAGGATACAGCGAGGCGGGGTTCCGGATATCCAAGCAGCGGCGTTATGGATTGTTCAGAGATGGCGACTTGGTCAGCTGGGGAGGTTTCTTCTCGACGAGATCACCGAAGATGGCCTGGAAAGGCGGAAAAGGGAGATCGAAGCAATTGGACTCACTTTGAATCAAGCAAAGAAAGAAGACAAGAGACAAAGAGGGCGGCAGACGTCTCCAGTCACAGCCTGAGGATGCACTTTCGAGCACTAAGCGTTGTTTGAGAATGTAAATATAATAGCATATTTCGAGTTACCCAAGGACAATGAAAGCATTCCGCCAACGCCGCTGCTATGCTGTACAAACAACCAGGACCACCGGCATGCCCTCATCCAAGCTGATCTAAAAGTTTCCGCCTCCTCCTTTCCACCAGCTCCTCCTGCACTTCTTCCGCCGTCGGCAACCGCCAGCCTTTCCCATCCCCCGCATCGCCTGGCAAAGGCTCCCAATCCGGATCGACGTCGTCGTCCTCCCCACTCTTCAGTAGGTTCTCAAACGCTTCCTTCTCCTTGGCGGCCTCGTAAGCCAGCAACGAGCCATCCTCCTCATCAAGATTATACCCGTAATAAGACGCATCGACCTGCTTCCGCAGATCCGCTCGCCCTGCCAACGGCTTATCCGGCGGCGGTTTCGGCTTCGCGGACTCAAACATCTCTTTCACCCCCGGCAATTCTCTCGCCCGTCCAAAATACCTGCGCGGGAATCACATCAGCACTCGCCCCAACCCAACCGCACCACACCGCAAGCCCCCCCACACAACCGCAGCGAAAGCACAGCAAAGCACCAGCGTAACCGAACAAACGAACCGATACCCCTTCCCCCCACCCGGAATCTCCCTCCCCTCATCATCATACACCTTCCCACCCCCACGCATGTAATTGGGCCCGCCCAGATTGCGAATCTGCACCTCCCACATGTGCTTCTCGCGCATGGCCTTGTTGATCTCGTCGTTGAGGTCGCGGATCTGGTAGTCGGACAGGCTGGATTCCTGGATCTTCGACACCTTGCGCGAGATCTCCTTGAGCACCTGGCCGCGCCACTTCTCGCACGACGGGATCGACGACACCTCGGTGATGATCTTGGGCCGGCGCGTGCGGCCGGCGTCGATGATGCCGAGGTCGGCCGCCTGTTGGGCCCGGAAGCGGAAGAGCATCGATTGCGCTTTTTCGGAGTTGCGCGCCTGGTAGAAGGGGGATGGGGGGTTAGTAGGTTGGTGAGGAGGGGGTAGGGCGGGGAGGAGATGTGTGGGGCTTACCATTTTGAAGAGTGTAGAATGGATTGAGCACGAGACCGTGGTGTGTGGTGATGCTGGTGGTAGTGGTGGTGAGGTCTTTCCTACTGTATACGAAAGTACAGCGGATCCTACAAAGTTGGCTCCAGCACTCACGCAACTTTTTTTTTGAAACTTCTTCAAAATCAAGCTCAAACAACAGCATTTTGATGTTAAAATCACAACTAAACACTTATTTCTATAAA
>JAABUJ010001012.1_pt1 | contig 45725 bp, 39 predicted proteins | sample 5559131 | NCBI WGS metagenome assembly JAABUJ01 (sample SAMN10711875, study PRJNA513366) | rock metagenome | isolation source: Antarctica rocks | place: Antarctica: Victoria Land, Mt New Zealand nord | collected 2016-01-07
CTGTTGTAGGGCTGTGAGTGGGCATAGTGCACGCGCCCACCCACTCTGCTGAAGGTGTTGTTCAAGCCTCTCCTTGTCCAGCTTTTCCAGTGCGTAGCGCTTGCTTGGTGCCGGCTCCTTCATTGGCTTCAGAGTATGTATCATCATACTTTTTCATATTGATATCATCAAATTAATTAAAAGAAATGAAGAAAGAGAAAAAAGATGTTATAGATATTTCTTTTATAATTAATAAGTCAGTATTAGTTGAGTCTTAATGCTTTAAAAGAGAAAGATGACTCTCTATAAAGCTAAAGCTTAAAGCAATTATGATTTACTTAACTGTGTTTAATGTAATTGTTGATGTCATAAAAAAGAAAAAAGACTCTAAGAATAAATCTTAGATGTTTAAACAGATAATTAAAAGTTACAAGTTGAAAGACTGAAAGAAAGCAATGAATAGTAAGTATAACTTGTTAATGATTAATTTTACATAAACTTTAAAGATATTGTCATTTAATTGATGAGCTTTAAAGAACAAATGAATCTATCATTATAAAAGAGAACCTGATGACTTAATTCTACAGCATAAGATTTGATGAGTAGTTAAAGAATTTAAATAATGATTTAAAATTGATTACAAAGAGATCTTTGCAATGATTGTTAAATCAATGACTTATAAAGTCATCTTTATTATAATTATATTTTACAACTACAAATTGAAACAAATAAACATTAAAACAGCTTTTTTACACAGCAATTTAAAAGAAGAAGTTTATGTGATTTAACTCACTAAATATGAAAAAGAGAAAGACAAGATATGTAAATTAAAAAAAGCTTTATATGAGTTAAAACAGTCTTTTTATCTTTAATATAAGATGATACATTGATTTCTTGACAGCCTTGAATACATACAGATTTACACAGACAATAATGTGTTTAGAAATGATACTTTATTTGTTGCTGTATATGTTGATGATATTCTTATATGCAGATCAGATAAGAACAAAATTCTAAATCTTAAGATTAAATTAAACAATTATTTTAAAATGACTGATTGCAGAACATGTAAGTATTACTTAGAAATGTTAGTTACATAAAATAAAACTTTATAAATACTTATTTTATTACAAAAAATCTATTTTATAAAGATACTCAAAGACTTCAGTCTACAGAATGTTAAGACAGTTATAACTTCAATGAAATTCAATACTTATCTTATAAAAACTATTAAAATAGCTGAATCAGAGCTAATAACTTAATATTAAAAGATTATAGAATTTCTTATATACATTATGATACAAATTTAACTCAACATCACATATGCAATGTCAACTCTTAGTTAGTTTATACATAATTTTAACAACATACATTAAAAGACTTTAAAGTAAGTATTTCAATACATGTAAAGAATTTTAGATGTTGTTTTTGAGTATAAATTGAGTAAATGACTTAAATTATTAGAATATTCAGACTTGAACTGAGAAGAAGATCTTGAATTGAAAAGATTTACATTAAAATATATATTTAAGATGATTAATGAATCAGTATTCTGAAATTTAAAATGTTAAAAAACTGTTATCTTATTCTTTTATAAAGTGAAATACATGATCTTAATAAAGACTACAAAGAAAGTAATTTGAATAAAGAAGTTACTTAAAGAGCTAGAGTTAAAGAAATTTAAGACAATTATAATTTAAATGAACAATTAGAGAGCTATTGCTTTGATTAAGAATTCTGAATTTTATGTTAAAACAAAATACATTGATATATATCATTACTTTATAAAAGAAGTTAAATTCTGCAGACTTATTCATTTTAATTACATTTTTACAAGTAACATAATCATCAACAAGCTTACAAAGTCACTTTTAACACTGAAATTCACTTATTTTACAAATCTTATGAATCTCATCAGTCAGTGAAAGGCCTTGTGATCTAATGATATGACACTTAAGTTCAAAACTTAAGAGACACTCATTTAAATTGAGTTAAAGACATTTCAATATTGTTTCATTGACTTTTAAAGTTGATGAGACACTATGAGATTTTGTTTTTTATCTTATCTCACTGTTGCTGAAACAGACTGAGAAGATATGTCAAACTTTCAGTCTCATTTTGTTATCTTAGTGATTCAGAGCTCTACAGAGGTTTCAGAAACATGCAGAGTTTGCTAAAATAAACAGTTTGCTATGAATAAAAGTTTTTCCTTTTGCTGATTGAAGGCCTTCTTATAGGGCCACATTTCCATAGAGTAGCTAGACACTTATGATTACACGTTCATTCCACTAGCCACTCCTCCTATGTTTGACACATAAGGTACATAGGTAGTTAGGTAGCTTCAGGGTTGGTCCATGTGAAGTTAAATCAAAAAGGTCTCCCATTATTGTCCCCAATTGTTGGCCTTCGCCTTTGCACGGTTACTCTCACCGTGACTCTGGGGCCTACATTTATGATTGCTGCGTCCACACGAGTTACGTCTATGCTCCTCCATCAAGTCTATAGGATGTTTGTGGATACACTTGAAGGCTCGGTTCCCTGATGGATACGCCTGTCGCGATCGAGCTCGAGCACACGACCTCCCTGGCTCCGGGCCAATAACTGTGGGCAAGATGCTGCGCTTTCGTCGTTATAGAATTTTCCTAGTCTTTGCAGTCATTACCACTGCAGCGTTGTATCACTTCTCCAATATTCGACATTGGGAGACTCCGTCGTCTATAAGTGTTGACAGCCTCAAAAATCTCGGCTTGAAAGATGCTTTGAGCAGGTCAAGTACCACTGCGAAGCCTGCCATAGAAACCCGAACTCCCTTTACGGACACATCAATATTCTCCAGCGCCCAAAGCTCCCCTTCTCCGGCAACCAGCGATCTAGTACAGAAGCTGCTGCCAACGAAAAGCTCCAGCTCGGCCAGTATCTTACACTCGAGCAAGAATACCATACAGCCGGTTCAGAGTACGAATATACCGAAGGGATCGGCGGGGCTTGCTACTCATGGAAAAACCACTGAGTCTGCAACGCTGCCGGATCCTGAAGATGCGCCGCCGCATGGCCAAGGTCGACTAGAGGTTGCCCCTGATCGTACCAATGCAACAAGATCTCACTGGCGCATGTTGCAAGAACACTTCCCAGTTCCTGCAGAGTCAATCACTCCAATACCAACCGGCGAGCCAAGACAAATACCAAGAATTCAGCATGCTTTCATGGACGAGTCCTCAAACTCAAGAATTGACAGAGAGCGTAAGCTTGTAACAATCAAAGATGCTTTTACGCGATCCTGGGAAGGTTACAAGCAGCACGCTTGGCTCCAGGATGAGCTATCGCCGGTTTCAGGTAAATTCCGAAACCCCTTCTGCGGCTGGGCCGCAACGTTGGTGGACAGTTTAGACGCTCTCTGGATCCTTGGAATGAAAGACGAGTTCGAGGAGGCCACAAACGCCGTAAAAAAAATCGACTTTACAACAAGTATTCGGAACGACATTCCACTCTTCGAGACAACAATCCGGTATTTGGGCGGCCTGATCGCTGCTTATGACCTCAGTGAAGGGCGGTATAAAGTACTGTTGGATAAGTCGATCGAGTTGGCTGAGGTATTGATGGGGGCGTTTGATACGCCGAATCGTATGCCGATAACATTCTATCAGTGGAAGCCGTAAGTGTCCCTATTCAAACATTTGCTCGAGGGATCGTCTGACACGATAGTAGCGCATTCGCGAGTCAACCACACAGAGCTAGTACACGGGCCATTGTTGCAGAGCTCGGTTCTCTGTCTTTGGAATTCACACGGCTGGCACAGATCACAAAGGAATCTAAGTATTACGACGCTGTGGCACGAATTACGAACGAATTTGAGAAATGGCAGAACAATACCAAACTCCCGGGCATGTGGCCTGTTTATGTAGATGCTTCAGGCTGTGCGAAACCGGCCGATATGTCTGGAAGATCAGTTAACCAGACGATGGGCAAAAGGCAATTGCAGCATGACGCAATCATCAATGAGATTGACCCTCCGTTGTCGACCAGCAAGGACAATTCCAACGCCAGAGATCCGGAGTGTCGACCGCAAGGGCTAGCTTCCCCTCCGCTACAAATACCCGAGACTTTCACGCTCGGAGGTAAGTCCGATTCCCTCTATGAGTACTTAATTAAGGAGTATTTACTTCTCGGCGGACTTAACGACCAGTACCGGATTATGTTTCAGCAGTCGTTGGATGTCGTCAAGAAGCATTTACTATTTCGACCAATGACCCCGGAGAACCGTAATGTTCTCTTTTCTGGCTCTGTCACATCGAAAGGAAACCCTGACCTTGCGGATAACATCGAACTCAAACCAGAGGGACAGCATCTTAGCTGCTTCGCGGCCGGCATGATCGCTATAGGTGCGAGGCTCTTCAACCACCGTGAAGATCTGGATATTGCTGCTAAGCTTGCCGATGGTTGCATTTGGGCGTACGAATCAACGACCACAGGGATTATGCCTGAAGGGTTCAACTTGGTGCCATGCCCGAGCAGGGAGTACTGCCCATGGAACGAGACTCTGTGGTTGGAAGCTTTAGATCCATCGAGAGAAGACAGGGAAAGACAAAGAATCGAACAAGAGCAATCTATACTAGCCTCCGACGATCGAGCTGCAAAGTCACCTGAAATAAACAAAGCCGACAACTCAATATCAGCGAATCCTCCCACCGCTGGAACAGTCGTATCAGAGCCCCTACATGGGATGGAGAGGTCTCTGAAGAAGAGACAGCTCCAAGACATTGATAACATTCTGCCATCAGCAGATGACCACATGTTGAATCCTGCCGACCGTCTCGTGCCTAAACCTTCCGGCAAGCATTCCACGGCAGGGCGCCCGGACGTGAACCATCTTGTAAATGAGCCAAGCCAGCTTGTTCCTTTGTCAACATTGAGCGCTGCGACGCTTGCACCGCTCTACACACCGCCACCAATACTCACTTCTAAAGAGTACGCTATGGCTCGTATTAAGAATGAACGTCTTCCCAAAGGATTCACGGATATATGGAGCAGGAAATATATCCTACGACCAGAGGCTATTGAGTCAGTGTTCATCATGTACAGAACGACGGGTGACGAGTATTGGCGGAGGCAAGGCTGGGAGATGTTCACAGCTATCCAAAATTACACTCGTGCAGAGTTTGGCAACTCCGCGATTGATGATGTGACCAGCAGCACGCCCAACCTTGTCGATGAGATGGAGTCATTCTGGCTAGCCGAGACGCTGAAATATTTCTATCTACTCTTTAGTGACCCATCCGTTATTAGCCTGGATGATTACGTTCTGTAAGTGTGCCTCTACACCCCAACACCTATAGATGGAGCTGATGTTGTAGTAGAAACACCGAGGCTCATCCTCTTAGACGGCCCAAGTAGGACCTTCATGATGATCTCTCTACTGTGTGCCTCCATAGCATACGTTACTTGTGGTATACCAATGTGGAGCAGACATTTGTTTTTTTGTGCATATAGGTTTCTTGCGGACTTGTATTTGTTGCTCTCTGTAGATAATATCAATCTATGATGTATCCATAGTCTGTCGGTGATCACGTACAGCTCTTAGAGTTCGCCTATTCACAGGCCTACTCACTGTGAACTGTGGCATAAACAAACCACCACACCGTATCAAAGGACACGGCATGAGTCTACATATCTCCGAACATGGTCACCACATTCGCTCGATATCTCCATTCTCTGGTACTTAGACGATGGATTTCGAGGTTTCCTACAGTCTGGATGACGAGCAGCAGTTCTGGGATGGTACAACGCCGGTCAAAGTCAAGACGGATTCAGCAGAAAATCACTGACGAACATTCCTGACAGAACTCGACGACATTGTTTCCGCTCATTGCCCATCACACGCCCTTATCGACAATGCCCTGCGATCCTATCTGAGCTTCACAACCAACTACAAAAGTGCGCTCGTGCGAGGAACATCCACGCGGGGCCCCAGTGATGCTAAACAGCTTACAGAAGAGTATCTGCAAACCGAGTCCGACATTGCCCACTGCTCCTACAAGCTTCTGGGATCTACGTTGTTTGCCGCACATAGAGATTATATCCGCAGGCAAATTGTCCATAGCCTTCTCCAAGTATTCACAACCAATCAGTTCTTCGAGCGTCAAAGCTCATATCTTGCAGGAAGACTCTCCAGATACCCTCCACCTGATCGCCTCCTTTCTCCTGTTGGACGGCCGGCGGAATGAGGCGACTTTCGAGATGATGAATGAGGAAGGGGCATTCCCACGCCTGCTTGAACTCATCCGAGGCCGAGTCGATGACGAAGTGGGGCTGTATAAAGTGCTGTTGGAGTTATTTTACGAAATGTCACGAATACAAAGATTACGGGTAGAAGACTTAAGTGAGTTCTACACACGGACTTTTGGGCGGACCATGGCTGACAGAGTATCTCAGTGCTGGTTGAGGACGATTTCATTACGTATTTATTCCAGGTTATTGAGGAGCTTTCCGACGACGTCAACGACCCCTATCATTACCCTGTAATCAAGGTCCTGGTAAGTGTATGTGACTTTTCTTGCTGGATGTTATCCTTACTCGCGAGACAGCTAGTACTTAACGAACAATATATGGTTTCAGCACATGACCCTGGGCCTGGCGACTCCTCATCCATCCTCCTAACGAACAAGGTCATAAAAATCCTCTCGTCTCAAGGGCCCTCCTTCAAGACCTTTGGTGAGAACCTCATCCTTCTTCTAAACCGAGAGAGTACGTTTGTCCCTCTCCTAGCTCTACACCTCTGCGTGGGGTCTATATTGATAGATTCCCAGGCGAAACGTCTCTTCAACTCCTCATCCTAAAGCTGTTGTATCTTCTTTTCACCACTCGATCCACCTATGAGTACTTTTACACCAACGACTTGTGCGTTCTCGTTGACGTCATGGTCCGCAACCTACTCGATCTCCCTGAAGAGTCTGCCGCACTGCGTCATACCTACCTTCGTGTTCTTTACCCCTTGCTCGCACACACGCAATTAAGGGACCCACCACATTACAAACGAGATGAACTATTGAGACTTTTCACTATGATGACGGACGTCCCATCAGCGCACTTTGCCCCTGTTGATGAAACCACGGCACGACTAGTAGAGCGGTGTTTGCGGGTTCAATGGTTGAGAGATGACTCGGACGGCGGAGAGGCAGGGCAAGCGGCAAAGAAGCTGCTGGGAATGGAACTCGGCACCGCAAGAGAAAGTACGCTAAGTGTATTGGAGGTAGCTACCCACAGGGAGAAGCCAGGGGTCAAAACACCGAGCAGGGAGAAGACCGTCGATAGGGACAAGAACGGAGAAGAAGTGGACAGAGCTGGTGACCGCCAACTGACGACGCCTGTGGATAACGGAGTATCGATCGAGCTGAATGGGAAAGCTCTTGGGGAAGAGACTAGCCCGTTTGAGGTGGAGGGAGAGGCTTAGATGCGGTCTGCCCCTGTCAACATCGTGGTCTTTCTGCCCTGTACAGTACCGGTCGGGAGTGTATTGCAACCCTGTCGTTTGGATGCCTGCGACGAGCGAGTGGCTTTCTAGCGAGGAGTTTTGGCGGCGCACATGGGATGGTGTTAAACAGCAAGCCGTGCTTCTGAGCGAATGTATGAACTATTGGGCGTGCCATGCCAAAAGATGTACTTGAAGTATCTCTGTCGTTTCAACCCTTCATCTGATTGTGCAAAGACGGCCATCCGGTTCCGTGTGAAACATGCCCTTTTAGGCGAAGCACATTTTGCTAAGAGATCCCATTGGGAGGGAGTCAGCGTCTTGATGAAGCGAACAATCGCCGGTCAGAAGAAAACATACGCGACGCATTGTCCTCACGTCTACCGGCGGGCCTTGCGGAGGAAACGTGCCCCTGGTCACTATCAAGTCCATGCTCTTACTCTGTTCCACTCATAAACTTCCAGCGCTCAGCGTCCCCGCCATAGGTCCCGTTCCTAGTTCGGTGTATAGTCTTACGTCTTCGGACTCGTGTGCGCATCTTTCACAGTCTCCATCGCCGTTTTCCCATTTCCCCGGGTACTGTTCGATCTCTCTGTGGACCACCGGATGCGCCGTTCTTCCTTGTAGCAAGTCTCATGCTGCTGCTTTCTTCACGACGGTCAGATTCCATTACCCCATCCTCCGCACAATACCCATACCCTTGAACCCCACAATAATCCCCCATATCAGAAACCTCCTCCTCCATCTCTTCTCCCTATTCTATCGCTCATTCCTCCATACCCGCGACGGAAACCATCGCCAAAAGAAAAGGGATTTCTCCTCTCCTCCAGCATGATCTGTCTTCCGCTTTTGATGAAATCCACTAAAATGTTCCTTCTTCCCGTCTTTCCCCAAATCACATCCTTCTTACATCTCCGAAAATCCTAGGCCATGGTTTCCCCCCGCTCCTTGCTCTCTAATCGTCCCACACTCACAAATTACCCGGACCCACCCAATCGAGCCCTCGTCTCCGTCCCCGTTCCATTCCTCAATCTCGTCGATCTTGACCCCACCCCTCCCCTCCTCTGTGCACAGGGTGCTGCTGCTAAGAACGGCCGACGCTTCGCACCTTCTCTGGCGAGGATAAACGGCGGTCACGGTAATGCTGTCGCGTCGGAGGTTCGAACGGATCCGGCCACGGATCCGGATACGAATCTTCGAGTAAAAGAGTCTCGGGCGGTCGAAGGAGATGAGGAGGTCTGGATCGCTCGGCTCGGGAAAGTCTATGCTGGGGCGGAGTCGCAGGTTTGCGGCAAGATGAAGAGTTTTGGTTGGTTAGGGTTGGCCGCTGGGAAAGGGACGGGATATGACGGTATAGATGGCAGATGGATTTAGATCTGGGCGGAAAGAGTCAATGGCAAGGAGGATAAAAGTTATCAGAAGTTCAAATCTTGTGTATTCAAAGACAACTTGTATGATGGTGAAGTATATGACATAAATGTACAGTGAAATCTAAGCCCAACCGACACCAAAGGAAAGATATATGATGTTCTCTGACTTCGACAACGCCGCAGCCGTCGTCCCTCCCGTCCCTCCCGTCCGATATTCATCGTAGATAGTCCAAGATCCCTCGTTTATTCGTGTCACGTTGCTAGGCTAGCGAGGAGAAGAGTCTGATTGAAGTCGTCATGCAACCATTGGCCTTTTTCGTCAGCGTAGATGGCAAGAGGAGATAAAAAGAGAGCGTTCGATCCTAGGAACAGGGTCGAGTATGCTGACACCCCCTAGACGCTACTGTCTCCCAAGAAACCCCAAAACCGTTCCACTCCGTGCGTGCCGGCATTGTCCTTCTTGTACGGCTCGTTGAAAGCGGAGAAGAGGATGAGGGAGCCGGAGAAATGGGTCTTGAGCGAGGCGATGGCGGCCTGCTGGTTGGCGGTCGACGGCACGGCTTTGTCGTTGGCCTGACCCGCCGAAGGCCAGCCCGACTCCGTGATGACCGTGTCTTTGCCCGGGTGAAGAGCCGCTACCGACTGAGCTTGGCCGATGACAAACTTCCCCGCCGTGTCGGCGCTCGTGTGTGGGTCGAAGAAGGCGTGACAGTTGACGGCGCAGTAACTGGACTCGGCGCAGAGCTGGGGGTGGTCCAGATGGGCTTGGACCGTGTCGACCGTCACGACCCGTCCGGTGAAGCCGGCGCTCTGCAATTGACCCTTGGCGGCGTTCATCGCGCCAACGACGGCATCGGCAGAAGCTTTCCCGGAGAAGACCAGCTCGTTTCCGACGGCGATGGTATCGATGGAGCTCCAGTCGCCTTTGACGGCATCGATGATGGTCTTGACATCGCTGGAGACTTTCCCGAGATCGTTGATGCCGGCAAACACTTTCATGCCCTTGGCCTTGGCCGCCGAGAGGACGGTGGAGACCTGGTTGCAACTGGTTTCGTATATCCGGACGACGCCGTAGCCAACGATCTTCTCGAAGTCGCTGTTGACTTGGTCTTGATTCTTGCAGGTCCAGTCCTTCTTGTACGGGGTGTATGTGATGCCCATCGGGAAGGAGCCGGGTGAGGGATTGCCAGGGGGTTTCGACGGGGACGGTGCCGGTGGCGAGTACGACGTGGGTGCGACCTGCGACGACGGTGCAGGGACGGGCGCATACGATGGTGGAGGAGCATATGATGGCGCAGCGTTCGACGGCGGAGGTGGTGGTACAGAAGTCGAGGCCACCGGGGCCACCGCTGGCGGTGATGGTGTGGATGGAGGACCTGCATCCCCATAAATCGTTTTGGTGACGACCGTGTACTCAGTCACATAGTCAATGTTGGTCACCACAACCTGTCGGGCTGGGTGATGGTGACGATGACCTGTGATGGAAGGTCAGTGTTATGATCAGTCGATACGGCAATTGACCTTACCACGAGGTTGTGAAGCGGTGAGCTGCAGCAACGACACGGCCACAATGGCGAATAGACCAGTCTTCATGTTGGCGTAGTTTTGGATAAGATGTCGAGTTCGTCGAGGTTGTGTTGTGTTGTGTAGATAAGGAGCGACTGTGTGTCCGACCAGCGGAATCAAGATGAGTGAAGGGAACGAGTGCCTAAGTCAAAGTATGAGATCAGAAGAGAACGAAAAGAGACGAGACGATGAATGTTGGAGGCCACGGTGTATAGATGAGGGTGCCGCAGCACATGGGGTCAGCTTACAGCTATGTAGTGTTGGTGTTGGTGTTGGTTGTTGTATATTTGGTGGATACTCTAGACAATGAAAAGATGTATAATAAGAACAATTGTAATAATAACGATAATGACTTCTTCTCACTCGATGAGTTCCACTCACAATAAACAACCTCACAAGGGAGGAATGCTTTGTTGCTAGCGCGTTTGAGGAATTTGTGAAGGACAGTAGGCGGGCGGCAAGGCGCACTCCTGAATGAGTGAATGGACGATGGAAGTAGGAATGGATGAATGAATGAAGAATGTACAACGACCAGTGGCAGTCGCTGACGCCGAGTCTGTGTGAGAGCTGTGGGAGTCGTAAGGGAATGTGGGCTGAGTTGGTGTTGATCAGGGCACGTAAGAAGAGTTGGGAGTATTTATAATTTTCTATTTCTTAACCCATGCTCACTCTCACCCTCACCCTCATCCACCCACCTATCTCATCTCAACACTTCACAGTACAGTACTGTAACGTATTCGTACCCTACATCTGCCAGCTAACCAAGACATGCAGCTTAGCGGCACAAGGTGGCCCGTTTCACTTCCACCGGACCCCGTCGGTGCCAAACAAGAAACAACGGCACGTCAGACGATACTGATATATGTCGCATTATTATAGATCGTTACTGATTGGAGTCAACAGGTCTGCTTCCAATTCAGGATGCATCGTAATTATCATGAAAGGTCCAAAAATCAAACGCCAGATGTCACTGCCGACAGGATGGATTCGTGGACAAACCTTGTAGTGCACAGCGCTCCGTTCCTGGCCTAATGCAAGGGGTAGCGAATCCAAAAAGCAAACAGAACATTCCGGGCCAATCGATCAATGATGTCGGGAAATGTGTTGTACGGATGAACTACCTACTATTAAGGTAGTACAAGCACGGGTGGTGCAGCTGCATGTGTGCCTTACATCCGTTCCTTTTCAACAGTCAAGAGAAAAAGTCGGATAGTAAAGGATGCCCTAGTTACAATAACGATAACGTGTCACCCTGAGCAGTCGGGCAATCGGCAAGTCAGCAAGACACTGCTCATCTTTGGTGCTTCCAAGTTCGGAATTTCAACTAGTCCTGCTACCCTTACTCGATAGTAATGTACAATTAAGCCTGACAGACAAACGTGATCGAATAGAGGATTGAGCATGTATACTTTGAGCATATACGATAACCCACTGGTGCCTCCTACACGTTGATGAGGCCACCAGGAAGTAAAAGGTTATCCAACCGGTCAGGGCGAGGTGGGGGGGCTCTTCACCGCCGCCTGCTGACGATCTTGGTGATGGCGTGCCGGATCGTCGTCCCCGCCCTCTCGACCTCCTTCCGCGAGAGTCCACTGGTGAGGCATACTTTGAGCGCCGGCTGCAACGTCCATCCTTCATCCTTCGAAGCTCCGTACACCGCTCGCGGCATGCTCTTGAGCCGGGTGATCAGGACCCCGTTTGCGAGTGTCTGAAGTGACAGTCAGCTCTTGGTTTTAGTGTCAGAGCTCTGTAACAGGTTGATCCTACCTCGTCCACAATATCCTGCAACAGTTGAGTCTGATCGTCGATGTTGAGACGCTTGGAGGCCACGAGTTCGGGTTTGAACACGAGGAGCATGATCGGATTGTCCACGGAGCTGGTGCACCGCACCCACTCACTCCTCGGATCCAGTTGGGTCCACATCGTCTTGATGTTTTCCCGCACCTGGTTGATGATGTCTGGATTCGTGTGCAGCATTGCCAGCGTCTCACTCGCGGTGGTCGCGAGCATCGCCGGTAAGGCGGCCGAGAACGTATACGCCGCCGCCGAGATACGCTGATGCTCAACAATCTCATCCGACCCGGCGCAAAAACCGCCACCGGCGCACAGCGGCCCCGCCAAAGAACCGATGATCATGTCGACTTCGACTGCGTCAACGTTTTGCTGTTCCGTCACACCACGACCGGTCCTCCCCAACACTCCGAAAGACCACGTTTCGTCCAGTATCAGTCGGAACTTGTAACGTAACTTCAGCTGGATCTAAAGCCACCATCATCAACTTACATCTCGGACGAGGGAGACACCTCAAGCACTTACAATCTTCGGCAGGTCCACAACGTCCCCGACGTTCTCAAAGATGCCCTCCGTCACGATGAACCTCCTAGTCAGTGGCTTTTTCGCTTGTTCCTTGGTGACCCTTTCCAGCACTCTCTGCAGATCGTCCATGTCATTGTGCTCGTACCAACGTACCGTGCTCCTGGAGATCTGGATGCCTTTCCGGATCGCATAATTGACGGCCTTGTCGGCCACAATGATATCCCCTCTTTTCGAGAATGCGGGGATTACACTCGATATGGTGGAGAATGCCTGCGCATACGCGATGCACGCTGGCGTACCGAGGTGGGCGGCGATGTCGGCCTCGGTTTTCATGTGTACATCTTGCGTTCCGTAGAATCCTGGTGGTCCGCAAGGCCCCACACCGTACGTTCGCAACGTCTGGATGGCTTTCTCCTTGAGCGTCTCGTTCGCGACGAAGTTGTAGAAGTTGTAGGACGCCAGGTTGACAACGGTCTTGCCATTCGAGAGCTTTGACTTTGGGCCCGTAGCACTGCAAACGTAGTTTCAGCGGTCGGTACTCGAACAATGCCCGTGCGTATAGACTCCTCCCTACCCAAATATAACAGGCCTCTTCTCATTCTCCGCCTCCTCGAAGCTTGTCTGAGGGGCCACCAAAGGTTCGGGTGTCCAGTCTTCGACCAGCTCGTCGATTTCCTTGGGCAACCATTAGCCCACGATCACCGTCGCCGACACCGACGCGCTGAGCACCTCATCTGAGAGCGTGACGTAATTCTGCTTCTGCGTCGAGTACTTGGGCGCGAGGAGATACCTCACGGCGAAGAGGAAAAGAAACAATTCCACCGCAGACCGGACCGGGTCATTTTGGTAGCTCGACTTGACGTATCGAAGAAAGATGGCGGAACCGGGAAGCTTCTGAAAGTAGATGGACACTTCTTCTAGGAAATGCAGTAGCCCATTTCCCGCATCATGCAGATCCATCGGTCCATAAGCACAGTGCTTCTGACTGTCAAAGATGGTACATCCTTGGGTAAGGTAAGGTAAGTAGGTAAGTTAATGCTATTTCACGCTTAGTAGAGTTCAGTACCGTACCTTAAGAGACCCCGGTCACGTGCACATCATAAACCCCTTTCACACGGTCACTACACCCAAATGTAGAATCTTTCTACTGTGGGCAATCTTCGAGGGGATAACGTTAGTGGAGCGGGGTCATCTTTTCGAACAGGTGTCATTCAGCTAACGATTTCATGTACAAAATTTGGCTCTCCCAGCCTGGAAAGGTGCAAAGTACAACGCCATCCGACGGCGTTTCGAAATATCTATTAAAAAGCCCTATACTTCGAACCTGGATGATACAAATCCGAAGGGGCAGAATATGCATCGTGTAGGAGCGCTAGAAATGTTCAAAGGCAATGTCTATTCCCTGTCCATAACCCCGAAACAAAAAGATCAGGAAACCATCACGCTGAGGTTGACTTAATCATTATATCCGCCGAAGCACCGAACGTGTTTCCCTGGCGTCGTGTTCGGAAGGTTGTTGTACATCGCAGAGCCAACAATGGAGCCCTGCAGAAGCTGCTGCCTTAGGCCAAACGAGCCCTGCCGAATGTGAACGCTGACGTCGTTGCGGCAGCTGCACCTCCAGGCACGCCAGCACCGGTCTGAGAATTGCTCGTGTCGTTGTTGTTCTGACCTGTGGGCTGCAATAGGTCCATTGGAATTTTCGGTAGCTTGCCGAAGAATTTGCCAGCTACGATGGGGCCAGCGATCAAAGCGACGAATATGATGAGCATGATGAAGTAGAGCATAGCGAAGCGTATAACTCTTCGTTTCCGGAGCTTGGACTGTTTCAAAGAGTAGATCGGGGGTCGGATTTGTCGACTGTAACAGTCAGCAACCCAAGCCTGTCTATAGGGGATCAAGAAAGTGACATACCTTGGTCGAAGCCAGAAGAGCATAACGGAGTGGAATGTGTCAATGTACGGGATAGCGAGGACCGGGAGCATGAGGAAAAGCAAGACGTGACCGAGAATGAAATCCGCTGCAAACATGCCCAGCTCCGTGATTTTGCAAAGAAACTCGCGACCTGGTTGCGAGATCGAATGCCAGCCCATATTATACCATTTACCTGTCCACCATGCGATATTGGAGGTATCCGACTTGAACTCCCTCGTCAGCGCGAGCGCGATGATCAGCTTGAAGATGAACCGTTGGAGCGCAACGACGGCAATCATGCCCAGCAGAGCCTTTGAGAAGACCCATCCCTCCAAGAAGAACATAACCTCGAAAAAGGCCAGCAGCATGATGACCGAGATTCCGTGCGCGATAGCAGCGAGGACGGAGCCGAATTTCTTGCAGCACATGCTCAGGAGGGGACCCATACAGCATGCCATCCCAAACAGAGCGGCAAGAACACCAGCATTGATGGCAATGGGAGCAAATGCGACCGCCGCAACACGGATCAGAGAATTGGTTGGCTTCGGGTTGCCCTGGACACCCGTCTGCGCGTTGATGAACAGATATGGGATCAGAGTAACCGCAACCAACACCAACGGCCCAATGATTTCACTGAAGAAAATGTTGGTGAAGTGCGCACGAGGGACATCCCCAGATAACTTTGACGACGGATCTCCGAGAACCTTACGTTTGTATCCGGTGATTCGCGTCCGGGAGAGACGACAAAAAGCGATCCACGAAGAAGCGTGCGAGCGGGAGTTACCACGGGACATCCATCTGAGGAAATCGCGGTAATCGATGAAGAAATCATTCCAGGCAAACTGGTGCGGGTTGAAGAGAAAGGGGCAGATACAGAAGGCGAGCAGGGAGACCCAGAAGTACAGAGCCCAAGCACCCCAAACGGTCATTGTCGCGAACAGCACCATCATCAGAGACCGGGCACCGAGATAGATGGAAGGCCCGGCAAAGCGGGAGTAGAGGACGCCGAATGGAATCCGGGCGGTGGCGAATCCACGTCCGGTTCCAATATATCGAGCACCACCGAAAGACAAGTCTTGGTGAAGTGAGCTTGCGTAAATCTGGCAGACGAAGACTTCGAAAAGCGGAGACAAAGAGCCGAAATGCTTGGCCAGACGCGTCGCAGCGCGCCAGAAGCCTCGCTCCGTGAGCTCTTGCACAACCAAGGGCAGAAACGAGATGAAGAAGACGATGCATATGGAAACCGTGCAGCGAGTCACCCAGTTAAGGATGGGCGCCAGGTTTGCGCAACCCGTGGGTTTCATAGCATCCGTAATCGGCACGTTTGCGTCGTACTTGCAACTAATCGTTTCATGCCGCAACGCACCCAGGTTGATGATGCAGATCATGAAAAGCTGTACGGACAGGATGATGAACAGGTTGTTGATATGAAAACCAGGATGGGCGTAGTAGAAGGAGAGGAACCGATCCAACGGGAGTTGCGTGCCCAGGTAGTAGTATTCACGAGACAACATCTGCTCGCCCATGCCGGTACCGATTTTCGTTGTAAAGTTCAGGATAGAACCGAAACCCAGATCACGACCCTTTCCGCATTGGTAGTACTCGCAATGTTTGATGCGTCCACCCCGAAGCAGAGCATTCATACCAGCGTAGATGTCCTCGTTCAGGTGAAGACCCTTTTGAGCCTTGGAAACTCCGCCACGGGTGGTCATGAAGATACCGTTGAGGAAGTCGGGATGACCGTAGTGCAACTTCCCACCGATCTGCGCCAGAGTACGAGCGAAAAGAGTACCAAATGTTTGCTCCTTTCCAGCTGCAACATCACCGAGGATACCAATATTCTCTGAAAAGATGTACTCGCGAGCGCCGACAATTGCGACAGGGTTGGACTTAGTTTGAGGAAGGCCGGGAGTGTATGGCGAGACATTGTCGGTCGTCATTTCTTCGAACTCGGCCAGAACACTTCTGATCTTCAAACATTCCTCGAGGTAATTATCTTGATTAGCATCGATAAGCTGGATGTATTCGCCGCGGTAGAAGATGATGGCGTGGTTCTGGTTGTCGGATTTGCCGTCTCCAAGAATGGGGTTGCCAGAAAGCTGGATGCGGAACTTAGGACGACGCATGCCATTCTCCATGAGTTCCGAGTGACCGTCAATCAAAGCAGAGTACAAGCGTGGTTCTTCGCCTTCGTTCAGAGGCGGTTCCTCGTCCAGATAAGCAATCTGGAGATCAGGGTAAGCTCGGAGAAGGAATTCGGTATTTTCTCTCTCTTCCTTCTTGAATTTAGCGTAGCGTTGCATAGAAACAACAATCTTGAACTTCCGGCGAGCCATGCGCTCGAGCTCACGCTCGAGTTTGTCGGAATTGCCACCAAACATCTGGACGACCTCTGGATTCTCGACACGGTAAAGAAGCTTGATGGCGCGGCTGTAGTTCATGAAACCGGAAATCGTACGATAAAGCGTCTGAGATCGTAACGAAGCCCAGATCCGGGTTCGCAGAGTGTATTCCGGAGCGGCAGACTTGAAGCCGATGCAATAGAATGGAAGATCGTCGATTTTGCTCTTAGCCGTGTCTTTCTCGGTCTTTTCATATTCGCCGTTGAATTGCGAGGTTTCGTCTGCTAGGATTTTGGTATCCTTGACGAAGCAATCCCACTCGTGAGGGTGCAACTGCTTGAGATATTCCAACAGAGTGACCCGAGAGTACGGCTCATCTTCACGAATGATTTCCCGCAGAGAGAGAAGTATTTTCTCACCATAATGCGGGATAAGGACTGTGAAGGTTGGCATGTTGTCGACAGGTAAAGGCTCGGGTATCGGAGTCGAGAGCGATTGCGCGAAGAAGGATATGCGGCGTTCCGCCTCACTCTGGACCGGAAAGAATTCGGTCTTGAACGAATGATCTTCCTGAGACACGAAGAAAGTAGGGGCTCGTAGAGTCCGCTTTCCTTCTTGCTCGGACGGCACCTGATGGTAGAGAAGCTTCTGCACGTGATCGATTGCCAACAGATGCTCTCGGTACATTGAGATGACGATAGCGTTCCAGATCTGGGAAATGAGGACTTTTGGCTTATACTTGATCTCCATGTCAGTGGTCGCAAGGACTTTCGAGTAGATACGCTTCGGAAGACGAGAGAAGATGTTCCTCCACGGAGTCCAGATCGAGACACCAAGGTAGAATGAGCGCGCCACGGAGAATATGGCGTTCCATATGATGTACCACAAGTAAGTGTCGAGGAAGAAGAGGATCAGATCCGTGAAGAACATGATCCCAAGGAGAAACTTTGGCTGAATCTGACAGAGGACCTTTCCAATGATGGCGTCACCGGCGCAGTGGGAGATCTTCATGATAGACAAAATGCGGATCGGATCACGGAACGACAGTGTCAAGAAAACGTAGGACTCGCTAAGTTTAGCAGCGAAAACCAACACCCAGAGGCCAAACGACATCCACATGTCGTTGTTCGATAGGCGGGGATAGCTAGCCGTGAATGTTTGACTGGCAACGTACCGTCGGGACTTGTTCGTGAGATAGCTTCCGAACAGCCCTCCAATTGGCATGATGGCGAAGAAGAAGAAAGTTGCCAAAGCGACGAAGAATTGGACGATACCGAGTATGAGAGCGATCTTGTTATCCTGGTTGATGAGGAAGATGTACACGCTAGGAGCCACATTGATCGCGAAAATGCCGAGGAGGAAAAATAGTCGCTTGGTGAGATGTTGGGCTCCCGCCCACCGCCGGGGTACATAGGCCCACTCGGCAAGGGTCGCAAAGATCATGATCAGACACGCGACCGTACCGCCCAGGGCGACGGCAGACCAATGAGCGGCTGCCGTTGGCGGGTTGTTGAGCTGTTGCTGATAATTGCGAGTATAGAGCGTGGGCGAGTTGTATGCGGTGTAAAACCAGAAGGTGGTGACATGAATGATCCAGATACGGTTGAAGTTGACCAACATGTGGAACCACGACCGCGTCTCATTGTAGGTCTTGAAAAAGACCTTTTTCCAGTTGACATCTTTGAGCTTCATGAACCGTTCCGCAGGTGGCACATCAACGATGCGGGACTTGTCCTCCATCACGATGCACTCGATGCCTTCTGGGTACCAAAACAACTGATTGATATCGTCATAGCCGATGACCTTATTGTGGTCTCTCTCACGACGGACGTATTTGCCATCCTGAATTTCGTAACCCTGGTCTCGACAGTATTGATACAGAGGGGTGATGATGTTGTTGAGGTAGGTGAACTCCTCGACCGGTTCGACGCGGTTTTGACACTCGGGAGAATGGAGGTAATCGTCTGCGCATTTGAAAATAAAGCACAGCGCTTCCGGCATGAAGCGGACCTGGTTGGCTTCACCCCAGCAAAGTAAGAACAGCGCCAGCTGTCGGACACGATCGTGTTGAGACATTCGATTCATTCGAGTCTTCCACCGGTATTCGGCAGCTTCCAGGCTATTGTCACCCTCTAGTGACTCCAAGGTCTGTTCCTCGTTCTGCGGGTTCTCATCAGCCCTCTTCTTCGCCGCTTTTCGCGCTTTGCGGGTTCTCCGGTTAGCCTTGCCCAGCTTCATGTTGGCAAAGCCGACGGCGTCGTCAAGATCTAGATGAGCAGCAAAATACCATTTCCGGTAGTTGGCGTTATCCCCCCCGATGTAATCAGCGTGCAGCGAAAGCAGCGCTTGATTTGGTGTCATGCGCGATGCCCGTGAATCCAAGAGAGTCATGAGGTGGTCGTACATGTTTCTCATGCTGTCGCGCTGGAAGCCAAATTTCGCGGTCAAGTCGAGGAAGATGTCTTCGACTTCTTCCTTGGAAAGTGGAATCTGCGCGTCCGAGGTCCAAGCAGGATATGGCTCTCTGGATCGTTGCCCAGCGGGCAGAACGTTACCGTAGTCCATGCCATAGATTGGAGTCGAGGCGCCAGAAGATCTGTTGCCACCGTAAGATATCTGGGATGACGGTGGCCTGTACCCGCGGCCGCCCATTCGACCTTCGTTGTAGCTGTTGTACGGCTCGTCACCGCGTCCGTAATAATCCATTTCTGCTGCACGGGCCATGTCAGATCTCATGGTGAAATCGCTAAAGGTCTCCGAGTCTTCTTCCGAATCGTGTCCGCGACGCTTGCCTTTCGGTCTGTTCCATCCTTAGCGAACATTCTTTGAGCAGGGTTGTAGGACTTACGCGTAGCCATCTTGGCCATATTGAGGTTGCTGGCCCGCAGCATGCGTACCTTGATCGTAGTACTGATCGTTGTAATACTCATCCTGATAACCTTGCTGATGGCCATCGTAATAGCCTCCGTCTTGATGGTACGGGTTGTTGGCATCGGCATTGTAGTATCCTCTGCACCGAGTGAGTTCGAGGTGGTAATGACCCAAGAGAATTGCTTACGATTCATCATAATAACCATCTCCACCATGTGGAGGTTGCTGGTAGTCTTGATGCTGATCGTAGTAGGCTTGATCGTGGTCATCGTGGTAATAAGAATCAGTACCCTGTGGAGGGTGGCCATAACCGTCCTCGTAATGAGGGTCCTGAGGATGTCCCGACATGATTGAGGGAGCTGGTCGGTAGTCTGCGTGGGCTGTATGCTGCAGTCATGTCAGGATCGCTCCCTTCAGTGTGCAGAGATCATTCAAAGTAAATTGTGCAACGAAGGAAAATTAAGACTGCGCGATCGATTTCCCCTATCGATCGAGTCAAGTTGAAAGTTCACTCACTTCAAATGGAGTCCATGAGCTTGGGGATTGCTCTCTCGATCAAAGGCGATGATGGGAAGTCAACGGTTGTGTATCGCGTACAAGAAACTTGGCAGCAGAGTTTTGCCGCGAGCGAAAGTTTAGGGGCTGTCTACAGTACAACACAGCGCGAAGCGAGCCTCCGGTGCCAAACGTTTCCAATGAACGATTTGGTCTTGTACAAGATCTGGATTGCAGAGATCGAATGATGGTGACTGAAGCAGTGGGGTAGTTGCTGACAGGAAATGAGGGTGTTGAGTTAGGAAACAGCGATCGCGGCGGTTGCTCCTTGCTACCAGTCTGTACCTCACTCCAGCTCAATGTCGACACCCTCCGCAGCCCTTAAACTCTCCTACCACTGGAGACGTGGGATGACTTCGCGAGCGACTGTGAAGATGAGGAGCGAAGAAGATGGAGGAAGATGGGTGACAGAAGGAATAAGGGTTGGTGAACCGATTTGGGATTGGGATTGAAAGGTAATTTAGGGAAGGACAGGACTGGAGGAAAAAAGGGAGCAGCGGCAAGTCCACTAAAGTTTTGACTAGTCCAAAGTAAGATAACCCAAAAAGCTAGCGTGTTGAATAAGGTACGGTATAGTAAGGTAATGTAATTTTCGGAGTTGGGTCATACCTAAGGTACAAGGTGACGTTAAGCTGACTACCTTACCTAGTACCAGCAACGCAGAAAGGTACCTTGAGTTACCTTCCTTACCCCTTTACCTTACCTATGTTATCTTACCTAGGGTGAATTAATTATCTTTTCTTACTTTTTCCACTGTACTGTAAGGTATGTAATCAAATGTAAAGGGGGTGTGGCCACAGTATCTAGCGCACTACCAGGTACCTTACCGCCTGGTTGAGAAGTTGCTATTTATACGAAGTACATTGTACCTTTTGTATATACCTTACCTTATATACTTAAGCTATACACCGGAGCTTGATGCGCTTTCGGTACAGAGGGTTGCAGATCGCAGGAGCCACGCCATAACTTAAGGTACTGTAAGGAAGTCCTTACGTTTGGGAATGTTGCCTCTGAAAGATCACCATTCGGTGGGAAGTTGCCGCATACCATCGTCACTTACTGTACTACTCCGTAATACTACTACCTTAGTATCGTAAAATGCAATGATGCCCTGAAACTGGATCATATCGTAGGCCTTACCCTAGATCACGGGCAGCTGGAAGCGGCGATCAGTTTTAATTAAATAAGGAAAAGAACAGAGACAAATATCAGGCGAGACAGCAGTCTCATATCTCATCCTGGCAGATGGAAATGACATACAGTACCTACGTTATAAGGTAGGTATCATTCACCTCCGTATGGGACTGACTTAGGGTAAGGGTGTCCGTGTGGCAAATCTACTTTATTTATGAAGTACAGTACCTTAACGTTTCAACTCCTGAGGGACGCGTCAGTCACCAGCTCGGATTTTGAGTCGCCTTACCTGCTGATAAGGTAGGTGGTAGAGATATCGAGGTTTGACGGACTTCCGGTAACTTAACTTAACTTAACGTTAAGTTGTGAGCTCTCTTCCGCTCTTTCCCAGTTGATTGTCCAGGAGCACAGCCACCACCACACTGAGAAAGGTGCCGTGACTTCCAGGTTGACATCAAAACAATACTGATGGATGATTGCATGTCGTGGTTTGACTGATTAAGGTACAACTTCCTCCTTAACTTACCTCAACTATCTTACTATCTGTTATGGACGGGGATTTTGAGCTTGACTTCTCCCATATAGGTAATTTTATAATTTATATCAAGTTATTTGTACCTGTCCATTCATATTTAACTCATGTACCTATTTGTAGATCAGTACCTTAGGTAAGCACCTTGATCAGGGTATCACGGAAGGTACCGAGGTACTTTGTACCTATGATCGAGGATTTTTGTTCCCTTATGGACATCTTACGTGTACCTTTCGGACGAAAGCGTGCCAAGATAGACTGCTCTTGTTTCATGACGGAACACATTTTCTCAACACCAAGTTTTGGACCTTTAAGTGCAAGCTTTTCATCATTCAGTTGTACCTTAGCCTTTTGCTGTTGTGAATCAATCAGCATATCTCTCCTTAAGGTAATCTTCTCACTTCGTTCGGAGGTAGTGGGTCGTGCTCGCCCTCGCGCTCGGTATTCAACAGCCGCGGCTTCCTTCCATTGATATCGAGGCACCTCATCTATCAAGGTCGTGCGCCACTCATTATTGTTCTCAAACACCATCGATTAAGCCCTTCCACCATCATCACCCACCGAGGAACCCCCACAGTCGAGATGAAGAGCGTTGGATCAACCATGAGGATTGTGGCCGCAGCAGCATTCTGGGCGTCTTCAGTCCTTGCTGCAGACCTGGACCCAATCGTCATCAAGGTGTGAAGCTACAGAGTCAACACAGTTGCCGGGTGTGCTCACGCATTCCCAGGGTTCGAAGTTCTTCTATAAGACGAACGGGACTGAATTGTATGTCGTTCACATGCGCCGACGCCGAAAACTTGTGGGGACTGTGCTGATTTAGATCTTGGTCTAGCTTCATCAAGGGAATCGCGTACCAACGTCAGTCCCTCCAGGTGATGTGCCTTGAACTCTGTACTGATTGCCGACAGGGGGCATCTCCGGCAACGGCACATCGAGTCTTGATAACCACTACACCGATCCCTTGACTGACCCAGCCGGCTGTCGTCGCGATATCCCTCTGCTGCAACAGCTTCAAACCAATACCATCCGTGTATATGCCATCAACCCAGACCAAGACCATTCACAATGCATGCAGATGCTCCAGGATGCTGGCATCTACGTGCTTGCCGATCTTGGACAACCTAGCTTGTCGATCAATCGGGACAGTCCTGCATGGGACCAGCAGCTGTACGCACGGTACACCAGCGTCATCGATAGCCTTCAGAATTACACCAACGTGCTTGGGTTCTTCGCCGGTAATGAAGTGTCCAATAACGCCACTAACACCAATGCAAGCGCCTTTGTCAAAGCTGCCGTGCGGGACATGAAGGCATACATCAAGCGGAATAATTACCGAACCATGGGCGTCGGATATGCCACCAACGACGATGCCTCCATTCGCTCCAACCTGGCTGATTACTTCAACTGCGGATCGACGGACTCGAGCATCGACTTTTGGGGCTACAACATATATTCCTGGTGTGGTGATTCTTCGTACCAGAAGTCCGGTTACGACGTGCGTACCGAGGAATTCTCAAACTATTCGGTACCCGTATTCTTCGCCGAGTATGGCTGCAATCAAGGGGGCCCGAGGATGTTCACAGAAGTCCAAGCCCTGTACGGTAACCAGATGACGCCTGTATGGTCCGGCGGGATTGTCTACATGTACTTTGAAGAGGCAAACAACTATGGTGAGAGTCGGCTGGTGAGTGAAAGCATCATTCAGGCATGGGGCTGACAACGTCTCAGGTCTCGTGTCAATCAATGGCGACACTCCCAGCAAGCTACCAGATTTCACCGCTCTATCGAGCCAAATTGCCAAGATTACCCCGAGCGGTGTGAACTCTGCGTCCTACAGCCCAACGAATACCCAAGCCCAGAGCTGCCCTGCCACCGGCACGGCGTGGCAAGCGGCGTCGGCGCTCCCCCCCACACCCAACGTGGATCTGTGTGGCTGCATGGTGAAATCACTGAGCTGTGTCGCAAAGCCGGACGTCAACGCTACCGGTATCGGCGACCTCTTCCATACCGTATGCGGTCTCCAACAAGGCGTGTGCGACGGAATCACCGCAAACGGGACGACTGGAACCTATGGTTCTTACGGCATGTGCAATGCTACCGAAAAACTTTCATGGGCTTTCAACTCTTATTTCCAGAAGCAAAATAGCAATCCCAGTGCATGCGACTTCAGCGGTGCTGCGACCACCCAGGCAGCTGCCTCGGCCTCCGGCAACTGTCAGGCATTGATGAGCCAGGCTGGTTCAGCTGGGACGGGCACCGTCACTTCGGCACCTACAGGAGGAAACGGGGGTTCGTCCACGGGGACCAAGAAAGCTGCTGCCGGTGCAGTCACAGTTCCCCGCTTTGACTTTGGTATGCTTCAGCTTGGTGCATACGTTGTTGGCGCAGTCCTTACCGGGGCCGGTATGATACTGTTGTAAGAATAGGGCGTGGTTCAGAAGACTCTGCATTCATCCTGCATCACTCACTGGTGTTACTCCGAACTTGAACTTTGTACAACATTCTTTACCGGATTGGTTTTATGTTTCTCTCATTTGTCTCGTGGCTTTCCATATCGTGGGTCGCCTTCGACAGTCCATCAACTTGGGTTCTGTCACTGTGTTGGTGTTAGTATGACTCTTCCATAAGGTAGATGTATCGAAACCATTGAATTGGAATCTCGTTTAGAAGATCCCGTCCAGTAAGACCGTAAATTGGCACATAGACTACGAATTTGGTAGTAGTTCAGCGAGTACAGCCTGTACAGGTAGTTGCAGTGCACCGAAATTGTAACACCAAGAGTCACGTGATGCTGTTGTCGTAGCGACCCATGATGTTGACACCATCGTGACCGGGCGCTGAAGGAAACGCATACAGCGACATGGCCAAGCTCCACGAGGACAGTGAGGAGGACCTCCCAGAATTATCGGCCGTCATAGCTACCTACGCAAAGGTCGACCCGCAGAATCCATCGACGAGGAGTACCTCAACGCCTATGCGAGATCGAGTACAAGTGCCTAGGTCAAGTCAGAGGAAGCCTTCGACGAGCCTTGACATCCGTCTTGCGGGGAACGTGACGGGAAAGAGTCCGGGGGTCGAAATACAATGGACGCGAGGGCAGAGGACTCTGAAAGTCGCTCCGGTCAATACGGTATTGCTGTCTCGGTGGAACGGGGCATCCGAAGCGGCGCAGGCGTTGGTGGACTCTACTTCTCCCAGCAGGCAATCAGTGTCAGCGAAAGGCACATCAGAGAGGAGCATCCAAGATGCGGTACACTCCGGATGCCAGGCTTTGGGCCAGAGACTCCACCCGCAGTGTCCTTCTGACAAGAGCCCAATCGACATTGTGTCACGATGTGCGGACAAGGAGGTCCTCAATGGTGATGCATCTCACCCGACTCGGTTGCCCAAAAGGCAAGGTGATGGGCGAGCAGTGGGCCCAAGAACTACGGCATGGCCCCCGTGGACAGGACTGCATGCTACGTCCATGGCTTCTGGGACGAGCGTAACCGGTGCTGGGAATTCGAGGCTAGCTTGCCTACAGACTAGGTTATCATCAGGTTATAGGGATGTAACGGAGCCTCTTGCGACAGCCCGCCTTCTGGTCGGAGACGATTTTAGTTCCGAGCCATCAGCTCTGCTTCGATTGTACGTAACAACAGCCACCCACCCAAGATTGCATACTGATATGGCTCGTAGCTCACCACCGAGATCGAGAAGAAGATCGCCGGCCAAGAAAACAGAACAAGATTGCTTCACCACACCCCCAACTACTCCATCAAAGTCTAAACTGCAATCACCAAAGAAACAACACAGGATACCGCCTTCACCGCATCGTCCCAGTATCGACGCGTTTTGGAGCCAAGACGTAATCAACGACTGGAACGATGAGTATTCCCCGAGAAAGGTGCCGAAATCCGGACGTGCCCGAAAGATCCACTCCGTCATTGCCGAGGAAGACGAAGAGCTCTCACCGTCAATGTCCCCCAGGAGAAGTCCTGTCAAATCTCCCGCGAAGAGAAACAGGACAAACCTGGAGGCGAGAAAGGAGTTCAACAAAAAGAAACACGGGCTCGCGTCGGAATTCCTCAAAGAGCTTGATGACACTGTTTCCAGTGGGCGAATCGCATCGTTAGCAGCATCGACCGGTGGCGTCCATCTCATATGGAGCAAGAAGCTCAATTCTACTGCGGGTCGGGCGAACTGGAGGCAAGAATTCGTCAGGTCGAGCGGGAATGGCGAGCCTCCTCCCTCGAAGTATCGACATTACGCTTCGATTGAGCTCGCGGAGAAGGTGATTGACGACGAGTGTAAGTCATCGAACAATCTATCGGGCAGGCAAGACTAACATAAACGATCAAGACCGCCTCATCAACGTGATCGCACACGAGTATTGCCATCTAGCGAACTTCATGATTAGTGGCGTCAAGGATAATCCACACGGAAAAGAATTCAAGCAGTGGTAAAGTCCAAACTCAGCCTCGGTCAACGGATTTTCTCTAAAGTAATAACAGGGCGCGAAAATGCTCGGAGGCCTTCCGCCACCGAGGGATCGAGGTTACGACCAAACATTCGTACGTCATTGACTACAAGTACATTTGGGAATGTACCGACTGCGGGATCGAATACAAAAGACACTCAAAGTCCATTGACCCAGTAAGGCACACCTGCGGATCTTGCAAGTCCAGACTGGTGCAGACAAAGCCAACACCTCGTACCGCTGCACCATCAGAGTATCAACTATATCTCAAAGCACATTTTCAACAGACCAAGAGCGCTCACCCCGAGAGCTCCCACCAGGAGGTGATGGGGTTGATTGCCAAAGCGTACAAAGAACAGAAGGTAAAGGCTTGTTCGACGAATACAGTCACAGCCATGACCGAATCGGCAGATATTCAAGAAGAGGAAGGAACTATCCATGAAGGCGTTCGGGGAGACGCTGGGCTTGATGTTCTTTCACGGACTCTGGACTTCCTAAGCTTGACAGGCGGATGACTCCGATCTCAAACTTTGGTTCAGCCCTGCGTTGTAAGGTTTTACGGCGTTAGAAACACAAGTAGTACTGTATTCCACGACCAGTCCGGCACCCCGGGGTTCGGTTGACGTTATCATTTGAGATCATGTTCATACACACAGATCGGTGGCTCGTCGTATATATTCTGGGTAGACTCAACCCTTGCTTCTGGGTTATGTTCTTCCACGATGAGCGTGATGACCCAACCCGCGGGTCTCGGGGTTGCTACCGGTCGTTCACCGCCAACAATAACTCCTTTAGTATAAATCCTAAATGAAAAGGCCCCAATCGTGTATCTGGAAGGTCTCAAGGATGCGGTCGCGATATACCAACGCCGCATCCACCTGCTTACCCAGCGTACCCGCCTCTGGGTCGATCTCTTCAGAAGCGCGTTGGCCAGCAATATGCGGCATGTTTACCGCGATGACAAGGTCGGTCTTCTGCGCCTCCAGTCTGACGAGGGTAAGTAGGATACTGATGATTCCTGGTGATTGTCTCTGAGCTTGCTCTGCCGGTGCTGGATGCTGCCTTGCCAGGAGCGTATATGCCTTTACATCACTACCGTCATACCATCAATATCCCCCCAGCTCTCTTTAGTTAGATTTCTGGAGCACTGCACGCACCCGAGATACGACAACTTGACGCTTCCTGACGATAAGACTTGAAGATGCCCTTCGGAGTCGGTCATGTCCTCGAGGTGATACTTCAGCGCCTCTTCGTCGTTGGCGACGGAGTCGACCCGTTCCAGAATGTCGAAGGTGATGCTCGTAAAGCCTTCCTTGTCGAGGTAGACTTCCTGGTGGTCTGGGATCTGGCGGAGATCGCTGCAGATGAAGCTTGTCAATGTTGAAATTGCAGCGAGCATACAAGCGACCAGAACGTGTTCAAAGTAGCAATGAACGCTGGACAAAGTCATGAAAAGACCAACGAAACGTGATAGATGTACTAGCTGCACTGCATTGTGTGCTGATACCGGACAAACGTTTATTTACGTGGGTGGAGGGCTTGAAAAGAAGATATAGTGGAGAGTCAACCAACTTAGGATCTGAAGATACTGACCTCGCATCCATAAAGCCGGAGGGGAGATCAGCCAACATGGCACCGCCAAACAGCTCAGTACTTCTGAACGTTGTGGCTGTCATTTCAGAATGATTCGTTAGAAGGCCAGGTGGAAAACTGATTTATATCAGGAGAGTAAGTCGGTCCCTCCTACTGTAAGTCCACTGGGACACTATGGTGAAGGGAAGTCGTACCTGGGCATCGACAGGAGTTTACTTATTTTAGGCTACAATATATCTTCCCAATAGCAATTCATAGTGAGTGACCGTGTAAAACTCTCAACAAATGTCGCTACGATGATTGATCTATGTCGAAATTCTTCTCTATATATACAGATTTGAATAATCGGAGTTCCACAGCTCTCACAGTTTCCCAGTGAGGCTAGACCAAGGTGCGTTTGACACGGTGCATGATCGGACGTTTGGACCAGAGATCCACACCCTTACTCAAGCCAAGCGTGACCACCAGCCGTTGCATGGCTATGGGTCGCAAGCCCCGGAACTTGAGGTGGATCTCTTCATGCCCGTAAGGTAGGCTTTACGAGGCCGCCTCGCTTTTGCTGGATAACCAGGGGGGGATCGCCTGTGGGGTTGTCCCACGAATGACCGGGAGATGCTCTAAGTTTGGCAAGGTTCGCATTCGTTGGTCGCCCCTTGAATCTGCCCTCATGTCATGTTTATTTGACCATGCTGCAACCCTTCTGACTCTGTGTCTTTTCCCTCAGTAGCTTCACCTTTCAGCTCCACCTGTTTGCCATTGTCCGTCGTCAAACCAATCGCTGCCTCCGCCTCCTTCTGGGTATATGGCTTTTCCCTGAGCAAGCGGACCCTAGCGGAGTCAGCTGACAGTGACAGCAGAGACAGGTGCATCGCACTGGGGAGCGCTACCTTCTTTTATGGACCTTGCCTCGTCTATGCTGCACTAGGCTGTTCTCCCCTTCAAACCACTTGGCGCATTCAACGCAGTACCATTGCCCCAGCCCTGGTAGATCTTCGGCCAGCTTCGAGCTCTGGTGCTGGGAGAGGTGTTTCGGAGAGTGCAGGTCGGCGTATACTTGATCCAGATCCCTAGTCCAAGATGTCCCGGTTAGCAACAGATAGAGTCGCTGAAAAGGTCCCGGAACTCGATCTGATCAAAAAGATCCTATTAAGCGCAAAATACAAATGGCTGACCTCGTTTTGCGCCTCGTCTTCGTCTTGGTCCTCCGAACTACGGCCATCTTCGACGCTTGGCCCGTTTAACGTAATCCCTCGAAATGCGTCTGGTTCGAAAATTTTTCCTTCCTGAGACTGTCAAGTTGAGCTGTTGACTTGGGAGGGAACAGGGAGGTTTATTGAACGATAGTATTTAATATTATTGAAGCTCTTACCAAGTTCACAGAGTAAGGGTTAGATATTGTTTGAACACTGTGTGACTAAGCGCCATTTGCCAAGTGCTCACTCCCTTCCCCCATTCCCTCGGTTAGGTATGTATGGCTCACTGTTGTGGAACGTCCCTCCTTCTCCCAACCTGGGTGCTCCATTCAGAGACAGGGCTTATTGTACATTGATCGTAGCGGAGCCGTGACTGTTCTATCTGAAGTACCTCAGAAGTCCATTGACAGGTACTGTAAGAGGTGAGTAAACTCGGTTGTGGCCGTTGCTTTTGGCCGGATTCTAACCATCCTGTTAGCAGCCAGATAACGTTAGGGTCGAGCGAGAGTGACGGACATAGCTTCTCCTCGCTTTGCACTCCAAACCCCAATTCAACCACACAACCTGACTGCTCCACCCATTTCTCCCCATTCGACCTCGGTCAACACATATCACTGTGGATAGTTGTCGTTGACATCTGGCCAAGATGATCTCAACAAGGCAGTTTGCCCGCCTTGGGAAACTGGTAAGTTGGAAGCTACTCCGCTTGATGCTCCCCGTGCGCAATCGTTGCTTTTTCACAATGCAGCTCTTTTGCCGCTGGTCGCGCTCACGACCAGAACCCAATCTAACTTGCTATGATAGACACCATGCGTCCGAGCCGTATGTACTCCACTACCATTGCCATTGATCGCGTCGAAGGCACCATAGCCATACGCACAGCCGCTTCAGCCATGCTCTGCTGACTTTGATCATGAAGCTTCCTCGGCTTCGGACGTTGGCCACTGTCAGTGATGATCCTCTAGATAAGAAGGTTGAAATGACGAACTGGGAGAAGGTCAGTTAGATCAGTCCTTCGATTTCAAGGGGATAACTCGGCTATCTTCGGCCGAGAGGAAATGTTCTTCGTCTGCGATGACTAGGCTAACATTGCTATATAGGGTCATTACCTGAACTACAAGTACGTGCTTCAACGATCTTTCGGTCTTCCTCTTCTGCAAGATCGAGCGGCAGAATTTGGCCCGTCTCACAGTGCAGTATGCGTGGGAGGCAGTCAATAGCTTGCATTTGCGCGACACGCCAGCGCTGACTCACGGTGTGCAGGAAGATGTCCGAGAATCTATCGGTAGTTCGCTCACGATTAAATCGCCCTCTCACATTTGCCGAGAAGATTCTATACTCCCATCTTGACGATCCTCACGGACAAGAGATCGAGCGTGGGAAATCCTATCTCAAACTGCGTCCGGATCGTGTAGCATGTCAAGATGCCACCGCCCAGATGGCTCTACTGCAGTTCATGTCCGCAGGCATGCCATCCGTTGCCACGCCTACCACCGTCCACTGCGATCACTTGATCGAAGCTCAGATCGGAGGTGAGAAGGACTTGGCAAGAGCTCAGGATATCAACAAGGAAGTTTACGATTTCTTGTCTTCTTCTTGCGCCAAGTACAATATCGGTTTCTGGCGACCGGGCTCTGGGATCATCCATCAGATCATCCTTGAGAACTATGCCTTCCCGGGAGGTTTGATGATCGGTACTGATTCGCACACTCCTAACGCCGGAGGCCTCGGGATGTGCGCTATTGGCGTCGGGGGTGCGGACGCTGTTGATGTGATGGCTGATTTGCCTTGGGAGTTGAAAGCTCCCAATGTGATTGGAGTGAAGTTGACTGGAGAGTTGTCTGGCTGGACCTCACCCAAAGGTCTCTATTGATCATCAACCCAACCTGGCGGCTTCGATTTGCTGATACTTCTGCTAGACATCATCTTGAAAGTTGCCGGAATCCTCACCGTAAAGGGGGGCACTGGCGCTATCATCGAGTACCACGGCCCTGGCGTGAGCTCCCTCTCCTCGACCGGTATGGGTACTATTTGCAACATGGGGGCTGAGATCGGCGCGACTACATCGGTCTTCCCGTTCAATGATCGCATGTACGACTATCTGGCGGCGACGAAGCGCAAGCGCATTGGAGACTTTGCCAGAGCTTATGCGAGCGAGTTACATGAGGATAAGGGTGCGGAGTACGATCAGCTCGTTGAGATTAACCTATCTGAGCTGGAGCCGCACATCAACGGTCCGTTCACACCCGACTTGGCCACTCCGATTTCCAAATTCAAGGAAGCGGTTGCGGAGAACAAGTGGCCCGAGGAACTCAAGGTTGGTCTCATCGGATCCTGTACAAACTCTTCATACGAAGATATGTCCCGAGCTGCTTCCATCGCTCGTGACGCTCTCAACCACGGGGTCAAAGCAAGGGCTACCTTCACCGTCACGCCAGGCTCTGAGCAAATTCGCGCCACCATCGAGCGCGATGGCCAGCTTGAAACCCTTGAGGAGTTTGGTGGCATGATCCTGGCCAACGCCTGCGGCCCATGCATCGGCCAATGGGACCGCCGGGACGTCAAGAAGGGCGAACCTAACTCGATTATCTCCTCGTACAACCGAAACTTCACCGGACGGAATGATGCCAACCCTGCAACCCATGCCTTTGTGACGTCTCCGGATTTGGTTGTCGCCATGACCATAGCGGGAACACTCAACTTCAACCCCCTGACTGACCCCGTAAAGGACAAGGACGGTAAGGATTTCATGCTTTCTGTACCGACGGGCGACGCACTGCCTGCTAGAGGGTACGATCCGGGACGGGACACGTATCAGGCGCCACCAGAGGACAGGCAGTCCATCTCCGTGGCTGTGTCCCCGTCAAGTGACCGGTTGCAAATCCTCGAGCCGTTCGATGCGTGGGATGGCAAAGATGCGACCGATATTCCGATCTTGATCAAGACGAAAGGAAAGACTACTACCGACCATATCTCAAGTAAGTACCAAAACATGGTCGACGGGTTCATGGCAGTGTTATTGACCGCTGGTCTTAGTGGCCGGCCCATGGCTCAAGTACCGTGGTCATCTTGATAACATCTCCAACAACATGCTTATTGGCGCGATCAACGCAGCGAACGGAGAGGCTAACAAGGTAAAGAACCAAATCACCGGTGATGTAGACGCAGTACCAGCGACTGCGCGAGACTACAAGAAGAAGGGTGTCAAATGGGTCGTGGTCGGGGATTGGAACTACGGTGAAGGGAGTTCCAGAGAACACGCTGCACTTGAACCCAGACATCTTGGGGGTCTCGCTATCATAACGAGGAGTTTCGCTCGTATTGTAAGTCAAGTGGGACATCTGAGTACAGAGTGTATGGAAGCTGATATGGGTGGGCTTTGTAGCATGAAACCAACCTCAAGAAGCAGGGCATGCTCCCACTGACGTTCATTGACACGGAAGACTACGACAAGATCAACCCTGATGACAAGGTCGACTTGATGTGCACCGAACTCGCCGTTGGCAAGCCGATGACGATGAGGGTACATCCAAAGGACGGAAAAGCTTGGGAAGTCAAGCTCGCTCACACCTTCAATGAGTCGCAGATTGAGTGGTTCAAGAACGGTAGCGCGCTGAACACCATGGCAAAACATCACTCGTAGAAGATGGGGTGTAGCGCTGGAGGCAACAATCTTATGCCCGCGGGCGATTGAGGTTGATATTTATTGGACCCGCGGGGCGGTAACGCAGATCACTGGTTTGGTAGTACGACTAGGTGGTGCGGAAGGCCATGTCAAGACAATCAGCGATTCAGTACTTATCAGGAACACATGCCATTAGTGTACATGTTAGTGTGGTTATCGCAGAGTCGTTCTGAAGTCAACACAATTTAATCAATCGTCCTGTGCTGCCTCCCTGTGCTGCCTCCCTGTGAGATGGTATTTCGTACCAGTTACTACTGTGTCCCTGGGGCCTCATAGCCGTCTAAATGCCATTGGCCTAGGTAATTTGTACTTTTGGCGAACTCGGAGGTACCGAGGCAGGGACATTATTGAGTGGTATGGTTCAGCGCGGGAAACACTGACCCGCACGCTGCGTTTTTGCCGTCACTGGGTCCAGGCTTCATGGCGCGATAGGTTCCGAGGCGGTTGCGACCCCTCATGGTCAGCAGTGAGTGTTTTGGTTTTCGCAGCAGCCTTTCGAAGGTATGGCGACTCATCTGGTGTCCTTGCCAGATGTGGAAAGGCTGAGCGCCACGGTGATCCGGATCTTGGGAGGAAATCCGGGGAAGGTACGTAAGCAGAGTTGGATGGGTGCGCGCGAAAGCGAGAAAAAGCACACTCTACAGACAGCAAGCCTTGATTGTTGACCGTTCTCTCGAATAGTTCACCTTACAAGGTATGACACGCAGTACCTGCCACTAATCGCCGCGAGGATCATTTACGGCTATGATCAATGGTTTCGTCCGCTGATTCGCCGATCGTCACAAAGGCACGAACACATACCTCGTCGGCCGGGGACCACGGCGCCTACTCATCGACACCGGCGAGGGCAAACCGTCGTGGTCGCGACTGCTGCAAGAGGTCCTCGCGTCGGAGAGAGCGACCGTACACGAAACCATCCTGACTCATCGGCACCACGACCATGTCGGCGGCATCCGAGACCTGTTGGAACTCTGCCCGGACGCGAAGGTGTACAAGAACGATCCGGAAGGGGGCCAAATCGACATCCAGGACGGGCGGATGTTTCGGACGGAGGGCGCCAGCCTGAGGGCGTTCCATTGCCCAGGTCACACCAGCGATCACATGGCCCTGGTGCTGGAGGAAGAGGACGCGATGTTCACGGGGGATAATGTGCTGGGGCACGGGACGGCCGTCTTCGAAGATTTGCCCACCTACCTCTCCAGCCTCGACCAGATGCAGCGTCAGTTCAGCGGCAGGGCCTACCCGGGTCACGGCGCCGTCGTCGCGGACGGCCGCGGGAAGATCGCAGAGTACATCGCGCACCGGCAGCAGCGCGAGGATGAGGTCATGCAGGTGCTGAAGACGGGACGGACGACGACGGCGGCGGCGACGACAATGGGCGCCCCCTCTGGGACTCCAGACGGCGATGGCACCGCCGCCGCGTGGACGCCGATCGAGATCGTCAAGGTCATCTACAAAGACGTGCCGGAGAACCTGCATGAACCGGCGGAGAGGGGCCTGCTGCAGGTCCTGCGCAAGCTCGAGAGAGATGGCAAGGTCGGGCAGGTATCTCAAGGTCAGTGGCAGATTCAGGGACGAGCGGCATTGTAGATTCCTCGGGTTGTCCCTTTGCTTGACAAACCACACTGTCGCTAGGGCTATCTGTTACAGCCCCTTTTGAAAGCGTCAAGTGTACCCGTACAATTATGTTGTTATCCAAATCTAGCAAGGTATCGATTAGGGGCACGCCTACGGAGTATGTAGTTGCCAGCCGATATCCGAACAAGTACAAAGTATGTTCGCCTTCTGGTGAAGGAGAGTAAGATTGAAGAACGCATTTTGCGTGGTCGAGCAAAAACAGTCCAGGCCCACAGTTGCTCAGTTATGAGTTTGCTTTATATAATCTATTTAGTGCTTAGTCAACTGAGACAATGTGCCAGAGTGGTTAATGGGTAAGACTTGAACGTACCGTCTCCCGGTGCATCGATATCTTATGGCTTCGGCCGCGCAAGTTCGAACCTTGTCATTGTCGACCTTTTGAAATTTTTGCCCTCTTAACATTTTGCCCCTTATATGGGGGAGAAGGGGTTCTGATTATGTTGGTCACGATGCTTCAATTGATTATTGCGGTCTGCACGTGCTACAAGGTCTAGTGGGAGTGTACTTCGTCCGCTCTACATTATGGCCGCGGGTGTGTACGGAGTCAGGGGTTGTCCATAGAATTGATCGCATTGATATCCCCTGGTCAAGGCCGGCCATTAAGGTTCACCCGACAGTAATGTAAGACTATTGATCGTCAAGGACATGCAGATACTTCTTCTCCTCCCTTTTTTCGCGCTCCGTTGCCGGGGGCAAATCGTAGAAAGCCGAACTCCTATATCCTTGCTACAGGGACACTCGACGTTAGCCAGATAGCGCACACAAGTACGATTGATAAAGGACTCACCAAATAATGGAATGTGAGTTTGCTAAGCTCAGCTGGTTCAATTTCGAGGTCCTTGAATGTCTTCGCGGAACGGTCGATCTTCTGATCGATGAATTCTCGCTCAATTTCGTCGGCCGAAATAGTTGGCCACCACAACACCTTGTTGAGCATATTGGCTACTGGCTTGAGGACGCGCTTCGGAACGTTGATGTGCCGTCGGTGCTTGATGATCTCCCTATCGACCAATTCGCCAATCTCCGCCATTGAGTATTTCTTGGGTCCATACAACTCGAAAGTTTCGGACGCTGTACTGTCGTCTTGGAGCATCACTTCCAGAGCGTGTCCGACATCAATGGCCTGAGACCACCGTGTTAGCGTATGTCCGCCATCTCAAACCGTTTCAAGGTATCTTCTCACGTGTACTGGCCAGAACCTTTCTTGCATGTGATTCGAAGTGAAGAGATTGGTTACCCCGGCAAGCTTGTGCAGGAGCCAATCTTCATTGCCGAACATCGGAGCAGGTCTGACGATTGTGGTTTCCGGAAAGATGCTACGCACAACTTCCTCACCCCATCCCTGCCAAATCACCATCAATCAGCCTGAACTAACTGAGAGCAAGCAGGATTGAAGATTGCTGGTGCCATACTTTCGTCCGCAAGAAGTCGGAAGGTGAATTCTTGTCGGCATTGTAAGACGAAACGTGGATGAACCGGTCTATATCGTATTTGGCCACTGCTTCTGCGATGCGCTCCGCGCCTTCAACATGAACATCTTCATAGCTAAAATTCCTTAAGTGAGGCCCGTACGTCAGCGACAAACCCTGTTGTGCACTGCAGTTGAGGACGACTTACTTCGTTGGATACGTCCGGCCGATGAGATTGTACACGACATCCGAGTGCCGTACACTCTCCTCCAGTGATTGTGTGTTCCTTAGATCAAATTCCTAGGCCACGTACACCGTCAGACACGGTGTCCCTCTCCCCGCCTGTACCCGAGCGTTTCTCACCATGAACACAACTCTCCCCAAGTCCCCTGTCACCTTCAGATAGCGCTTTGCCATCGCTTCCCGGTAGGGCACAACGACAGTACAACCTTGACCAGCTGTCGTGGATTAGACTCCCTATGGACAACTTCAAGGCAGGATCGGTTTACCAAGTCTGTTTACGATATATCGACCGAGGAATCCGGTGGCTCCAAACACCGTAGCGGTGTGCCCTTGGCGCAGTCTCAGCGATAAATTTCGAAGATTGTAGGGGTTGAGTACCTCCGAGCGAAGACCTGTGGAAGATACCTTGTGTTAGCTCAACCAGAAATACTAGGCAAAAGTTGCGCACTCCGGCATTCAGTATACTGACCTTCCACCCTGGACTCTGATGATTGGCTTGCCAGTTCGCGTGATGGTCACATCTTGCAACCCCCTCCTCTGAGTTCCCACTGACGATCTGGGCGACTGCCTCGCTGCAGCCTTGAGGCCACCTCCGACTCGACTGGTCCAGCGATTATTCATATCGTATATCGAACCACTTCGTCCTCAATGGGGCGTATTGCGGGTGAGAGCGGCTGTGGTAAAGGGTGGGTGGTGGGTGTGGATTGGGGTCTACGTCGCGCTAGTGGACAAGTGAGGCTCTGCATGGAAGCTTAGAAGCTCCCGAGCTCGCGACATTGATTCAGACACTGGATATGTAGTGATCTGACTGCGCTCACTTCCTAATACCAGAATTTCCCATCCAACGCATTTTACCCAAAACGTTCGAGTCGACGAAAATAATCCCATCTGACCCGTTCATCGTCTACAGCCATGGACCTCGACACAATACCAAACTTCCTCTCCGAGCAGCGAGATGCCGCACCGGTCGAACTTCAGCATCGCTACATGGCATTTGAAGATTTCTGGGAACGTAAACTCTGGCATCAGCTCACCGACGCCTTAGTCGACTACTTTAATCATCCGGAAAGTGCACCTCAGCGGCTGGCACTCTGGAGAAAGTTCATCCTGAGTTTTGGGGACAAGATTAACCAGCTCAAACTTGTCACACTGGGTCTCCTCGCCGTTACACAATGCAAGGGTATGCATGTGATGCTTCATGAATCGGGCATGCTCTGCTAACGTCGAGGGTGCTAGACGATCACCAACGACTGGCTTTCCTCACATTACTCGTGGACAGAGTCAACAAACCCTCGTCACAGGATGCCTTCGTTTACGGCACCGTGGCTCTGGCCAGCGTAAACCTACACCTCAAGAACCTCGAAGGTGCTCGGACGGAGTTGGATCGAGCGGAAGCAATCCTCGACGGTTTCGATTCGGTAGAGACCGTCGTACATGCAACCTTCTACCGCATCAATGCCGACTACTATCACGTAGGTGGTGGCATGTGGTATGATTCTGGGATATGCCCGCTAATGCTAGTCAGGCACAACATGAGTTCGCTTCCTACTATCGCAACGCCCTTCTTTTCCTCGCCTGCATCGACCTGAAAGACTTGACGACGGACGAGCGCCAATCGAGAGCCTACGACCTCAGCGTGGCGGCTCTCGTTTCTGACTCGATCTATAATTTTGGCGAGCTTCTCCTCCATCCAATACTCGATTCCCTGGTCGGGACTCCACATGCCTGGCTGCGTGAACTGCTCTTTGCATTCAACCGTGGTGATCTAGCCGCTTACGACGTCCTCGCCGGCAACATATCGAAGAACAAGCTCCTGCATAAGCACAAGATGTTTCTATACCAGAAGATCTCCCTATCAGCATTGACAGAGACCGTATTCCGACGGCCAGCGCACGACCGTGCCATGACCTTTGCCACCATTTCGGACGAGACAAAGGTCCGAGTAAACGACATCGAGCACCTCATTATGAAGGCCTTGAGCCTGGGGCTGTTGAAAGGCAGCATTGATCAGGTGGCCGAGATTGCTCGGATAAATTGGGTACAGCCGAAGGTCTTGGATATGAAGCAGATCGCCGGTATGAGGGTGAGATTGAAAGAGTGGGATTCGAGCGTCAACCAACTCGGGAACTGGATCGAGGGGGTGGGGAAGGACGTGTGGGCGGCATAGCGTTAGGACTGTATTTGAGACCACGGTGTTCCAGGGCTTCTTACCACAGACTAGCCTGTATGACCAGATCCGAAAGTGGATACGCTGGGGGAGCAACGCCTGCAGATGCATCTACATCAGATCAATGAACCATCATCTGTCGTGCACTCAATCTGACTTTTGGAGCAGTAGCAGTGAGTTGAGACCACCTTGGGTATGGCTGGAACACACAGGTGTTCAGCCGTCATCACGGTAAAGGCTCGCTTTGCTTGGCACAACGCTTTCACAATTCCGTGTTGAATGATTGAACAGCGTGTCCAGGGCCAGTTGGGACTACTGCCCCACACTACATCTAACCTACCACCGAAGCAGCCATGATGACCGTTCCGACCAGCCACGCAGGCCACCAGACACACCATACGACCACCTGCGTCCGCATGCCCCAGACATTCCACCCAAACGCCGCTTCGATCAGAAGGTCCTGCACCGGCACCTTCCAATATATGCTGCAGGCAAAAAGCACAGCGAAGGGAGAAACGAGATTCAGCAGCAAGCTTCCTCCCAACGCTACCGCGCGCGACTGCAGACGGATGGGAATGAACGTGAACGGCGCCGAAAGTAGACCGGTCAGAAACGCCAAGGAAAAGTTAAGTGTGGCAAGGGCGGACAAAAACATGCCAAGTACGAGCAACGAAAATGACTTCAAGAGAAGATACTGCTGTTCACTTGGTGTGAAGTAACGTGTGAGCGGGATAGCAAACACATAGGGACCGAGAAGGTTGAGGAGCGAAAAGATGATCATAGTGGTCGTTATCGTCTGGACACGGATTAGTATAGATATGGGCTTTGGGCACGGAGGCAAGCGTACTTGTTCCGAAATGTGATTGAACACATAAAGAGGAATTGCGCCAAGGAAATGCGCCACGACCACCAGGGTTAGGGGTAACGAAAGATGCCTCTCAACTACGACAAGGGCATCCTTTGGCACGACGGCAAGCATTCCATCATACTTGATGAGTTCAACTTTGGCTTGCTCAGATCTTACAGGGGTCGTCGTCGAGGCGACCATCGCCGAGAGATTTCCAGCAGTTCGTTCACGACCACTCTGCACCCACAGGGCAATAGCTGTGATGGTAAAGTTGACCGCCACTAACATCGCACTCGGGAGGTACGTTCCAATACTGACAAAACGGTTTACCTGCATCAGTAGGTAGAAGAAGAAACTCTGGTGGAAATGTTCGAGAAGGTTGTTGAGACTCCGGAAGATACTTTCGACCGATCTTCCCATGGCTATCTCATCTTGCCAACCCGAACCGACTGCTTGTAGAGTGATCGCGTCGATGTGATATGGAATGAAGCTGCTGTGAGGTCCTGAAGCATGACCGAGACCCTGGCTAACCATGCCTCTAAGCATCGTTTGAAGCCTCTCGGTGTGACTGTCATCATGCTTCCACATCCGCTGCAAACACGCAGCCATGCCCATTTGACCGCTAGTGATCGATACTGCCGTATTGAACAGATCAAGGTTGGATAGCTGGCCGTTGATCCCATCGTAGAGGACGTGTACGGACTCGAAGGGGTGATCAAGGGCGTAGTCCATGGCGACCACGCCTTGCAAAGCTCCACTTTTTAGTGTCAAGGGAGCTACAGAATGATTAGAGTGAGTATTATGATATGCGTCCACCCATGCTTGTGGCCCAGCTCGGCTGTCGGCGGGGATCAAGAAGATGATGTCCTTTGACCACAGCGACCACCCTGCAGCACGTCGGTTATCAAGCTGAGAGAACAGGGCGAGAATACTTCTCTACAGAGTTCATACGTTTGAAGTATTTTGCCAGCGTGAAAAGGAGCGCTACACCACTTCGATTCAGGTTGCCGCCCATGTCCCTCCACGCCGCAAGAAGCACGATGGCTTCGGTAGCATCACCTCTAGGTGCGGGCAGGATTGAGTAGACATTTTCGCCGGTATGTGAACGTCCAGATGAGCTGTAGCTGTACGGTTGCCTAGCAGTCTTCAAGCCCGTGGATCTGAAGATGTCTTCGAGTTTCTCGACAATACTACACCTCCGTGTACGAAATCAGTACGGCACGAGATGCCAACATCAACCAGTACCATACATGCCATCGCTCTCGGCTGTAAGAGCGTCCACCTCGTGCTTGAATGCGCGGAAGACATTCTGCTCACTTCCTCCAAAGTATGTATGCACTTGCCCCGGCAGCAGCGCGTTCTCTGAGATGTATGTTTGGCGCGAGTACCTGTCCAGGGGCAGTAGAAGGAGCCAGGCGACTCCTACAAGGATACAGGCAGCGGAAAGATATGGTGGTAGCTTAAGAATCCGCGGGTCCCTTCGTAAGGTCAAAAGTGTTGGGGCTGTATGTGTGTGGTCAATAAACATGCCAGCTGAGGCATAATGTCAAGCTCACTTATCATTGATACCCGAAACCTGCATAAAACATTGACCAGAGTGTGCTCGTGTGGAATGGCATCCGCAGTGGTTATAGTCTTCACGCAGAGCAATCATTTCAAGATCAAGGGTTGAAAATCCTATACGGCCGACCGCAGGCGACTCTTGGCAAGATTCAATCAAATCTACTTTACTTAGGATACATATATACGGCAAGCATGTACCTGCTTAGGCCATAGATATTATGAAAGGAATTCCCTTGAAGATTCGAACACCGTGTGGTCGATATGGGGGTATTGTGGACTTGTGCTCAATGTATTTCCGTGATGGCACGTTGCCAAATCTCGCCGGTATCAATAGTCTAAACAACGACGTATACATAAGGGGGGGAAGACCGGCGGAACTACAAGGCGGTAGAGTTACAGATGATAGTATAGCATCTCTGGATCAGAATGACTCGACGGAAGTTAAGGCAGCGCAGAGAGAGATCGGTTTTGTTTATGGGCCTAAACGCTGAGTAGAGGCCATATAAGTCAACGGCACGGCATTCTCTGTTGTGACAGCCAACGCAGGTGCGGTGGAAGGTAGTACACCGTATCTTCCATAAGTCTTTTGGTCCACAGAGACGTAGTGCGGCAACCTCCCGAGCAGATTCATCTTCCCCTCTATCCAGCGAAGCACCTTCTCCGGTGGCGCCAAAAGGTTCAAGTAGCCGAGACCGACTGCGACGAGACGTTAGCACGAGTAATTTGAATAGGAAGTAGGGACACGAACAGAGATACCCCACTGCGACGCTGCAGAGATGGCCAATGAGGCTAGTGTTCGGGACGAGGAAGGTGACAAGCAGTGTAATGACTAAGGGTGTGGTCCAGGTTGGTATTTTATATACGCTCAAGCTACACGCACATCAAAAACGTGGCAGTGGGGACCTTCGGTGCGGACCAGGGTACCTGAAATACGGATTGGTTTTGTAGGTCTTGATAGCTTCGACTGCCAAGAGGACAAAAACCCACACACTACCACTCTGATCAGCCTGTGGTTGTAACCGGTTCGGAGGCCTTTGAGTTTCACCTCGCCCCCATGATCGCGGTATTGCCTCTAAGCACAACCTTTTCGAACAACAAGTACAATCCTGCCGGTATTGTGGATAGCGCTGCATCAGTCAGTACGAACGCCCTTTGCCTAAGATCCCATTCGCCACATATTGCGGGTCCATCACTCACGGCCGCCAAACATTGCACCCGTAAGCAAAGTTCCATGCTCTGCCTCGAAACGTTCCATCAGCGGTGTGAGCGCAAGAGCGTTGATTAACGCATGGAAAAAGTTAACGTGGATTAAAGGATAGGTGTTCAGTCGGTACACTAAGAAAACCATCAGCCCGCTACCCATCAAAGATATACCGCCGAGGATATCCTCTTGGACGCAACCCGTGGTGACCGACTAGTACTGAGGCCGACCTCCCCTGGTATCAACGCCCCCCACTGTACAACGTTCCATATTGGCTGCAACTCCAAGAACCAAAAAATGATAAACAAAATCAATGTGACACGTGTGAACAGCGGTAGCCTCAGAATGAATGACCGTAGTCTTGCTGGGTTGAACTGTGGGAACGTAGGTGCCATCAAGGCGATGTCGGTTGAGCTTGGCAATTGCGGCTTATCCGGTTTTTTCTGGATCCTTCAAACTAATTGTTAGGCGGAAACCATCCATTGGGGACACCCGTGAGCAGACCGTATATCACGTTGAAGTGGAGTCTTGCAATTTGGGGCCAGAGCATATTCAAGCCATTGTGTGTTGGAGGATCGGGGCGTGAGGTACGAAAAATATGCAAGGGTGTATCATTCTGATACAGTACATTAGGTAGGTACATAGCCAGGCGAGACTCGGCAGTGACGCATCACAACTCAAGTTACTACCTGGTACCCTAAGGTACTTGTAAGGTACAGAAACCTGAGGTATAGGTGTTATTCAGAAGAGTCAGGTAAGGTACCGTATGAAAGACAATATGCTAAGTGACACATAGTCCATGGAATCTGTTCAGAAAATTCTCATGTAGAGAGATCGGTCAGGACGGTTGGGTAGCTTACGAAGTAAGGACGGTTCTGCTTTCTCTTTGCGCATGACACTGCTACACTCTTCAAGCAGTCTCATAAGATAAGCGAACGTGTCATTGCTAGGATTGTCTAAACAATAAGGGGGCTAATGGGACTTCTTGTAATGTGGTAAGTTCACCTATGCTGAACTGATGCTTCAAACGATGGAGTGACAGTTGCAGGGGACGGTTCTAGGTCTTCAACTGCGCCTGCAAGGGCCGGTGGGAGCTCTCGCCGTACTGCCCAACCTCTCACGGTAAAAACCAGCGTCATCCAGGCCATGAGGAAGGCGGTAAAGCCCATCGTCACGGTGAAAACAAGCATAGCACTCAAGCCATGGACCTCAATCGCGGTGACTGTGTCGGTACTCTACGCGCAACGTCAGTGAAAATCTCCCACGGCCAGCATATAATGACGTACGCTAGCCATAAAAATGAGCCCACCAGAGATAAGGCAGAATGCACATAGAATCTCAGAAGGGGGCCGTGAAGGTAGGAAAGACGTCGGAGGTGAGAGGTATGCGAGCAGATACGTAACGGCTCGTGCCAGAGAGGATCCCATCAGCATAGTGCCCCATTGCGCGTGCAACATGGTCGACACCATGGATTCTTGATGATGCGAACTCATCATAAAGCCAAGAAGCAATATGACAAGTCCGGGTAAGGGGTTCAACGAAATGCTGTACGTTCTCGGAGAATGCCAAGATTCCCGAGGTTCCTGCACCCCCGAGCCTAGGGAGGTTATGATTATGCTCGTGTGCAATAACTCCAGTACTCTTCGTGACTCCACCAGCATGCCACACTGGGATTCGGTCAGTCGAGGAGATGTAGGTCAGACAAAAGTCAAACATACCAAGCCGCCACCAAAGAACAGGATCGCGATGGACACGTGCTCCAAATCTTGGGCAGACCATGCTTGACCCCAGCCGGCAAGATGTTCGAGGAAGATATTCGTCAAGCCGTAGAGAAAGATGAGGAACGACTCCACAAATTCTGCGGACGGCACGGACGCCTTCCTCGACCCGACCACGCTCGCAGGAAGTTTCATGTTCCAAGCCCAGCCGAGCTCGGCAAAACAGCCCATCCAACGACCGAAAGTGAGTAGCCCGTACCAGAAAAAGATACCACCCTTGACACAGTGTGCGAGGCCGCTGAATATCAGATTTCGGCGCTGCCAAGCATGAGTATACAAAAGAGTGGCTGGAGCGGCTAGACTTGAACTTACGAAAAGGCCGTAGTAAGTAGCAACGCCGGTTGCGATCGCCACGAACCCGAGGACCAGTATGACTCGGTCCAGACCGTTGTTCACCAGATCGATCCATCCGAGGACCCGATCGCAGAGCATTGAACCAAAAACCCTTTTCGACAGATATCGGTTAAGCTTGCTGTTATGCAAGGACTCTGGCTTCTCAAATATCCCCCCGTACCAGTCATCGTCCTCGACGTCGTACAGATCTCTTCGAGATTCGATAGATCGTTGGCCATTGGCCTCTCCCATTAAGGCCAACGAGTGGCTTCTTAAAGAGGAAGAAGCCCTTTCGGTGCCTTGGCCGCTATCGTTGGAGTACCTATACCCACGGGCGTGCGGCGCCGCATGCAGCCGGTGGTGCTCTGCCATAGCTCCGATGGAGACCGGAATCAAAGCCTCATGCTCATCACGTCTCGCAATGCTTCCCCTTCCACGTCCAACATATGCAGTCATCATCCCCATCAGCATCTGAGCCATAACAAGCCAAGTAACCACCCAACCCAGTCTATGGTGCGCATTGTTCTCGTACAGATCCGGAGTTCTGCTGTTGTAGACGGTGCCGACCGCGACGCCTGACGCGTTACAGACCAGGAAGGAAAACTGCACCGGTAGCTTTAGGCGCGATCGCGAGACGCTCAACACGACTCCTAACGTGGAAGATGTCAGCTCGCCTACCGTGTCGAGCCTGCGGAAAGGGAAAGAGAAGTTGCTCTACCTATCGGGAGCATGAATAGCCATGCCGAAACCATCAGAGCAACATGTGTGATCAACAGACCCGGATAGGCAGCATCTGTGAAATAGCTAGGTTCCGATGCCGGAGTTGCACTCACGGACGAACCCGTCGAGAAGGGAGGGGCGGCCGAGGCCGTAAAGCCGCCGACGCCGACAGTGTGGTTATTCTCACCATGGTGAAGGTGGGCAACCGCTAACGGAAGCAGCCCTGCGAGGGCTACAAGTTCGGGGACAAGTCCTGAGCGCATGGGTCGAGAGATGTAGCGCACAAGAGACGGGTCCACGGTGGGAAGTCGTAGAGGTATGGAAGTCCGTCTTCAGAGGATGTATAGGTAAGGTCATATAAGGTTTCCACGGTGCGATATGAGGTGTGTAAGGGGACCAGCAGGCAGGCAACCCAAAGGCAGGCGTGGGAACGAACTCGACTGGCAAGAGCAGTTGGCGCTCGCAGGGAGACGGGAAGCCATCTTGTAGAAGGAAGACAGTTGCGTGATAATAAGCAGCGTAAGGTAAGGTGAAGTAAGGTACCCAAGGTGCTGTAAGGTAGGCACCTCAGTTTCCAACCCCAACAGAAGTGATCACGTCAGCAGCTGCGGGAGAGAGAGTACTACAGCTATTCCTAGAATGTTGACTCCTCGGTTCACTCAGAACTTTTTGCAACTTTTTTTTGAAAATCACACTCAAATTCAGTGTTTTGATGTTAAAAGCACAACTAAACACTTATTTCTATAAATCTGAATAGACAGAATTATTATGAATATATATTTTTATCATCTGTACAAAATTTATGAGTAACTATAGTGAAATAACAATGCTATCAACTTAATTAAATAC
>JAABUJ010001013.1_pt1 | contig 45717 bp, 49 predicted proteins | sample 5559131 | NCBI WGS metagenome assembly JAABUJ01 (sample SAMN10711875, study PRJNA513366) | rock metagenome | isolation source: Antarctica rocks | place: Antarctica: Victoria Land, Mt New Zealand nord | collected 2016-01-07
AACTCAACACACGCCTCGCGACCCGAGTCATAGATCGCCTCAGCTTCGGATCGCTCCACGCCAACAAGATTCGGCGCCCGCCCTCGCGAACCTTGTTATGGAAAGCCCGGAGGACTGAACGGCTACTCCCTAGGGCGCTATTGCAGGGCATTTACCGCCTGGTCGGCGACGCACCGAGGAGCAGTCCGCGCGTGAGGGTACGGATCAGGCTTACGTTCGTTTGCGCGATCGAGACGTCCGCGTTGTCCGAGAAACGGGCTCAATCCGCCGCCTGGCGGGGATGACTGACGACCAGTAAGGCGCAGTAGCTGGCTGCCCTTGACCCGCCGCGCCATTTCCCGCTAGGGAGATCGGTAACCCTTTGGGCTTTGCCGCGGGCGGCGGGGGGTGCAAGATGGACCCTCGCGCCGGAGGCTCGCAATCAACGGGCGGCGCGTACTCGACAGCTCGGTGCCCACGACTGGTTCGGCGACGGGAGGCGCCGCGCCAGGAGCAGCGCAGGACGGGGGAGTGTGTAGGCGGCCGGGCGATTGCTGACGCGCGCTCAGCGACCGCGGAGATCTTCGACCACGCAGGGCGGATCAGCGAGGTCGACGAGCTCGGGGTCGCCGGTCAGAAGGACGAGCCCATGCGCAGCGGCGGTCGTGGCTGCGAAGCAGTCGGCCAGCGCGATCGTGGCGCGTGCTTTCAGGCGGGCGGTGTCGATCATCCGTGCTGTGCCCGGAAGATCCGGTGAGAGCTTGCGCCGAAGCGCTGTCAACGTGGCGTCTGCCGCGTCGCGCCCGTGATCTCGCTCGATTCGGTAGTACACCTCGATGAGGTTCACCCAGCTCACGACCGGGCGTGAGTCGAGCGCGGCGTCGACACGGGAGTGGGCGGGCTCCTCGCCGTCAAGCCAGGCCAAGATCGCCCACGAGTCCAAGCAGACGCTCAACGCGGCTCGCCAGCGCGATCCTCGAGCAGCCTGGCCGCCATGCCGCTCTGCTTAAACCTCCCGCCCAATGGATCCGTGTGCCGGCGCGCAGTGATGATGATGCGGTCGTCGCGCAAGCCGACCTCAACCTCATCGCCGGGATGCAGCTGGACCTGCTCACGGATCGCCTTTGGGATCACCACCTGTCCCTTCGGACCAACCTTGCTCGTCATACTCGTGAAGTATAACTTCCGGCTGTCCGGCTGTCCGGCTGTCCGGCTGCGCCAGCCACGCTGCGATCGCTCTATGGTCAGCTGATCAGGCACGACCATTTCGGCGACGGTTCATCCCTGAGCCGTCAAGTGGTCGGCGGTCGACGCCTCGGGACGCGGTGCGGCGGCGGCCCCGAGGCATCAGCGTGATTTCAGCCGGCTGGGTCAGCGGCGGTAAGCGAGGCGTGTGCTGGCGGGAATCATCGGCGCGGGTCGTTCGTGGACTGCGTGAATGATTCGGTGTTGTCGATCCCGCGCAGATATGTGTTAGGTGATCCCCAGGTCGGCATGTCCGAGCTGTCGCTGAATGACCGACAGCGGCACGCCTTCGCGATTCATCTCAACGGCGTGGGCGTGCCGGAGTTGGTGATTGTCCGAATCTTCCTTCACGGCCGGGGCTCTAGAAACCAGACACCACGGAACCCGGGGCAGATCAAGATGTCCGAAAAACCGGGGGAACTCCAGAGAGCCTCGTTTGGCTGGTGTGTTGGTCGAACCGCTGGAGCGAACCGGCGCGGGAAGAACCGCTCGTCGGTACAGCACGGGCCGCCGCCTCTACGACGGCGGCCCATGACGGGGCTGTTCTGCCTTTAGTCAGGGCTGAGGGGAGATCGCGATGTTGTCGGCGTTTGCGACCTTGGTCGCGTTGATCTTGATGTTGTTGACCGTGACCGTAGTGCCCGAGTCGAGCTGGAAGCACTTGAGGTCAACACGGCCACCGCCGCCGGCAACGTTCGTGTTGAGCATCAGGGCGAGGCTCTCAAAGGCCCCAGCACTCGCACCATTCGGAATCGTCGCTCTCGTTGTGTCGGAGTCGCCCCCGGCTACGAGATCGCATATGACCTGAGTGCCGTTGGCACCATAGCCGACGTTCGCTGTCAGCTTTGCGCTGACCGCGTACGCGCCTGGCGAAAGCAGCAGGGTGGCCTCCGTAGTCGTGCTGCTGGAACCGGTTCCCACGCTGTAGCCGTTAGGGGTGTCCCGATAACCGTCGATCGCTGTGGTCTTGGACTCCGCCTTGAGCTTGTCTAGCCCGATCGAGTCATGCTGGATCGCGCGCGTGGTGACCTGCTCGTCGCCGATCTTTGCGTCGGTGACCGAGCCGGGCTGAAGCTGAGAGCTCCCCACCGAGCCGCTCTGGAGCTCGGTGGGCCCGACCGAGGCGCCCTGGAGCTGATCACTTCCGACCGACCCGAAGGCGAGGTTTCCCTGCCGGATCGTCCCGGAGGCGATCTTGTCGCCGGTCACGGCGCCGGCGGCGATCGTCGGGTTGGGGTAGGTGCCGGCGAGGTCGCCGCCGGCGGTACCGGTCGAGTTGCCGTCCCGTCCCTGGGGTCCCCTGCACGCGGGGTCGCTCGAGAGGCACGCGTCGCCCTTGGCGCCCTGCGGGCCTTGTGCGCCCGTGTCGCCCTTGGCGCCCTGCGGGCCGGGGGCTCCGTTGCGACCGTTTGTCCCGTTGTGCCCGCGCAGCGCGTTTTGCGCGCCGTTGCTGATCTTGGCGAGCGTGACCGCCTTGTTCTTGAGCTGCTTGGTCCCGACGCTGTTGTTCGGCAAAGCCGTGGCCGCGTACGCAGCACCGCCGAGCAAGATGAACAGGCAGATGCTGGAAACGAGGTTGGCGTAGGTCAGGCGCTGGCGAAGCCCTGCTGAAAACCTTCTCATGGTGTTATCTCCTGGTGACTAGTCTCAGGCGCCACCTGGGAGCGCGGCGCCTCGGAAGGGCCCCGACCCAGCCCCGGGTCTTGCGTCGGCGAACCTTCGTAGCGCCGACCGTCGGTCTGAGCACGCGCGCTGTCGAGCGCGGCGATCAGCTCCAGCCAGCCGTAGAACGGGCGCGAGCCCGTCTCCTCGCTCGCGATCGAGCCGGTGATCTGCTCCGTCTCGGTCTCGAGATCCAATACGACACGCTGGTGATGAGTCATGCCCGCCAGTGTGCGCCCCGGCAGCGCCGCGCGCATCGGGGGGGCACCCCCTGTCTTTTCTCAAGCGACCCCCAGAAACCGCGCTCCTCGGAGGGGAACGCATGCACTGGAGCCCATGCGGGAATCGGGGTCTCAGGGGGTTGCCAGGGCCGCGGAGGCGCGCTACCGGCGCCTCGCGATGGCACGGGAGGGGGTCGTGGCGCTGCTCGAGCGTGAGGTCGAGCTCGGGGCGCTGTCTGAGCTGGCGAGCGCGACGCTCCGGGGCTCCGGTGGCCTGCTCGTCTTGGAGGGTCCCGCGGGCGTGGGCAAGACGCGTCTGCTAAAGGCCGGATGCTCGCTGGCGGAGGCTCGCGGGCTGCGGGTGCTCGGCGCGCGTGGCGGGGAGCTCGAGCGGGAGTTTCCCTACGGCGTCGTGCGCCAGCTGTTCGAGCCGGCGCTGGGCGGAGCCGACGACGACGAGCGCGCCGATCTGCTCGACGGGGTGGCCGCGTTCGCCGCCGCGGTCGCCGATCCTCGAGGCGCACCGGCCGGGCAGATCGCGGCCACGGCTGGATCCGAAGGCGGCTTCGCGATCCAGCACGGCCTGTACTGGCTGGCGGCCAACCTCGGGTCGCGCAGTCCGCTGCTGCTGGCAATCGACGATCTGCACTGGGCCGATGCCCCGTCGCTGCGCTGGCTGGTGTACGTGTTGCGTCGACTCACGGACCTGCCGGTCTCGGTGGTCGTCGCCCTGCGCCCGCCTGGCCGGGAGGCGTCAGGCGAGCTCGCGATGAGGATCGCTTCCGATCCGGCGGGCCGGGTGCTCCGTGTCGAGCCGCTGACCGAGGAGGGCGTCGCCCAGGTTGTCGCGCGCCTCCTGCCCGGCGACGGCGAGCCTGACGCCGAATTCTGCCGTGCGTGTCGCGAGGTGACGGGCGGCAATCCGTTTTTGCTTGAGTCGCTGCTGAGCGAGCTGGCCGCCGAGGGTGTTGGGCCAGCCGCCGGCGAGGCGGGGCGGCTGCGCGCGATCGGTCCGCCTGCGGTCGCGCGGTCGGTGCTGGTGCGGATCGCCCGGCTGCCGGCGTCCGCGGGCGCGCTGGCGCGGGCGGTAGCGGTGCTGGGCGCTGGCGCCGACCTTCCCGTCGCCGCGGCGCTCGCTCGGCTTGATGGCGACCGTGCCGGTGATGCGGCCGATGCGCTGGGCGCAGCCGACATCCTCTTGGCGCGGCGCCCGCTGGAGTTCCTGCATCCGATCCTGCGCACCGCGGTGTACGAGGACTCGCGGTCAGCGAGCGCGAGCAGGCGCACGCACGCGCCGCGGCGCTCCTGGCGCGGGATGGAGCGGCGCCCGAGCGCGTCGCCAGCCACGTCCTCGCCGCCGGCCCGCGAGGCGACCCGTTCGCGGTCCAGGCGCTGAGGCGCGCCGCGCAGGACGCACGCGACCGCGGGGCGGCGGACGCCGCGGTGCACTTCCTGGAACGTGCCCTGCTCGAGCCTCCCACCCCCGACGTCCGCGCCGCAATTCTGGTCGAGCTTGGCTCCGCCGAGGCGCTCATCGCTGCTCCGCGCGCCGCGGAGCGCTTCGAGGAGGCGCTTTCGCTGATCGACGACCCCGCCGAGTACGCCGGCGTGGCGCTCGCGCTCGGCCGCGTCCTGACGCGCGCGGATCGCGGACCGGAGGCGATCGAGCGGCTCGACCGCGGGATCGCGCGGCTCGGCGACGCCGAGCCGGAGCTGATCCTGCGCCTCGAGGCCGAGGTCATCGCCGCCGCGCACAACAACATCTCCAGCTACGCGCTGGTGCCTGAGCGCATGTACCCCATCACGCACGCCCTGACCGGTCGAACCGCGACCACGGAATGCGGCCAGAACGTCATTCACCACAGGTCTACATAACCCTGCTTCCGGGATAGCCTAAGTGCTCGGCAAGCTGTCCCTGACTTCCAAAAGCACCTCATTTGCACCGATTTTGTGTGCCTTCTCAACAGTGAGAAGCCGCGGCCGAGGGACATCTCTGGACATCTACGGGCGTCTTCGGACATCTGCCTGCAAATCCGCGCTTTCTGGGCCTACGTGCGACAGCCGAGAGACGTGGTCATGCGGCGGGCAGGCGTGCCTCAAGACCGGCGAGAAGCGACTCCGTCGATCGATGGAAGTAGTGCGAATGCGTCGTCTTGATGGTTTCGAGCGAGTCCGCGCCGACGAGCACGACTTCGATCTCGGGGCGGTCGGCGTAGGCGCGCTCCCGGCGGCCGTACTCCGTCATTGCGAGCTTGCCGCGGTCCCCGAACTCCTCGACCTGGAGCTCGCCGCTCGACTTGTTCAAGACGAGGAGGAAGTGATTGATGGGGTTAAGGCTCATGGATTCGGTACGCAAGGATCGACGAGGCGATCAGCTTGCTAATTGTCGCAGTGCGGTCCAGCTCGCCACGTTCGTAAGCAGCAATCGCGTCGGAGGCATCCTTGAGCGACGCGGCGAGAGTCGGATCAGCCTGGCCGAACTTGGTGCGCAGGCCGAGGTCACGGTCTAGGCGCTCTACGAGGTCGGCCCAGGCGTGCTGGAGCGTTGTGCGGACCTGGATCTCGACGCTCAGACCATCGATGGTGACGACCAAATGCTTGGCTCGGTAACCGTCAGGCTTGGGCTCCGCCACGTAGTCCCACGTCTTCGGGAGGACGGACCATCCGGGATCCGCGGATCGCGTCGATCAAGGCATCCGCAGCCGGCTGTTCGGTCAAGACGGCTCGGCATCCCGCGATGTCGTGCATGCGCGACAGCCTCATCGTCGGTTGCCGGGCGAGCTTGTCGATGATCGTCTCCATCCGCTTCGGGCGTTGACCCACTTCAGACTCACGGTCCGAGACCTGCCCGGCTAATACGCGTAGGTGGCCAGTCGCGGCCGTCATCGGCTCCACGTGCGCGGCCCAGAATGCCTCGACGATCGTCAGCTCCGTCGTCAGCTCGGGCTCGGCCAAGCGGGCAACGCCGCGCCGGTGATCGCGCAGCCGCTTACCAGCCCGATCAACGCGACCCCGTGCCGGAACGGTCATGGCACTGTCTGAGCCGGGTCGGGCGACGCGGGCTCCTCGATGCGGAACACTGCTGCGACTAGCGCGGCGTCGTCGGCCCGGGGAACGTAGTGGAGATAGCGCATCGTCGTCTGGACATCGGCGTGGCCCATCCACTCCTGCACGCGGCGGATGTCGGCCTGGGCGATCATCCGCGTCCCGAAGGTATGTCGCAGGTCATGGAAACGCAGCTGACGCAGCCCGGCCCGCTTCAGGGCCGACGCGTACCGGCGGCGCAGGGCAGAGCCGTCGAGGTAGTCGCCTCCCTCGCCGGGAAACACGAGGTCGTCCTCGCCAGTCCAATCTACGCGCTGCCCGAGCTCGGCGAGCGCACGCGCAACGTCCGGCGCCATCGGCACTGATCGGACTTTCCCTGACGTCGGCGAAGTAAGTGCGCCGGCGGCGTAGCTCCCGCGGACCCTGATCACCGAGCCAGCGAAGTCGACGTCGCGCCAGCGCAGGGCGAGCAGCTCCCCGCGACGGAGGCCAGTGAAGGCGGCGGTGAGGGAGATCGCGCCATCCTGCGCGGAGGCTGCGGCGCGGACCAGCGCCATCACCTCCTCGGGCGAGAACACCTCCAGGTCGCCGGTGGAACGGGTGCGCTGCTTCTCGACCCCAGCGACCGGGTTGCCGCTCAAGCCCCAAACGTGCGCGGCTCGGCGCATGACGCCGTGCATGACCACGAGCAGCTTGTTCTTCGTCCGCGGGGAGAGGCCAGTCAACGATGCCCGCCAGCGGTCGATCGATGCGGCCGTGACGTCCTCCAAAGGCGTCTCGCCGAACGCGGGGAGCAGATGCGCTCCTAGTGTCGACCGGTAGTCGCGCAGTGTCGAGGGTTTGCAGCTTCGGTCGTGCTCGCTGTAGCGGAGGTACTCGGCGGCAGCGTCAGCGAACGTCGCGCCGGTTTGAACCAGGCCCGGAAGGGTGCCACGCCGCGCCTGGTCGAGCAACGACCGGAGCCAGTCCTCGGCCAGCCGCTTGGTGAAGTAGCCCGCTGGCGGCCGGCGGCGCTCGGTCCAGGCCGGGCCGATCTTCTTCTGCACCTGCCGGCCGTCGGGCAGCCGATATTTGGCGTACCACACCGGTCCTCGGCTCCGGTCGACCCGGAAGACGTGTCCCGTCGGCGGCTGGATTCTGGCGCTCACCTACCGAAGACTACGCCCAGCTCGGGACAGATTGGGGACATATTCTTCGGCCGCGGGAGGCCGGTGACAACGAAAAAGCCCCGCTGTGCGGGGCTGTCGTAGCGCGCCCGGAGAGATTCGAACTCCCGACCTTCGGTTCCGTAGACCGACGCTCTATCCAGCTGAGCTACGGGCGCTTGACCGCGATTCTAGACGCGCCCGTACCACGGTGTACGCCACGTGAGGTCCCAAGGGTGCACAACCGGGCGCGCGTCTCGAAAAGCGGAGGGGGCGGGATTCGAACCCGCGGTCCGGTTGCCCGGACTCTGGTTTTCAAGACCAGCGCATTCGACCGCTCTGCCACCCCTCCGAGGGGACATGCCGATGCTAGCCACGGCCCCGGCTCGTGGCGCCCGCGTCTGCCGGACACGAGCTCACACAGTGTCTACACTGGCTCGTCCGGGAGAGGTGGCCGAGTGGCTGAAGGCACTCGCCTGCTAAGCGAGTATGGGGGGAAACCTCTATCGCGGGTTCGAATCCCGCCCTCTCCGTTCCCGCCCTCTCGTCTTGCCAAAGACCTGCAAGCGGGTCGCTTGCAGGACGCTCAGCTGGCTGGACTTTCGTTCACGCCCCACGTCCGTAGCCAACCGGTGCGGGTGCCCGTGCTGGCACTCCTCCGCGGCTCGTCACGATCGACGGGCTAGCCGTTTCGGTGGACACCGCCCTCGAGCGCACCACGTACATATCCTATTTTTTGTCTCGCGCGCCGCCGACGCGGCGAGGGCTCCGAGCTTACTTCTTCTTGACGAAGTGGTGGATGACGCCCCCGGCCACCACGGACTTCAGCAACGCGTGCTTTGAGTGGTGCTTCTTGAGCACATGGTGCACGATGACCGCGCCACCTACCGACTTCAGCAGCGCGTGATGGCCGTGGTGTGAAGAGCTGCTCGATCCGCACCCAGCGGCGAACCCCGACAGCAGCAGTGTAAGGGAGAGAATGAGCACGAGTGTGCGGCGCCTCATGGAGATCCTCCTCGGACTTGAGTACATGTTGCGCGAGCCTACTGTGCCTGCCCGTGGTGGTGCACGGCCGCCGCTGACGCCTAACCCGTTCGCAACCAAGCACGGCATGAATGGCGAGGTCTGCTAGGACCCCAGTCTTTACAGGCGATCCGGCCCGAAAACCGGGCTCAAATGCCCATCAACTGCGGAACCCCGGCTAGGGGTTGCGCTGGCCGTCGGGCCGGATTGGCGCCTGACGCGATAAGCGAGTAGGGGGCGAGAGCTCTTTCGCGGGTTCGAATCCCGCCCTCTCCGTTTCCGCTCAGCCTGAGAGGCCGTCGCTCAGGTCAACCGCAGCGCCAGCCATAGCGCGACGGTGCACAACGCGAGCGCCGGGGGCACGGTCATCAGCCCCAGGCGGATGAACTCCGCGGTACTCGTCCGCTCGCCGTGCGCGCGCAGCACCCGGCGCCACAGCAGGGTGGCCAGCGAGCCGACCGGGGTCAGGTTCGGCCCCACGCCGACGCCGATCAGCATTGCCAGCACCGGTCCCGCGCCCTCGTGTGCGACAAGCGGGAGCAGGATCAGTGTGGCCGGCAGGTTGTTGACGACGTTTGCCATCAGCGCGCTCAGCCCCGCCAGCGCCAGCAATGCGACGAGCCCGCTGCCGTGCGGCATCAGCCCGTCGACGGCAGCGGAGAGGCCGTGATCCCCGGCGGCGCGGACCACGATGCCGAGGGCCAGCACGAAGACCAGGAACCCGGGCTGCGCTGCCGCCGCGAGCGCCCGGATCCCGATCCGCTCGTGTACCACGAGCAGCAGCGCACCAGCGGCGGCGATCCACACCGGCGCTACCCCGAGCGGAGAGCTGAGCGCGAACCCGCCCAGGGTCAGGACGAGCACCGCCAACGCGAACCGCGGCGCGCGTGCCGCGGGCGTAGCGCGATCCGTGGCAGCAGCGGGACGGCGCAGCTCCGATCGGAAGGCTCGGCTCAAGACCACCCATTCCACCGCCAGGGCGAGCGCCCAGGGCATCGCCATCAACGCGCCGAACCTCATGAACGTTAGGCCCGTGGCCTGGAAGGCCAACAGGTTGGTCAGGTTGGAGACCGGGAGCAGCAGCGAGGCGCTGTTGGCCAGATGCGCGCAGGCGAGGACCGGCGGGCGCGAGCTGGTCCGAAGCCTGGCGGCGGTGACCAGCACGATCGGGGTCAGCAACACGACGGTCGCGTCGAGGCTCAACACGGCGGTGGTGGCGCTGGCAGCCACGAACACCATGGCCAGCAGGCGTCGCGAGGAGTCGCGGGCGCCGCGAGCCACCATCTCCCCGAGCGCGTCGAAGAGGCCCGCCCGGTGGCAGCCCTCCGCTAGCACCAGCAGCGCCGCCAGAAAGCCGACGGTGGGCCCCAGCTGGCGCACCTCCGTACGCGCGTGCGTGCCGGTGACAACTCCCGCCAGCAGCAGCAGGCCAGCGCCGCCGGCAGCCACAGCCCACTCCGGCGCCAGGCGGGGCCGCGCGATCGCCGCCCCGAGACTGGCGGCCAGCACAACTAGGGCCGCGGCCTCCTTCATGCGTGGGGACAGAACGAAGGCACGTGCTCATGATCCCGGGTTCATCACGCAGCGCGAAAATGTAGAGAGTTTGCTCAACGCTATGTGCGAGACTCTGCCAGCATGGCCCCGACGGCTCTGATCACAGGCGCGACCGGCTTCATCGGCGGACGCCTGGCCCGCAAGCTGAATCGGGAGGGCTGGCGCGTCCGCGCCCTGGTCCGGGATCCCTCCAGCACACGGGCCCAGGCGCTGACCTCGGAGGGCATCGAGCTGCACGCCGGCGACGTGCTCCGCCCGGAGACCCTGAAGGGCGCCGGCGAGGGCGCGGAGGTGGCCTACTACCTCGTCCACTCGATGGGCCGGGGCAATCAGGGCGACTTCGCCGATCACGAGACGGCAGCCGCGAAGACGTTCGCGCAGATGGCTCGCGCCGAGGGCGTGCAGCGGGTCGTGTACCTGGGCGGCCTCGGCGATAACCCCGGCTCGCAGCATCTCCGCAGCCGTCAGCAGACCGCCCTGACGCTCCGGGAGCACGGGCCGCCGCTGACGTACTTCCGCGCCGGGATGGTCGTCGGTGCCGGCAGCGAGTCCTACCGCACGCTGCGCTACCTCGTGCAACGTCTCCCCGCCATGATCGCTCCGGCGTGGCTGAAGAATCCCACCCAGCCGATCGCGATCGACGACGCCTTGGCGTTTCTGGCCGCCGCAGCGACGCACCGTCAGGTGGAGGGAATCGAGATCCAGATCGGCGGCCCCGATGTCCTCTCCTACGGGGACATGCTCGACCGGATGACCGTCGCGCTCGGCCTGCGCCGCCGGCCGCGGATCCCCGTGCCCCTGATCACGCCCTGGCTCTCCTCGCACTGGATCGGGCTGATCACCCCCGTGGACGCGGGGGTCGCGCGGCCGTTGATCGAGGGCCTCTCGGTGCCGACCGTGGTCACGGATCCGGCACCGATGAGCCTGTTCGATGTGCGCCCGATCGGCTTTCAGGAGGCGCTTCGCCGCGCCGTGGCCGAAGACGCCACCCTGGTCGCCGCGGCTTGAGCCCAGCGGCCCTACTCAGGCCAGCTCTCGCGATCCGCCGAGGAGCGCGAACCCGCCCGCCAGTAGCCCAGAGCTCCGACGATCAGCGCGACGATCGAGGTGCCGCCGCATCCGAGCGAGGGCAAGTCAGCGCACCGGCAGGGACTCGTGCACGCCCGGGTGCCGCTCGCGACGCGTAAGGGACAGCGCGTAGACGCTCAGCGCAATCACCGCCACCTCCACGAACATCGAGGCCAGGCCGAGTGGCTCGGACCAGTTGCCGATGTCAGCGCTGGAGTCGGGGGCAGGCCGGTCGTCCGGCTCAGCACGAACCCGGTCAGCGTCAACGCCGCCAGCGCGCCCCCGGCGGCCCAGGCGAGCGGACGGCCCGTGTGCAGCTGTGCAAACGCGGCGACGATGGTGGCGACCATCAGCAGGATGTACATGACCCCCAGGTAGGGGGTCTCCTCACGTCCAGCAGATGGATCAGCGCGATCGCGAGCAGCCCGATGAAGCCGATGCCGCGCAGCGTCGCGTGACGGATGGTGTGCTGGATCGCCTGAGCGGGGATCGCCGCCCCGGCCGCGGGTGTCGTGGGAGAGTCGTGGACGGGGGGGCTGGGCGGTTATCATGCCCAGAGGACTTTGCTTCAACGCGCTGTGGAAACCGACGGCGGCGTCTACGTGAGAGAAGACTCATCGATCACCTGACCCAGGCCGCCGCGATGCGGCTGCTCAGGTACCGCCGGAACGCTGTCTACCGGGCCTTCGGCGCCGTGCCGAACACGTGGTCCCAGAAGGGGGCGCTGACGCCGTAGCCGCGATCGTGGCTCTGGAAGTGGTGGCGCATGTGCAGCTCCCGCAGCCGCTTACCGAGCGCGGTACTGGGGCGGTGATGGTGCACGTGGTAGTGCAGCATGTCGTAGAAGAGATAGCCCGCCAGGAACCCGCCGCCGAAGGGCAGAAAGGCCGGGGTGCCGAGCGCCGCGTAGAAGGCGAGCACGAACAGGGCCGCCAACGGGATGCTCACCGAGGGCGGCATCACCAGGCGCATCGGATCGTTGGGATGATCGTGGTGGACCCCGTGGATGATCCAGTGCAGACGGGCGCCGATCCCGCGCTCGGGCTCGAAGTGGAACACGATCCGGTGCAGCCAGTACTCGCTGAGGGTCCAGACCAGGTAGCCGCCCAGCAGCCAGGCCAGGGTCAGCCAGCCGGAGCCCCGGATCAGGCCCTCGACGACCATGAACACGATCGCAGGAACGAACAGGATCGGCGGCACGGCCGGGTGCACCCGTGAGAGCTTGTCCAGCAGGTCGGAGTCGAACATGCGAGGCGAGGCCCGCAGAACCTCGCTGCGCTTCAGTCCCTGAAGCTCCTCGGCGTGCGGAGTGGCCATGGCGGGAAGTTTAGCCGTCCGGCGGCGAATCCCCGCGCTGGGACTCCGCCGGGGCGGCCAGCACGATGTGCGCCGTGGAGACCGCCACATACGCCCGATGCTCGGGCGCGCCAGCGCCCTCCAGGGGGACGATCTCGGCGTCGGTGAGGGGAACGAAGGACCGGTCGCCGGCGTTGAGGTAGTCGGTCAGCCGGCTCCGGTAGCCCTCGCGCGGTAGGCGCAGCATCCCGGTGACCCGGTAGCGCGCGGTGTCCACGACGATGCGCTCGTCACGATGCTCCACGCGGCGACCATACCCGGAAACCAGGCCAGGGAGATGGCATGCTGGTCGGATGGCCGATCGGCGGCAGGCGCGCTGGTGGTCGGTGCGCCCGGCCCGGAACCGCAAGCCGGTCACCTACCGCTGCCCGCTGTGTCACCGGCCGCTGCCGGCCCTGCGTGATCACATGCTGATCGTGCCCGAGGACGATCCCGCGCGGCGCCGCCACGCCCACACCGAATGCGTGCTGAGGGCACGTCGGGAGGGCCGGCTGCCCAGCCGCGCGGAGTGGCAGCGAACCCAGCCGCGGTCCCCATCGAAGTGGCGGGCGGCCCTGGCGCGGCTCACCCGCGCTGCCCGCCGGTAGGGTTCAACTCCGTCGATGGCACGAGCGCTGCAACTGGGCCTGAACCTCGGCTACTGGGCCGGCGGACCTCCGGAAGGGGCGGCGGAGACGACCGCGGAGGCGGAGCGGCTCGGGTTCCACTCGATGTGGACGGCCGAGGCCTACGGGTCGGACGCGCTCACCCCACTGGCCTGGTGGGGTGCCCGGACGCAGCGCCTGCACCTGGGCACCGCCATCGCCCAGATCTCCGCCCGCACCCCCGCGGCCACCGCCATGGCTGCCATGACCCTGGATCACCTCTCCGGCGGCCGGGTGATCCTCGGCCTCGGTGAGTCGGGCCCTCAGGTGGTGGAGGGCTGGTACGGGCAACCGTTCGCCAAGCCGCTGGCGCGGATGCGGGAGTACATCGGCATCCTGCGCGCGATCTGGGCGCGAGAGCCCCCGGTCGAGAGCCAGGGTCCACATTTCCCCCTGCCGCTTCCCGACGGCACCGGCCTGGGCAAGCCGCTCAAGGCGAGCGTCCGCCCGCTGCGCCAGGACATCCCGATCTACCTGGCCGCCGAGGGGCCGAAGAACATCGCGCTGGCCGGGGAGCTGTGCGACGGCTGGCTGGCCCTGTTCCTCTCGCCCCATCACGACGGCTTCTACCGGGAGGCGCTCCAGGAGGGCCTCGGCCGGCCGGAGGCTCGTCGCAGCGCCGAGGAGTTCGAGGTGGCGGCCACGGTGCCCCTGATCGTGACCGATGAGGTCGAGGCCGCCGCCGATGCCCTGCGGCCGATGTACGCCCTGTACTTCGGCGGCATGGGGGTCCGCGGGACCAACTTCCACGCCAACGTCGCCATCCGGATGGGCTACGAGGGCGAGGTGGAGAAGATCCAGGAGCTCTACCTCTCCGGCCACAAGCGCGAGGCGGCTGCCGCGGTGCCGACCAGGCTGATTGAGGAGCTGACCCTGATCGGTCCCCCGGAGAAGATCCGCCACGACCTGGAGGCCTGGCGGGATTCGATCGTCACCACGCTGCTGATCGGCGGCGACCCGCAGACGCTGCGCACCGCCGCAGAGCCTGGTCCTCGGCTGAAGCGAAGCGACCCGCCTGTCCGACGGGGACGGCGCTGGCCGGAAGCGCGGCGAGAGCGCTCCCGGCCAACCGTGAACTTACCGCTCAGACGGGCGTGGCCGCCGGTCTGAGCGGGGCTCCGCTGCCGAAGCCCGGGATCCCATCGGGATACCCCAGTGAGGGCACGTCGGAGGGGTAGACCTCGTGGCCGTGCTCGGCCACGTCGCCCATCTCCATGTTCTCCTCGGACATCCGCAAGGGGATGAACAGCCCCACCAGCTTCAGCAGGATGAACGTCCCGATCGCCGAGTAGCAGATCACCCACAACGCGGCCAGGAACTGCCACTTGAGCAGCGTAAAGCTCCCGTGGATCAATCCGGGGCTGGCGGCCACCGAGGCGGTCTTGCCGATCCCGGGGTACTCGATCATGTTGGGGTCGGCGAACACGCCGGTCAGCAGGCCGCCGGTGAGACCGGCGAAGCCGTGCGTGTAGACCACGCCCAGAGTGTCGTCGACGTTGCGGAAGGGTCGCATGCGGCTCAGGTAGTTCAGGGCGAAGTACACGAGCGTCGAAGCGATCACGCCCAGCGCGATCGCGCCGTACCCGTTGACGAAGCCGGCCGCCGGGGTGATGGCCACGAGTCCGGTGATCATCCCGTTGACGCCGGAGATCAGGCCGGGCTTGCGGCCCGTCATGTAGTCCCAGGAGATCCAGACCAGGAACGCCACCGCGGTGCACAGGTTCGTGTTCAGCACCGCGGCCGAGGCGGAGGCGCCGGCGAAGTACGGATCCCCGCCGTTGAAGCCGTTCCAGCCGAGCCACAGCAGACCCGCTCCGACCGCCACCATCAACACGTTGTTGGGGGCGTCGATCTCACGGTCTCGCTGGAGCCTCGGTCCGATCACCGCCGCGGCCACGAAGCCAGAGACGCCGGCAGAGAGGTGGATCACGTACCCACCCGAGTAGTCCAGGGCGCCGTGCTGAGCGAAGAAGCCGCCGCCCCAGATCATAAAGGCGTCGACCGCGTACACGACGGTGATCCACAGGGCCACGAACGGGATCCAGGCCTTGAAGTTGATCCTTCCGAGCACCGAGCCGAGCATCAGGATCGGCGTGATCCCCGCGAAGACGAACTGGAAGTACGCCAGCGTGGCCTGCGGGAACTTGAAGCTCGGACCGGTGGTGACCAGCGGAATCGTGGCTTGACCCTGCTCACCGGAGTGAGTGAGGATGCTGCCCGGCTTGCCGATGAAGTTGCCGAAGAATCCATGGCTGGCAATGCCGTGGAAGGGCGAGCCGAAGCCCATCTTGAAGGCCCAGAGGACCCAGACCACGAGCACGACGGCGAATGCGACGAAGGTCAGCATCATGCTGTTGATGGACCAGCGCTTCTGCATCACGCCGCCGTAGAGAACCACGAGCCCGGGCACGCTCATGAGACCAACGAGCGTGGCGGCAGTCATCTGCCACGCGTTGTCTCCTGGGCTCAGCCACGAGGGGTAGGCGGACCACATGTTGTTGATCTCCTTGTCCTTGGGGGACGGTCGAACGACGCCATCGCACGGACGGCTGGGCCCCACGAGCCCAATCTGCGGTGATCTTGCTGGGCGGGGCGGGGACGGGCCATGTCCGCCGGTCCAGGGTTCCCCTCCTGGTCCTGGACATTGGGATAAAGCCTCTCCGCGTACACCGGGAAAACGCGCGACTAGAGCGCCAGGGGCGCGCCCGCGGGCACCACGAGCACGGCGCCACGCGCCGAGGCCAGCCGTGAGCGACCAAGTCCGCTGAGCTGGATCCGGCCCGCTCTGGTCTCCGCGCGGGCGCCGATGACGAGCAGGTCCACCTGCGCGTCGGGATCGTGGCTCACCACCGCCCCAAGCGTCTCGGCCAGGGACTCCGCGGTCTGGAGCGCGGCGGCATCCGGTTCGTCGTCCCCGACCGCGATCGTCGCCAGCGCCGTTTCTGAGGAGGTTCGGATCCCGGCGGCGGCGACGGCGATCGCCACCGGGCCACCCTCCAGCAGGTGCTGAGCGCTCGTCCCCGGCGACACCCGCCCCGGTGGGGTGCGGTAGTCCGAGCCGAACACGATCATCGACGCGTCGAGGCTGCCGGCCAGCTGGGCCAAACCCTCCCAGGTGGAGGCGTGGATGACCACGTGACGTGGGATCGAGCTGTCGCCCAGCCACGCCGCACCCTGCTCCAGTCGCCGGTTGGCGTCGTGGGCCGCGAGCTCCTCCCGCCCGGGATCGAACTCCCGCGAGTGGCGCACGTAGGCCAGCGCCAGCGGACTGCCGCCCCTAGCCAGCATCCGCCCCAGCGCCAGCGCGTCGTCGTCGTTGGGGGTCCCGTCGTAGGAGACGATGATGGCGTTGCTCATCGGCGGTGCTGAATCCTGCCGACCCGGGGTGGACGGCGGCATGGGCCGCGCGGATAGGGATCGAAGGCCACGTCTATCCATCGGGAGCAGTGAGCCGCGGCCGAGGCCCGGTTGCGGGGCCGGGTTGGCCGTATGCGACGATCGGCGGCATGCCTGCGAGTTGCGCGTGATGCCCCGTCCCGGCCTCAGGCTGGTGCTGCTGTTCGCACTCTCCATCCACCTGCACCACCACTTCCGCGGAGCCCCGCTTGACTACTGGGCACTGGCAGCGGCCGCGGGGGCGAGCTGGGTCGGTGTGCCCGGTCCCGGGGAGCCGGTGCTCGTTGCCGGCGGGCTGTTCGCCGCCCAGCACCGCCTGGACATCGTCTCGGTGCTGCTCGTGGCCTTCGCGGGGGCCGCAATCGGTGGCGTCGTCGGCTGGCTGCTGGGGTTCAAGGCGGGCCGCGGCGTACTGAGCGCCCCCGGCCCCCTGCGCCGGATGCGGCGCAAGGCGCTCGCCCGCGGCGACGAGGTCTTCGCGCGCGCGCCGGTGGTCGCGGTCATGCTGGCGCCGTCGTGGATCGCCGGAATCCACCGGGTGCGCTCCGGCATCTTCCTGCCGGTGAACGCGCTTGCCGCTGCCATCTGGGCCGCGGGGATCGGGCTCGGCGCCTACGCCGTAGGACCGGCGGTGCTCGACGTGGTCGACGACCTGGGCCTGGTCTTGGGTGGCGCGCTCGTGCTGCTCGTGCTTGCCGCGATCCTCGGCGGCGCTCGTCGCCGCCGCCGCCAGCGTGAGCTCGCCCCCTGAGCGCTTAGGGGCTCTTCCTCAAAGTCCCAGGCCCGACCACGAGAGCGGCCGGAGCGGGGCCGCCGGCGAGCCGACGTTCAGCTGGATCACAGCGTGGGAGTTCAGCGGAATCGCCCGCGGACTTCCCGGCCAAGGGTTGCCGTCCACCAGGGCGGAGATCTTGCCGGCGACGGTGCCGATCTGGCCAGGAGTGAGCGGCTGGTGCCACTCGTCGAAGAAGTCGCCGAGCGTGTAAACCCGATGGGTGTGCGACTCGACGTGGATGATCCCGTCGGGGGCATGGGTGTGCAGCCAGTAGATGCACTGACTTCCGGCAGCGACCGGCCCCTGCGCGGTCGGCTGCACGGTGGAGCCGGGGATCCCGATGCCGCCCGGCAGCGCCCGCGGTTGACCGGCGGCATAGACCGCCAGGTGGGCATGGATAGTGGCCGGCGCCGAGAGCCGGCAGGATGCCGCTGCGGCGCTGTCGGACCTCCCGCCCCTGGCAGCGGCGGCCGCCCGGCCCCGGCGGCGCTTCGGGAGGGGCCACGGCGAGGCCGACGCTGCGGCCGCGGACTGGCAGGCGACCGGCGAGCGCTTCCGCGACCCTCGCAGCGGCAAGATCATGCGGGTGTGGATCGACGGCGGCGGCGGCCGCCACTACGTCGCCGAGCCAACGGAGTAGCCGCCCGGGCCGCCGGCCCGCGGAAGGGCCGGCGAACCGAAGCGGTTGGTCCTTACCGGCGGTTGCCGCCGCCGCCGAACAGCGACAGCATGAACAGGAACACGTTGAAGATGTCCAGGAAGATCCCGGCCGCGATCGGCACGGAGCTGGACATGTCGGCCCGCTTCAGGCGGTTGAAGTCGAGGACGGTGAAGCCCCCGAACACCACCAGCCCGGCGATGGAGTAGATGAGGTGAGCGCCGGGGATGGCGACGAACAGCGCGATGACGCCGAATACCAGCAGCGCCACCAGCGCCCAGAACAGGGTCCGGGCCCACGAGGACAGGTCCCTCCGGGTGGCGTAGCCGTAGGCGCCGAGGGCAGCGGTGAAGCCCGCGGTGGCGCCGGCCGCCTGCCACAGCGCCGAGGGTTCGGCCTTGGCGTAGTAGGCCAGCACCGGCCCAACCGCCATCCCCAGCAGCAGGCCGAGGCCGAACAGCAGGGCGATCGCCAGCTGCTCGTGACCCCTGCGGGTGGCGGCTTGCAGACCGAAGATGCAGACGAACGCGCCGATGAACAGGAACAGTCCGGTGCTGCCCTGGAGGTTGCGACCCAGGTAGGCGCCGAGGGCGGTGCAGCCGAGCGTGAGGGCGACGAGGCCCATCACCTGGCCGAACACCGCCCGGGTGTGATCGCGGGTCAGCGGAGCTGCGCCGCTGCTGCGATATGCGAAGTCCTGGTATGTGGGCATCGAGAGTGGCTCCTGGAATAGGTTTGGGTGCCCGAAGAGCCCTTAACGGTAGACGATCCCCAGTCCGCGCTGACGCGGGGCCTGCACGCCGGTGATCCGCCGACCGCCGCCGCGCGAAAACACAAGCGATGTCACTCTTCAGCCAGGGACCGCGGCGATGAGGGTCGCCATCGTCGGCGCCGGCATCTCGGGCCTGGTCGTGGCCCACCTGCTCCACCGCGAGCACGACATCGTGGTCTACGAGGCGGGCGACTACGCCGGTGGGCACACGAACACGATCCGCGTCGACACCGCCGAGCAGACCCACCACGTCGACACCGGGTTCATCGTCTTCAACGACCGCAACTATCCGAACTTCGAGCGTCTGCTGGAAAGGCTCGGCGTTCCCTCGCAGCCCTCGACGATGACCTTCAGCGTCAGCGACGGGCGCGGGGACTTCGAGTACAACGGCTCGTCGCCCAACGGCCTCTTCGCTAAGCGCTCGCACCTGCTCACCCCGTGGTTTCACCGCATGGTGGCGGAGATGGCTCGGTTTCACCGCAGCGCCCGGCTGTTGCTCTCGCTTCCGCGCGGTGAGGGTCCGTCGCTGGGCCACTGGCTGGAGGAGCAGCGCTTCTCGCAGCCCTTCGTCGAGCGCCTGATCATCCCGCAGGCCTCCGCGGTGTGGTCGGCAGACCCGCACCAGATGTGGAGCTTCCCGGCGAGGTTCATGGTGGAGTTCTTCGACAACCACGGCATGCTCGGCTTCACCGGCCGCCCCCGCTGGCGTACCGTCAGCGGGGGCTCGGCGCGCTACGTCGAGGCGCTGACGGCGCCGTGGCGTCAGCGGTTGCGCCTGCAGACGCCCGTGCGCGCCATCGAGCGGGGCGCCGATCACGTCCTGGTCACGGCCGCCGGCGCCGAGCCGGAGCGTTTCGACCACGTGGTGGTAGCCACTCACTCCGACCAGGCGCTGGGCCTGCTGCGTGACCGCAGCGATGCCGAGGACGAGCTGCTGCGGGCGATCCCCTACCAGCAGAACGAGGCCGTGCTGCACACCGACGTGTCGCTGCTGCCGCGTCGCCGGCGGGCGTGGGCCAGCTGGAACTACCACCTGCAGGAGAACCCCACGGGCAAGACCACGGTCACCTACGACATGAATCGCCTGCAGTCCCTGCACGCCGACGAGCAGTTCTGCGTGACGCTCAACCGGACCGAGGAGATCGCGCCCGAGAAGGTGATCCGGACGATCGCCTACGCCCATCCGGTCTTCACGGCGGCCGGCACCGCCGCCCAGGCGCGCCTGAGCGAGATCAGCGGGGGGCAACGTACGCACTTCTGCGGGGCCTACTGGGGCTGGGGCTTTCACGAGGACGGAGTGGTGAGCGCGCTGCGCGTGTCCGCGCGGTTTGGGACGCGGCTGTGAGCCCAACGCAATCCTGCCTCTATGAGGGCGCGATCCGCCACCGGCGCTACGAGGGCACCGCCCGCGAGTTCCGCCACCGGCTCGCCCTGGCCTACATCGACCTGGACGAGCTGCCCCGCCTCGCGGGTGGGCGGCTGGTGCGCCGGGGGCCGGGCCTACTGCGCTTTCGTCGCCGCGACTATCTCGGGGACCCGACGGTCCCGTTGCGCGAGGCCGTGGCAGAGGAGGTGCAGCGGCAGGGCGGGGAGCTCCCCCGCGGGCCGATCCGCGTGCTCACGGGCCTCCGCTCGTTCGGGCATTGCTTCAACCCCGTCAGCTTCTACCTGTGCTTCGACGCCGGCGGGACGCGGTTGGAGCACGTCCTGGCCGAGGTGACGAACACTCCCTGGGGGGAGCGGCATGCTTACCTCATCACCGCCACGACACCGGGTACGGCGCCCGTCACCGGGCAGTCGACCAAGCGGCTGCACGTGTCTCCGTTCATGGGCATGGCGCAGAGCTACACCTGGCGCGTCGGTGCGCCGGGGCGGCGACTGGAGATCCACATCGAGAACCGCGGCGCCGAGCATCTCCTGTTCGATGCCACGCTGGCGCTGCGCCGCCGGGAGCTGACGCGCTCCTCCCTGGCCGGGATCACCATCCGCTACCCCTTCGCCACCCTGCGGGTGCTGGCGCTGATCTACGGCCACGCCATCGCGCTGGGGCTGCGCGGCGTCCCCATCCACCCGCACCCGCGAGCGGACCTCGCATGAATCCCGCTCTGGCCCGCGGTCTGATCTCCTGGGTGCTCTCGCAGATCCGCGTGGGGAGCCTCACGCTCGTGGAGGGCGACAGGCGCCGGCTGTACGGCGCCGGCGCTCCGACGGCCACCATGGAGGTGTACTCGCCGGAGGTCTGGCCGCTGCTGCTCTCGGGCAGTCGCGGGCTGGCCGATGCCTACGCCCGGGGCCTCTGGGACAGCCCTGACCTGGCGGCGCTGATCCGGCTGGCCGCGCGCAACGTGCAGCTGCTCGACCGGGTCCGCTCCGCCCTGACCCCGGTTCGCGCGCCGTGGCAGTTCACGCGGGGGATGCTGATGCGCAACACCCGCGGACGCAGCCGGCAGGACATCGCCGCGCACTACGACCTCGGCAACGAGCTGTTCCAGAACATGCTGGATCCGACGATGAGCTACTCGTGCGCGGTCTTCGAGCGGCCTGGAGCGACTCTGGAGGAGGCCTCGCGAGCGAAGTTCGAGCGGGTCTGCGAGAAGCTTCAGCTGGGCGCGAGCGAGCACCTGGTGGAGATCGGCAGCGGGTGGGGCGGCTTCGCCGTCCATGCCGCCTCCACGCGCGGCTGCCGGGTGACCACCACGACCATCTCCCGCGAGCAGTACGAGTTCACGCGGGCGCGGGTGCGTGAGGCCGGCGTGGAGGACCGGGTACAGGTCCTCCTGCAGGACTACCGGGATCTGCGCGGCAGCTACGACAAGCTGGTCTCGATCGAGATGATCGAGGCGGTGGGGTGGCAGCACTTCGGCACCTTCTTCGCCCAGTGCTCGAACCTGCTGGCCCCCGACGGGGCCATGCTGCTGCAAGCGATCACCATCGACGACCGCGCCTACGATGTCCAGAAGGCCGCTAAGTCGTTCATCAACACCCACATCTTCCCGGGCGGCTGCCTGCCCTCGATGGAGGTGATCGCGCGCCGCGTGGCCCGCCGGACCGACATGCAGCTCGCGCACCTGGAGGACCTGACACCGCACTACGTCGAGACGCTGCGCCACTGGCGCACCACCTTCTCGCAGCGGGGAGAGCGGCTGTCAGCACTCGGCTACGACGAGCGCTTCCAGCGGCTCTGGAAGCTGTACCTGGCCTACTGCGAGGCCGGCTTCGCCGAACGAAGGATCTGCCTGGTGCAGGGACTGCTGACCAAGCCGCTGTGGCGCAGCGGCCTGGGCCGCAGCCCCGGTGAGCAGCAGCCGCGCGACCTCGTCCGGGTCGGCCCCCATCGAGACGCATCCGCTACCGGATAACGTCTTTGACCGCGGGGTTCCTCCGGCGCTCGCCGGGGTAGCGGTGCCGATGATGCTCGGCCTTCCCGATGGCGTGACCGCCTGCCTGTTCGACCTCGACGGCGTCCTCACCCAGACCGCCAAGGTTCACGCGCAGGCCTGGAAGCAGATGTTCGACGAGTACCTCAAGGGACGCGCGCAGCGCGGCGGCGAGCAGTTCGTGCCCTTCGACGGCGAGCGGGACTACGACGAGTACGTCGATGGCAAGCCCCGCTACGACGGGGTCCGCTCGTTTCTGGCCTCGCGGAAGATCGAGTTGCCCCAGGGCTCCCCGGACGATCCTCCCGACGCCGAGACGATCGATGGCCTGGGCAACCGTAAGAACGAGCTCGTGCTGAAGCTGATCCACGACCAGGGAGTCCAGCCCTACGAGGGCTCGGTGCGCTACGTGCAGGCAGCACGGGAGGCGAGGCTCCGCCGGGTCGTCGTCTCCTCCAGCACCAACTGCCGGGACGTGCTGGCGGCGGCAGGGATCGACGACCTGTTCGAAGAGATCATCGATGGACATGTGACCGATCGCGAGGGCCTCAAGGGCAAGCCCGCTCCCGACACCTTTCTGGCGGGCGCGCGCGCGGCCGGCGTGGAGCCGCGGGCCGCCGCTGTCTTCGAGGACGCGCTGGCGGGGGTGGAGGCCGGCCACGCGGGCGGCTTCGGGCTCGTCGTCGGCGTCGACCGCCACGGGCAGCCGGACGCGCTGCGCCGGCACGGTGCCGACGTCGTGGTCAGCGATCTCGGCGAGCTGCTGAGCCAGTGGGCCCCACCGGCGGAACGTTCCGGCGAGACCCACTAGGGTCCCAGCGGTGGCGATCGATCATCCGGCGTTCCCGGTGGAGCCCTGGACGATCCGGGAGACCGAGCTGGACCTGGACAAGCTGGCCCAGGCCGAGTCGGTCTTCGCGCTGGCCAACGGCCACCTGGGGCTGCGCGCCAACCTGGACGAGGGCGAGCCCTCGGGGCTTCCGGGCACCTATCTCGGCGGCTTCTACGAGGTCCGCCCGCTGCCCTACGCCGAGGCCGGCTACGGGTACCCCGAGGACGGCCAGACGGTCGTCAACGTCACCGACGGCAAGGTCATCCGGCTGCTCGTGGAGGACGAGCCGCTCGACATCCGCTACGGCGAGCTGCGCAGCCACGAGCGGGTGCTGGACCTGCGGGCGGGAACGCTGCATCGCAGCGTGGTCTGGGAGTCACCCACGGGAAGGTGCGTACGGATCTCCTCCACTCGACTGGTCTCCTTTACCCAGCGCGCCGTGGCCGCGATCCAGTACGAGGTGGAGGCGCTGGACGACGAGCTGCCGGTGGTCGTCCAGTCCGAGCTGGTCACCAACCAGGCGATGCCCCACGGTGAGCAGGATCCGCGCGCGGCGGCGGCCTTGCAGTCGCCGCTGGTCAGCGTGTTCTCCGATGCCCGGGACCGGCGTGCGCTGCTGGTGCATCGCACCCGGGGCAGTGGGCTGCAGATGGGCGCGGCCATGGACCACGTGATCACGGCCTCGGGCCGCTGCGGCGAGGGGATCGAGAGCTTCCCCGACGAGGCGCGGTTGACCCTCACCGCCGATCTGGGGCCCGGGCGCCCGCTGCGGCTGGTGAAGTTCCTGGCCTACGGCTGGTCGGCGGAGCGCTCCTCGCCGGCGCTGCGCGACCAGGTCGCCGCGGCTCTCGCCGGGGCCAAGCACACGGGGTGGCAGGGCCTGCTCGACGAGCAGCGAGCGTATCTGGACACCTTCTGGGAGGGGGCTGACGTCGAGCTGGAGGGCGACGCGGAGCTCCAACAGGCGGTGCGCTTTGCCCTGTTTCACATCCTCCAGGCGGGGGCTCGGGGAGAACAGCGCGCGATCGCGGCCAAGGGGCTGACCGGGCCCGGCTACGACGGGCACACGTTCTGGGACACCGAGTCCTTCGTCCTGCCGGTGCTGACCTACACGGTCCCGCACGCCGCCGCCGACGCGCTGCGCTGGCGCCACCGCACGCTGGACCTGGCGCGTGAGCGCGCCCGCCAGTTGGGCCTGCGTGGAGCGGCCTTCCCATGGCGGACGATTCGGGGCCAGGAGTGCTCGGGCTACTGGCCCGCCGGTACGGCGGCATTCCACATCAACGCCGACATCGCCGATGCCGTGGTGCGCTACCGCGTGGCCACCCAAGACGACCCCTTCGAGCGCGACTACGGCCTGGAGCTGCTGGTGGAGACGGCAAGGATGTGGCGCTCGCTGGGTCACCACGATGCCGCTGGACGCTTCCGCATCGACGGCGTCACCGGCCCCGACGAGTACAGCGCCGTATGCGACAACAACGTCTACACCAACCTGATGGCCGAGCGCAACCTGCGTGCCGCCGCGCAGGCCTCCAGCCGCCATCCCCGGGAGGCGGGAGTCCTGGGCGTGGACGAGGAGGAAATGGCGGGGTGGCGCGACGCTGCTGCCGACATGTTGATCCCCTACGACAGCGCCCTGAAGATCCATCCGCAAGCCGAGGGCTTCACCCAGCACGGGAGGTGGGACTTCGCCGCCACTGGAGCCGACCAGTATCCGCTGCTGCTGCACTTCCCGTACTTCGACCTGTACCGCAAGCAGGTCGTCAAGCAGGCTGATCTGGTGCTGGCGCTGCACGTTCGCGGGGACGCCTTCGACGCCGAGCAGAAGGCGCGCAACTTCGCCTACTACGAGCCGTTGACGGTGCGCGACTCCTCGCTCTCGGCCTGCACCCAGGCCGTCGTCGCCGCGGAGGTCGGCCATCTGGACCTGGCCTACGACTACTTCGGCGAGGCCGCCCTGATGGACCTCGACGACCTGGAGCGCAACACCCGTGACGGGATCCACATCGCCTCGCTGGCCGGGACCTGGATCGCGGCGGTGGCGGGCTTCGGGGGCCTGCGCGACCACGACGGCGAGCTCAGCTTCGCCCCGCGCCTGCCGGGGGCCCTGACCCGGTTGGCCTTCCGGCTGAGCTTCCGCGGCCGCCGGCTCCTGGTCGAGGTCGACCATCGGCGAGCGCGCTACTCGCTGCTGGAGGGGGCACCCCTCCAGATCACCCACCACGGCGAGGCGGTGACCGTGCCCAGCGACGGCGGTCTGACGCGTGCGATTCCGGCGGCCGCACCATCGCTGGCGGCTCCGGACCAGCCGCCCGGGCGCGAGCCCGCCCGGCGCCGGCCCGCGGTGGGATAGCGTCCGGCGCACTCCCATGTCCGCCTCGGTTCCAATCTCCCGCCGCCTCGTCACCACCGCCACCTGGCCCGTGGGGGTGGGGATCACGACGTGGCGCTACATCTGGCGCACCACCCCGATCTACCGCCACGACCTCGACGGGAGCCTCGGCGAGGACCTTCCCCCGGCGCTCCCCGCGGGAGTGACGCACGAGGAGGTTCAGGGGCCACCGGAGGGCAGCGGGCCGCTCTTTCACCGCCTCTACAGTGGCGCCATCCGCAACACCGACTGGGGTCCTGAGCGGTTGATGGCCCACATCAAGGAGAACCCCAACCGCTCCGTGCCGCGCTCGATGGCCCGCTTTCAGAAGACGGGGGGCGAGCGTGGCGAGCTCGTGCCCGGAGACGAGTTCCTGGTGCGCATGCCGGGTCCCTGGGACGGTCCGATCCGCGTCGTGCACACGACGCCCGGGTCGTTTCGCTTCGCCACCCTCGCCAGTCACCTCGAGGCGGGGCAGATCGAGTGGCGAGCGTTCTCGCACCAGGGGCTGCTCCACTTCCAGGTCGAGTCCTGGGCCCGCGCCGGCGATCGTTTCTCGGCGGTGATGCACGACCGGCTGCGGATGGCCAAGGAGGTGCAGCTGCTCATGTGGAGCTCGGTGGTGGAGCTGGTAGCTCGCCGCAGCGGTGGCAAGCTCGTGCACGGCGTTGAGATCGAGACGCGACGCGTCGACGGCGCCGAGTTCCAGGGCCAGCGGCCCCGCGCTAGCGCTGCAGCACCCGGCTGAGCCTCGGCAACGGCTGGACCCGTCCCGGCACGCGGGCGGCGGTCAGGGCCGCCTGGGCGGCGTTGGCCCCGGGCCCCCCGTGCACGCCGCCCCCGGGGTGAGCGGAGGCCGAGCCGAGGAACAGCCCCTCGATCGGTGTCTCGGGCCGGCCCATGCCGGGCACGGGGCGGAACACGAGCTGCTGGTGCAGCTGCGCAGTCCCGCCGTTGAGTGCCCCGCCCACGAGGTTGCGGTTGGCCTGCTCGAAGCTGGGCGGGGTGAACACGTGCCGGCCGCGGATCAGCGAGCGAAAGCCGGGCGCCAGCGTCTCCACCTGCTGCTCGATGCGCTCGGCGAACGCGGCGGTCTCCCGCTCGTCCCAGCTTCTGGTCAGCTCGCCGCCAGCATCTCCGCGGATCTTCTGGGGCACGTGGGTGTAGGCCCAGGCCGTCTCTCTGCCGGCGGGGGCCCGGGAGGGGTCAAAGCTTCCGTACTGACCCATCACGAGGTAGGGCTCGCTGGGGACCAGGCCGCAGGTCACCTCCGCGGAGTGGCGGGTCAGGGCGTCGACCCCTTCGGCCACGTGAACGGTGCCCGCCCGCCGGGCCCGCTCGCACTCCCAGGGGATCGGCCCGTCCAGCGTCCAATCGACCTTGACGGTCGCGTTGTCGTACTGGAACTGGCGCAGACCGTGCAGTAGGGCCGGCGGCAGCGGCGCGCCGGCCAGCAGCTCGCAGTACAGCTGCGGTGCCCCCACGTCGGCGATCACCGCCCGGTCGGCAGGATGGCGCTCGTCCGCGGTCAGGACCGCCCGGGCCCGACCGCCGCGGACCTCGATCGTCTGCGCCCGCGCTCCGCACCGGACCTCGCCACCGGCGGCCTCCAGACGCCGCACGAGCGCGGCCGTGATCTCACCGGCGCCACCGGCCGGCGCGGGGAAGCCATGATCCTGGGCCAGCGAGCACAGCACCCAGCCGAACGCCCCGCCGAGGGCCATCTCGGGGCTGATGTCGCCGTGCAGTGCGTTGCCGGCCAGCAGCCGCGTACCGCCATCGGCGGTGAAGGTCTCCTCGCCCAGGCGCCGGACGGGGAGCACGGCAAAGCGGGTGAAGCGCAGCAGCTCGCGGGGACCGAGATCCCGCAGCAGCCGGAGCGTCGACCGCAGCGGCGGGAACGGCGAGAAGAACGCGCCCAGCGCCCCCGCGCGCACCCGCTGCCACAGCGCGTACAGCTCGCGCCAGCCGTCTCCGTCGCCGCGGGCGCACTCCTCCAGGGAGGCCACCGTCTCCTCCAGGTTCAGGGCCACCGCCGGGCAGGTCCCGTCCCGCGCCGGGTGGGCGAGGGCCACCGGGCTGGTTCGCCACTGCACACCCCAGCGCTCGAGCTCCATCCGCTGCATGTGCGGGGAGGCCAGGACGAAGGGATAGAAGGAGCTGAACAGGTCGTTGACGAACCCGGGTTCGATCAGCTCACCGGAGCGGATCGCGCCACCGGGCTCCTGCGCCTCCTCCAGCACCCTCACCTTCCATCCCCGCTCGGCGAGCAGGTTCGCCGCCACCAGGCCGTTGGGTCCCGAGCCGACGACTACCGCGTCAGCCATCGCCGCGGCCGTCTCGCTCGGGAAGCGTCCCCGCCGGCCGGGGGGCCCGTCCCTCGGCCAGCAGCTTCAGCCGCCGGAGCGATTCGACATTGCGAAGCCACAACATGCAGTGGCCCGCGGGACCGAGCATCAGCGAGAGCAGCCGGTGGGCCGGCGCCTCGATCATCGTCAGCCGCGTGCCCTCACGTTCCTGGCGGAGCCGAAGCTCCACCCGGGCCGGCGGCAGCGGGGACGCCCGGGCCAGCAGCGCGATCGTCACCGGTCGGCGAGAGGAGATCACGCTGGTGCGATCGTTCAACGCCAGCGGACCGACGCCGACGCGATGGTCAAAGCCTGATCCCGCCGCCGGCCAGTCACTGTCGGCCGCGCGAATGCTGTGCGCCCCCACTACCCATTCTCCGTAGCTGCGGGGGTCGCTCAGCAGGTCGAAGACCTGCTCGGGAGGGGCCTCGATGAAGATCTCGTTGGTGGCCATGCGGACCCCGTGGTGCTCCCCGGCGGCCACAGTTTCAAACAGCGCGTGGAGGAATGAGTCCGCTTGAAATGGAATTTTACTCCCGGCGGTCAGGGGCATCGGGTAGCTTTCGTCACGATGCCCCGGCACAGCAGCAACGGCGTTCGCGAGCTGACGATCCGCGAGATCTCCTCCCGCAGCGGGGTCAGCGAGGGGACGCTGCGGATGTGGGAGACCAGGTACAGCTTCCCCAACCCTCAGCGGCTCGCCAGCGGCCACCGGCGCTACACCGAGGAGGACCTGGGGCAGGTCCGCGCCGTGATGCGGGCCCGAGCGCAGGGCCTCTCGCTACCCAGCGCGATCGAGCACGCGCGCACGCTGACGGTGCAACCGAGGCCGTCGGTGTACTCCGCCCTGCGCGAGTCCTTCCCCCACCTGCGCTCGCAGCTGCTGCCGCGGCGAGCCCTGGTGGCGATCAGCCACGCGATCGAGGACGAGTGCTGCGCTCGTGCCCAGCGTCCGTTGCTGATCGGCTGCTTTCAGCAGGAGCGCTACTTCCGGATGGAGGAGGCGCGGTGGCGGGAGCTGGCGCGGACTGCGGAGCAGGCGTTCGTACTGGCCAGCTTCCCGCACGTCGGGCGGCCGCGGCTGGGGCCGGTGGAGGTTCCCGTGAGCGAAGAGGATCCGATGGTGCGGGAGTGGGCGCTGATCTGCGATGCGCCCGCCTTCTCGGCCTGCCTGGTCGGGTGGGAGCGCCCTGAGCGCCTGGGCGGCGAGCGTGCCTTTGAGACGGTGTGGACGGTTGAGCCCGCCGTGGTCAGGGCGGCGGCGCGCACCTGTTGCGAGATGGCGGCCAGGTCCGTGCCGGAGCTGATCCAGGAGCTGGAGGCGCGCCTGTCAGCACCGGCGCCTACGGCCGGGCCGGATCTCCGCTCGGCGATCGACCTGGTCACCCGGATGGTGCTCTACGCCACCCAGGCCGAGGCATCCAACTAATCTAAAGGACACCAATGAGCGGCGACATCATCACCCTGGTCGAGGAGATGGGCCTGCGGGGGACGCACCTGCGCGCCCTCTCCTTTGGCGCTGTCGGCCTCTGCCTGGGGCTGTGGATCCGAGCCAAGACCGTCGATCAGCACGCGCGCGGGAACGCCGAGCGGCGCGCGATCTTCGTCGGCCTGTGGCCGCCGACGCTGTACCTGGTCGGCGACTCGCTGGACCGCCGCCGGCGCACCGGCCGGGGTTGGCGGAGCCTCCTGTAGCGCCTGGATCAGCCGGCGGTCAACCCGCCGCGATCGCGAGGGCAGCGAATTGGCGCGCACCGCCACCCGCGACACAGACGCGGTTGCGACCGGTGTTCTTGGCCTCGTAGAGCGCCAGGTCCGCGGCGGCGAAGGTGCGTTCGTAGTCGAACGAGCCCGGCTCGCTGGCGCTCACACCGAAGGACATCGTCACCCGGACGCCGGCTGCCGCCTCGGCTCCGATCGCGCGGCGCAGATCCTCGGCAACCCCCGCGGACTGGTCGGCATCGCCGCCAGGCAGGATGACCAGGAACTCCTCACCCCCGAGGCGGTAGGCGAGATCGAACGCGCGCAGGCGCTTGCGCAGCTTGTAGGCGACATCGCGCAGGACGGCGTCGCCGACCGCATGACCGTGCGTGTCGTTGATCGCCTTGAACTTGTCCAGGTCGCCCACGATCACCCCGATCGGCTGACGCACGATGCTCGCCTGGCAGGTGAGCTCCTGGACGCGGGTACCCAGGGCAGCGCGATTGAGCATGCTGGTGAGGGGGTCGATCACCGACGCGCTGCGGTGCTGAAGGTCCGAGCGCATGAGCGCCATCGAGAGCAGCGCGAGGCCGATCAGTAGCGCGAGGGGGAAGGCCAGATCTTGAGGGTGGGCTACGGCGAAGGTCGGATTCACGCCGAAGGTGGACACCACGATCAGGGTGGCGGCGATGGCTACGCCGACGGATACGCCGCGGGCGTTGAAGCGAGCGGCGAGCGTGACCACCGGCAGCGCGAGCCAGGCGACCGCCGGCCCTTGAAGGCCGTCCGGCGCCGGATCAGAACGCGCCGTGTCGCCCGGAGCCGATCAAAGAACCAGCTCCGGGCGGAACGACTATTTCCGTTGTGCGTCGCTTAGTAGTAGTGGCGACGGCCGCCGACCGCCCGTCCCATGGTGCCAAGCGCGGCAAGGATCAGACCCACGACCAGAAGGATGATTCCGATCACCAGCAAGACGTGAAGGCTCTTTACGACGAGCCCGATGATTAACAGGATGATGCCGATGGTGATCATTTCTCTCCCCAACTCTTTCTTGGCGGGAGCCGACCCGTCGCCGGCCCCGCGAGGATTGCCTATTCCTCCGGCAACTCTCTCCGAAGTGTGAGGGCGTCAAACGTGGGTGCTCGCGTCTTGCCCTGGACTCCGCTTCGGCCGATCCCCTCTGAGAGCTAACCACCCGTCGCCTTTGCCGATCCTCGACCAGCTCCAGTACCCGATCATCCAGGCACCGATGGCCGGGGGCCCTTCGACGGTTGCTCTCGCCACCGCCGTGAGCGAAGCGGGTGGGATGGGGTTTCTGGCTTCGGGCTACGGCCGGACCGGCAAGCTGCGCGAGCAGATCCACGCGCTGAGATCGGCCACCGCTGCCCCCTTCGGGGTCAACCTGTTCGTGCCGGGGCGTGACGACTTCGACCGCGCCGCCGTCACGGGGTACCTCCGGCAGCTGGCTCCCGAAGCGGAGCGCTACGGGACGAGCTTGGCGGAACCTCGCAACGACGAGGACGACTGGGTGGACTTCCTCGGCGTCCTCACCGATGAGCGGCCGCCGGCCGCCTCGTTCGTGTTCGGCTGCCCGACGGCGGACGAGGTGGCACGCCTGCGAGACCGCGGGATCTCCGTTTGGGTGACGGTGACCGATCCGAGCGAAGCGGTGATCGCTCAGCAGCGGGGAGCCGACGCGGTGATCGTTCAGGGCAGTGAGGCCGGCGGGCACCGCGGTGGCTTCACAGATGGCCACCTGGGAGAGGATCTGGCGCTGCTCCCGCTCCTGCGGCTGACGCGCGGCGTGTGCAGCCTTCCGCTCATCGCCGCTGGAGGTGTCTCCGATGGTGCCGGGGTGGCAGCGGCGCTGAGCGCGGGAGCCGCAGCGGCCCAGATGGGCAGCGCCTTCATGTTGGCCGACGAGGCCGCGACGCACCCGGCGCACCGAGCGCGGCTCGCCACGCCCGCCGCCACCGGGCTGACGCGGGCGTTCAGTGGGCGGCGGGCGCGCGGGATCATCAACCGCTTCCAAGCCGAGTACACGCCGATAGCTCCGCCGGCCTACCCACAGATCCACTACGCGACCAGTCCCCTGCGGGCAGCCGCTCGCAAGGTAGGCGATGCCGAGGGCTTCAATCTCTGGGCGGGTCAGGCGCACTCTCTGGCGCAGGCAGGCCCGGCGGCGGAGATCGTCCGGGCGATTGCCGCCGATGCGCATGCTGCAGCCTCTGAAGCGGCCCGCCGACTCTCATTCTGACCGGCTCGCGGTGAGCGAGGGGGGAGTGTTGCTGATCAGCCGAGCGAACCAGCGGCCGTCCTCCAGATGCTCTTCATCGACGGAGAACCCCGCATCCTCTGCGAGCGTCCGGATGTCGGTCACCGAAACGCGGGCCCAGGGGAACCAGCCACTGGTGCCGTAGGAGGTCTCCAGCCGAGCCCGCGTCTGCGTGCTCTGCATCCGCGGCGGGTCGAGCTCCACGAGCACCTGGCCGCTCGGCGCCAGCAACGCGCGGACCCGGCGCAGCAGCCGGGCCGGCCTCCCGCTGATTCCGATGTTCCCGTCCAGCAGCAGCGCGACCCGCCACGTGCCGGCGCCGGGCAGCTCGTCGAAAACTGAGCGCAGGAGCGCTTGTCCACCGCCGCCCCGGGCCAGCTGGACCGCTTGTGGGGAGAGGTCCACTCCCAGCGCGAACTCCCCCCGGCGCGCCAGGGCATGAAGATGGCGCCCGGGTCCGCACCCCACATCGAGGACGGGACCGCGAACCGCGCGGAGGATCCTCTCGTCGGTCTCATCGGCGGGGGCGGTGTAGCGCTGCAGCGGCAGCGCCATCACGGCGCCGTCCTCCAGACGTAGGTGAGCATGCAGGCCCTCCTCACGGTTGGCGAGCAGACCGCGACCGTAGAGGCCAAGCGCGCTGGTCATGCCAATACCGCCACGGGAGGCCGTTGCTCGACTTCGCCGATCATGCTTCGCAACGCCGAGGCAAATCGCGTAGCTGCAGCCTCGTGAGCCACCGCCACGGCATCGGCCACCGTGTCGACATCGCGTAGGCGTGGCTGGACGTTCACGCTCAGGCCGAGCCGCCGCAGCCGTGCATGCTGGTGAGCGAGAGTGCTCGACAGGCTCATCGGGATGCCCAGGAAGGCCTCAGGAGTCGGACGCGCCAGGCCCACGCTCCAGTAGCCGCCGTCGCACGCCGGGCCGATGACGGCGTCGACGCCGGGCGCGAGCAGCGCCGCCACGCCCCGGCTCAGCAGAGCGCTCGTCACCTGCGGGGTGTCCATCCCCACCAGCAGGGCCGCCCCGTCCACCTGTGCGAAGGCGGCGGCAAGTCGCTCGTCGAGACCAGCTCCCTGCTGCGCGGCGACCTCAAAGCCGGAGGGCACCCGACCGCCGGGGTCACCTTCGAACACCAGGATCCTTCTCCCCGCCGGCGTGAGCGCAACGGCGTGGAGGGTGTCGAGCAGTGCCGCCTCAGCCAGTGCCGCCGCCTGCTCCCGGCTGAACGGAGGCGAGAGTCGCGTCTTCACCCTGCCGGCGATGGGCTCCTTGGCGATTACCAGCAGCGTGATGTCTTGCACACGTCCAACCTAGGCATCGCTGCTTACAGAACGATGAACGCGCGCAGCGCGCCCGCTCCGCTCGGCTACCGTCAAGCTGGTGCCACTGCTGCAGGCGCGGAGCCTCGTCAAGTTCGTGGGAGCGGGGCGCGCCCGCAGAATGATCCTTAACGGACTGGATCTGGACGTCCAGCGGGGAGAGCATCTCGCCATCCTCGGCCGCTCCGGGAGCGGAAAGTCGACGTTGCTCCACCTCCTCGGCGCGCTCGACCGGCCGGACGGCGGCGAGATCGTAATCGCCGGCCACCGCGTGGACGCGACCCGTCCCGGAGCTCTCGCCCGCACGCGGCTCCGCCACATCGGCTTCGTCTTCCAGTCCTTCCACCTGATCGACGAGCTCACCGGCGGCGAGAACGTGCTGATGCCGGCCCGGCTTCCCGGCGCCCGGCGCGAGGCGGCCGGCCGCGCCCGGGAGCTGATCGACGAGCTGGGACTCGCCGAGGTCAAGGACAACCTTCCCCATGAGCTCTCGGGCGGCGAGCAGCAGCGGTTCGCCATCGCCAGGGCACTCGTTAACGATCCGGACCTCATCCTGGCGGACGAGCCTACCGGGAACCTCGACACCGAGAACGCGACAGCCGTGCTCGACCTCCTGCGCAGAACGAGCAGCGGGCCTCGTGGGCACGCCGTCGTGATGGTCACCCACGATGCCGAAGCCGCCACCGCCGCGGATCGGGTGGTTCACCTGATCGACGGGCGCTTGGATACGCAGGCGATCCCCGCCCGGTGAGGAACCTGCTCGTCGACGTACGGCTCGGGCTGCGTGCCCGCCGGCGCCGGTCGCTGTTCGCGGCCATCGGCATCGCCCTCGCCGCCGCGATGCTCTCCGCCGCCACCGTCGTGGCCGATGGTCTCGGCGGCGGCTTTGACCGCGCCGTAGGGCAGGCTGACCTGCCGGACGTGATCGCGCGGTTCAACCCGCAGGACCCGGGCAGAGTGGCGAGCCGGATCGGCGCGCTGCCGGACCTGGCGGCCTTCACGCTGCGCCGTGAGGCGACAAATGCTCCCATCCGGTCCGGCGAGCACGCCAGCACGCACGCCTCGGTCGAGCTCGTCGGCGCCGGCCGCCGTGGCTACGGGATCGTGGCCGGCCACGGCCTCACCGGGCGCGCCGGCGAGGTTCTCGTGGAGCTGGGGCTCGCGCGAGCATGGCACGTGGGCCTCGGCAGCTCGCTGGAGCTCGGTGACCTTCCGCCCGAGCACGTCGTGGGCCTCGCTCAATCGCCCGACGATGTCTCCTATCCCCTCGCGGTCCCGCGGATCTACGTGTCGCGGAGCGGGCTGCAGGCACAGGTCGGGCGCCGGCTCGACCCCCAGGTGAACATCGCAGAGATCTGGCTGCGGGACCCGCGCCACCTGAACGAGGTGCTCGTGCAGGCGCGGGCCAGCAGCTACGGAATCCGCGGGCTGCGCTTCGTCACACGTGCGAGCGTCCACGTGCTGCTCGATCAGGCCGCGGGGATCGTGATCGATCTGCTCGTCGCGCTGTCAGTGATCGCGCTGGCGACAGCGGCGGTGATGCTCGCGGCGTCCGCGCGGGCGGAGGTGCAGCGTCATCTGGTCGCGATCGGGGTGCGTCGAACCGTTGGCGAGTCACGCCGGCGCGCGACTCTCGTCCACGCGTTGGTCGTGCTCGGCTTCGCGGGTCCCGCGGCGGTTCTCGGCAGCCTGGCGGGAACGCTCGCCACGCTCGGCTCCAGCAGCTCGCTGCTCACGCTGCTCAACGAACCCGCCCCGGGGGCCGGGCTCATCCTTCCCCTGCTCGCCGCCTTGCTCGCCACGATTGCGATCCCGGTCCTCGCCACCGCGTGGCCGGTGTGGCGGTTGACGGCGGCTGACCCGGTCGAGCTTCTCAGCGGCGCCGAGCTGCGCAATGCATCTCCCCAGCGACGGCGCGCCCGCCGCGGTGGCCTAGTCCGCCTGGGAACGCGGCTGGTCACCGATCGTCGGATTCGCTTCGTCTCGACCTCAGTGACCCTCGCGGGATCGGTGGCCTTCATCCTGCTGATGCTGGCCCTGGCCTCCGCCCTGAGCGCCCTGGAGAACAACCCCGCGGCCCTGGGGAAGCACTATGCCCTGACGGCTCAACTACCGGCGAGCGCCGTGAGGCGGGTCGCCGCGATCAGGGGGGTTCAGGCGGCGGCCGCGCGTTATGAGCTGCAGGCCGTTGACTCCTTCAACCTGGGCGAGACGATCGACGTGGTCGCCTACTCCCGTAGTCCGGCTGCGTTCGAGTCGCCCCCGCTGACCAGTGGGCACAGGATCCGCAACGATCGCCAGGCGGAAGTGGGCGCAGGGCTGGCCGGCGCGCTCGGACTCCAGCCCGGTGGCACCCTCGCCATCGAGCTTCCGTCGGGCAAGGAGCTTCGCCTCACGGTGGCGGGGATCGTTGGTTCGCTCGGGCACGACGGACGGGTCGCGTTCGTTCCTGCCGCGCCCCTGCTTAGAGCCGACCCCGGCGCCCCCGAGCAGGTCGCCGTCGTGCTCACGCCCGGTGCCGGCGAGCCGGCCGTGGCCACCGCCATCGGAGCGCCGTCCGCGGCCGCGGGCACGCTCACCTCCGGGGGGGCGCCGCTGGTGGCGGTGCTGCGGGCGATTCTGCTCGCGGTTGGGATCGTCGACGGGCTGGTGTGCCTGTACGCCTTGATCCAGGCCTGCACGTTGACGGTGCAGGAACGCCGGCGCACGGTGGCGGTCATGCAGGCTCTCGGCGCCGGGCCCGCGGCGGTGATGCGACTGCTCGCCGGCGCCGCCGGGATCCTGTTGCTGCCCGCGGCGGTGCTCGGGATCCTGCTCCAGCGACTGCTGCTGGGACCGGCTCTCTCGCGGCTGGCGGCGAGCTACGCGACGCTTCCGCTGAACCCGAGCCTGGTGGAGGTCGCCGTCGTGCTCGCCGGCCTGGCCGTGGCTGGCACGCTCACCGTCGCGTGGGTCTCCCACCAGGCTATCGGTCAGGATGTGGTACGCGGACTGGGCGCTTCGTGAGCGCTAAAGGACGCCAGGGCGTCACCCGCCGTGAGGCGATCCTCCGGAGCGTCGCCGCCGCTGGCGCGCTGTACGCCGCCGGCTGTGGCAGCCCCAGCGCGGGTGGCGCTGGCGATTCGGGCTCGACACTCTTCTCCACCTGGGCCGATCCCGGCGGGGATGGGGTGCTCGCGCGGTCCGGCGGCGAGGCCCTGATCCACCGCGCCGAGCTCGCACCGGTCGCCGCGACCGGGCGCACCATCGCCACGATCGCTCACCTCACCGACGCGCATGTGCTGGACGCGTCCTCACCGGCGCGGGTGACGTTCCTGGATCGCCTGGGGCCGCCCTTCCAGTCGACCTTTCGCCCGCAGGAAGCTCTGAGCGTGCAGGTGCTGGCCGGGGCCGTTCACGCGCTGGGCGCGTTGCAGCCTGACCTGGTCCTCCAGGGCGGGGACCTGATCGACAATGCCCAGGCCAACGAGCTGGCACAAGGGCTGGCGGTCCTGAAGGGTGGTCAGGTGCGGTCCGGCAGTGGCCCAGGCGGCTACTTCGGCGTCCAGGTCGCCGGCAACCCCGATCCGTTCTATTACCGTCCCGACCTCGACGCACCGAGGCATCCCGGGCTTCTGGCGCAGGCGGCGAAGGCGTTCACCAGCCCCGGCATCCGCCGGGCGCGTTGCTACCCCGTGCTCGGGGACCATGACATCCTGGTGGCCGGGGAGATGCCGCCGTCGCCTCAGACACAGGCGCTCGCGATCGGTGACGAAGCCCTGTGGGAGCTGCCGCCGGGCCTCAGGAAACCGCCCGGAGCGAGACTGACCCAGGGCGGCTCCCCCGACGGCCCCCCCGATCCGGGGGCCGTGAATGCACTGCTCGACCAAGCGCTGGCCGGACCGAAGGTGCGAGTTCCGCCAGATTCCGCGCGACGTGAGCTGCTCGTCCCCGAGGTGATCGGGCGCCTCGCGCGCGATCACCTCGGGATCATCGCCGGGCAGACGCTCGACTACACCGTCGAGATCGCCGACCGGCTGATGATCGTGGTCCTCGATCTCGCTCGCCGTCAGGGCGGTTCCGGAGGGCTCGTCCGTGCGGGTCAGCCGGCGTGGCTGGCCGGCAGGCTGGCGGCCGCCGCGGAACGTCAGGTGGTGGTGTTCTCCCACCAGTCGCTGGAGAGCTCGGAGGGTGGCGCTCAGCTGCTTCAGCTGCTCGACGCGCACCCCCAGACGATCGCCGCGGTCTCGGGCCATACCCACCGCAACCAGATTCGGGCCCGCCGAACGAGGTCCGGCGGTTACTGGCAGATCAGCACCGCCTCGCTGATCGACTATCCCCAGCAGGTGCGCACCCTGCGCATCTGCGAGACCGCCGGCGGAGGCATCGCGATCCAGACGTGGATGCTCGACCACGTCTTCCCCGGCCAGCTCGGACAGATCTCCCGCCAGCTCTCCTACCTCGACGCCCAGGGGGGACGCCCACGTGGCTTCGCCGGACGGTTGGAGGACCGCAACGCCGTGCTGTACCTGCCGCGTTAAGACTTTCGTCTGTTTCGGTTGCGAGCCTGTGGGTGTGCGCGAGAGAGTGAAGCAGCTGGCCAGGAACCCGCCGGGGCCGTTTCGCAGTGACTTCTGGCGGAGCCCACTGCGAGGGCCGTGGCTGACTGCGGTGCTCGGTCTCGTCCTGCTGGTCGCGATTCCGATCATCGCCGTGACCGGCTTCCTGTCCAACGACATCTACTACCCCCGGTTGGGTGGCAACTCGGTGGGCCGGCCGCTCGGGCCGCTGGACTTCTACCTGTTCTCGTTCCCGACGCATCCGAGCTGGCTCTACGCCGCTACACAGGGGCTCCACGTGACGCTGGGCTTGGCGGCCTTCCCGGTCCTGATCGCCAAGCTGTGGTCGGTCATCCCCAAGCTCTTCGAGTGGCCCGCGGTTCGCAGTCCGATGCATGCGATCGAGCGACTGTCGCTGGCGCTGCTGGTCGGTGGCGCCCTGTTCGAGTTCGCCACCGGAATCCTGAACATCCAGTACGCGTACGTGTTCCCCTTCTTCTTCGCCACCGCGCACCTGTACGGCGCCTGGGTGTTCACGGGGGCGTTCGTGTTCCACGTCCTCTTCCGGTTCGGGACCATGCGTCGGGCGCTGGCCGCCCGCGGCGGGCTGGCGCCGCTGCGCCAGGGCGTCGCGCAGACGCGCGCCGAGCCCCGGGACACGGAGGCCAGCGATCTGATCCCGGTGTCCCCTACGGCGGCGACCATGTCCCGCCGTGCGCTGCTCGGCACGGTCGGCGTCGGATCCCTGTTCCTGCTCCTGCAGGGACTCGGAGACACCGTCGGGGGACCGCTACGGAGCCTCAGCCTGTTCGGGCCCCGCAGCCTCCGCTCGGGCGGACCGGTCGGGTTTCCGATCAACCGCACCGCGGAGGTGGCCGCAATCACCTCCGAGAAGGTCGGGGCAGCGTGGCGGCTCCGCCTGCGGGCCGGAGGCCAGACCGTGTCGCTCTCACGAGCCCAGCTGCTGCGGATGCCCCAGCACGTTCACGACCTGCCGATCGCCTGCGTCGAGGGTTGGTCCACCACGCAGCGCTGGAGCGGGGTCCGGATCATGGACCTGGCCCGGCTCGTGGGCGTCGAGGGACCGTTTCAGGTGGCGACGCAGTCGATCGCCAGCAACGGAGTGTTCGACACCGCGACGCTCTCCTCCCCGCAGACCAGCGACGAGCGGACCCTCCTGGCGCTGAGGGTGAACGGCGCCGACCTGTCTCTCGATCACGGGTTTCCGGCCCGCGTCATCGGACCGGGGATCCCCGGAGTCCACTGCACGAAGTGGGCACGAACCATGACCTTCGCGACGGTGTAGCCGGATGCGCGATGCCTTTCGCCGCCGCTACGGGGCGGGACCGCTGCACCTGCTGGCCTCGATCGGACTTCTGCTGATCGCTGCCGCTGCCGTCGCCGGCTGGTTCGACAGCTTCCCCGGTCCGACGGTCGTGAAGATCCTGGCGTGGTTCGTGGGTGCAATCATCGCCCATGACATCGTCGCCCTGCCGCTGTACTCCGCGCTCGACCGCATCGCCTCCGGGGCACTGCGCGGCGCGCCCGAGCGCGGATCAGCGCCGGCGCAGCCCTCGGCGCTCGTCTACCTGCGGGTGCCGGTGCTGCTGAGCGGGCTGATCTTCCTGGTGTTCTTTCCGGAGATCCTCGGCCTGGGCGACAGCAGCTTCTTCGCCGCCAGCGGATTTCACCAGCACGTCTACCTCGCTCGGTACCTGATCACCGCCGGGGTCATCTTCGTCGTGTCGGCGTTCGCCTACGCCTGGAGCGTCGCCAGCGTCCGGCGCCGCGACCGCGCCTCGTAATCCCGGCTCAGGTGCGGCACGGCGGACCCGTGAGGCCGGCGACGACGTCGGCTGCCGCGCCCATGCCGGCGGAGAATGGCGCCACCGCGGCGTCGGCGAGCGTCGCGGATCGGACCTGTTCGTGGGAGGCTCCCATCGCGGTCAGCCGGACCACGCTCCGGCCGGGCGCGAACCGCAGACGGCGCCTGAGGACCCGCCCATCGGTGAGGTTCACCGAGAGCGTCGCCGGCTCAGCGCCACGCCCGGGGTTCACCACCGAGACGCCGCCGGGGGCGCACCCGGTCCGCAGCGGATGCAGCGTGCGGGTCTGCAGGGCGGCTAGCTGCCTCGCCGTGTGCGTGTGCTGAAGCCGTCTGCGGTAGGGCCGCAGGTCGAAGAAGAAGAGGTCCTCATCGGGGCTCGCCAGCGGCGCGCCCAGGATGACGCGCAGACCGGTGAGCACCCGCCTCGCCTGGGGAGGCTCGAAGCCCGCCGGATCGAGCCACACGCCGTCGAAGCCAGCGGCGGCAGCGGCCGCGGTGACGAGCGGCAACGGCTGGCCCGCGAGCTGCGCGGACCAGTCGCTCGCTCTGCCCTTGGTCGCTCCGTAGCTCCAGCGAAGCGTGTCCGAGTGCAGATAGCCACGAACGGGCTCGTACTTCGTCGCGTAGGCCGCCACCCGGTCACCGACCGGCGTGTCCGCATAGCCTTCCGGAAAGGGCACGTAGGGAAGCTGGAACACGCTCGCGTCGCGGGGCAGCCGGTGCTCGAGCGCCGCCACGAAGTCCGCGTCGCTGCGCCACTGGTGGGCGCTCGCCGGGTAGTCCGGCACGAACTGCGGGGTGGTCTGCTCAAAGACGCCGAACACGAGTACGGCTGGGAGCAGCAGCGCCGCGGGTACTCGTGACCACCACCGGGTCCTCGGCCGGGATATGAGCCGGTCCAGCAGCATCCCCACGGCCAGCAGCGACAGGAAGGCGATGAACACCGAGATCCGGTTCCACGCGCGGATGTCGGGAGTGAGGAAGAACTCCGAGAGGCTCGATAGCCCTCCGACCGTTCCCACGCCCAGCGCGATCGCGACTCCGCCGCCGGCGTGGCCCAGCAGCCGCCGGGATCGGAGCCAACCGGTACCGCCGGCCAGAGCCGACAAGGCGCAGATCGCCAGCCAGCCGAAGCCGACCGTGCCCACGGCTCCCAAGCTCGCGTAGCACGCTTCGCAGTAGCCGGGGGCGATGGCGTCGTCGTAGCGCGCGGCGAGGTGGCGCAACGGCGCAATCCGGCTGTCGGGCACCGGAAGGACGAGGTTGGTCAACCGTAGTGCGAAGGCCTCGGTCGTGGTCTCGTCGGCGAGCGCGGTGCGCGCCACCGCGGTGTTGGCCCCGTGCTCTGCCCGGTAAATGAGACTCGGGGCGAGGTTGACCGCGAGCGCGGCGAGGATCAGCACGATCACGAGCACGCCGTCCCGGAGCGAGCGCCACTGGCGCAGAGCCAGGGCGACCAGGATCGCACCCCCGAGCAGCACCAGCGCGAACGTCGCGTAGTAGAGGTTCTCCGAACCGATGACCACGCACAGCCCGATCGTCGCCCAGGATCGAGGCGAGCTCCACGCCAGCACTCGCTTGGCTCCGGGGCGGTGGGGCAACAGCGGCGTCCCAGCGAGCAGCTCCAGGAACAGCAGCGACGAGAGCGGCACCGCGTAGTAGGCCGAGAGCAGCAGGTGCGACTCCCCTCGGAAGAAGTGGTAGGGCAGCAGCGAGAACAGCACCGAGGACACGGCCGCCGCCGGAGCGCCGATCCCGAGCCGGCGCAGCGCGACATGCGCACTGAGGCTGGTCATCGGGAAGGTCAGTAGGAAGAACAGGTTGACAACGAGCGCCGGGCTCGACGTCAAGAGCGCGAGCCCACGGATGATCAGCAGGTTGAGGTTGTCAGCGCCCTGGGGGAAGTCGAAGAGCTGCTGCCCGAAGGGAGCGCCGAGGCTGGAGTTCGTGGAGTACCAGCCGTGCTCGACGATGCCCTTGGCGAGCATCAGATAGAACTTCGTGTCGTCCAGCGGTGGGTAGCGCAGGGGGACCGTCAGGTCGGCTCGCCACAGCCGCAGGACCCACGCGGCCGCGGCGAGCGTGAGGCCGGCGACGAGCACACCCTCGAGCGACAGCGCCAACCACGCGGGGCGCCGCCGCCACATCGGCAACCTCAGGCGGCGCGCAGCGGCGCCGAGGCGAACTCCGCCATCCCCGCTGCGAACCCCTCCAGTGCCTGGAATCCCAGCACCCGCTTGGCCCGCTCAGCGCAGGCGAATACGTGCCGGACGTCACCGGGGCGGAACTCCCCCGTGACGATCGGGCGCGGAGCGTCGGATCCGCCCGCCGCCGCCAGGGCCACTGCCATCGCGCCAACGCTGTGAGGAGCTCCGCTGGCGATGTTGAACGCCCCCGAGCGGGGCTCGCCCCCCAGCAGCGCGTGGAGGTTGGCGCGCGCGACATCCCGCACATGCACGAAATCCCGGAGCTGGCCTCCGTCCTCGAAGACCCGCGGTGCACTGCCGGCGGCGAGGGAGCTGGCGAAGATCGCTGCCACCCCGGAGTACGGCGTGTCACGTGGCATGCGCGGCCCGTAGACGTTGTGGTAGCGAAGCGCGGTCACTGGCACGCCCGTTTCCCTGGCATAGGAGAAGCACAGGTGCTCCTGCTGGAGCTTGGTGGCGGCGTAGACGTTGCGGGGATCCACCGGCGCGGACTCCTCCACGGCCACGGCCTCCAGCTCGCTGCCGCACGCGGGACAACGCGGCTCGAAGCGTCCGGCGGTCAGGTCCTGGATCGCCCGTGGCTCCGGCCGTACGCGCGCGTGCTCCCCGCATATGTAGCCACCCTCTCCGTAGACGACCATGCTGCTGGCCAGCACCAGTCGCCCGTCGAACCCGGACCGCGCGAGCTCTCCGAGCAGCACCGCGGTCCCCAGGTCGTTGTGGTGTACGTAGTCGCCGATGTCGAGGATGTTCTCTCCGAGCCCCACCATCGCCGCCTGGTGGCACACCGCGTGAACCCCGCGCAGCGCAGCGGCCACGGTGTCTGCGTCGGTCACGTCCCCGTGCACGAACTCGGCCTGCGGGTTGAGGTAGTCCGGCATCACGCGGTGGGCGGCGGGCAGCAGCGAATCGAGCACGCGGACCTCCTCGCCTTCCTGCACCAGCGCGTCGACGATATGGGACCCGATGAACCCGGCCCCGCCGGTTACGAGAATCATGCCTGAGAAGCTACGCGATGGGCTCCCGCGCTCCAAGGTCCGGGCGGGCTAGTTTCGCGCCTCGTAATGTCACGCGCGTAGCCTCGGGGGCATGATCGAGGTGATCCTTCCGGTGCTCGACGAGGCGGAGGCGATCCCGCACGTGCTGGCAGCGATGCCGTCCGGGTTCTCGGTGCTCGTCGTGGACAACGGCTCGGCGGATGGCTCAGGGGCGATCGCCGCGGGGTGCGGGGCTCGCGTCATCTCAGAGCCCCGCCGCGGGTTCGGCGCGGCCTGCTTTGCCGGGCTGGAGGCGGCGCAGAGCGACGTTGTCTGCTTCATGGACTGTGACGGATCGCTGGACCCGCGTCAGCTCGGACGCGTCGCGGGTCCGGTGAGCGCGGGCGAGGCGGATCTCTGCCTCGGCGCGCGGGTGGCCGAGCCCGGCGCGTGGCCGTGGCACGCGCAGATGGCAAATCGCTTTCTGGCCTTTGAGCTGCGCCGGCGGGCCGGTGTGACGCTCAGCGATCTGGGTCCGATGCGCGCCGCCCGCCGTCAGGCACTCCTGCACCTCGCGCTTCAGGACCGCGGCTTCGGCTGGCCCCTGGAGATGGTGCTCAAGGCGATGGCGGCCGGTTGGTGCATCGCCGAGGTACCGGTGAGCTATCGAGCGCGGGTGGGCGGGCGCTCCAAGGTCAGCGGGAGCGCCCGGGGCACGCTGCGTGCCGTGCGTGACATGGGCGCGCTGCTCAGTTGAGCACGCTCGTTGGCGCCCGCCGGATCGGCGGCGGCGTCCGTTTGGAGGCGGGGTTTCGCACCGCCGCGGCGCTCGGCTCGCTCGTCGCCGTGGCCTGCGGCTCGTGGTGGATCGCAGCCGGCGCGGCCGCCGGTCCTCACTGGCTCGAGCTGCCGACCGGCATGGACCCGGCCTGGATCCAGGGTCCGCTGCATTCCTTGGGCGGCGCGCTTGGCTCCCTGCCGGATACGGCGTTGAGCGGCGCGCTGGTGCTGCTCCTGGCCGGGTACGGGGGTGCACTGCTGTGCGCGCGGACGATCTCGCTGCGACTGGCGCTGGCAGTGGTGGCGCTCGCAGACCTCGCGTTTACGCTCGGTCCCTCGCTCGTCTCCACCGACGTCTTCGGCTATCTCGCCTACGCACGAGAAGCGGTGCAGCACGGGCTGAACCCCTACGTCTCCGCTCCGATCTCGCTGCACCGGGACGCGATCCTCCCGTTCGTGTACTGGAAGCACCAGCCGAGCCCGTACGGCCCCTTGTTCACGCTCGGGAGCGCGCCGCTGGGGCTGCTCACGCCGGGCGTGGGCCTGTGGCTCTACAAGGCGGTGGCCGGCCTGGCGGGATTCGGGCTGGCTCTCGTGGTGGCGGACGTCGCGCGGGCGCGGCGGCTCGACCCTGCCCGGGCGGTGATCTTCGTCGGGCTCAACCCGATCCTGCTTGTCTACGCCGTCAGCGGCGCCCACAACGACCTGATCGCCGCTCTGCTTGTGACGGGCGCAGCGGCGATGATGCTGCGGGGGCGAGATGGCGGCGCGGCCGCTACCGCCGTCGCCGCCGCCGGCGTGAAGGTGACCCTCGGGCTGGCTCTGCCGTTCATCCTCATTGCCTCGCGTCGAAGGTCCCGCGCGGTGCGTGGCGCAGCGCTGGCGCTGGTTGCGCTCGGGCTGCCAACGCTCGCCCTGTTCGGCACGCACGTCCTCAGCCAGCTTCACCGGATCGCGGGCGATCCCCTCTTCGACACGGTGTGGAGCGGGCCCGAACGGCTGGCCGCGCTCCTTCACTCGCATATCGACAGCCCAGTGCGCCTGATCTCGACGGGCGCAGCCGGCGCCGTGACGATCTGGATGATCGTGCGTGCGCGCCGCGGCGGTGACCCCCTGGCGGCCGCGGGATGGGCGTTTCTGGCGCTGATCGCCTCGATCGCCTCGCTGGCCCCCTGGTATCTGGTGTGGCTGCTGCCGCTGGCCGCGGTCGCCCGCAGCCGGGCGCTCACCGCCGCGACGCTGCTGGTGACGCTGTACCTCGTGGCGGTGCACCTGCCCGCACTGGGCGGGCAGCTGTGGCTGTCGAGCCCGCAGGGGGGGCGGGCGCGACTAGTGGCGAGGGTCGATCAGCTGCACGAGCCCGGGTCCCGCGTCAGCTACCAGCACCCGCCCGTCGCGGGGATCGACCGCCACCGTGTTCGCCTGACGATAGGTCCCGTACACGTCGCCTACGCGCAGCGACGTGCCGCCGGTGGTTAGCTCGACCAGCCGGTCGGTCGCGGTGAGCGTGATCCACAGCCGCCTGCGGGCCGGATCGATTGCGATGCCATAGGGTCCTCCCGGCAGGGACAGGCGGCCGAGCCGCCGCAGCGCCGGCCGAGTCGCGTAGGTGAACACCGCGCCGCCGCGAGTGTCGGTCACGTAGAGACGGCCGTCCGGTCCGCTCACCACGTGAGTTGGGCCTGCGCCGGCAGGCAGACGGCCGCGGACACGGAGCGTTCGCCCATCGACCAGCGTCACGGAATTCGCGCGAACGTCGACGATGGCGACCCCGTCGCCCACGGACACGAGTCCGCCGGGCTGAGCGAACCCGCCAATCGTCTGTGCGACGTGGTGGCCGATCACCACCGCGATGCTCTGCCCGAACTCGTTGCCGACGAAGATCCGTCCCTCGGTGGCCGCTGAGTCGTGCGGGTGGGCGCCAACGGGGATCGACCGGGTCCCGCCGCCGGGAAGGCTCAGCTGAAGCAGCCGGTCGACCGGCTCCTCGGGCACTAGCACCGGCCCCCCGGGTCGAACGAGCTTCAAGTGCCTCGCGGGGCCGTCTGTCGGGACTCGCCGCACCACGCGGCCGGTGCGGGCATCGAGCAGTACGATCGCTGCCGGGTTGCGCGTCGCGATCGCAGCCACGCCCGTCCGAGCGTCAACGACGATCCCCTCCGGTAGGCCTGCCACCGCCACGGCCCGTCCTGCCGGCCGCAAGTCCGGCATCGGCCCAACCGCCGGCTCAGCGGCCGGGGACAGAGCTCGAGGCGAGCGCGGTCTGGGGCCCGCGCCGCCACAGGCGTCGAGAGCGACGCCGGCCACAGTCAGGATCACGAGCACGCATGCCAGCGCGACCCTCGACCTCCAGCCGCTGCTGCTCGCGCCGATCACGGATCCCGTTCTACCGGGCGCCCATTACACAATTGGAAACAAGCATGGGCACGGGTGGTTTCGAACCACCGACCTCTCGCGTGTGAAGCCTGATTGGCCTGTTCCGCTGGAACGCGTAGCCGTTCAGTCCTCCGGGCTTTCCATAACAAGGTTCGCGAGGGCGGGCGCCGAATCTTGTTGGCGTGGAGCGATCCGAAGCTGAGGCGATCTATGACTCGGGTCGCGAGGCGTGTGTTGAG
>JAABUJ010001014.1_pt1 | contig 45708 bp, 47 predicted proteins | sample 5559131 | NCBI WGS metagenome assembly JAABUJ01 (sample SAMN10711875, study PRJNA513366) | rock metagenome | isolation source: Antarctica rocks | place: Antarctica: Victoria Land, Mt New Zealand nord | collected 2016-01-07
GTGGGTGCGGCGATGCGGAAACTGCTGCACCTGGCTTTCGGCGTCCTCAAGTCTGGCAAGCCTTTCGACGCAACAATCGCGCTGGCGACCGCAACAAAGGCTTGACAACCAATACAGTATCTAACAAGATTTTATGGTTCGATGCGCCGCACCCGCAGCAAAATCAGCCGCTTGCGGACATAGGGGATGGGACAGAAGGGAGAGGCAATGCGGCTTTTGATGTGTGCGCCGGAGCACTTTGACGTCACGTATGAGATCAACCCGTGGATGCGGGTCGCCAACGGGCCGGACGCCGCCTTGGCGCGGCGGCAGTGGACGGCGCTGTACACCATCCTGCGCGAGGAGGTGGGGGCGGACGTGCATCTGGTCGCCCCGCAGCCGGGCCTGCCGGACATGGTGTTTACGGCCAACGCCGGCATCGTCAAGGGGCGGGACTTCGTGCCGTCGCGCTTCCGGCCCGTGGAGCGGCAGGGCGAGGTCGCGTTCTTCGTGCAGTGGATGGTGGAGAACGGGTTTGCGCTGCGGCCACTGACCGAGGAAGTCGCCGGGGCGTTCGAGGGCGAGGGGGATGCGCTGTTCTATGGTGATTTATTGCTGGCCGGGTACGGGCAGCGCTCGGATGAGGCGGCCTGCTACGGGGTGGGGGAGATGCTGGGCATCCCCGTCCTGCCCCTGCGACTTGTGGATAGCCGCTGGTATCACGTGGACACGTGCCTGATCCCGGTCACGCCCGATCTGCTGGCGTACTACCCGCCCGCGTTCGACGCCGCCGCGAACGCCGCTTTGGAGGCCCTGCCGGGCGGGAAAATCGTGCTGTCCACGCCGGACGCCTTGCGCTTCGGCGGCAACGCGGTCGTGGTCGGGGATCAGGTCGTGATGAACAGCGGCTGCGACGCCCTGGCAGGCGATCTGCGGGCGCGGGGCTTTCGGGTCCACGAGACGGACCTGTCGGAGTTCCTGAAGTCAGGCGGCTCGGCCAAGTGCCTGGTGCTGGGACTGGGCCACTAAAAAAAGCCCCCCGGCGGTGAGCCGCCGGGGGGCTTTTCTGCGCCTATTTCCCCATGCCGCTCATGATCGTCTGGGATGCCGTGAGGTGGCCGATCTCGGTGCTCAAATAGTCCGTGACCAACAGGCGCACTTCAGGGTCAGTCGTGGCCGCCAGCTCTTTTTTTGCGTCGCGGATGTCGGACTGGTTAGTCTGGATCGCGTCGCGCAGGAACTCCCGGTCGAAGTCCGCGCCCGTGCGGGCCGTCAGCGCGTTCATCTTGGTCTTGTCGGCGTCCGCGATGGTCAGCGGCAGCAGGACGCCCTTGCGCTGGGCCAGCATGAACAGCCCGATGTTCAGCCGGTTATGGTCTTCCAGCAGCCAGACCGAGAGCTGGCGGATGGCGGGGCTTTGCGCGCGCGAGAGGCCCGCCGCGCCATTGGCGTAGTCGGCGATACTCCCCTGGGCATCCTGGATCAAAAACTGCCGGTCAGTCGAAGTCACGGGCATCGTCATCATGCCGGGCATGGCGTCTTGTGCTAGGGCAGAAGTGCCGAGCGAGAGAAGCCCGCCCAAGGCGAGCGCGGTGTAAGTCTTATTCATGAGAGTGGGTCGTCTTTCTATCCGAGGTATCATGCCGTAGTACCCCGGCAAAAATCGGCGCAAATCGGGCGGGGGCGTTATTGGGCGAGGATCGAATCGCCGTATCGGGCCAGCAGGTCGGCGGGGTCGTCGTAAACAGTCTCGGCACCTTGGAGGTCGGGCGCGGCCCAGCCGCCGCAGCGGACGCCCAGGATGCGGATGTTCGCCTTGCCGGCGGCCTCGACATCGTAGGGGGTGTCGCCCAGCATGACGACCGACTCGGCGGCTAGGCCGGACTTTTTCAGGGCGGCCTGCAAGATGTCCGGCGCGGGCTTGGAGCTTTCGGCGTCCTCAGTGGTGGCGATGACGTCGATTAAATCCAGTGCCCCCGTCGTCTGGAGCAGGATGTCGGCCTCGTCCGGGTTGGCGGATGTGGCGACGACCAGCTTGAGACCCTGCGCGTGCATCCGGGTCAGCAGCGCCTTGACCTGCGGGAAGGCCTGCAAGTGGGGCATGTACTGGGACTTCATGATCTCGCCCCGCGTCTCGCTCACGGCCTTGCCCTTGGGGCTGTCGCTTTCGATGCGGACGACGCGGGGCAGCAGGTTGTCGCCGCCCATGCCGATGGCCTCGCGCAGCTTGATGTAATTGATCTCGAAGCCGTGGGCCACCAGCGCCTGCATCCAGGCGCGGGCGTTAGCGTCGTTGCTGTCGACCAGTGTCCCGTCGATGTCGAGCAATACGCCTTTTAGGGATACGGGCATGGGTTTCTCCAGAGGACATAAAAAGCCGGGAGCGCAGGGCATCAAGCCCTGCGCTCCCGGTGCGTATCTCGCTCCGTCCGTAGACTAAAGCGTGGTGCGACCATCTTTGGTGCCGGTCGTCGTGGTGTCGATCTCCTCGACCTCGACGTCGGTGCGGCGGACCGTGTCGCGCACAGTCTCCGTCCGGTCGGTCGCGGTCTTGCCGACGACCACTTCCTCGACCACGCGGGCCTCCTTGGCGACGACGGGGACTTCGGCGGTCTCGGTGACGGAGAAGTTCTGCTCCTTGAAGGCCATGTCACCCTCGGTCGCGGCGCGGTCTACGGGGCGGCGGTCAACGGTCACATGCTCCTCGTGCAGCGAGACGGTCTCCTCGATGGGCCGCTCGGTGATCGTGGTATGGATGCGCGCGCCGCCGCGCTGCACTTCGCGCTTGCCGACGGCCAGGCTCTCCTCGACGACGGGGATGACGGTGCCGCCGGTGACGTCGGTCGTGCCGGTCTTCATCGCCGGGGCCGCTGAGGGAGGTGTGCGGTACGTTTCGCGCTCGCGGGTGATCTCGTCCGCGCCATAGGGGGCTGCGGTTTCGGTGTAGCCGGTGTAGCCGCCGGTGCGGTAGGCCGCGCCGCGCTCGTCGATGTCCACGGCCCCGTGGCCGTTCAGGATGTCCACGGCCCGCTGCGCCATCGCGTCATCGGTGCTCACCGTCACCAGAGTGCCGCCGCGGCGGACGCCCTCCGAGTAATACTCGGCATGCTCCTTGGGGACGCCGATGTGGGTCAGCGCGCCGACCAGGCCGCCCGCGATGCCGCCGATGGCGGCCCCGGTGACGGTGCTGCCGATCGTGATGCCCAGCGCGGCGGCCAGGGGGCCAGCGGCGAGGATGGGGCCGATGCCCGGAATGGTCAGCGCGCCCAAGCCGACCAGCAGGCCGACGACGCCGCCGACGCCCGCGCCGACGCCGGCGTCCTTGCCCACGGCGTGGCCGCCGGTCGTTCCGGCCGCGCCGGTGCTCAGTGTGCCGTCACTTGCGCCGCCTGAGGCGGTCTGGTTGGCGGCGATGCTGATGTCTTCACGGCGAAAGCCACCGTCCACGAGGTCCTGGACGACGCTCTGCGCCTCACTGTAATTGTCGAACAAGCCGACGACTGTCTTTGCCATGATGTTTTCCTTTTGATGCGTGAGTGGTGCTTGGGTAGATTTGGTTTCGCGTTGGTTAAACGAGAGGCGCTTGGGGAGCGATCTCCTCGAAGACGGCCTCTTCCGTGCGGAGCGTGACCGACTGGGGCTGATGCACCTGGGTCCGGGTGCGCGTGATCCGCACTTCTTCTTTGAGCAGGAGGCGCTTCTCGACCACGAGGACTTCTTCGAGGACGGGGATGATCAGCGTGTCTCCCTCCTGCCGTGCCTGGGGGGCCTCGGAGACGACCGTGCCGATGGCGACACGCTCGACCGAGACGTTTTCCTGGAGCAACGGCTCGTCCACGGTCTCCTCGCGCTCCGAGATGCGCTTGGTCAGCCGGACGCCGCCCGTCACAACGGCTCTCTTGCTGACCCGCAGCTCTTCGGCAATCAGGGGGATGACGACGGTATCGTCCTCACGCCCCACCTGTCCCCGCTCCCCGAGATCGGCGGCGGCGAAGGGCAGACGGTACCCGCCGTCCGCCGCCGGGACCAGAGCATCCCTGGGGACGATCACCGGCTTCCCGGTGGCGAGCCGGATCACCGCCTGCCCCGGCTCGGCGAGATGGGAGTCGCGCTCCCAAACGCCGTGCCCGCCGTCTGCAAAGGTTACCGTCGGTGTCATCTGTTGTTCGCTCCGTTGCGGGAAGGTCTTACAGGCGCAGAGATACCCGGCTCTCGCCGCAGGCAAACCTGCAAGCCGCAGGTCCCGCCGCTTATTTCTGCTCGTAAGAGTGGTGAGCAGGAGCATCGAAGGGAGAGATTCCCTCTACACTTCGTGCGTCCAGAGGTCGTGCGCGAGCAGCGTGTTCGGGAAGATCGCCCGCGCCTCGGCCAGCAGCGCGTCCAAACCCGGCGGGGCACCTGACTCGTAGCGGGGGCTGAAGTGGGTTAGGATCAGCGTCCCGACCCCCGCCTCCTGGGCGACTCGGGCGGCCTGGGCCGCCGTCGAGTGCCCGGACTGGGCCGCGCGCTCCTGGTGCTCGGACGAGAACGTCGCCTCGTGGACCAGCACGTCCGCATCCGCAGCCAGGGCGGCAGCGGCGGGCGTGGGGGCGGTGTCGCCACAGACCGCCACGGACCGGCCAGGCCGGGCCGGGCCGACTAGGTCCAGGCCGCTGACGACGCGCCCACTTGGCAAGGTCACGCTCTCCCCGGCCTTGAGCCGCCCGAAGAGCGGGCCGGGCGGCAGGCCCAGGGCGTAAGCACGCGCGGCGTCGAACGTGCCCGTCCGGGGCTTCTCGCGGACCAGGTAGCCGTAGGAGGGGATTCGGTGGGCCAGGCGGCGGCACCAGACCTCGCGCGCGTCGTCCTCCCAGAGCAGCCCTTCCGAGACGGCGTGGGCGGCAAGCGGGTAGACCAGCCCCGTCCCCGAGAGCCGTAGGGTCAGCCTCAGCCACTCTTCCAGGCCCGGCGGCCCCCAGACTGTGACCGGCGTGGCCGCGCCCTGGGTCGCGGAGCGCGTGGCGAGCAGGCCCGGCAGGCCGAAGACGTGGTCGCCGTGCAGGTGCGAGATGAAGACGTGTTCGAGCCGGCCCATCTTCAGCGGCGAGCGCAGTATCTGCTGCTGCGTCCCCTCGCCGGCGTCGAACAGCCAGAGCGCGCCACGCTGCACCCACTGCAAGCCTAGCCCGCTGACGTTGCGCGTCAGGCTGGGTGCCCCCGCCCCGGTCCCCAGGAATGTCAGCGTCAGGTCGGTCATTGAAGCTCAAACATGGCAGTGCCACCGCGCCGGGAGAAATCCCGCGCGCCGGAAGGAGGCCCCCGCATTGTACCAGAACCCGGCGTCCGGGCCGCGGCAAGAAATAGCCCGCCCCCGGTCGGGGGCGGGCCGCTGAGGCTTGACCGCGCGGCTGCCTAGGACTTGTCACGGGCCGCGCGCCTGCGGGCGCGCAGGAACAGGGCACCGAGGCACAGGACGCCGAAGCCGAACGAGACCGACGTGGCCGCCTCCGGCACTGGCAGCGGGGTCAGCAGGTAGCCCTGGATGTGCCCGTTGGAGAAGCCGAAGCCGGTGATGTTCCCGTTGTCGCTGATGCCGCTGGCATATTCCAACTGGAAGCCGGAGCCGGGGGTGATCAGGGTGTTCAGGTCGGTCACCGCGCCGTTGCTGAAGAGGAACGCATTCGGGTTGGTGAAGGGGGCACCGGGGACGATCTCGCCGACCACCTGCCCGCGGGCGTTGATGGAACTGCCGAAGGAGCTGACGTTGTCGGCGAGGCCGGGCGTCAGATCGGTCAGCGCGCCGTCACTGCCGTACAGCACGGCGTGCTCGGTGCCAACGGAGGTGACGTTGTAGCCCGTAACCTGGCCGCTGTCGTTTATGGACTGTCCGAAGCTGCCGAAGCCCTGGTTCGGGTCGGCCGGGCTGGGGTTCCGCAGCGACGGGAGGAAGTTCACCGCGCCGCTCTTACTGTCGTAGGTGTAGGCGTAGCTGCCGTAGACCGCGCCGGTGATCTTGCCGTTGTTGCTGATGCCGTTGGCGACGCTGTCGTTGAAGTTGGTCCCGCCGCCCAGTATCTTGATCCACGTCAATGAGCTTGGAGCCGCTGTAAAGGAACGCGCGGTTGTTGTTGTCGGCGGTCGCCGACGAGCCGACCACCTGGCCGCTGTTATTGATGCCGAAGCCTTCGCTGAAGTTGCCGCCGAACGTGGGGAGGAACGTCGTCGCGCCGGTCGCGCTGCTGTACACGTAGGCCTGATTGACGGTGACCGCGCCGGCTGCGGACGTCTGCGCGATGCCCGTGACCTGGCCCAGGGCGTTGATGGCGTTGCCGCTGCTCGACGCGGGGTTGAGGCTGTTCAGGACGCCGCCGCTGTAGAGCGTGGCCTGCTGGTTGCCCGCGCCGCTGTTGGACTGGCCGGCGACCTGGCCGCTGTCGTTGACGGCGTTGCCGTAGCTGAAGGTGCCGCCCGGCAGGATGCCGAGCTTTGTCAGGGAGTAGGTCTGGGCGGAGGCGGGGGACAGCAGCCCGAAAGCGATCGTGAGTGCCGCTGGCACGAGAGTCAGGGCGGAGGACTTGCGCGCGATGGACATGATATGTGCTCCTGCAAGGCTGCCGTTCCACGTCCCCGATTGGCGCTGACACGGGTTCCGGCCTCGCACCCTGCATTGTACCCCCCCCTCCGCCGGAAAAACGCGGGGGACATTCACGGGAGGTTACAATGCGGGAGCTTGATACGCCGCCTTTGGCCTTGCACCGGGCGCGGCCTTTTTCGTTTCCACTTGCAACTGGGGTGAACCTGTGTTATAATCCTCTGTTGGACCGCGCGCCTGTCCATATCCCGTTCCGGCCCTGGTCCCGCTTTATCCGGCCCCTCGGCGGGCCGCACTCTTCGATTTTTCGAGAAAGCACTACCCTTATGTCTCTCTTATGCATCCCTCCTCGGCGGCTCTCAGCCTGGTACTGCTTGGCACTGATGCTGACGGGGCTGGGCGTCTGTGGCCTGTCCGCGCGGGTCTCCGCCGCCACCCTGAGCGTCACCAGCACGGCGGACGACGGCTCTGCGGGGACGCTGCGCGCGACGCTGGCGGCGGCGATGCCGGGCGACACGGTCAACGTCGGCGTGGCGGGGACCATCACGCTGACGCAGGGCGAGCTGCCCCTGAACAAGAGTCTGACCCTCATCGGGCCGGGGGCGTCCAATCTGACGATCGACGGCGGCGGAACGGGACGGGTGTTCCACCAGATGGCGGCCACGACGGGCACGACGCCGCCGGCCACGGTGGTGACCGTCTCCGGCCTGACGGTCACGAACGGCAGCGTCACGGGCAACGGCGGCGGCCTGCTGGTGGACAGCGGTAGCCTGACGCTGACCGGCTGTGTCGTCGCCAGCGACGGCGCGCAGGTCGGCGGCGGCGTTTACGTGGCCACGGGCGCGACCATCGCCGCCACGGGCTGTACTTTCAGCGGCAACGCCAGCCAGACCAACGGCGGCGGGCTGTGGGCGGGGGTTGGCGTCGCGCCTTCCCTGGCCAACTGTGTCTTCGACAGCAACGCGGCCTACGGCGGCTTCGGCGGAGGCCTGTTCACCGGCGGCGGCGCGACGGCGACCCGCTGTGCCTTCACCAACAACTACTCCGGCGGCACCAGCGCCGTGGTCGGCAGCACACGCCTCGGCGGCGGCGGCATTAGCAGCACGGGTGGGCGGCTTACGCTGACAACCTGCGTGGCTGACAGCAACCAGGCGGAAACGGGCGGCGGCGTGTACACGGATGGCCCGCTGACGGCGGCGGCCAGCACGATCAGCAACAACACCGCGACGGCCAGCGGGGTGAGCGGCGGCGGACTGGTGGCGGACGCCGACGCCTCCGGGACGCTGACCAACTGTACCGTGGCAGACAACAGCGCCCTGAATGGCAGCGGCGGCGGCCTGCGCCTGCACGCCGCCCTGACACTGACGAACTGCACCGTGACCGGTAACATGGCCTCGAGCGGCGCGGGCGGCGGGATCGCCACGGACGCCCCCGCCGGGCTGGCCCTGACGGGGATGCTGATCGCGGGCAACGCAGCGCAGTCTGACCCGGACGTCAGCGGCGCGTTCCGGTCGGGCGGCTCCAACCTCCTCGGCGACGGGACGGGCAGCACGGGCCTGACGAACGGGATCAACAGCGACCAAGTCGGCACGGCTTCGTCCCCGATTGATGCGAAGCTGGGGCAGCTGAGTGACAACGGCGGCCCGGCCTTCCAGGGCGGCCCCACTTTCACCGTCCCCCTCTTGGTCGGCAGCCCAGCCGTCGACGCCGACTTCGCCGCCTCCCCCAACGCCGATCAGCGCGGCGTCCGGCGGCCGATCGGCCCGCGCGCCGACATCGGGGCCTATGAAGCGCCGATCTATCCGACCGCCCCCACCAACGTCCGGGCACAGGCCGGTGACCGGCGCGTCACCCTGACCTGGACGGGGACGGCCGGCGCGACCTCCTACAACGTTTGCCGCTCGACCACGCCGGGCGGCGCGACGGCCGGCACGGTGCCCCTCGCGACGGGCATCCAGGGCACGGTCTATACCGACACCGGGCTGATTAACGGCGTCACCTATTACTACGTGGTGCGCGGCGTCAACGCCGGGGGCGTAGGCCCGCCGTCCAGCCCCGAAGCCGCGGCGACGCCGTCCGACAGCCGCATCCGGGGCAGCGTCTTGGCCTGGGGCGGCAACACGTCGGGCCAGCTCGGCACCGGCATCTACACCGCGAGCCAGTATCCCACGCCGGTCGCCGCGCCGTCCGGGACGTCCACGCCGCTGATCAGCGTCGTGGCCGTGGCGGGCGGGGCGCGCTTCAGCCTCGCCCTGACGGCCGGTGGCCGCGTCTATTCGTGGGGCGACGACCAGTACGGCCAGCTCGGTGACAACGGGAACGCCGGGACCCGGCGGAACACGCCCGGCCTCGTGGTGGACTCCAGCGGTGTGCCGCTGGCGGGCATCGTCGCCATCGCGGCGGGTCAGGACCACGCGCTGGCCCTGGCCGCCGACGGCACGGTCTACGCCTGGGGGCGCAACCAATACGGCCAGCTCGGCAACAGCTTCACCAGCGATTACCTGTCCTCCGCCTACCCGGTCTACGATGCCAACTTTAACCCGATCAGTGCCATCGCCGTCGCCGCAGGCGGCTACCACAGCCTGGCGGTTCTGGCAAACGGCACGGCCCTCGCCTGGGGCTACAACTCCAACGGACAGCTCGGCAACGGCACAGAAGGAGCCAACACCGGCAGTGCCACGCCAAAGCCCGTCAGCGGGCTGACCAACGCCGTCGCGGTCGCGGCGGGCCAGTACCACAGCCTTGCGCTGCTCTCTAACGGCAGGGTCTCCGCCTGGGGCTATGACCTCGACGGTGAGCTGGGCGACGGCGGCAGCCAGGACTCCGATCTGCCCAAGCCGGTGCCCATCCAGAGCAGCACCGCCGGGGGGGCGGCTGCGATCACCCAGATTTCGGCGGGCCAGTACCATAGCCTCGCCCTGGCCGATGACGGCACCCTCTACGCCTGGGGCAGCAACACCAGCGGCCAGCTCGGTGTCGGCGACACCGCCTCGCGCTTCTCGCCGCAGGCGGTCCCGGTCGGCGGCGCGACGGTCCTGTCGGCAGCGGCGGGCGAGCTGCACTCCCTGGCCCTGCTCGGCGACCACACGGCCCTGGCCTGGGGGTCCGACGCCAGCGGCCAGCTCGGCGATGGGGCGACGGCCAACAGCCCCAACCCTCAGCCCGTCCGCACGGCCAATGCGATGGGCGGCCCGCAGACCAGCCTGTACGCGCTGGCGGGGGGCGGCCTGCACTCGCTGGCCGTGCTGAACCAGCCGCCGACCGCCATGCGCGACTCTTACGTCGTCCACCAGGGCACCACGCGCACGGTCGCCGCGCCGGGCGTCCTGGCGAACGACACCGACGCCGAGAACGAGCCGCTGACGGCCATTCTGGTCAAGCAGGCCGCGCACGGGACGGTGACTCTGCGCGCCGACGGCGGCTTCGATTACACGCCTAATGCGGGCTTTGTCGGCGTGGACGGGTTCACCTACCGGGCCTCTGATTCGACCGCGCCCGGTACGACGGCCTCGGTGACGATAACCGTGACCAATCCCGCGCTGACCTCGATCACGGTCGTGCCCGCCGCCGTCACGGTCGCCCAGAATGCCACCCAGCAGTTCATGGCAACGGCTAGCTACGCCGACGGCACTTCAAGCGACGCGACTCAGGGCGTCACCTGGTCGTCCTCGGACACCACAGTCGCCTCGGTCTCCAACGCCGCCGGCAGCCATGGCCTGGCGACGGCCACCCCGAAACTCGGCTCGGCGACGATCACCGCCACACTGGCCGACTCACAGGGCAATACCCGGAGCGGCACGGGCACCCTCACCGTCGCGCGCACACTGATGTCGCTGACGGTGGCCCCGGCCAGCGCCTCCATCGCCAAAGGCCAGCAGCAGCAGTTCACGGCGACGGCGGCCTACACCGATGGCTTCACCCAGGACGCCACAACGTCCGTGAACTGGGCTTCGAGCAACGCCGCCGTTGCCCCGATCTCTAACCGGCCTGCCACGGCCACGCGGCCCGGCACTCAGGGCCTGGCGACCGGTGCCCAGCAGGGCGGCCCGATCACGATCCAGGCCACGCTGGCCGACGCCCTGGGCCATCTGAAGACCGGGACGGCGGCGCTGACCGTCACCGCCGCCGTGCCCGTCTCCATCAGCATCGCCCCCGCCCCGCTGGCCCTGACCCGCAATGCCGGGATGGGTGGCGGCAACACGCGGCAGCTCACGGCGACCGAGACGTCCTCCGACGGCACTAAAACGGATGTAAGCCAGACGGTCACGTGGTCGTCGGACAATCCCATCGTCGCTACGGTGGATGCGAACGGCTTTGCGGCGGCGGTCGGCGTCGGGCGTACCACGATCACCGCGACCGCCGACGGGCTGACCGGGACCGACCCGGTCTCGGTCACGGATCCGACTCTTGCCCCCAAGACACACCTGCTGTGGAACCTCAACAGCGGCGTGGTCTCGGTCTGGGACGTGGACACGCAGGGCAATTATGTCGAGCACCTCTATGGCCCCTACGCCGGCTGGCGCGCGGTGAGCCATTCGACCGGACCGGATGGGCGCGGGCACATTCTGTGGGATAAAACCGACGGCACGATGTCCCTGTGGACGGTCAATGCCGACGGCGGCTTCACCTTCCACAACTACGGCCCCTATCCCGGATGGACGGCGGTGGGGCTGTCGACCGACCCCAGCAACGTCAGCCACGTCCTGTGGAACCACAGCCCGGATGGACTGGTCTCGGTGTGGGCCACGCCTGCGGATGGCAGCTTCACCTACCAAAACTACGGCCCCTACGCGGGCTACACGGCGACCTCAATCACGTCCGGGCCAGACGGCGTCACGCACATCGCCTGGAACAAGACCGATGGCACCGTCTCGCTCTGGGACGGGACACCGGATGTCCCCGGCTTCGCCCACTACGAGTACGGCCCCTACCCAGGCTGGTCCGTCTCGTCGCTGTCGGTCGGCACCGACAACGTCGTCCACCTGCTGTGGAACAAGACCGACGGCACGACCTCGTTCTGGGTCGTGGATGGGCGAGGCGGCTTTACCCCGCACGATTACGGTCCCTATTCGGGCTGGACGGCGGTTGGTGTCTCAACTGGCCCGGACAACGTCAGCCATATCTTCTGGGGACGGACCGACGGCACGGCGAGCCTGTGGGACGTGGACTCGCAAACGGGGAGCTTCAACTACCGCCTGTTCGGGCCGCTCCCCAGCTATCATCCGGTTGCCCTCTCGTCCGGGACGTAACGGCGGCGGCAGCCGGCCGCGGTGGCGGCGAAACGGTGACAAAACCCGGCGGCAGCGGATATACTGGTTGTCATGAGAACATCCGCGAGTGCAAAACAGTGTCCCGCGTGCGGGAAGGTGGTGCTCCTTCAGTCGTCCGAGTGCGCTGCCTGTGGTCACCTCTTTCGGACGCGCTTCCCGGAGGCGACGGACCGGACGCAGGCGTTCGATGCCGTCATGCTGCCGCGTCTGCCCGTCCGCCTGACTCAGGACGCGGCGAGGCATCGCAGTGCGCCTTCAGCGTTCGGGGTCGCGTTCCTGACGAGCTTCCTCCTGGTCGGTCTGCTCGCGCTAGGTGGGTGGCTGATGTGGGGGTTGAGCCAGCGGGTGGCCCCGGTCCCGGCACACACTCTTGCGCTCGCCGGCGGCACGGCCATCGGCCGCGCCGAGGACCTCTACGACCGCATCGCGATCTCCATGTCGCTCTATGATCTGGACCAGGCCGCCGGGGGCATGGGCCGCGTCGTCCGCTCCGCCAATCCGCACACGCTGCTGCTCTCCTACGATTATCCCGACCAGAGCGTGCGCGTCTCCCTCTACCGCAGCGACCCTAACAGCGAAGACTACCGTGTCCAGGCCGTGGCCCTCTACCACGGCAGGACTCGGCTCCAGCACCACACGGAAGAGAACTAGGAACCCCTCGGGGCGGCTCGCCGCCGGGGGCTTCCTAAGCAGCCCTTTCCAGGGCCGTGCGGCTCCCGCTCTGTTCTTCCTCCCGACTGCCTTCCTCACGCGGAAACAGCAGGGCTTCCAGGCCCTCGACGGGGACGGGCGGACTGAACAAAAATCCCTGCATCATGTCGCAGCCCAGCCGCCCCAGAATCCCCCACTGCGCCTCGTCCTCGACCCCCTCCGCGATCACTTCCAAAGAGAGCGCGTGGGCCATGTCGATCACCGCGCGCACGATGGCCTGATCCCGCGCGGGGTGGCCGCCCCCCTCACCCGCCATCCCCATCACAAACCACCTGTCCACCTTCAGGACGTCCAGCGGCAGGCGGCGCAGGTACGAGAGTGACGAGTGCCCCGTCCCGAAGTCGTCCACTGAGATGCGGATGCCCAGGGCGCGCAGCTCGACCAGACGCGCCTCGACCGCCGTGCCGCCGCCGATCAGGGCGCTCTCGGTCAGCTCCAGGTCCAGCCAGCGCGGGTCCAGCCGGGCCGTCGGCGGCAGTGTCGTGTGACCAGAGGGTGACGTCGCGCGCCAGTCCCAGCAGGATGACCAGGAGGAAGCCACCGGCCAGAGTGTTGCCGACGCCCCCGTGTCGAAAACAGTCTCTCAGATTGGTCATGCCGATGCTTCTCTGTTTTTCTCTTCCGGGCGGGTGCGCGATGTTTCGGGGCAGCAACTTATTCCATGTTCCGGCAGGCGTCTCCCACGATTCTTGTGGCGCTGCCACTTGATCATTGGCGGGCGTTAGGCATAGGCACGATCCGTGAGGGGTTCTTAACGTCCCCCGAAAAACAAGTAGACAAAATTCTGCCTATGTGCTTGACAGAGGTTCAGAGACATCAGTATACTATTTCTAACCCTGACCGGAGGCGAGAATAACTCCCCCAGCCCTCCAGGCCGCCGGTCAGGGCCTTTGCTCTTGGGGGGTGCCGGGGGAACGGACCCAGAGGACGAAAGGATGATGCCGATGACTGCTCTTTCCCGCCCCTATGATGCCCGGCGCAAAGACGGCGCGCTGCTGGCCTACCCGGTTGCGGCGGGCGCGCGCGTCTTCAAGGGCGGCCTGCTGGCCCTGGCCGCCACGGGCCTGGCCCAGCCCGCTTCGGACGCCGCCGGCCTGATCTTCGCGGGCGTCGCCTACGAGAGCGCCGACAACGGGGCCGGCGCGGCAGGGGCCGCGACCGTGCGCGTGCTGAAGACCGGCGTCTTCTCCTACGCCAAGGCGAACGCGGCCCAGGCCGATGTCGGCAAGGCGGCGTTCGTCGTGGACGACTCGACCGTGGCGACGGCTGCCACGGCGGACAGCCTCGCCTGCGGCATCGTCGTCGGCGTCCCCGACGGCACACACGTGCAGGTCCGCATCGATGCGCGTGTCAATTAATGGGAATGAGGAACCCCTCCCGGCGGCGAGCCGCCTTCCCTCCCCTGTCAAGGGAGGGCCAAGATGAAGAGGGGGATTCTTCCCGCAGATCGAACAGAAAGGAGAAAGCCGTGACCGAACACGTGACACTGGAGGCGGCCCCAATGGCCTTTTCCGAAGAGGAACGCCGGAGCGAGCGGCCCGCGCGGCTGCTCGAAGCCGGCAGCTACCCCGACAAGGGGCTGACGCTGACCGAGGACGACCTGGATGGGATCGTCGCGCGGTTCGCCGAGGGCGTACCCGTCAAGGTGGAGCACCGGGACTCGCCGCTGGACCCGCTGGGGCATGTCAAGCGCGTCTGGCGCGAGGGCGCGGCCCTGCTGGGGACGCTGGCCTTCCCAGACGATCTGGCCGCGTTCCTGCGGCGGCGCGGGGCGGCCAAGCTTTCGGTGGGCCTGACGCGCGACCCGCTGGCGCTGACCGAGGTCTCGCTTGTTCTGAAGCCGCGCGTGGCCTCGGCGACGCTGATGGAGCAGGAAGACGTGAGCGCCGAGGTCGCGCGGCTCCGGGCGGCTCTGAGGGACCAAGCGGTCAGCGCGGACATCGCCACGTTCAAGGCGCAGGGGCGGCTGGTGCCCGCATCCGAGGACGCGGCCCGCGCCCTGCTCGCCGCCCCGGAGGGGGCGACCGTGACGCTGGCCGACCGGCCCGACTCGCCCCTGAGCGTGGCCGAAACGTTCCGCCGGTTCCTGGCCGCGCAGCCGCCCGTCGTGACGCTGGGCGAGGTCGCCCTGGGCGCTCAGGGCGGAGGCGAGACCGGGTTCTCTCAATACGAACATACGTTCCTGTCAAGGCTGGGGGCGGATCCGGCCAAGGTGGCCGCGCTGATCCGCGCCGAGCGCGCGGGGCAAACAAAAGGAGAGACCCATGCACATTGACGCGCAGACGCTGACGGCCATCGGGGTGGGGGCACACCTGCTGGCCGCCCTGCTCAAGACCGTCTTGAAGGCACCGAAGAGGCAGGCGCAGGTGGACGCCATCGAGCGCAAAGTGGACGAGATGCTCGGCGAACTGAAAGGAGCCGCGAAATGACCCTGGTGAAATCGGACATCCCCGAGCTGCTGACGGCGGGGCTGAAGACGCTGTTCTTCCAGACCTTCGGCGAGACGCCCGCGCAGTGGGACCGGGTCGCCACCCTGGTCCCCTCGACGCGGGACACGGAGCAGTACGCCTGGCTCGGCGCGCTGCCCGGAATGCGCGAGTTTGTGGACGAGCGGCAGACGGGCGATCTGCTTCCCTACAGCTACGCGATCAAGAACAAGACCTGGGAAAGCACCCTGAGCGTGGACCGGGCCGCCCTGGAAGACGACCAGTACGGGCAGATCGCCCTGCGCGTCCGGCAGATGGCCCTGGTCGCGCGGCAGCACCTGGACGGCATCGTGTTCGGCCTGCTCGCCCAGGGATTCGCGCAGAATGGCTACGACGGCGTGCCGTTCTTCGGCGTCCACGCGGGCCAAGGTGGGCCGGGGGGCGCGGCCCAGTCCAACAGGGGCACGGACGCGCTCTCGGCGTCGTCCTTGCAGGCGGCGATCACGACGATGATGCGGTTCACCGATGACCAGGGCCGCCCCGCCGGGACCAAGCCGAACCTGCTGGTCGTGCCGCCCGAGCTGTACTGGGAGGCGCACGTTCTGCTCGAATCGGTGCAGGACCCGGACCCGCTGACCGTGGTGAGCCAGGACCTGGCGATCAACCCCCTGCGCGGGATGCTGACCGTCCTGGCGACGCCCTACCTGCCCGCCCCGGCGTCATGGTTCCTGCTGGACACGCAGCGGGTCGTGCGCGCCCTGGTCCTCCAGATGCGGAAGGACTTCGAGTTCTCCGCTCTGGAAGGCAGCTCGGAGAACGGCTTCCTGCGCGACCAGTACCTGTACGGCGTCCGCGCCCGCTACAACTGCGGCTTCGGCGACTGGCGGGCCGCGTTCGGCGCGCAGGTGTAGGCAAGGAAAGATAGGCCCGATGTAGGACCCCTGCCGGCGGGCTTGCCGCCGGCAGGGGTTTCTAACGCCGGGACCACGCATGACACATCAGAAAGGAGGCTTGCCGTGCCCATTCTCCCCGTCACCCGCGATGACCTCAAGCGCCTGTGTACGCTGGACGCGGGCGACATGACCCAAAACGCCGCGCTCGACGCGGTCATCGCCGCCGAGCAGCCGGTCCTGGAATACGCGCTGGACCCCGCCGTCCTCCTCGCCGCTCCGGGGAACGCCGGGCTGGAAGCGACCCTGACGCTGGGCGTCGCCGAGGCTCTGGCCGGCGGCTGGCTTGGGCAGCAGGCGCGCGCCTTGGGCGCGACCGACGACTTCCATGTCGGCCCGCTTTCGGTTTCGGCCTCGCGCACGGACGGACTCGCCCAGGCCGCCGACCGGCTCCGGGCGGCGGGCCTGAAGCGCCTGGAGCCGTTCGCGCGGGCTGCCCACCGGGTCGCCTCGGACGCCGCCGGGGACAGCCCGGACGGGTCTTCCAAGACGCCGTTCCTGGCCCACGCTGCATCCTATGGCTCTGTCTTCGAGCTGCCCTGGGACGGCCTGAGCGAAACGGAGGCCTGCCCATGACCGGCCCGCCCCTTTTGCTCCACACCCGGCGCGTCAGTGCCCTGTTCGCACGTTACGGTGAGTCGTTCACCCTGGTCCGGGCGGGCGCGAACCACCCGGCCTGCGGCCTGTTCGCGCCGATGGACGGCCAGACGGCGGGGACCTACTTCGACGCCAACGAGTCGGTCGGGCTGCTGCGCCCCGCGCTGTCGCTGTACATGGACGGCGCGACGCCCGACCCGCCGCTGGTCAACGACGTGTTCTTCCGGGACGGCCGCCTGTGGACGGTCCGCAAGACGCAGCTCTTCCGCTTGGGCAGCGCGCCGCTTTTGCTGCTGGCGCTGTGCGATTAGAGACCAGAAACCCCTCCCGGCAACGAGCCGCCGGGAGGGGTTCCTGACGACATAAGAAAGGCCACGACACCATGACAATCACGCACACGACAACGCACGTGCACCCCGTACTCTCGGCCTCAGAGCCGCCGGCCCTGGTGCCGCCGACGCAGAGCTATCCCTGGCACAGCCTGCCGCTGGACTCGACGCGGCTGCGGCGCTACCTCGCCTCCTGCGTCGCGCACGGCGTTGACTACGAACTGGGCGCGAAGGCCGATGACCTGCTGGCCGTGCCGCCCGACTATGGGGCCATCGACTGCTCCGGCTGGGTCCGAGCCGCGGTCGCCGTGGCGACCGAGGGGCGGACGATCCTGCCGGACGGGTCGGTCAACCAGAACGACTGGTGCGCCGCGCACGGCCTGAAGCGTAGCAGCTATGCCGTCTGCCGCCTGGCGGACGGGCTGACCCGAATCGGGTTTGTCCGGCCCTCCTCCCAGCACCCGGTCGGCCACGTCTACCTGTGCCGCAACGGGCGGACTTTGGAGAGCTGGGGCGGCCACGGGCCGGGCAGCCGCCCGGTGGGCGTTCACGTTCTGAGCGCCGAGACGACCGACGTGTACGTGCTGGCGGTGGGGGCGTAGTATATCGAGCCAGGTGCCGGAGCGGTCCACCACCCCGGCAGCCGGAAAAACAAGAACCGGAAAAACAAGAAAGGAACACCCATGAGACTCCCGTTCACGCTGCCCCGGCGCAGGCCGCCCACTGACAAGCCGGCCCCCGCCCAAGACGGCCCGCCGCTGGGCGAAACGGCACCCGCCGACGGCGTCGGCCTGCTCGGGGCGATGACGGCACGGCCTGCCCTGCTCGACGACGGCCCGCCGGGCGGCTACCTCACGTACCGCCGGATGCTCCTGGACCCGCAGGTCAAGGCCTGCCTGCTGACCAAGAAGAGCGCCGTTTTGGCACAGCCCTGGGAGATACACGCCGCCTCGGACGCGCCCGAAGACCAGGCCGTGGCGGCGTTCGTGCGGGACGTCCTGGCGCAGATGCAGGAGAGCGTCCGGGACGCCTTGGACGACGTCCTGGATGCCCTGGCCTTGGGCGTCTCGCTGGTCGAGATCGTCTGGGAAGTCATCGAGGGCGGGCCACACGCCGGGCGGATCGGCTTGGCCCGCTTAAGAGCCAAAGACCCGGCCGGCTTCCTGTTCGAGACCGACCGCTTCGGCGGCGTGGCCGCCCTGCGCGGGCTGGACGGGGTGGCCTATCCGCCGGACAAGTTCCTGCGCTACAGCTACCTATCGCGCCCGGACGGCCCGCTGGGCCAGAGCGACCTGCGGGCGGCGTATTCGGCCTGGCGCGTCAAGCATCAACTGCTGACGTGGTGGGCGAAATATCTCGAAAAGTTCGGTCTGCCCACGGTCATGGGCACCTATGACCCCGCCCGCGGGTATGGCACGGACCAGCAGCGGGAGCTGCTGGCGATCATCTCCCAAGTCCACAACGAGAGCGCCCTCGTCTTGCCCTCGGATATGCATCTGGGGCTTTTGGAGACATCCCGCCCCCAGGCGGCGGGCTTCTTGGAAGCCGTCGAGTACCTGGACCGGGCTATCGCTAAGAGCATCGGCGGGCAGACGCTGACCACCGACGGCAGCGGCGCGGGCGCGACCTATGCCCTGGGCAGCGTCCACCAGGACGTTTTAGGGTTCTACGTGGACAAAGTGCGCCGCGACCTGGAAGAGGCCGTGATCGGCGGGCAGCTTTTGGCCCCCCTGGTCCGCTACAATTTCGGGCCGAACGCCACCCGCCCGCTGTTCCGGCTGGGGGCGGGGGACGACGGGCGGCTCGAAACGGCGGGCCGGCTGATCGCCGATCTGGTCGCGGGCAAGGTCATCGCCCCCGACGAGCCGTGGATTCGCGGCTACCTGGGTCTGCCCGCAGCGGGAGGGTAAAGGGCCGAGGCCCCCCGCCCCACCCCAGTAAAGCCCCATTTTGGGGAGCCAGAGGAGGAGCAGGGCCAGTCCTCGTTTCTTGTTCCAGCCCCAGGATTAGGCTTTACTGGGGTGGGGCGGGGGGGGTTCTGATTAACGCCTGGTTACAAACGACCCAAAAGGCCGCCCGCGTGTTTGACCCACCCAAGCCTGCGGGCATACGAACGAAACACGTAAGGAGAAGCCGTCCATGATTGACTTCCATGACCTGCGACTGGATGGATCCAGTCGCCGCACGTTCCTGACGCGCATGGCGGCGGCGGGGCTGGGCACCGCCGCCCTGGGCCTGTTCGCCGCGCGCCCGGCGCGGGCGACCGGCAAACAACTGCTGGACCTGGTCACCACGCCGGACAACGAGAATTTCCCCGGCATCCCCGGCAAGAGCAAGAACGAGCGCGTCCTGAACTACGCGCTGGCTTTGGAGACGCTGGAAGCGGACCTGTACCGGCAGGCGCTGAACCTCGCCGCGGGCAAGGACATCGGGACGTCGCTGCCCGAGGATACCAGCGGCTACACGCTCTCCATCGCACCCGGCGACCTGCCCGACCCGCACCCGCAGATGGGATTCAACTATTTGCAGCAGTTCGCCGCCGTCGAAGCCGCCCACCGCGATTTCCTTAGAGCCGCCATCCAGCAGATGGGCGGGACGCCTATCGCCCCGAACCCCGGCGGCTACCGCGCCCCGTTCGGGAACACCCTGCGCTCCATCCTGGAAACGATCCTGATGGTCGAAGAAACCGGCGTCCGGGCCTACCTGGGCGCGGCGGGCGCGATCACCGACCTGAAGCTCACCCAGGTCGCCGCCAGCATCTACTCGACGGAGGCCCGGCACTCGTCGGTGATGAAGATCATCCTGCTGCGCGACCCCAGCCCGACCCGGATGCCCGGCGACGAACAGGTGACGCCGCGCCAGGTTGGCGAGTACGACTTCGAGTATTTCCAGACGCCCGAGCAGATCTTGAATGCGGTCCGCCCCTTCATGGCGTGAGGCCGTCGGCCTAGGACGTGAGGTTATCCATGCAAGCGAATCCCCGATCGACACAAACATATGTCCCTTCCTGGGAGCGGGGTCCGGTGCCCGACGCGGCTCCCGAGCCTGAGACCCGCGCGCAGTCCCGCGACCGGCGCGACTTCCTGCGCGGCGCGGCCCGCGCCGCCCTCGCCATCGGCGGTCTGGGCGCGGCCACTCTGGCCGCCACCCACGGCGCATCCAAGACGCTGACCTTCGGCGATATCCCGACCCTGGGGCTGCTCAACCTGCCCGGCCTGAATCTGAAGGCGGACGTCAAGGTCCTGAACTACGCCCTGGCCCTGGAGGATTTGGAGTCCGATCTTTACGAGCAGGCGGTCATGCGCCTGACGACGGGCGGCACCAACAAGCTCGGCACACAGATTCAGGGCCTAGGCCTCGACACGTACATGCCCGACGTCTACCACATCATGCAGTTCACCCGCGTCGAGGAGGCCCACCGCGACTTTCTGCGCGGCGCGCTCAAGCTGGACGGTCTGATCCCCGGCCTGGGGATCAAGCCCAAGCGCTACGACTTCGGTATCGAGACCAAGAGCCGCGAAGACATCCTGGCGATGCTGATTGATGTTGAGGCCACGGGCGCGTCGGCCTATCTGGGTGCGATCCCCTACTTCCGCACTAAGATTTTCCTGACCACGGCGGCGGGCATCCAGGGGACCGAGGCCCGCCACACCGCCGCCTTGCAGACCGTCCAGAACCGACTGCTCATGGACAAGATCATCGCCTCAGGGACGCCCGCCCCGCCCGCCCCGCTGGCGACGATGAACCATGGTATCGACACGCCGCTTGACCCGGATACGGTGCTGGCGAAGGTCTCGCCGTTCATCGTGGGGTGAGAGGGCAGGCCCGTCAGTCAGAGAGCAGGCCCGTCAGTCAAGGTCCCGGCACTTCCAGTGCCGGGCCTTTTTATTGGCCCCCTAAAATCATCGCACAAGAGGCCGGACTTATGGAACACTCCAGCGGGGGCGTCGTCACACCCACAAACGACGCCCACACTGAGAGAGCTGTTCTCCTATGTCCACACTCTTCCTGAGCCTCCTGCTTGCCGCCCTAGCCCTAGGCACAGCGGGCGTACTGTCGCTCGCCCGCCAGCGCCGCGCCGCCGCGTCGGCGGCCCGGCAGCGTGAATCACAGGCGCGGGCTGCCGACCTCCACCGCCGGACGCTGCATGCTGTCACCGACGGGCGGCTGCGTCTATGCGAGGCGCACGAGGTCGCGGCCCTGCTCCAGGGCGAACGCCTGTGGAGCCTGCCGTTGCTCGACGCCGCCGACGTCTCGCGCTTCCGCGCCCAACTGCGCGATGTCGCCGCCCGCCGGGGGTTTGCGCCGCCGCGCCTGGACGACCTGTGCTCCTGTGTCACCGAGGCCGCCGCCAATGCCGTCCGGCACTGCGGCGGCGGCGTCGCACAGGTCTGGGCCACGGAGGGCGGCCTGACCATTTTAGTTTCCGACTGCGGCCAGGGCATCGCGCCCGCCGCGCTGTTCGGGGAGGGCGAGGGCGGCTTAGGGTTCCGGCTGATGCTGGCGATGGCCGATACGCTCACCCTCTGCACCAACGCCGAGGGTACGCAGCTCGTGCTGACGGTCTGCAATCACCCGGCGGCAGAGTTAAAAAGAGAGGCAGTGGAAGAGGAAACAACAGGTGAAGAAGGGGAGATGGTGTGGGCTACGTAGAAGTTCACCCGGCCCTTTAGGGCCGCGTGGCAGAGAGTTCAGGCCGCAGGCGGTTCCACCTCTGGGTAAGCCTTCACTGCGTCTACCGTGTGTGAAGGGGGCAAGGGCCGAAGCGGCACACCCGCCGATGCGCCCCTGCCTGGACCCTGACGTCGGCGTCGGCGTGAGCGACGCGCCTGCCACCGTTTCCACTGAAGCGGAAGGATAAAGGGGACCAAGACGCCCCAGAGAGCAAGCATCACGAAGCCTATGAAGGCCAGCGGCCAGTTATGCCGCCAGAAGGCGCAAAACAGACACAGCAGGCTGAAGACGGAAACCGTCGGTGCGGCCCGAAGGTATTGCCCTTCCGTCAAATGCTGATGTGTCGGCATCGTCGCTTGCTTGAACCACTGACGTGGACTCATCTCCTGTCTCCGTTTCCCGAACCGCTATATCCCTACAGTCCCACACAATGCTTGCCCCTACGGCGTCACCGCCACCGAGTCTATTTTAGCCTCGGTTGTGACGTCGTTCTTGTGGCTGGTCACGCACAGGCCGACCAGTACGGCCTGCCCCAGTGGGACCGTGTCGTGTCCCCGCTCCTGCCAGGTCCGGCCGTCGGAGGAGACCGATCCCGTCAGCGTGTCGCCGGTGCGCGTCAGGCGCACCCAGAATGGGGCGGGGGAGGGCGTCTGGTCGGACGTCTGCGTGTCCCCGTTCGCGGCCAGCCGACGCTGGAACTCGGCTCCTTTGTCGGGCGTGACCAGCACGTCCGCGAAGGCCGCCCCGGCGTCCAGACTCGCCCGCGCCATCACCCCGACCTTGGTCCACACGTCCTGCCGCTGGTAGGACACGACGCGCGCGGTGATCGCGCCGTCGCCGTGCAGGGGCTTGTAGACGAAGTGGAACGAGTCCGCCGGCCCGAAGATGTCCTCCCCCGAACCCGTCACCGTCCAGACGCCTTGAGCGAGTGATGCCGTGCCTGGAACGCCCACTTTACCGATGTCGGCATCCTTCCAGGGGGCGGGCAAGCCGGAGGCTGAGGGTGGGGCGAGCGGCGGCAGCGTCATCGAGGCTTGGGGAGGCGCGGGCGTCAGCGACCCGATCCGGCGGGCGCGCAGCGTCTGCCCCGGCCCCGAATCCGCGCCGACCGCTGCGGCTACGTCGCCGGCCTTCAGGCCCAACGGCACCGAGCCGCGCACGGTCTTGGGCCGGGGCGTGTCCAGCAGCGCCACGACTCCGCCTGGCCGCAGGATGCTTTGCACTGTCAGCACCAGGCCTGCTCGGTGGGGCAGGAGGCTTTGGACCGTCCCGCTCACCTGAATCTCCCCCGCGCGCGGCGTCAGGCCGTCGGCGTGAGCCTGTCGAACGGCTAGCAGGGGCGCGGACAAGGCGGCGAGGCCCACGGCCAGGGCAAGACAAAAACGGTTCATCGGGCGTTTCTCCTCGGGAAACCAGACATAGGATCACGTTCGGCACCGGGGGCGTCGGGCGTCGATTCGAGTGGTTGAAAACCGCTCGCTGGGAAAGGCACCCTCCGGGTGTGAGGACGGAAGGCGGGGGCCGCGCGCGTTTCCTGTCGTCCGCAGGACGCCTCTTCCAGCGAGCGGTTTTCAACCACTCGTTTTGGCTTATCTGGGCGGCGTCACACCGGCGACATTACATTCGGCACCGGGGGCGTCGAGTCCTGCACGGGGGCGCGGGGTATACTGGCCGCAGGGCGACAGCCGACAGGCCGTATCCAGCCCAAAATCGAGCGAAAAGAGGTTTCCTATGCCCACCCTGCCGACACAGCCGTTCGGACCCGACGCCCGCCCCGTCTCGCGCATCGCGCTGGGATGCATGGGCCTGGCCGGGACGTGGAACCCCGCCGAAGTCGGCCCCGAACACCGGCGCAAGGCCATCGCCGCGTTCGAGGCCGCGCTGGACGCCGGTATCACGTTCTACGACCATGCCGACATCTACGGCGGCACGGCCTGCGAGTCGATCTTCAAAGATTGCCTTCAGGCCGTGCCTGGCAGCCGGGAGCGCATCTTCATTGCCACCAAGGTCGGCATCCGGCAGGGCTACTACGACCACTCGCCCGCCTACATCAGGTCGAGCCTGCGCGGGTCGCTGGACCGCATGGGAGTCGACTCCGTGGACCTTTATCAGCTCCACCGGCCCGATCCGCTCTGCCACCCTGCCGAGACCGCTGAGGTTCTGGATGAACTTTTAGCCGAAGGCCTGATCCAGTCCGTCGGCGTTTCCAACTACTACCCGCACCAGACGCTGGCGCTGCAAAAATATTTCCAGGCCCCCATCGTCAGCAACCAGATATCGCTGTCGCTACTGCGCCTCGACCCCATCTATGAGGGCGCGGCGGGCGGGCGGGCCACGAGCGAGGCGGCGACCTGCGATGCGGGCGACGGCGTCCTGGACCAGTGCCTCGAACTCGGCATCACGCCGCTGTCCTATAGCCCGCTTGGCGGCGGCTGGCTTTCCGGGCGGCGCGATGTGCCCGCCGATGCCCCCCCGGCCATTGCGCGGACCCTGGACGCCCTGCGCGCCTTGTCTGAGGATTACGGCGGCGCGACGCCCGGCCAGCTCGCTCTGGCCTGGCTGCTCGCCCACCCGTCAAAGGTCATCCCCCTGGTCGGCTCCAACGACCCCGCCCACATCCATGAGGCCGCTGGGGCGGCTTCGATCACGCTCTCGCGCACCGACTGGTACAATCTCTGGGTCGCCGCCCGTGGCGTCAACGTGCCTTAGCGGGTTGACAGGGCGTTCTTGGGGCGGGTATACTCTCCCCGTCGCCAAGAATTGCCGGATAGATCAGCGGTAGATCGGCTGTCTCTGGAACAGTAGGCCCTAGGTTCGAATCCTAGTCCGGCAGTGACACAAGACACAAAAATCCCCCGTTTGCGCTTTCAACAAGCCAAATGGGGATTTTTTTTGTGACACGCCAAACCCCTCCAGGTGGCTTGCCGCCGGGAGGGGTTCCGGGCTAGGCTCTGAGGGGTGGCAGCAGACGCCACAGTTGGTAAAGCAGGACGAGCGCGTGGGCCGTCCAAAAGGTGGTGCGGAGCCAGTTGGTGGCGACAAGCCGGGCGATGGCGGCCTGGTCGAAGCCGCGTGAAAGCGCGTCGTGGAGCGGCACCGACACGAAAAAGGTCACGGCCCAGGTCGAGATCGCCAGGGCGAAGCCGAGCCAGAGCAAGCCCGGCGAGAGCCGGGCGGGGCGGGCTAGGGCTAGCAGGCCCGACGCCCCTAGCTCCGTGACCATCGTGGGCGGGACTACGGCCGTCATCTGCCGCGTGTGTGCGCCGTGGTACGCGGCCCAGCCCGCCGCGCCGACGCGGGCGAACAGGGGATAGTGGATCACCTGCACGGTCCAGATGACGCCCCATATATACAGCGTCGCGGCGATGTCCAGCAGGAGCAGCAGGGAGAGCAGAGTCGGAGAAATGAAAGCAGGCGGCAGCATGGGCTGAGTATACCTTGGCTGGCAGCCGAAGATAGGGAGGGAACTTGGAGGCGCGTCCCGCCGTCTCTGAGCATAGGAGAAGTTTCCCCATGTCCACCCGTACCCGCCGCGCCGCTGCGGTCCTGCTGCTGGCTTCCGCCGCCGCGCCCGCTTTTGCCCAGTCGCCCGAGCTGACGACGCCGCCCGCCCTGCGGAAGGCGCTCCCCGCCGGGGCCGCCGAACTCAACCTTGGGGGCTACCCCGTCCTGCGCCTGATCGGCGCGGCGGGCGGCATGGCCCCCGACCAGCGCGTCGGCGTCATCTTAGGCCGCCTGACGCCGCTGCTGGGCGTACCGAACATCCGCCCCTCGGATGTCGTGGTCTTCCTGCCGTCCCCCACCAGCCGCGTCAACCGCTACCCCGTGCTGTATGTCCTGGGCCGCCGCGTCGTCACCGTGGACCCGATCACGGTCAAGGCCGCGGGCGGCGGGTCGCCGCTGGCCGTGGCGACCCAGTGGGCCGCCCGTCTCCAGCAGGTCCTGCCGCGCGTCAACTGGCGTCCCTCGAACGCGCCCGACCCGAAGGTCCCGGCCCACCCGCCGCTGCGCGTGACGCCCGACTTCGCCCTCGTCGGCGGCGACACGGGGCTGGTGCAGCTCCGGGGCAAGACCGTCCTGAAGCTGCGCGGGCCGCAGCCGGGCGGCCTGACCGCGCAGGAGCGCGCGGACCTGTTGACTTCGCGCCTGAACCGCCTGGTCTTCAACCCCGCCGCGCTGCTCCCCGGTGCCGTCGGGGTGGCGGCCCAGCCGAACGGTCAGGCCGCGCTGTCGCTCGCGGGGACGCCGCTGATCACCGTGACGGACGCCGACGCCCGCGCCGCCGGGCTGGCCCGGCCCGCGCTGCTGGCCCAGACCTGGGCCAAGAACCTGCGCGCGGCCCTGCCCGCCGCGCCTGCCCCGCCCGTGGCCGCTGCGCCCCCCGTGTCTGTCCCCCCCGTGGCTGACACGCCGCCGCCCGCCACCGTTCCCGCGCCGCCCGTGGCTGACGCGCCCGTCACACCCACCGCGCCCGCTCCACCCGTCGTGCCCGTCACGCCGCCGGCCCCCGCTCCCCCCGCCTCGGCCTCACCCCCCTCAGCCGGGGGCTAGACAGCGGCTGCCGCTGTGTTCGCGCGGCCTTCCTCAGCTTGATGGGGGCCGCGCGAGTCACCGCCCCGCGTTCGTGCGCCTGCCTAAGTACGCCTTGCCCTTTTGTTCCGTGGTACCCAAGTTTCAACCCGGCGTTAATATTGGGCTTGCAACTTATCACCCCTGGTTCAACGACCCGAGCAACCCCGCCGGCAACGAGATGAATCCGACTGCGGGCGCGATTGCCACCGCCCGGCACGGCGGCGGCGCGAACTACGTCTTCGCCGACGGCCACGCCGGCTGGAAGCGGTACGGGCAGACGCTCGCCCCGGTCAACCGGCATGTCCCCGAACCGTAGCCCGACGCACAGTGGAACGCCGAAAAGAGCCGTCGGATAGTCCGGCGGCTCTTTCTAGCGGCTTGCTCCCGTCGCTGACGCCAGCAGGCCGTACAAGACTAGGTCCTCCCAGCCGTCGCCCTTGCGGACGTGTTCACGCAGCAGGCCCTCGCGCCTCATGCCGATCTTCTCCATGACGCGGCCCGAGGCGAGGTTGCGGGCGAAGTGTGACGCCGTGATCTTGTGCAGGCCCCGCGCGTGGAAGCCGTAACCCACCAGTGCTTCGGCGGCCTCGGTCATGTACCCCTGGTTCCAGAACGGGACGCCCAGCCAGTAGCCCATCTCGGCCCGGCGGTGCTGCGCCGTAACCCCCAGGCTGATCGCGCCCAGCAGCGTCCCGCCGTCGCGCAGGGTGATGGCGTAGGCGACATTGCTGCCCGCCTTGAACAGTTCCGCCTGCCCGCCGATCCACTGCTCCGCCATGCCGTTTTCATAAGGGTGCGGCACGTTCAGCATCGTGTCGGCGACCTCTGATGCCCCCGCCAGGCGCTGCACGTCGGGCGCGTCCGCCAGCGTGAACGGACGAAGAGACAGTCGCGGCGTTTCTAAAACGGCCTGTTCCATAGCCTGCCCCTAGATGTTCTTCAAGTTATCCGGGTTCAGGGGCAGGAGGTCTTCGGGGACGAACAGGCCGTCACGGCGGACCAGCACGTCGTCGAAGTAGACGCCGCCGCCGCCGAACTCGGGGCGCTGGATGAACACCATGTCCCAGTGGACGCCCGAGCGGTTGCCGTTGAAGGCCTCGTCGTAGGCCCCGCCCGGCGTGAAGTGGAACGAGCCGGCGATCTTCTCGTCGAACAGGATGTCCTTCATCGGGTGCAGCACGTAGGGGTTGAAGCCCAGGGAGAACTCGCCCACGTAGCGCGCGCCCTCGTCGGTGTCCAGTATCTGATTGAGCGTCACTTCGGTCCCGCCCGTTGACGTGGCCTGGACAATTCGGCCCGCCTCAAACGTCAGCGTGACGCCCTCGAAGACCGTGCCCTGGTAGATGGTCGGCGTGTTGAACGCGATGGTGCCCTCGACCGAGTCGCGCACGGGCGCGGTGAAGATCTCGCCATCAGGGATGTTGGCCGAGCCGGTGCAGGGGATGGTCGGGATGTCCTTGATCGAGAACCGCAGGTCCGTCCCCGGCCCGGTCAGACGGACCCGGTCGGTCCGGTCCATCAGGTCGTGGAGGGGCTGGATGATCGGCCCGAGCTTGCCGTAGTCGAACGTGCAGACGTCAAAGTAGAAGTCCTCGAACGCCTCCGTACTCATGCCCGCCTGCTGGGCCATCGAGGCCGTCGGCCAGCGCAGGACGACCCATTTGGTGTGCGGCACGCGCGTCTCGGAATGGACGGGCGTCCACCAGTGCGCCCGGAACAACTTGTTCTTGTCATCGGGGACGTCCGACATTTCGGTGCTGTTCTCGGAGCCACGGACGCCGATGTAGGCGTCCATCTCGGCCATGCGCGCCTTCTCCCACGTCCCGATGAGCCGCATCTGTTCCTCGGAGCCGCTGCGGTACAGGGCGCGCAGGACGGCGTTGCGCTTGACGGTCACGAACGGCAGCCCGCCCGCCTCGGTGATGCGCTCCACCAGGGCGGTCACGGCGTCGTCGGGGATGTCATAGGCTTCGACCAGGACTTTCTCGCCGGGCTGGACGCGGGTGGAGTGTGTGACCAGAATATCGGCGAGCTTGGCGACGCGGGGGTCTTTCATGCGATCTCCTGAAGCGGGAAGTGATAGGATAGGGGAGTATACCCGCTTGGGTGCTGTCAGAGGCCCGGCGTCAGAGGCCTGGCGTCAGAGGCCTGGCGTCAGAGGCCCGGCACTAAAAGTGCCGGGCTACCCGGAGAAAGTCACTCCGTGACTCAGGAGCAGCAATTGGGAAGCGGCACACGGCGTCTGTCCCCCAGTGCCGGAGGCACTTCCTCCGAGTAGACTGGCCCGTACTGGCGGACCCGGAGGGCTTCCAGTGCCGGGCGGACACCCGGACGGCAGCGAAGGGGTATAATCCCCCCATGACGCCGCCTTCCAAAACTCCGCCGCCCTCCTCCCCGAACCCGATGACCACGCCCCCGGACGTCCCCGCCGCCTCTCCGTTCCTGGCCGGGCTGAACGACCCCCAGCAGCAGGCCGTACTCCACGATGACGGGCCGGTGCTCATCTTCGCCGGGGCCGGGTCGGGCAAGACCAACGCCCTGACCAAGCGCATCGCGTATCTGATCCGCGAGCGCCACGTCCGCCCCTACAACATCCTCGCCGTCACCTTCACCAACAAGGCCGCCGCGGGCATGAAGGAGCGCATCGCCGGGCTTGTCGGCGACCTCGCCATGCGCGACCTGTGGGCCGGCACGTTCCACTCGCTCTGCGCCCGCGTCCTGCGCGAGCGCGGGCACCTGATCGGCCTGACCAAGAACTTCGTCATCTACGACGACGGCGACCAACTGGCGCTGGTCAAAGAGGCCGTGCGCGAGTTAAATCTAGACGACAAGCAGTACGCCCCCCGCGCCGTCTTGTCCCAGATATCCAAAGCCAAAGAAACGCTGCAAACGCCGGACGACATCGAGCAGGACTTCAGCGCCTCCCCCTACGAGCGGGCGGTCGGCAAGGCCTACCGGCTTTATCAGCAAAAACTCACGCTCTCCAGCGCGCTGGACTTCGACGACCTGATTATGAAGACGGTGCAGCTTTTGCGCGAGTCCGAGCCGGCCCGGACGCACTACCAGGGCCGCTTCCGCTACGTCCACTGCGACGAGTTCCAAGATGTTAACGACAGCCAGTACCAGCTCTTGAGCCTGTTCGCCGGCAAGTGGCGCAACATCTGCGTGGTCGGCGACGACGACCAGTGCGTCGTCGAAGGCACGCCCATCCTGACGCCGTCGGGGTACGTGCCGGTGGAGCAGATCAAAGAGGGCGCTGAGGTCTTAGCCGCCTGCGGCGAGGAGTACCTTATGCCGGCACTTGTCGAAAAGGTCATGGTGAAAGAATACACAGGGACAGTTAGGTACATACAAACTCAAGATGGAAGCAGAGTGCGTGTCACGCCGAACCATATTATGTTTGGCCGTCCTGATAAAGATGCGCCCCTTGATGTGTGGCAGAGCCTAGGATTGCAGAAGCCTATCGACAGGTACGGGGATGGCAGGTACAGGAATGGGGGGCTGTACCTATTAAAACCCGTTCACTTCGCTATGTTTCTGCCTGAACGTGAGCATTTTCGCGTCACCGCAGAAGTGGAGGATGAAGACGACTATGATAGCCACAAGGCTGTGTTTAATCATTACGATGATGCCTGTTACTTTGCAAAAAAGATGCAAAGTCAGCTAGACTTATCCAGCATTGAAATGACTGCCCAAATTGCAGAGGGAGTACATCTAACGCAACCTTCCGAACTATTGACCAAGTGGCATAAAATACCAGTCGTCGAAGGCACACCTATTGGTACGAATATACGTAGGTTTACCACATCGGCGCATATACATTTAAACGGACGAGTTGTAGACCATCAAGTTTTGAACATCACCGACGAAGAATACACCGGCAAGGTCTACGACCTGTCCGTTGCGGGCCTCCGCAACTACGTCGCCGGCGGTATCGTCGTCCACAACTCCATCTACGCCTTCCGGGGGGCGAACGTCCAGATCATCCTGAACTTCGAGCGGGACTTCCCCGACGCCACGATCATCAAATTGGAGCAGAACTACCGCTCCACCAAGAACATCCTCGACGCCGCCTACCACGTCGTCCGCAACAACCGGGGGCGGGCGGACAAGCGGCTGTGGACCGACAACATCGAGGGCGAGAGCATCACCCTGGTGGAAGCGCCGAACGAGGTGGAAGAAGCCGCCGCCATCGTCGGCGTCGTCCGCGAGGGCACGATGACCGGCGACCGGCGCTACGCAGACTTCGCCGTGCTGTACCGCGCGAACTCCCAGTCTCGTGCTTTAGAGGAGCAGTTCATCAACTATCGCATCCCGTACAAGATCGTCGGCGGGGTGCGGTTCTACGAGCGGCGCGAGATCAAAGATATTTTGGCCTACCTGCGCGTTCTGCTCAACCCCTACGACGGGCTTTCGATGCGGCGCATCATCAATGTCCCCGCCCGCGCCATCGGCACGACCACGGTGGAGAAGATCAACACCTACGCCAGCGGGCGCGAGATCGCCTTCTGGGACGCCTGCCGCCGCGTCCACGAGATCGACGTGCCCGCCCGCGCCAAGAACAGCGTGGCGGCCTTCGTCAAGGCCATCGAGTATCTGACGACTCGGCGCGAGGTCCAGCCCGTCTCGCAGCTCATCCAGAACATCTTAGACACCACGGGGTACTTGGACGACCTGAAAAAAGACAAGACGCCCGAGGCCGAGTCGCGCGTCGAGAACGTCGGCGAGATGGTCTCGGTCGCCAAGGAGTTCGAGGACCAGGCGGGTGACGAAGGCGACAAGTCCCTGTCGGCATTTTTGGAAAACGTCTCCCTCGTCGCCGACGTGGACTCGCTGGAAGACGCCGCGAACTCGGTCACGCTGATGACCCTGCACGCCGCCAAGGGCTTGGAGTTCCCCGTCGTCTTTTTGACAGGACTCGAAGAAGGCATCTTCCCCCACTTCCGCGCGATGGGCAACCAGACCGAGCTTGAGGAAGAGCGCCGTTTGTGCTACGTCGGCATCACGCGGGCCAAAGAGTCGCTGTTCATGTCCTACGCCGGCTCGCGGATGCTGTTCGGCAACGTCCAGCGCAACCCCGTCTCGCGCTTTGTGGGCGAGATACCCATGCACCTGTTCCTCGCCAAGTCCTCACGCAAGGGCACGGCGGAGACCTACGCGCCGACCCTGGCCGAGGGCAGCCGCCGCCCGCAGTCTACGGTCGCGCCCAAGTGGGACGATCTGAGGCGCGACTCGGAGCGCAAGGCCCCGACATCGCCGACCATGCCGGGGGCCAAACAGGCCGCCCCAAACGCCCCGCCCTTCGAGATGGGCCAGAAAGTCCGCCACGGTGCGTTCGGCGACGGCTTCGTGGTCGGCTACGAGGGCGACTCGATTGTCAAAATCCAGTTCATGGGCGCGGCGGGCATCAAGAAGCTCGACCTGAGCTTCGCCAAGCTGGAGAAGGCGTAAACATGAGCCGAAAGCCGTTCCTGCAAAAACTGTCCCTCCGCAATTTTAGGTCTGTCAAGGATGAGGTGATCGTTTTCCCCAACCCGCTGTTCCTGGTCGGCAGGAATGACACGGGCAAGACAAACGTCCTGGAAGCACTGTCCTTTCTGTCCGACTGCATGGGCCTCCCGTTACGGACGGCCGTGGACAGTAGAGGAGGGTTCTCCAGACTTTCTCACCAACACTCTGCGGGGGAGCCGGAGGAGGCACCGATTTATGTTCGCGCGGATTTTTTCCTGAAGGCTTCCCAGCAGACAGGACATTACGCCTTCTCTTTAGGCTTCATTGGCGGCAGCTTTTACGATTTTGAGGTGCTCCACGAACAGTGTTACCTTACGGATGAAGCCGGTGAGACTGTTTGGTTCGATCGAGAGGCAGATCAGTTCCGCACGAATGTCAGCGGCTTCAGCCTTCAGCTAGACATCGAGGCACTGGCACTGCCGCTCGCGTCAGGCACAAAGGCGTTTGCGCCGGTGCGGCGAGCATTGGAGGCCATGCGCGTTTATGCCATTGAGCCGAACCGGATGCGCGAGTCCAAGGCCTCATCTGACAGCCGCTATCTCCACCGCGACGGAGCAAACGTGGTGAGCATTCTGCAAAAGATGAGCGCCCGTGACCCGGACGTTCTAGAACGCATCCGGGAGTTACTTAACGCCGTTGTCCCTAGCCTTACCGGCCTTTATCTGGTCAATGAAAGGAACGCGGAGCCTGTCCTCATGTTCACCCAGGAAGCTTCACAAAATGCAGGTTTTTTCTTCAGTGCATCTCGTATGGCCGATGGGACGTTGCGTGTTCTCGGGTTGCTGACAGCAGCGATGCAGGAACCGCCTCCAGCCGTGATAGCGTTCGATGAGCCTGAACTGTATCTGCATCCTGGAGCAATCGGTGCAGTTTCAGACGTCATTCGGATGGCCGCCGGTCGGAGTCAGGTCATTGTGACTACCCACAGCCCGGAACTGATAGATGGTAAATGGATCACGCCGGACAATCTGAGGGTGGTTCAAAAACGGGACGGAGCAACGCAGGTCGTGGGACTAGATGCTGCCCCACGGAAGACAATCCGGCAGAATTTGATGGGAGCCGGAGAGCTGATGCGCGCGAACGCGCTTGACGCCGCACAGCCAGGCATATTGAACTCCGGGCAGAACTTGTTTGACCCGGTGCCGGCATGATCCAGCCGATTGTAGAAGGAGAGGGCGAAGTCGGCGCTTTTCCCGTCCTTTTAAGACGCCTTATCTTTGAATTTGGATGTCACGAGGACGTGGGCACTCCGTTTCTTGAAATGCGGACTGGGATTACGCAGAAAGAGAAGTTCACGCGGGCGCTTCAGGTCGTCAGCAACAAACCAAGCACACGCGCAGTCATTGTTTTGTTTGATGCCGACGGCGACTGTGCCCGTGACATCATCCCACAGATGAGACAATGGTCACAGGAAATAATTCCTTCTACGCCCTGTGCCGTTGTCATGGCGCGGCAAGAGTATGAAGCGTGGTTTATTGCTGCCCTTGAGTCGCTGCGTGGCAAGCGCAGGATCAGAAACAATGCACAACACAACCGGGACCCAGAATCTATCCTCGGGGCAAAAGGCGTAATCAAACGCCTCATGCCGCAGAACAAGCCTTACAGTCCGACGGGGGATCAAGCCGCGCTCTCCGCCGTGTTCGATCTCGGTCAAGCCTATCGCGGCGCGTCTTCCTTTCGCAAACTGGTCAAAGAGGTTTGTCGCCTTCTGGAAGAACTTGGGCATCAGCCCGCCATACCGAGCCATTGGGCTTCAGAATAAACAGGCTTCGTGGTCGGCTACGAGGGCGAGTCGATTGTTAAGATTCAGTTCATGGGCGCGGCGGGCATCAAGAAGCTTGATCTAGGTTTCGCCAAATTGGAAAAGGCGTAAGGGCATGGGAAGGACAAAACAATGACCGAATTGCCCCCCGATGTCGAGGCTCGTTTGCGGGAAAAGGCCGCCCGCCACGGTCAGGCTGCGGGCGACTACCTGTTGGGGTGGTGCATGAGAAGCATTGAATGCCATCCTGCCTTCTGCTGAGGCGGGACTGACCCGTGACTTGGGAACGCGATCCCTGTTTGGAGGCTCTATTGACAGCACAAGCGCGAATGGCTTTGCAGGAAACCTTGCAGGAGATGACCCGGCGGCTGGTGGCAGAGTTCCAGCCGAGCCGGGTGATCCTGTTCGGCTCTCATGCCTGGGGGCAGCCCGATGAAGACAGCGACGTAGATTTGCTGGTCATCGTGCCGGACAGTGATCAGTCTCGGATGGAGAGGGAGTTACGGGCGCGGCGATGTCTTCAGGATATGTACGTGGCGAAAGATGTTCTGGTACAGACGCAGCCGGAGATAGACCAAGCAAGCCGCGTCTATGCGTCACTAGAAAGTGAAGTGTTGGAGCGAGGGATAAGGCTTTATGGATGAAGACAAGAGGCTCGCCGTACAGGCGTGGCTGTCCAAAGCGCGGCACGATCTCATGTCGGCACAGCGTCTCGCCGTGGGGGACGAGCCGCTACTTGACACTGCCATCTACCACTGTCAGCAGGCGGCTGAGAAAGCGGTCAAGGGATTTCTCGTCTACCACGATAGCCGCTCCCAGAAGACGCACGATCTGGCACTGCTGATACTGCAAGCGGGCCGCTTCACACAAGATTTTGCGCCACTCGGCAACGCGGCAGACCACCTGACCCGTTATGCGGCCTTGTTCCGCTATCCAGGCGCGCAAATGGAACCCGCGCCGGCGGAGTACGAGCAGGCCTATGAAGAAGCGTCGCAGTTCGTCGGCATCACGCTGGCGCTGATCCCCGCCGAGGCGCACCCGGCGGCGTGACGCCGTTCTGCTCCCGTCTGTCAATCCGCGAGAAATTGCTATCCTATGCCCATTGCCGGACCCCTGTGGCCTGCGGAGACTGTTTTCGGCCCCGGCGTCGCGCCGCCGACGCTGACGCGCTTTGATTCGCCGGCCAGTCAAACATCCGGCGCGTCGGTGGTCATCTGCCCTGGCGGCGGATACGGGATGCTGGCCGACCACGAGGGCGGCGATGTCGCGTTATGGCTGACGACGCTGGGCATCACAGCCTTCGTGCTCCACTACCGGCTGGGGCCGCACTCGCGCCACCCGGCCATGCTCCAAGACGCCGCGCGGGCGGTGCGGACCGTGCGCGCCCACGCTCAGGATTGGGGGCTGGATGCCGGGCGCGTCGGCATCCTCGGCTTCTCGGCGGGGGGGCATTTAGCCTCGACGCTGGCGACGCACTTTGACGGCGGCGACCCCGAAGCCGGCGATTTGACGGGACGGATGTCGTCGCGGCCCGACCTCGTCGTGCTGGTGTATCCGGTCATCACGCTGCAAGAGCCGCACGGGCACGGCGGCTCGCGCGGCAACCTGCTCGGGACGGACCCCGACGCGGTCCTGGTCGAGTCGCTCTCCAGCCACCTGTGTGTTACCCCCGAGACGCCGCCGACGTTCCTGGTACACACAGCGGACGATGCCGCCGTGCCCGCCGAGAACAGCCTGCTGTTCGCGCTCGCCTGCCGCGCCCAGGACGTCCCCGTGGAGATGCACCTGTACGAGAGCGGCCCGCACGGCTTCGGCCTGGGCGTCGGCGATCCCATCTTAGGCACCTGGCCGGATCGCTGCGCCGCCTGGCTCGGGCGGCGCGGGTTTGTGGCGTGATCCACCCCAACGCCGGCACGACTGGTGGCCCGGAGATCACGCTGCGCCCCGCCGTGCCCGGCGACGCCGCTGAGGCCGCGGCCCTGATTCATGCCGCCGGGCCGGCGCTCTACTCGTGGCTGTTCGGGCCGACGCGGGAAGAGGCCGAGGCGCTGTTCGGGGCGCTGTTCGCGCGCGGGGGCAGCGTGTTCAGCCATGAGAACGGGACCGTCGCCGTCCAAAACGGGCGCGTCGTCGGGCTGGCGCTGGCCGTGTCGGCAGCGGCGTATCATCGGGGCTGGATGCTGCCCCGGATGCTGCTCCGGCGCGGGCCGCGCTTCCTGCTGCGGCTGGTGCCTGCCGCGTTCGCCCTGAACGGGTCCACCCTGCCGCCGCCGCTGGGTGCGTACTATTTGGGCATCCTCGCCGTCGCGCCCGAGGCCCGTGACCGGGGCGTGGGGACGCGGCTGCTGGAGGAAGTCCAGCACCGCGCGCGCGAGGCGGGCTGCGATTCGGTCTGCCTGCACGCCGAGATCGGCAACATGGGGGCCAGGCGCTTCTACGCCCGCCACGGCTACGCGGTGACGCACGAGCGCGCCACCCCCCGCGCCGCCCGCCGGGGCGTGGCCGGCTTCGTCGGGATGCGGAAGGCGCTCTAAGGGGAAGAAAGCCACTTGCTTTTTCGCCGGGCCTGTGCTACAATGCCCGTGCGGACACCACGCGGGCGCGTTTCTCTGGCGGCCTTCCCCTCCGGGAATGGCAACGGGGAGCGTTACTCAAGCTGGCTGAAGAGGCGGGTTTGCTAAACCTGTAGGAGGGTGTATGCTCTCGCGAGAGTTCGAATCTCTCACGCTCCGTTCAGCGTTCGGTGTCTCGCAGGGAAGCGGTCTGGGTGAAAGCCTGGGCCGCTTTCTTCTGTCTGAACCGCCCTTGAAATTCGGAGAATGAAAGTCGGAAAATGAAAGTCGGAGAACGCTATGCACGATGAAACTTCGGGCCTTGACCCGGTGGACTGGCGGCGGTTCTTGCAGCTCGACGCCAAAGCCGTGTGCGCCATCGGCGGCTGCGCGCTGCTGCTGATCGGCTTGCTCGCCGTCCTCCCTGCCTGGCTGCGCGGGCGCGCGCAGGCCGACTTCGCCCACGTCCCGGCCCGCACCGCGCCGGGCATCGTGACAGTGTGCCAGATTTCGCCCACCGACGGCGGCGGCCATGGCCTGTTCAACGCCGTCAACGTCGCCTTCGACCACCGCGAGAGCTTCTACGCCCTGCCGGACGGCGACCCCTGGCAGCCCAAGTATCATCAGCAGGTGCGCGTCACCTACCGCATCGGGCGTACCTCCGGCATGGTCCATGTAGACTCCGTCGCCCCGCTGTAGAGCAGCCGGGTGTGAAACGGACGCCCCGCCGGGCTGGAGACGATGGGAGAGAATATGGCCGCTTGTTTGTTTCTTCTTCCCAGGCCGCTCTTTTTTGCCGGAATCTTCGCTTTGTCCTGGCTGTCCGGCCTCCCTATCCCTGCCGCCCCGATGGGAGCGGCAGTCGCCTTCACCCCGCCGCTCGGGACGGCCAAGACCATCCAGGTCACGGAAACTGTGTGGGAGGCGGAGAACGGCCCCACGCCCGGCCCGCTCCGCCGGGCGGGGACGATGACTTTCCGTATCGAGCGCCCCGACAAGTTCTGGGTCAGTTGGAAAGAAAACGATCCTTCCAAGTCGATCTCTTATACGGTCTCAGACGGTCAGACAATGGTCAACTACGCCGGCAAGCGGTTCGGGTCTTTGCGTTCGCAGCCGACAGCCACTTCTGAGTGGCCTTTCCCAATGATGGGGCTGCTGAACAACATTCCGGGGCCGGTGTCCGCGTTGCCGGTCGTTCGGGATGGGAAGAAGATACTGCTCGCCAGGCGCGTTCTTGGAGAAATCCACGATGAGTTCTGGTTCGATCCGAAGACACACTTGCTGACGCGGTCGGTGGCTTTTATAACGTGGCAGGGCAAGACAAGCGAGTTCACACGTACCGATTACACGGGGTGGGTGCTGAACAGGCCCCTGCCGCCATCGGTCTTCCGCCTACCCACCGTGAGCGCGCGGCGCAAGCGGCCGTAGCCTCAGCGGGAGAAGTTCCACGAGCCGGAGCGGCCTTTGATGTCGGTTCCCGTCCCGGTGATCTTGCCCTTGCCCGAGACGTGGCCCGACTCGCTGCCCAGGTCCCAGGCGCGGGGGGCCGTGGCGGATAGCACGCGGGTTTCGCGCATGGACACCGCCCCGGTCCGGGGCGAAACGCGCCCGGTGACGGCGATGTGGACGTGGGCGTCCGGGGTCCGCACGCTCATCACGCCGGTGAACGTGTCCCCCCGGCGGCCCGTGACCACCAGTGTCGCGGGATGGTGCGAGTGGCTGCCATGCCAGGTGCCGAGCATGTTGGGGCCTCCCCCGCCTGTCTGAGCGGACGCGGCCGGCGGCGCGGTGACGGGGGCAGCGATGGCGGGCGGCGGCAGGCGCTTCCGGCGTGGGCGCGCATGAACTTTCAGGGGTGCCGCAGCGATCCGCCGATGCTGCAAGCGGACCGGCGGGCGTGAAGGCGCTCGCGAAGCCGTGGCGGCTAGAACCGGTGGGCGCGCGTGGTATGGCCGGCGCGGCGGACGCACCGACGAGACGCGCGCCGGACGCGCGGCGCGCGCCACGTGCGGAGCTTTCGTCGGGCGGTGCCGGCGGATAGGGTGGTGCGGGAGCAAGGGTGCGGGCGTGACAACAGGGCGCGACGCGACCGCGACCGGCCGGCCCTGATGCACCTGCCGGGAAAAGGCGACGCGAACTGTCGGTTTCGCAGGCCTGACCGCAGCCATCCTGTGTGCAGGGATGACGGGTGGCAGGCGGTGTCGGCCCCTGATCAGAAACGTCAAACCCGCCGCCAGCAGCAGGACGGCCACCAGGACCAGCGGGAGCAGGGCGCGCGGACGCGAGAGAGACCGGCGCACGGGCGGTCGCGGGGCGGCGGGCGGGGGTTTCCCGATTACCTGCGTGGCCTCGGTCGCACTCGCGGCAACGGTGGGGGCGGGCGACGGCGGGGGCAAGGCGGCGCGGAAGGCGTCTACCAGCGCGCGGGCCGACCGGAAGCGGCGGTCGGGATTTTTGTCCAGCGCCCGGCCCAGGAAGCGCCGCACGGCGGGCGTCACGGCGGGCGGCATCGGCGCGGCGTCGTGGGTGATCTTGTACATGGTTTGGGGGATGTTACCGCCGGTAAACGGCGGGCGGCCCGTCAGCATCTCGTACAGAATCACGCCCAAGGCCCAGAGGTCGGAGGCGGCGCGCGAGTCGTCGCCCTGGATCTGCTCCGGGGCCATGTAGGCGGGCGAGCCGACGATCATCCCCGCCTGCGTCACCAGCGTGTCCTCGGTCTGCCGGGCCACGCCGAAGTCCATCAGCTTGACGGTCCCGCCCGGCAGGAGCATGACGTTGGACGGCTTGATGTCGCGGTGGACGATGCCCGCGGCGTGGACGGAGTCCAGCCCCGCCGCGACCTGCTCCAGGATGGGCAGCATGGCGGCGGGTGCGAGCGGGCCGTCCGCCAGGCGCTCCCGCAGGGTCACGCCATCCAGGTGCTCCATGACCAGGAAGTGCTGGCCGCTGTCCTCGCCGATGTCGAAGATAGCGACGACGTTGGGGTGGGACAGCCGCGCCACCGCCCGTGCCTCACGCTTCAGGCGCGCGATCATGGCGTCGCGCAGCTCAGGGGATAGGTTCGGCGGGACCGAAAGCACCTTGATCGCCACGTGCCTCCCGAAGCGGCTGTCGATGGCCTCGTAGACCACGGACATACCGCCGCGCCCGATCTCCCAGAGGATTCGGTAGTGCCCGAGGAGGCGGTCGAGTGGTGTCTGTGCTGCCTGCATGGTGTTTCTTCCCGTACCCGTCAACATACCCAAGCCGGAGAGCACAGAAACCGCCCCCGTCCGTGTATCACAGGCTGCTGGACAGAGTAAGGCCGCCGCCACTCTCGTCCGGGGTGATAAACGGCGACAGAATCAGGCCGCGCGGCTGGGCCAGCTCCAGGCGGGCGATGCCCGCGCCGATGCCCGCGCCCACCAGGACGTCGGCGACTGTGTGCCGGTGCAGGCGCACGCGCGAGTACGAGATCAGGGCCGCGCCCAAGTACCACAACGGGGCCTCGCGGGGGTGCAGGCTGCTTTCCACGGTCGCGACCGCGAAGGCGGCCGTGGCGTGGCCGCTGGGGAAGCTGTCGTGGGCGTTGGAGTCGGGCCGCTTCTCGCGGACCAGGGCCTTCAGGCCCTCGGTCAGCAGGACGCTGGTGCCCAGCGCATCGGCGGCGCGCAGCGCGTGGTTGCGTCCGTCACGCCCGTCCGAGAGCAGCGGCAGGCCGACGCCCAGGGCGAGGTAGAGGATGTTGCCGCTGCCGGAGCCGAAGTCAGCGGCCCGACGCGCGGGCGATTCGGCGCGCGCGGGCGTCAGCGAACCGGCCAGCAGGGCGGGGACCAGCCAAAGAGACACCGACAGGGAGCGGGCAGCGCGGGCGCGCATTTGGGTGTGCATGGCGGTCAATTCGGCGGGCGCGCGGAGATTCCCTGCCTGGGCGCGCATTTCGTGCAGGAATTCCCAGGCCCGCCGCGCAATACTGCCGGCGATCACGCCCGAGAATACGCGCGAGCGTCTGCAATCCGTGCCCGTGGACGACCGCGCGACCCCAGGAGAACACGCTTCCCATGACGACACGACCGACCAAAACGCTCCTCGCCGCGCTGCTGCTGGCGCTCGCGCTGCCTGCGGCCCACGCCCAGAACCCGGCTGACGCCCCGCCCGCGCCGCCCGCCGTTGCGCCCGCGCCTGCCGATACGCCCCCCGCACCGCCCGCTGCCGTGGAGGCCACGCCGCCCGCGCTCCCGCCGCTCGCGACCGCCCCCCCGTCGTCCCCCGCACCCGGCACCCCGCCGCCGTCCGCCGAGAAGAAGAGGAGCAGGTTCCGCATCGGGCCGGAGGTCGGCCTGTACCTGCCGACGTCCAGCAAAGCGCGCTCTGAGTTCGGCAGCTCTTGGCTGAGCCTGGGGCTGGGGCTGGGCGACATCGGGCGCGTCACGCCGAAAGGCCAGACCAGCTTCGACCTGCAAATCCTGTACCAGTCCCGCGACGGCAACCACGCCTTCCTTGCCCCCGTCGGCGTCGCCTATCGCACCGGGATCAGCCAGAGCGGCGCGAACACCACCTATGTGGGCGCGACCGCCGACGTTTACTTCGCGGACCTGCGCTCGGGGACGTACAACGTCCACTCGGGCATCCGCACGTCGGGCGGTGTCAGCGTCCTGATCGGCGAGAACTTCGGCGACAGCGGCTTTCTGGAGGCGCGCTACCTGTTCGTCCCCAAGATTCAGAGCTTCGACCTGAGCGGCCTGAACCTGACGGCGGGGTATCGGTTCTAGAGTAGGCCCTGCCTATCTTTTAACCCTCTCCTCTCTGAAGGGGGGGCGCGGCACCGGATAAGGTATCCCCACGCCGATGTCCATCGTCTTTGCCTGCATCGCCCCCCACGGGGGCAATCTGCTGCTGGGGGAGAACGCGCCCGGTCCGGTCCCCGAGTGCCGCCGGGCGATGGCCCGGCTGCGCGACGGCCTGCGGGCCGCCCGGCCCGATGCCATCGCGATTCTGACCCCGCACGGGGCGGCGGTCGCGGGGGCGATCACCTTGGGGGTTACGCCCACGGGGCAGGGCGAGATCGACGGGCTGGCCGTGTCAGTCGAGACCGACTTAGCACTGGCCGCCGACTGGGCCTACCGAGGGGCCGAGCGCGGCGTCCCCATCCTGCCGCTGGACGAGGCCGCGCTGGGCGGGCCGCTGCCCTTGGACTGGGGCGTCACCATCCCGCTGGCCCTGATGACGCCGCCGCCCGGTGTGCTGCCCACGGTCGTCGCCTGCCCCGCCCGCGACGTCCCCCGAGCCGCCTTGGTGGACTGGGGCGAGGCGCTGGCCGAGGCTGCCGACGCCCAGGGCAAGCGCGTCGCCCTGGTTGTGAGCGCCGACCAGGGGCACGGCCACGCCGCCGCCGGCCCTTACGGTTACACGCCCGCTTCGGCAGAATATGACGCCGCGATGCGAGCGGCCATCGAGGCGGACGACCTGCCGCGCCTTCTGAGCTGGCCCGCCCACTATGCTGAGACGGCCCTGGCCGACTCGTACTGGCAGACCCTGGCCCTGATTGGGGTGGGCAAGCGCGTCCCGCTCCGCCCCCAATTCCTGGCCTACGAGGTGGACCACTACTTCGGCCTGCTCTGCGCCGAATTCCTGCCGGCCCGGTGACCGCTCTGCGCTTTCAAGGAGGCGCGATAGGGGCTGCTTTCGGGTATAACCGGAGCGCCCGCGAGTTTTTCGGATGAACAGACCTAGAAAGTAGCGCTCCTATGAACCCGTCTCGCTTCACCCTGCCCGCGCTGGCCCTGCTCGGCCTCGCACTCTCACCGGCGGCGCAGGCACAATCCTACCAGTTCACGAACTTCGACGGGCCGGTCAACACGACGGTTGGAGCCACCCTCGCCCCCACCACCGTCAACGGCATCAGCAATTCCGGCGAGGTCGTCGGCTTCACAGCCGACAACAACGGCGTCTTCACCAACTTCGCCGGTGTCCCCGGCGCGCTTACCACGCTGAACCTCTCCGGGGCGGCGAACGCGAACGGGATCAACACCAGCCGCCAGGTCGTCGGGACGGACGGCGCGGGGGGCGCTTTCCTGCTCAACAGCTTCACCCCGACGAACACCCCGCAGCCGCAGCCGCCGGTCAACGGCACGACCACGGGCGAGGCCGCCTTCGGCATCAACGACAGCGGCATCATCGTGGGCCAGTACACGGACAGCAAGACGGGCACCATGCCGGGCTTCGTGGACGTGAACGGCGCGTTCACGACGCTCAGCCCCGTCACCGGCGCGACCGTCACCAGCGCGCAGGGCATCAACAACAACGGCCTGGTGACGGGCTTCTACAGCACGAGCACCGACGCTGTCCAGCACGGTTTCCTCTTCAACACCACGACGGCCGCCTACACCCTGCTGCCGGACCCGAGCACGGCGCGGACGGCGGCGGGCGGCCTGGCGCTGACCCAGTTCCTGGGCATCAACGGCGGCGGCGAGGCGGTCGGCTACTACCAGACCGACAACAACAGCCAGTACGGCTTCCTGTTCAACACGGCCACGGACGAATATACCTACCTGGATAACCCCGCAGCGGCTCCGGTTGGCGGCGTCCAGGTCACGCAGATCACGGGCATCAACGACGCGGGCGAGATCGCGGGCTTCTCTGTCAACGCCGCCGGCGTCCAGCGGGGCTTCACCGCCGGCCCCGCCGCCCCGGTGCCCGAGACCTCGTCGGTCGTGAGCCTCGGCCTGCTGCTGGCCTTGGGCCTCGGCGGCGCGGCGTGGACGGCCCGCAAGCGACACCCCTCCCGCTGATACGTGAGCGACCACAGGACAGAAAGACGCCGCCCACTCGACACGGGCGGCTTCTGCGTTTGGGAACAGTCTCATCGGAGCCACTGCCCATGAACAAGCATACGCTTTTCTTCTTGCTCCCCCTGGTGCTCGCCGGATGTGGGGGCGGCGGGTCAATGGCCCCCGCGCTGACGGCCGCGCCGCCGGGGGTGCTGGGCGGTCACAACATCGGGCTAACCGTGACGGCGACCGGCGCACAGGTGCAGCTCACTTGCAGCGGCGGGGGCACAATCAGTCAGCCGCTCCTGCTGGACGCTGGGGGCGGCTTCGATGTCCCCGGCACGGTCTTGCCCGCTCAGGGGCCGCCGCGCGCACCGATCCTGCCCCCGCCGACCCCCATCCCCGCCCGCTATTCCGGCACGACCGACGGCAAGACGTTGCGGCTGACCATCACGCCTGACGACACCCGCTTGACACCGAGCACTTACACGCTGGCCTATGGCGTCGCCCCGGCGTTCGACAGCCAGCCGTGCCCGCTCTAAGCCCGGCCAAGTCGGAAGCCCTGTGGGCGCGAATCGGGTAGAATAAGCGCATGAGTGGTATCCAGCAAGACCCGGCGTTTAAGGCCGGCGCAGAGTTCGCCGAGCGGGACGAGTTTCCCGGTGCTATCGCGGCGTTTGAGGCGGCCATCGCGCGCTTCCCCGATGACGCCGAGGGGCCGTACCAACTCGGCCTGGCCTTCCAGCGGCGGGCCGAGGGCCTGCTGCCCAACCCCCTGCGCGAGACCGACAAGTTCAAGGGCGCGGCGACGGGCCTGGGCGACCTGGCCGCGTCCGTGCTGGGCCTGGGCGTCCTGGCCGCCTCCAAGGCATTAGGGCAGACCGACTGGATCGTCCAATACCGTGAATATTTCCGGCTGTCCTTGGAGCAGTTCGAGGCCGCCCGGCGTCTGGACGCCTCGGACCCGCGCTTCCCCCACGCCCTGTCGCTCTCGCTGCGGTACCTAGGGCGGGCCGAGGACGCCGCCGAGGCCGCCCAAGCGGCGTCTTCCCTGTCGCCGCACGACGCGGGCTATCGCGAGCGGGCGCAGGCCTTCGACCAGGCCGCCAGCCGGTCGGGCCGGGGCGTCGCGGGCGGGCCGGGGCCGACCTGGGACGACGTCATCCTGCCCGCCCGGACCAAGCGCGAGCTGCGGCAGATGCAGCTTCTCCTAGAGAACCCCAGCCTGTCCAAAGATTTAGGGATTGAGCCGCCGACGGGCCTGCTGCTTTACGGGCCGCCGGGCACGGGCAAGACCACCATCGCGCGCGTCTTGGCACACGAGTCGCACTGCCACTTCCTCGCCACGTCGCCCGCCGAGATCAACTCGATGTGGCTGGGCGAAAGCGAGAAGTCGGTCAAGAAGCTGTTCGACGAGGCGCGCGCCAAAGCCCCTGCCATCGTCTTTTTGGACGAGATCGATGCCCTGCTGCCGTCACGCTCGGGCGGCGTCAACCAGTACAGTGACAAGGTCGTTAACCAGTTCCTGCACGAGATGGATGGATTGGTCAAGAACCGGCGCATCTTCGTGATCGGGGCCACGAATCGGAGGGATATGCTGGACCCGGCCTTGCTGCGCGGCGGGCGGCTGTCCCGTGAGATCGAAATACCCTTGCCCGATGAGCCGTCGCGCCGCCAGATCTTCGCCCTGGCCGCGTCGGGCGCGAAGCTGGACGAGGACGTGGACCTGGACGACCTGGCCCGGCGCGCGGAAGGCTACTCGGGCGCGAACATCAAGGCCGTGGTCAACGAGGCGGGTTTGCAGGCCCTGATTCGCCTGTCCGAGGCCGCCCCCGAAGTGCGCCGCGTCCTGACCCGAGAGGACTTCGAGGAGGCCCTGACGAACTTCGCCCCGCCCGCCGAGGACGCATCACAGGCCCCGAACCCGTGGCGGATGTTCGGGGGATAGGGCCGTTCAAAACTCGGCCCCCTTGCCCCCGATCTGGGTGGACAGGAAAGCCCCGGCCGCTCCTTGTCCGGCTCCCCGGAGTTGGGGCGGGGGACTTCTTCCTTTTCTGTACGCCTCCACAAACGCCCTTGCCCTCCCTCACCCGCTACCGTCACCGACCGGGCCGCTGGCTGCGGCGCACCCGCTGGGTCTGGACACAGACCTTGGCCGACCTGGGCCTGCGCGGGGCCACGCGCGGCGGCCCGGCGTGGCTGCGGGACAACTCGTTCTTGCGGAAGGCGGGCCGGGCCGAGGTGCGGCGCTTCGGCCTGGGCCTGCGGCTGGCCGTGGCGGTGCTGGTGCTGGGCCTGCCGTTTGTGGGCGGCCTGTGGCTCCAGGCATACTTCGCGCCCGCGCTGGCCCAGGGCGTGCAGTCTTTCTCGGGCTTGACGTTCCCGACCGCCCTTCTCATCGTCATCCTGTTCCTGCACACGACATTGATCAGCAGCGCGCGCGGCGTCCCCCAGGCGGTCATCAGCGACGAGATGCGGCGTGGGACGCTGCCGGACCTGCTGCTGACGCCCCTGCGGCGGGCCGAGATGCTGCTGGCGATGGGGGTCGCTCCGGCCCGGTCGGCCTTGCTCGTGTCCCTGGCCGGTCTGCCCATCTACCTGCTGCTGGTGCAGTTCGGGGCGCTGACCGGGCGGGACCTGGTTTTTGTGTACGTCCTGTTCGCCCTGCTGTCTTATGCGCCGCCTTCGTGGGCCTTGCCCGCGCTGTCCGGAGCGGCGGCCACGCCCGACTCGGCGCTGGCCAAGCTCCAGGCGCAGGCGGGCCGCCGCCCGGCCCGGCGCGTCACCTGGAGCGGCGTGGGGTTCTCCTTGGGCCTGGTGGCCCTGTTGCTGGGGCAGGTTTTTAGGACGCTGCGCGGGGCGTGGCTCCCGCATCTCCAAGCCGCCCTGCACCTGGGGCCGGGCGGCGGGGGGCTGTCGTTCTTTCTAAGTAGAGTGTCATAAGTTCTTGCGCTCAGGCTGTCGCCGCTTGCGGTGGCTTCCTGTGGGTCAACCGCTTGGCATCTTCGGGTGTGAAGCGGGCGAAGAAGCCGTGAATGGCATCTTGAACCGC
>JAABUJ010001015.1_pt1 | contig 45598 bp, 44 predicted proteins | sample 5559131 | NCBI WGS metagenome assembly JAABUJ01 (sample SAMN10711875, study PRJNA513366) | rock metagenome | isolation source: Antarctica rocks | place: Antarctica: Victoria Land, Mt New Zealand nord | collected 2016-01-07
AACATCCCGCAACTCGCCCAGCGAGAGGCTTTCCAGCGATCCGATATCCGGCAATGACATGGTCAGCGTGAATCACGCCAGCCGGCTCAACGCAACCAAAATGCCCGGAAATCTGCCCCGGTTACCAGAACGGCCTTGGTCTGGGCGATTGCGCTGTTGGTCAAAGACGCGAGCAGCGGCCCCGAAGCCGCGATCATGCCGGTCAGCTGCCCGAAGCGGGTCAGGAACATGCGCCGGGAGGTATCGCCGCGGAGCCAGCCGTCGACCTCCTCGCGAAGCCCGGCCTCGAAATCGCGATGGTCTCGATCGTCCATGGTTTGTCCCTCCCGTCCCTGGTTGTCGACGTCTTCTGCGAGATGTCCTGTGTTGAGCTCAGGGGCCAAAACGGGCCCTGAAATTCTCGAGCTTGGCCTTGAAGCGCGGATCGTCGAGAACCGCGCGATTGACGACGCCGGTCGGGGTCCGTCCGTGTTGAACGTCGAGCACCGCCTTCACGTCGGCGGCGCCGTTGCCCGCGAAACACTGGTCGGTCCAGCACAACGCGTGCGGTGCCAAGAGGACATTGTCGAGGCCCAGTATGGGGTCGCCCGAATCCGGTGGTTCCCTCTCGAGCACGTCGAGACCGGCCCCAGCGATGCGGCGGGCCTGCAGAGCCTCCGTGAGAGCCGCCTGATCGACGACGGGACCGCGTGAGGTGTTGATCAAATAGGCGGTCGGTTTCATGAGCCCGATCCGCTCGGCATCGACGATATGATGGGTCTCCGGCGTGAGCGGGCAGGAGATCGACAGCACGTCCGCGCGGCGGAACAGCTCCTCGAGGCCCACAAGCTCGATGCCGAGGTCCGCGGCGACTTTCGGATCGGCATAGGGATCATGCGCGATGAACCGCATGTCGAAGGGCTTGGTCAGCCGGAACAGCTCGGCCCCGATATTGCCGATGCCGAGCGATCCGAGCGTACGGCCGACGAGCCCGACGCCCATATGGGCGGCGCGTTTGGAGAACCCTTCGGCCGCTTCGCGCGTCAGCCGGTCCTTGACGATCAGCTTGCCGGTGAGCGCCAGCATGAAGGTCATGATGGACACGGCCACGGGCCGGCGCACGCCATCGGGCGTGATGACGAGCGAAATGCCGGCCTCCGTGCAGGCCGGAACGTCCACCGTGTCGTAGCCGACGCCGAAACGCGCCACGACGCTGAGGCGGCCGCTCTTCGGGACGCTGTCCCGACCGAAACGATGGGTCAACAGGATGAGCGCGTCGACGTCCTCGAGTTGCTCGGCCCTCAAGGGATCCGCGTTTTGAAGAAACTGAACGCTGACACCGGGCGCGCCCAAAAGCGGCTCGATGTCGAAATCCGAATAGGTCGGAGAACCGTCCGCTTTCTTGAAGTCGCCCGAGAGCGCGACAGTGAAGAGATCACTCACGGTCGAGCTCCGCCTTCACACACGAGGGTGCCGATCGTGACCGTCTTGCCGGTGCACAGCATCCCGCCGGCGGCCTCGAAGGTCAGGTAGTGGGGCGCCGTGAGATGGTGGTCGAAGGCCGAGCGATCGTCGTAGATCTCATAGACTAGAACGCAGTCGGGCCGGCCTTCAGGTTCGATCACGTCGAACCGCCGACAGGCCGCCTCGCGTCCGACCGACGCGCGGGCATTCGCGTCGATCAGCTCCCGGAAGGCGGGCCGCGCACCCGGCTTCAGCTGGAAGTCGACCATGACGATGAAGCTTGTCATACGATGCGGCGTTCGCCTTCGAGGCCCCGCGGCTCGCCCCGGATCGAATCTCGACTGTCCATCGGGTCGCTCCCTCCCCAGGCAGGCCTTCTTTCGCGAGGCCACGAGTGCTATACCTGTGATACCAGCAATCTAGGAGGGTGACATCCCAGCCGTCAAGAGCGAAACCGAGACGCGTCGGCACCGCGTGAAGGCGATCGCGGCTGAGCCGATCCATCGGCCGAAAATCTACCAGGAGATTGCCCGCCGCCTCGAAGATCAGATCCTCGAGGGTCGCCTTCAGCCGGGTGATGCCTTACCCTCGGAACGCGACCTGATGGAACGGCATGGCGTCGGTCGGCCGGCCGTGCGCGAGGCGCTGCTCTCGTTGCAGAAGGCAGGGCTCATCGCGATCCAGAACGGGGAACGCGCCAGGGTGGTGCGTCCGTCCGCATCGAGCCTCGTCGGGGAGCTTGGCAGCGCGGCGCGCTATCTGCTGAGCCGCGAGGGTGGCATCCGGCAATTCCAGCAGGCCCGGCTGTTCTTCGAAATGGGGCTCGTGCGCCACGCCGCCCTCCATGCGTCGCAGGACGACATCGCCCGGCTCGCCAAGGCGTTGGCGTCCAACCAAGCGGCGCTCGCCGACCTGGACGCTTTTGCCACGACCGACGTCGCCTTCCACTTCGTATTCGCCGAGATCACCCACAACTCGATCTTCGTCGCCCTCCACGTCGCCTTGGCGGAATGGCTCACCGAGCAGCGCGCCGCGACGTTGCAGCGGCGCGGCACAGCGTTGAAGGCCCTAAAGGCGCATCGCGCCATCTTGGCGGCCGTCGCGGCCCACGACCCGGATTCGGCCGAGACGGCCATGCGACAGCATCTGATCGACGTCGAGAACACGTATTGGAGCGTCAGGTCAGGCCAGACCCGCTGAGCAGGTTTGAGAAAGCCTGCTTAGACAAAGGATCTAAGAGGGTCGCTTTAGGCTCCCGCGCGGATGAGCGCTCCGACTGCACGGGCTTCTCCCTATGGAGAGACCCTTCGAAACGAAGCAGTTCTCCCCGTGGTTACCCTTTGCGACAGCAATCCAGCTCTCAATTCGACATAGCGAGCTGGTATGATAGGCTCATAACAGGCCGTCCTCAGCGGAGGAGGAGACATGCGCAACAACCCCGTCAAGGACAAGATCAAGAACGGCGATGCCGTCTTTGGCACCATGATCTTCGAGTTCTTCACCCCGGGCATCGCTCAGATCTGCAAGGCCGCCGGCGCGGATTTCGTGCTGTTCGACATGGAGCACAGCGGCATCGGCATGGACGTGATCAAGGCCCAGATGGCGGCCTGCCGGGGCATCGGCCTGGTGCCGCTTGTGCGCGTCCCGGTCCTGCAATCGCACTTCATCGCCCGCTGCCTCGACATGGGGGCCATGGGCATCATGGTGCCGATGGTCGAATCGGCCGAGCAAGCGCGTGAGATCACGAGGGCCGTACACTACCCGCCGCACGGTCGCCGGGGCGCGGCGTTCGGCATCGCGCATGACGATTACGAGGGCGGCTCGGTCGCCGAGAAGATGGTGAGCGCCAACGAACGGACGTTGGTCATCGCGCTGATCGAGACGGCCGATGGGATCCGCAACGTCGAGTCCATCGCGGCCGTTGACGGCATCGACGTACTCTGGCTCGGCCACTTCGACCTCACGAACTTCATGGGCATTCCGGCCCAGTTTCAGCACGCCGACTACCTCTCGGCCGTGGACACGTTGACGGCCGCGGCTAAGCGGCACGGCAAGGCGCTCGGCATGATGGCCGGCGACACCAACTGGGGACACGAGTACCGCGCCAAAGGCTTCAACGTCATCGCCTATGGCCTCGATCTCGCACTGTTCCAGCGCACCTTGGCAGAGGGCCTTGCGGCGCTTAGGTAAGGCATGGCCCCAAGCCGTCGCGAGAAAGGCCGCCCCGACCAGCGGCTAACCTGAGGCGAGCGGGTCATCGCCACATCGACGGGCACTTGCCGACTTGAGACCTGCTCAGTCCTGATGGTTGACCAGGCCAACTCGGTCCATCTATCTCGTGGCTGCCGCCCTGGCGGCCCCCAAGGGATCGGCCGGTTCGAAACACTTTGCACTCTCTCAGCTATGGACGGCCTGCCTTAGCCTGTAGAGAGAAGTCAGGTCCCCCCCATTTGGCCACCCTTGAGAACCAGCTCGCGCCCGTGAAGATCGTGTCCCGGCGCCAGCGCACGGCAGAGCGGCGCGCCAGGAAACAAAGGAGCAACCATTTCAACTGCGTCGATGCCGAGTTGCTTGACGGCCGCGGTCGACGTGTCGCAGCCCGCCACCACGAAACGGTCGAGCGGTACAAGCTTCAACATGCTGTCGAGCAGGCCACCCGCCGCCGACGCAAGCGCACGACCGCTCTGGATGCTGCCCGCCTCCCCTGAAAACCCGCGGTGTCCGAAATGGTCGATGACCATGGCTTCTCGCGGGTCGCTCTGCCCGGACGAGCTGTGGGCCACGACGTCGCGACCCGCATCGAGCGCCTCCACGATCCGCTCGATCGTGGCGCGGGCATAGGATCCAGCTCGTCCCTCTTCGATCAGCTTCAGCGGATCGAGCGCGACTTCGGCGAAGCCCCCCCGGGCGGCGGCCGCAATCTGTGCTCCGGTCGCGGGCGAGCAGCTGCCCGAGATCACGAAGAGGCGGTCGACCGCACCCGCCTGCAGCTTCGGCGGCTCGGCCGGTAGCCGGCCCTCGGTGCGCCAGGAGGCGACAGCGCATATTCCACGCCGGAGGAGCCGAGCACGAAGCCGCCATTTTGCTGTTTCCTGTAGCTTGATCACTGCGACCGACCGCGAGATGGGCGTGTGTCAGGTGATCGACACCGAAAGGTCCATCGGGGCGAGGCACCACGCCCTCCGTGATCGATCGCCAGGTGAAAACACGTCTGGGCCTATCGCTCAGGACTCCGGCCCTTGGACGATAGGATGCAGCTGTGGCCGGCCTGTCGCACTCCGTGCTCGAGTTCACCTGAAAGGCCTCGATCATCGACGGCAGCGACATAGGACCGGCCCAGCGTCCAGGCTGTCAAAGATCGTTAGTTAATGCGACCACCAGATCCAGGCTGCCCGATCGGTGCGTTCACGGCCAGCAGCCCTTCCGCCTTGAGATTCTCCCACAGCTGTGTCGGGATCGGATGCTGCAGCAGGTCCAGGTTCCGCTGCGCCTCCGTGGCGGAGCGGGCGCCTGGGATGACGCTAACAACGAGAGGATGGCCGAGCGGAAATTGCAGGGCTGCGGCCGGGAGCGGCACATCGTGACGGGCGCAGACGGCCCCGATGCAGCGCACGCGGTCGAGCACGGCAGGTGCCGCCGGCTGATAATCGAACCGCGCGCCTTCGACCGGTCCGGTCGCGAGAATGCCCGAGTTGAACGGACCGCCGACGATGATCTTGGTGCCGCGCTCCTCACAGAGCGGGAAAAGGGTCGAAAGCGGCGCCTGATCGAGCAGCGTGTAGCGGTTCGCGAGCAGGAAATAGTCGAAGCGGCCGGCCGTCACGAAATCTACCAGCATCTGCCACTGGTTGATGCCGACCCCGACAGCCTTGATGACGCCTTGCGACCGCAGGTCGTCTAGCACCGGATAGGCGCCGTCCATCGCCTCCTTGAAGCGGCTTTGGGCATGCGGGATTTCGATCCCGACGATGCTCGAGGCCTGGTCGGGATCGTGGATGGCCAGCATGTCGACACGGTCGACCCCGAGGCGCTTCATCGTTCCCTCGATCGAGCGAAGCACGGCTTCACGCGTGAAGCGGAAATCCGCTCGGACGGGCGGCGCGTCGGCCCACATGCTGGGCGGGACCTCATCCCGCGGCACCGAAACGAGGTCGTAGCCGACCTTGGACGAGATCACGATCTCGTCTCGCGGCAGCGTGCGCAAGGCCTCGCCGAGCCGGGTTTCGGCTAGCCCGAGACCGTAGACGGGCGCCGTGTCGAAGTAGCGGATGCCGCTTGCGAAGGCCTCTTGCACCGTTGCGACGGCGGCCTCGGTGTCGACCGCGGTGTACATGTTGCCGAGGCCAGTCCCCCCGAGCCCCATGATGGTGAGTTCGAGATCCTTGGACAGGGATCGTGTGGCGAGCAATGACATGGTTCGCTCCCGGTCTTGCGTGACGAATGTATTGGACGCTGCCTGCGAGTGGCCCGCGTCCGATGTGCTTCTGAGCTGATCGACGCCCGATTTTAGCCTTTAGGCCGCCACCACGTCGTATCCGGCCCTCGGGAAGTGCAGGTTGAGCCGTCCCAGGGCAGCGTCGGTTCGTTGGATGACGATCGTCTGCGCATCGGCCGATATGAGGGCCCCGCTGATCGGAACGCGACCGGTGTCGTCCGGCGTGACCGTGACGGTGTGTCCAAGCTCGAGTTCGCCGGTGGTGCCGCCGGCCGCCGACGCAGCCGGCTCGGCGTCGCGGGCGATGGCGAGGGCCTTCGTGCTCGACAGGTCCGACGGCGAGCCGTGGCCGATGGCGGTCACGCGCTCGTACCAGCCGTTGAGCCTGTCGAGAGGCAGCAGGGCTTCGGCCGGCGCGCGACCTTGCGTGCGCAGCAGCCAGATCGAGCAATGGGCCGCAAGGTCGGCGAGGCTCGGCGCGGCGCCGAGGATGAAGGGGCGGCCGTCGGCCAGCATGGTCTCGAGCCAGCCGATATGCACGGCGGCCCGGTCGCGCTGAAGGGGCAGCAACGGCGCGATGTCGACGGGGTCGAGGTTGAACCCGAAGGCCTTCCGTTCGGCCACGAAGTCGGGCGGGATGCGTCCCGCGTTGACGTTACCCACAATGCCAAGCGCCGGCATGAACAGGGACCTGTCGGCCCACCAGGCGAGCGCGGTGGCGACGCCCTCGGTGCCGTTCGGAAACAGGCTCGGCGCCGGGTGCAGCGTCTCGAGCGTCCGCAGGATCAGCAGACTGTCGCAATAGATGTCGGCGCCGATCTGCAGCACCGGAGCCCGGCGATAGCCGCCCGTCAGCGCGGTCAGGTCGGGTTTCGGCATCAGCGGCGGGATCAGGACCGAGCGGTAGCGCAGGCGCTTGAGCCCCATCGCCAGGCGCACGCGTTCGGAGAAGGCGGAGATGTCGTAATGATGCAGGATCAGTTCGGGCATCGCGTCCTCTCTGTCTCTGGATCGTCTTTCAGCCGCGTGGCGGCTCAGCCTGTCGTTTGCGGGTTGATGGTCGTCATGCATGCCCGGCTTTCGCGTGGAGAAAAAAATCGGGCTTCCCCAACTGCCCGCCCTTTAGTACGAGCTCGCGACCGTGGAGGTCACGGCCCGGCGCCAAGGCGCGGCACAGGGGCGCCCCGGGAAACAGCGGCGCCACCATCTCGAGCGCGTCGATGCCGAGATGTTTGATAGCGGCCGTCGAGGTGTCGCCACCCGCAACCACGAAGCGGCGAAGTGGCACCCGTTTCAGAACGCCGTCGAGCAGCCCGCCGGCCGCCGATGCGAGCGCCCGCCCGCCCTGGATACGGCCCGCTTCCGCCGACAGCCCGCGCTGCGCCAAATGTTCGGCCACCTTCGTCTCGCGCGGGTCGCTTGGCCCCGTGGAGCTGTGGGCCACGACGTCGCGGCCCGAGTCCAGCAGATCGACGATTCGCTCGACGGTGGCGCGCGCATAGGGTCCCGACCCTCCCTCCTCGATGAGCATCAAAGGATCGAGCTCCACATCGGCGAAGCCGGCTCGAACGGCCGCGTGGATCTGCGCCCCGGTCGCGGGCGAACAACTGCCGGAGATCACGAAAATGCGGTCGACCGCGCTCGCCACCATGGTGGGCGGTTCGGCCGGGAGGCGGCCCTCCGCTCGCCACGACGCCACGAGGGCGTAATCGACGCCCGATGAGCCGAGCACGAACAGCGGCGCCTGTCGGGCGGACATGCGTTCGAGGAGTGCGCCGACCTGCGCTTCGGCGTGCGCGTCGGCGATATCCATCAGGATCGCATCGGGGTCGGCGGCGAGCGCGGCATCGAGGGCCGCCGCGGCGTTCGCGCCAGCGACTTCCGGCGCGGCGAGAAGCGCGATGGTTTGCGTGGTCTGGGCGCCGATATGTCGGCGCATGTCGGCCTCACGCATGGGGGTCGTGGGGTGGACGCTCATGGTGGGATGGCGATCGATCCGATGCACGGTGCCGTCGATGTTGTGGCGGGCGAACAGCGTGCCGAAGAAGGAATAGCGCGCGAGCTTCGGCGCCCCGACCACGATCGGGATGGTGCGCCGCCCGAACTCCCGCTGCGCGATATCCATGACCCGCCCGAAGGAGCCGATGGTGGGCGAGGAATCGAACGTGGAACACACCTTGTAGTGCAGGATCGGGGCGCCCGTCTTCCGGAGCGCATCGAGCGCCTTTGGGATTACGGCTTCCATCTCGTCGGGCGTAAGCGAGCGGCTGTTGCCCGCAATGCCGATCGCGTCCAATCCTTCGAACCGGGCCAGAACCTCCGGCGTCGGCACGTCCACGAACAGCACGCTCCTGAGGCCCGTCGCGGCCAGGCATTCGAGGGCGTCGGTCGAGCCGGTGAAATCGTCGCCGTAGAAGGCGATCAGCGGAGTTTTGGGCATCGTCAGCTCTTTGCTTTCGGTGCAAAGGCGGCCAGCGCCTCGCGCAGCGCCGGATGAGTTTCGGCATAGCGATCGAGCGGAACGCCCTCGACCGCCGCCTGCCAGGACTCGATCAGGCTCTGAACACCGGCCTTCGGCCCCGAAGGGTGGCCGATGATGCCCCCGCCGGCGAGATAGATCAGGTCTGTGCTGCCAAGGGCCGCGTAGGTGTCGGGCGGCTGCGATGCCGTCTGGCCGGACGAGAACACGGGCATGATGGACTGCGTCCCCGCGAAGGGCGCCATGCAAGCCTTCGCCGAGGTGATCACGCTGTCGTCGGGCTCCCAGAACTTGCTGCGGAGGCCGTTGACGTGGAGTTGGTCGACGCCGGCGAGGCGCCAGAGCTTTTGATACACCCGATACGCCATGCCGAGGTACGGGGCACGGTTCAGCATGCCGAAACCGTTTCGGTGGCCGTGAATTGGAACGCTCGCGTGGCGGCGCAGGGCCGTCATGGCGGCCGGCCCCGTCCAATTGACGCTCGCCATGACGCAGGTGCCGCCTTCGCGAACCACCATGTCGTGGTGGCGGCGCATGGCATCGATGTCGTCGGAGATGTTGAACGCGACCATGACCTTGCGGCCCATCCGGTCGGCGTGGCGGTTGACCACCGCCATGACGGCCTTCACCCGTGCCTCAAGCGGCGCGTAAGGCGGGTCGCCGATCAACTCGTCGTCCTTGATGAAATCGATGTCGGCCTGACACAGCATGTCGACCAGCTCGGCCGTTTCGGCGGGCGTGAGCCCGATCGAGGGCTTGATGATGGTGCCGACGAGCGGGCGCCCATGCACCCCAGTCACCGCCCGCGTGCCGGCAGCGCCGAAAGCCGGGCCCGGGAACTGCGCCGCGTAATCGTCTGGCAGATCGAGATCGAGGACCCGGAGGCCCGTGAGTTCGCCGAGCTCGAACAGGTTGCCGGCGATCGTTGCGTAGAGGTTCGGCAGATTGGGGCCGACGTTGTGGATCGGAAAGCTCACCTCCACGATGCCGCGATGGTAGGGGCCGGCCACGCCCTTGCGGTCCGCAAAGGCGTTTGGCAGCGACGGTGTGGAGATGTCCTCGAGCCGTTCGATACCGACGACGCGCGCCCGCGCCCGTTCCTTTAGATCGGCAGTTTCGCCCGGCAAGGCCACGAAGGTGCCGCAGGACTGTTCGCCGGCGATGACCTCCGCGGCTTTTTCCAGCGGCTCGAAGCTCTCGACGAGGTAGCGGGCCGAGAAGTCGCGGCGTTCGGAGATCGTCATGACATGTCACCTCGTCGCTCAGGTCGGCGTTTGCTCTGTGTTTGGGGCGTGATCTGCGCTGTCACCAGCTCTTCGCGGGTTGCGGTGAGGCCGAACGTCTCCTGCAAAGCGTCCGAGCGTGCCAGCATACCGGCGTCGCGGGCCGCACCGTCACAGCTGAGCCCGACGGCCCCGCGGCGCATTTGCGCGCCCAGGATCGCGCCGATCATCGCGGTTTCGGCATGGCCAGCCGCCGCGATCACCAGAACATCGCCAACTCCGATCTGGTCGACGGCCACGGGGACGGCGCCAAAGTCGGGCGGTTCGCACCATGCCGTCACGGCACGTCCGAACAGACGCGGTTGCTGCCCAGGCGGCCGAAGAGGCCTGATCGCCGGATCGATCTGACCCACGGTCCGCCCGAGATCGACAGCCCCCGCGACCGGTATGGAGCGCCATCGTTCGACGTCGCTCGCCGAAAGCCGGTCGGGCGGGGCGGGATGCGCGGTGACGGGCAAGGCTCGTGTCCTCTCCTCGATGGCTGACCGGAGGGCGCTCAATGGTTCCGCGCGCGGACGAAATCCGTGGAAATCTCGGCCAGGTCGCAGACGCCGGCCAAGGCCATCGCCTCGTCGAGTTCGGCGGCCAGAATCCCGATCGCCCGGCGCACGCCCTCCTCGCCGGCCGCCGCCAGGCCCCATAGGAAGGGCCGACCGATCATGCAGGCGCGGGCGCCGAGCGCTAGTGCTTTGAGGATGTCGGTGCCGCGCCGGATGCCACCATCGAGCATGACCTCGGCTTGGCCCGCGACGGCCGCCACGACGCCGGGCAGCGCCGCGCAGGTTCCCTGCACGGCGTCGAGTTGCCGACCCCCGTGGTTCGAGACAATCACGGCATCGGCGCCCGCCCTCACGGCCGCGCGCGCATCGTCGGGGTGCATGATGCCCTTGACCACGAAGGGACCGTTCCACCCCTTGCGGATCTGCGCGATCAACGACCAATCGGCCGACGGGTCGAACAGGGTCGCGACATGCTGCGCGATGCTGGTGACGCGTTCCCCCGCGCCGGGCTTTGCGAAATTGCCGAACGAGACGGGGTTACGGCCGAGCCCGTAAAGCCACGCCGGACGGCGGATCACGTCCCAGGCCGTCCGCACTGTCGGGCGCAGCGGCAGGGTGAAACCGTTGCGGACGTCGCGTTCGCGGCGGCCCTGGATCGGAAGGTCCACCGTGAAGCACAATGTTTTGTAGCCGTTTTCCGCGGCGCGGCGCAGCATGTCTTCCATCAGGTCGCGGTCCCGCAACGGATACAACTGAAACCAGCGGTCGCCGTCCGGCACGTCGGACGCCACTGCCTCGATCGAGGCGATCGAATTGGTGGACAAGCAGAAGGGGATGCCGGCCGCGACCGCGGCCCGGCAGGCCAGCATCTCGCCGCGCGGGCGGTAGAGCCCCGCGAGCCCAGTCGGCCCGAGCACGAGAGGCACGGCGATCGGTCTGCCGAGCAGCGTCGTTCCGAGCTGCCGCCGGCTGACGTCGACCCCCACGCGCGGCATGAGGTGCCACGCATCGAAAGCCCGCCGATTGTCCGCGAGGCTGCCCTCGTCGCGCGCCCCGCCGTCGATGAAATCGAACACGAGCTTCGGCAACCGACGCCGCGCGACGGTGCGCAGGTCGTCGATCGTGAGGCTGTTGCGGATAGCGCGCACGGTCATCGCGTGGGCGGTCAGCGAGCGGCTATCATGCTGTCGTCACCGGTCGGCGACCAGCGTCGCGATAGCGTCGCGCAGCTTCTGCCGCTCCCCGAGGCCGCGGGCCTTGCCGGTCTCGTTGACGCGGCTGATCACGCCGGAGTCCCACATGTCGAGCGAGTCTCCGATACGGGCCGTGTCGTGACCGACCGTCACGCCGGCAACCCCGTTCTGCTGGAGCAGCCCGAGTGCCGCGATGCCGGCGTCGTCCTTGCCGATGCCGGCATCGTTGAGCACCACGAGGTCGAGCGGGACCTCAAGCGCGAATTCGCCGGAACTGGAGCCGCCGTGCGAGGCCGCGACCACGATGGAACCCTTGTCCTCGGGCGTGACCTTGGTAATCGAGTCCATGATGACGACGCGGCCGCGGACCGTTTCGAGCACAACTTCCTTGCGCATCTCAGTGCCCCTGCGGTTGGGTGATGTCGAGGATCGACTGGCGCACGGCCTCGGGCTCGAACACTTTCTTCCAATCCGGGCGGAACAGCTGTGTCTTGGCCTTCTCGATCGCGCGTTTGGCGCCGTCCGAGAAGGTGCCGTTCGGCAATTCCTGGAACACGATGGCGATCTCCACCCCGAGATGGCCCATGACGAAATCGCGCGCCGCCTGTTCGGGAACCCCGAGCCGCACGGCCTCATCGAGCGCCTCCTTGATAATGGTGAGGCAGGTGCCAGTGACGGTTTCGGACAGCACCGGCTCGAGGATCGCCATCTGGTCGACCGTGACGCGGTGCGCACGCATGACGGGGGCGTACATCTGCCGTGCGATCTCCTCGCCCAGGGCGTAAGCCTCTTCGGGCCCCTGCATCAGGGTGCAGACGATGTGCTGCTTGGCTGCGATACCGCCGAAGAAGTCGCGCTTCGCCTCCGCATCGACCTCGTCGTTGAAGACCGGCGGATGGCACGGGTGCGTCACGAAATAGATGAGGTCGTCACGCTCGGGCAGTTCCTTGGCGAAGGGCGCGGCCGCATCAAGCACGATCATCATGGTGCCGGGCCGCAGCTGATTGTCGAGGCCGGCCGCGACGCCGCGGATGCGGTTGTCCGGCACTGCCAGGATCACGGCTTCCGCGCCGTCCAGCGCCGCCGCCGCCTCGACCGGGCTGATGCCACGAGAGGCGAGGTTCGCGCGCCCGGCCTCGCTGACCTCGACGTGGCGCACCTCGTGTTCGGTCCGGCGCAGATTGTCGGTGATCCGGCCGCCCATCTTCCCGCCGGCGCCGATCAGGGCAATTCGGGTCATCGCGTGCTCTCCCTCTTGTCCGGACCCGGGGCGACCCGGGCGGGTTGCCACCACGAGCGGGCAGCGACCAACGCGCCGCGAACGCGACCGACGGCCATCAGCGCGCTATGGAGCGGCGTTTTCGATGCGGATCTGATGTCCGCCTATTCGTCCGCGTACCTGTTATACCAATCATGCGCAAGCCCCTGTCACGCAACGCAGCATGATTTCGACACGGACGAACGAAACCGTCAGGGCCGGGCTTGACCCGGCTAGGCGCTGTCCTCGACACCAGTTCGCTCCAACCCGAGGAAAATACGGCTTGCAGTGCGGCCCTCGAACTCTTGATGGCCGGGTCGAGCCCGGCCACGACGGGGAAAGTCCGGGCCGTCAGGTGAGACCCGACCCTCTGCATTTTGGTGCGTCGCCGGCGGCCGAGATCTCCAGTCTGGAGGTGATCTGGTATACCAAGCATGGCCGCCGCATTTCACCCAAGCCCTGCTTGCGCAAAACGCCCGTGCCTTTCACTGTCGGCAACGATGATCGAGACACAGCAGGGTGCCATGGGAAAAGGGCCTGCCGCCCTCAAGCGGCGGCGTCTCTATGAGGACGTCGTCGACCATCTGGCGGCTCGCATCCACGACGGGACATACGGACCCGGGCAGGAGCTGCCGTCGGAACGCGCCTTGATGGCCGAACTCGGCGTGGGGCGGCCAGCGATCCGCGAAGCCCTCTTCGCGCTCCAGACGATGGGATTGCTGGTGCTCCGCGCCGGCGAGCGCCCCAAGGTCATCGAGCCGACCCACGACGTGGTGCTCGGGTCGATCCGCGGCCCCGTGCAGCGCATGATGGCGCAACCTGGGGGGTTGCGGCATTTCCAGCACGCCCGCATTTTTTTCGAGGTCGGCATCGTCCGGGAGGCCGCCAGGATCGCCCGGCGGGCCGACCTCGATCGCCTGGAACAGGCGCTACACGCCAACCAGGACGCGATGGACGCGGTGGTATGGTTCGAACGGACCGATGTCGATTTCCACTACGTCCTGGCCCAGATCCCGCAGAACCCGGTCTTCCTCGCAATGCATGACGCCATGTTCGACTGGCTCTACGCCCAGCGCAGCATCACCCTTCGGGTGCCGAACCAGATCGCCATCGCCTACCGCGAGCACGAGGAGATCTTTCACGCCATCCGCGACTGCAACCCCGACCGCGCCGAGCGTGCCCTGCGCGCCCACTTGACGCGGGGTCATACGCTCTACTGGCAACTCATGGGCGATGAGGCCACAGGTGCGCGGAAGGAGCACGCGTCGATGGATGCGGGAGACAAGACATGAGGGTGGTCGCTTTCGTCGGAGAAGCGCAGACCCCGGGGGCGCCAGGGCCGTTCGTCGACGCCGAATGGCTTAATCCGAAGCTCGATCGGCCGCACGACCTGCTGGTTCGGGTCCATGCGGTCTCGGTCAACCCTCGCGACCTAAAGAGCCGGAAGGCGTTTGCGGCCTCGCCCGACAAGCCGCTGGTGCTCGGTTACGACGCGGCGGGGATCGTCGAGGGAGTGGGGTCGGCCGTCACGCTGTTCCGGCCCGGCGACCTCGTGATGTATGCCGGCGTGCTCAACCGGCCGGGCTCGAACGCCGAGTTGCAACTCGTTGACGAGCGGATCGTTGGTCGCAAGCCCGCGACGCTCGACCATGCGACCGCGGCGGCGCTGCCGCTGACCGCGCTGACGGCTCACGAGATGCTGTTCGACCGTCTCGGCTTCGTGCCTGGGCGCGGTCAGGGTGAGACCCTGCTGGTGCTGGGCGGGGCCGGCGGCGTGCCCTCGATGGCGATCGGTCTCGCGCGCGCCCTCACGGGGCTCACCGTCATAGCCTCGGCGTCGCGGCCCGAAAGCGAAGCCCATGTCCGGGCGCTCGGGGCGCATCACGTGATCGACCACCGGCATCCCCTCAAGGATCAGATCGAGGCGCTCGGCTTGCGCGAACCGCTCCGCGCCGTATTCTCGACCCACACGACGCCGGAGGTCTGGGCGGATCTCGCGGCCTGCCTCGCACCGCAGGGCCGCTTCGGCCTGATCGACGATCCGCCGCCGCTCGATCTCCGCCTCATGAAGATGAAGAGCATCTCGGTGCATTGGGAGGCGATGTTCACGCGCCCGATGTTCGCCACCGACGACATGGTTCGGCAGCACGAAATCCTCGATGCCGTGGCCGACCTCGTGGACGCCGGCCGGCTCCCCGCGATCGCGACGCGCAACTTCGGCGCGCTCGGGGCCGCGACCCTTGCGGCCGCCCACGAGGCGGTTGCCAAGGGGCACACGATCGGCAAGGTCGTCCTGGAGGGTCTCGGCCATGCCTGACCTCACCGCCCAGGCCATCCGCTCCGGGTCGGACCTGCTGGTGGCGCATTGGCGTAGCGGGCGGCATATGGATGCGTTGCCGCCGCACCTTCGCCCCGCCACCCGCGCCGAGGGCTATGCGATCCAGGCGCTTGTCGAGGGCACGAGCGCCCATCCCCTGCGCGGCTGGAAGATCGCCGCGACGAGCGTCGCCGGTCAACGTCACATCAACGTCGACGGTCCGCTGGCGGGGCGCCTCCTGGCCGAGCGCATCGTGCCGGAGGGCGCACCCGTGTCGATTGGTGCCAACCGCATGCGCGTGGCCGAGATCGAGTTCGTGTTCCGCATGGGGCGGTCGCTTCCGCCACGGCCGGAAGCCTATGCGACCGATGAGGTGATGGCCGCGGTGGCGGCGCTGCATCTCGGCATCGAGGTGCCGGACTCCCGCTTTCTCGACTTCACGGCGGTCGGCGCGCCGCAACTGATCGCCGACAACGCCTGCGCCGACCAGTTCGTGCTCGGCCCCGAGGTGACGGCGCCCTGGCGTGACCGCGATCTGGCGGCCCACGCCGTACAGGGGCGAAACGAGCAGGGGGTCGTGCACGAGGGGCGCGGCGCCAATGTTCTCGGCGATCCTCGGACCGCCTTGACCTGGCTCGCCAACGAGCTGAGCCGGCACGACATCGTGCTCGGCGAGGGCCAGACTGTCACGACCGGCACCTGCGTGATTCCGATGCCGATCGCACCCGGGGACGTCGTAACGGGGGGCTTCGGTGACTTGGGCACCTTGCAGGTCCGCTTCACGGCCTGACGGCGAGGCGTCCGACCCAATATCAGCCGTGGATCAGCATGCCGCCGTTCACGTCGATCGTCGCGCCTGTGATGTAGGACGACAAATCGGAGGCGAGGAACAGGAAGGCTCCGGCGACATCCCGGGTGTCGCCCAGCCGCGACAGCGGGATGCCCTTGATGATGTCGGCCCGCATCGTCTCGGTCAGCTTGTCGCCCGTGATGTCGGTTTGGATCAGCCCGGGCGTGACGCTGTTGACCCGGATGCCGTCGGGCCCGAGTTCGCGCGCCATCGCCCGGGCGAGGCCGAGGACGCCGGCCTTGGCGGCCGAGTAGTGCGGGCCGCCGAAGATGCCGCCGCCGCGCTGGGCCGAGACCGATGAGGTGCAGGCGATGGAGCCGGTCTTGCGTTCCCGCATGTGCGGGATGAAGGCCTGGCTGAGGTAGAGCGTGCCCCGCAGGCTCACGTCGATGACGAAATCGAAGTTCTCGGCCTCGATGTCCATGATCTTCACCGGCTGGGTGACGCCAGCGTTGTTGATCAGCACATCGACCTGCCCGAAGGCCGCCAGCACCGCGTCCGCCGCCCACCGGGTGGCATCCTTTTTGGTCACGTCGCATGCGAAGCCCTTGTGGTCGCCGCCAAGCGCCGCCGCCGCCGCTTCGGAGGCGGTCTGGTCGAGATCGAGGATCGCGACCTTGGCGCCATGCTCGGCGAAGAGCCGCGCCGTAGCCATGCCGATCCCGCGCGGGCTCGCGGCACCCGAGATGACGGCGACCTTGTCTTTGAGGAGCATGAGAGTTGTTCCGTTCTGACGTAGCTTTGCTTTGACGATGAGAATCTCGCCTCTGCCGAACCCAGCCGCTCCCTTCTCCGCCCGTTGCGGGGAAAAGGGAGCAAGCGCGGCGTCGAGGGTGCAGGCTCGGCCTCAATAATCGCCTGCGCTGGGCGGATAGACCCGCTTCAGCTTGGCCTTGGCTTCGGGGCTGTCCACGTCCTTGGCGGTGACCAGCGGCTCGGAGAGCGGGAGTTCCTTGGTGACGGCCGCGCCTGTCAGGGCGTTGTAGACCTGCTGCACGCCTTCGATGCCCTGGCCGCCGGCTTCCTGCAGAAAGAGACCCTGGATCACGCCGTCCTTCAGGAGCTTGACCGTGGTCGGGCTGCCGTCGGCCGTGGCGACGCCGACCTTGCCGACGAGATTGCGCGTCTGCAGCACCTTGGCAGCCCCCGTCGCGGCTTCGTCGTACATGCCATAGATCGCCTTGATGTCGGGATGTGCGGTCAGGAGATCGTTGGCTTGATCGACCGCTTCCTTGACCGTCAGGCCATGGGTCTGCAGGACCTGGACGAGATCGCAACCATCGGCCTTGAAGGACTCTTGCGCGCCCTTGAGGTATTTTTGGGCGTTCTCGCGGTCCTGCGGCAGCGACAGCATGCCGACCTTGGTGCCGCCGCGTTCCTTGGCGAGCCCGCAGACGAATTTGCCTTCCTGTTGCCCGGCCTCGTCGTTGTTGGCCGTGACCGATGACGTGTAGTCGGTCTCGCCTGGCTGCGGGCCGATGCCCGTGAAAGCCACCGGGATCTTCTTGTCCTTGAGGAGGCGCAGCACGGGCGGGGTGGAGGTCGAGCTCACCGGACCCATGACGACGGCGTCCACCCCCTTGGTGATCGCGGTCCTGATATTCGCCATCTGCTCGGTCGGCGAATTATGCGAGTCCATTTCGAGATAGGTCATCCCGAGTTCGGCCGCCTTGGTCTTGGCCCCATAGGCCACCCATTGCCAATACGAGATGTCGAGCGAAGGCGCGATGTAGACGACAGTCAGCTTTTTGCTCTCGGCCTGAGCCGTGCCGAGACCAAGGCTAACGCCCAACATCAGACCTGCGGCCATGAGTGTCCGGTGCATGTTGCAGTTCCTCATTTCTGTCTCCTCCGTTTGTTCTCTTCGCGCTTAGCCACGCGCTTTCGCGACACGGTCGATCAGGACCGCGACCAGGATGACGAGGCCGGTGACGGCCCCCTGCCAAAAGCTGTTGATGCCGATCAGGTTGACGCCATTCTGGATGACCGTAATCATGATGGCGCCGAGCGTCGCGCCTACGGCCGAACCGCTGCCGCCGAACAGGCTGGCCCCGCCGATCACGCAGGCTGCGATCGCCTGCAGCATCATGCTGGAGCCCGAGGTCGCCTCGGCGTTGCTGATGTAACTGAGGCTCAGCAGGCTGGCGAAGGCGGCGAAGACGCCCGACACCACGTAAACGCTGCAGCGCGTGCCTGTGACCGGGATTCCGAGCAGACGCGCCGCCCTGTCGTTGCTGCCGACCGCGTAAACCCAGCGGCCAAGCACGAGCTTGCGCAAAGCGAATTCGAGCGCCGCCACGCCAAGGATGCAAAAGAGCACGTAGTTGGTGAGCCCGGGGATGAGTTCGCCGCCGTTGAGCTTCCACAGGTCGGGGTCGAGGATCGCGATGGAATGGCCGTCGGTGATCACGAACGCGAGGCTGCCCGCCACTGCGTAGCTGATCAGGGTCACGACAAAGGGCGCGAGGCCCACGAGCGTCACGAGAAGCCCGTTGACGAGACCGACGCCGGCGCCCACGAGAAGTCCGATCACGCACGCGACGGGCCAGGAGAAGCCACCCGAAAGCGCGAGGCCGCTCACCATCCCGGTGAGCGAGAAGGTGGACCCGACCGACAAGTCGATGCCGCCCGTGATCACCACCAGGAGCACCCCGAGCGCCATGATGACGAGCGGGGCCGCCGCCTGCGCGATATTGGCGACGTTGCCGGTCGAAAAGACCTGCGGCGACCAGAAGCTGACGACGAGATCGATGAAAAGGATCGCGACAGCCGTGGCGATCTCGGACCGGTAATAGCGGAGGTTGCGGAGCGTGAACCCTGCGCGCGGGGGCTGCAGGTCGGCGACGGCGCCGGCTTCGGGGTGGGTCACGGTCATGGGTGCACCGGTCATCGGGGTCAGGCCGCCATGCCGGTGGATCGGGCGAGGTGAACCTCCGTGAGATCCCCTCGGTCGAGGAGGCCGACCAGCTCGCCGCGGAGATCGAAGGCGATGGCGCGATCGCAAATCTCGGCGAGTTCGGCAAATTCCGTCGACCACCAGATCACGATGGTCCCGCTCTCGGCGACCTGCCGGATCATGTCATAGATGTCCCGCTTGGTGCCGATATCGACACCGCGTGTCGGCTCTTCGAGAACGAGGACTCGCGGCGGGGTGTCGAGCCAGCGGGCCAGCAACAGCTTCTGCTGCGTGCCACCGCTCAATGTCTGGGGCAGCGCGTCGACCGAACTGGTCTTGATGGACAGACGCTTCAGAGCCTCGTTCGCTTGCCGAAGCTCGTCGCCGAGCGCCAGAAGCCTCTGACGTGCCACACGCGTGCCGGCCACCACGTTGTCGAGGATCGGCAGGGTCGATAGGATGCCCTTCTCGGCGCGGTCGCCTGAGACATAGCCGAAGCCGCGCCGGACGGCTGCCGCCGGGCTGGCAACGCGCAGCGGCTCGCCGTCGAGCGTGAAGGTCCAACCCGGCGAGGCTTTCGCACCGACGAGGCCGTTGATCAAATCCATCGGCCCGTCCGGCGCGCCGGCGAGGCCGATCACGTTGCCGGCCGCAAGGTCGACCCGCAGGCTTCCATGATGCAGCGACATCACGGGCGCGCGGCGGCCCCCGTGGCTTTGCGCCAGGCGCGCAACCGCCTCGGTGGCGCGCGCCTGCCCCATGGCCTCGATGATCGCCTCGTCGCTGAACGTGGCGAGTGGCTGGCGGTCGACCACAGTGCGGCCGTCGCGAAGGATGGTGCAGACGTCGGCGACGGCGCGGATCTCCGCCATCCGATGCGAGACGAGAAGGGTGCTGATCCCTTGCTCGACGGCCAGGCGGCGCAGAACCGCGAAGAGGCGTTCGCTTTCGCCAAAGGTGAGATTGGCGGTCGGCTCGTCGAGTAGCAGCAACTTGGCGCCGGAGCTCAATGCGCGCGCGATTTCGACAAGCTGACGTTGATGCAGGTCGAGCCCGCCGACCAGGGCGTCGAGCACCGTTCGCGCCAGCTCGGGGTCGATGATGCCAAGCGCGGCTGCGCCCTCGCGCTCCTGCTGGCTAAGCCGACAGAGACCGAAGCCGTGCTTTCGATGCGGCAGGCAGATGTTTTCGGCGACCGTGAGATGCGGCAGGAGCGCTAGCTCCTGGAACACAACCGCTATGGCATTCGCCGGGATCGCTGTCGACCCCGCCACGCGGATGGCCCCAGCATCGGCACGCAGAACGCCGCAAACGATGCGGATCAGAGTCGACTTGCCTGCTCCATTGCCGCCGAGAAGGGCGTGGATCTCGCCCGCGCCGACCCGGAGGCCGGCCTTCTTCAAGACGATGGTCGCGCCGAACCGTTTCTCGATACCTTCCGCTTGGAGAAGGTAGCCTGGGCGACCCACTGCGCCGTCGAGGACGACCGTCATCCCGGCGGCCCGCGCCAACGAGCAGGGGCTTGGCCGTCGCCATCCCGGCCACCGAAGACCTCCAGAGCGGGATGCTCCATCGTGGCGTTTCCTCGACCCGTCGCTTGGACCTTCGTGATCCTTCGCACAAAGAAAGAGCAGAACCGCGGGGCCGGGCAAACGAATAAATCGCACTATCAGGTGAGCGTGCCTCACGTATCGGCGGTGGGCTGGCCCAGTTCCGCCAGCATCCAATTCACGAAGGTCCTCACGGGTCTACGCCGCAAGCCGGTCTGGTGGCACACGAGATAATGGCCCACGTAGCGGACGTTGGCGGCCGTCTCCATGAGCGGCGCCACGAGGCGGCCGGCCGCCAGTTCCCGCTCGGCCAGCCGTGTCGATTCGAGCGCGACACCGAGCCCGTCCGCCGCGGCGGCAATGGCCAGGAAGCTGCGGTCGAACCGCATGCCGCTCTGCTGCGAGGGCGCGCGGATGTCGTTGACGGCGAACCAGTCTGGCCAACGCACCTGCTTGCGGTCGCTCTGGATCAAGAGCAGCTTGAGAAGGTCGAGGGGCTCGCGCAGCCTGTCGGCCAGCGCCGGCGCGCAGATCGGCGTCACGATCTCCTCCCCGAGCGGCGTCACACGCCCCTCGCTTCTCGGCGCCCCGTAGACGATGTCGATGTCGCATTCGTCGCTCGTGAAGGACGCATAGTCCGTACTGGCGGCGAGTCGGACGCTGATATCCGGATTGGCGGCCAGAAAGCCTCCCAACCGGGGCGAGAGCCATTGCGCAGCAAAGCTAGGCGCCGAATGCAGTCGGAGGAGCTGCTGTCCGCGATTGGTGACAGCGTCGACGCCGCGTCGGAGTTCCTCGAAAGCATTTCCGACATGGCGCATCAGTTGCTCGCCGTCCGCGCTGAGGCGGATCGTGCGACCGTCGCGCTCGAACAGCGCGGTGCCGAGCGAACGTTCGAGATTGAGGATCGCATGGCTGATCGCGCTTGGCGACAGGCTGAGTTCCAGCGCCGCCGCACGGAAGGAGCCGGTGCGCGCTGCCGCTTCGAAGGCTCGAACAGCCGTTAGGGATACGTTGTTCAACATGGTTCAGTTGAGCCGATTTCATCGATGCTTGTAAACTTTGCGTTTGTGAAGCCTCCGGGATTGGCCAAAACTTCGTCAAACGAGCCGGGTTGGACCGGTCGGACACGCGCCGGCGAACGGCGTCCGGATCCGGGGAGGATCATGCGACCATGGATGCGGCAGAGTCGCCGACGTCACCGCCGAGCCGGTTGTCGAATGTCAGCTTGAACCAGCGCGCCTACCGGATCCGCCGACATGCATTGCGCATGGGCGAAGTGCAGGGCCAGGGCTATATCGCCCAGGCGCTCGGCATCGCGGACGTCCTCGCTGTCTCGTACTTCCATGCCATGAGCTACCGACCGAGCGAACCCGAATGGGAGGGCCGGGACCGCTTCCTGTTATCGATCGGCCACTACGCCATTGCCCTTTACGCCGCGCTGATCGAGGCCGGTATCATCCCCGAAGACGAGATCGAGACCTACGGATCGGACGACAGCCGCCTGCCAATGTCCGGCATGGCCGCCTACACCCCCGGCATGGAGATCACGGGCGGTTCTCTCGGCCATGGCCTGCCGATCGCGATCGGCGTCGCGCTGGGCTTGAAGCGCAAGCAGTCGAAGAACTTCGTCTACACGCTGTTGTCGGACGGCGAACTGAACGAGGGCTCCACCTGGGAGGCCGCCATGTCGGCCGGCAGCTACAAGCTCGACAATCTGATCGGCATCGTAGATGTCAACAACATGCAGGCCGACGGCCCCTCGACCGGCGTGCTGAATTTCGAGCCGCTCGTCCCGAAATTCGAGGCGTTCGGGTGGTTCGTGCAGCGCGTCGACGGCAACGACATCGCGGCCGTGAAGGCGGCCTTCGACCACGCCCGCCACGCGGCTACCGAGCAGCCTCGCATCGTCATCTGCGACACAAAGATGGGCAAGGGCGTGCCGTTTCTCGAAGAGCGCGAGCGCAATCATTTCCTGCGCGTCGAACCGGACGAATGGACCAAGGCTTTGGGAATCCTCGACGCAGCGAGGCCGGCATGATGCGCGACAAGTACCAGCGTCCGTTGCCACGCGAGGGCGGCGAGCGGCTGAAGACCTCGGCGATGATCGCCTCGATCGCCGGTGCCGACCAGCCGACCAGATCCGCACCCTTTGGACATGCGCTCATCGAACTGGCGAAGACGCGTCCGGAGATCGTCGGGTTATCCGCCGATCTCGCGAAATACACCGACATGCACATCTTCGCGAAGGCCCACCCGGACCGATTCTACCAGATGGGTATGGCGGAGCAGCTGCTGATGGCCGCCTCCGCAGGCCTCGCGCGCGAGGGCTTCGTGCCCTTCGCCACCACCTATGCGGTTTTCGCATCGCGGCGTGCCTACGATTTCATTTGCGTGGCGATCGCGGAGGAAAACCTAGACGTCAAGATCGCCTGCGCGCTGCCGGGGCTGACGACCGGCTATGGCCCGAGCCACCAAGCCACCGAAGATCTCGCGATCTTTCGCGGCATGCCGAACCTGACGATCGTCGACCCGTGCGACGCGCTTGACATCGAGCAGGCCGTACCGGCCATCGCGGCCCACAAGGGCCCGGTCTACATGAGGCTGCTGCGCGGGAACGTGCCGCTCGTACTCGACAAATACGACTACAGCTTCGAACTCGGCAAGGCGAAGCGGCTCGTCGATGGGTCGGAGGTGCTGTTCATCGCGAGCGGGATCATGACGATGCGGGTGCTCGAGGCCACCGAAGCCCTCGCGGGCGACAACATCCATGCGGCCGTGCTGCACGTGCCGACCATCAAGCCGCTCGACAGCGAGACGATCCTGGCCGAAGCGCGGCGGGGCGGCCGGCTGATCGTGGTGGCTGAGAATCATACGGTCGTAGGCGGCCTCGGCGAGGCCGTGGCGGGGGTGCTGATGCGCAACGGCGTGAGCGCAGCATTTCGCCAGATCGGGCTGCCGGACGAATTCCTGGACGCCGGCGCCCTGCCGACGTTGCACGACCGCTACGGACTGTCGACGACGGAGGTCGTAAAGGCCGTGCAGGCATGGCTTTGAACGATCCATGATAGGATCGGACAAGATCAGGGGGCGCATCTCATCTCTTCGAGGCGAGGGACGCCGACGCCGATACGAGCGCCTCAAGGCGCCGATTTTTTTGGGAGGGTTCATATGGCGGAGACGATCTTCGCGAAGGACATCGGTGCGCCTGAAGGTCCCGTGACGCTGCCGGACGGCGGCATGTACGTCACCGAGATGTCGGCATCGACGCTCTGCGTGACGAGGCTCGATCCGCAGGGTCGGCGCAGCGTGGTGAAGAGGACGGGCGGCCGCCCCAATGGGCTGACGAGCGACGGTGACGGTAATCTCTGGATTGCGGAGGCAGGGCTGCAGGCCCTGATCTGCATCGCGCCGGACGGTCGTGAGATCCTGCGGCTCGAGGGCGACGACGACGGGCCATTCCTGTTTCCGAACGATGTGGCGTTCGGGCCGGACGGCCAGCTCTATATGACCGACTCCGGCATGAAGGTGACGGATTTTTTGGACGGCCAAAAATTCGTCGCGAACTACCTCGACCTCGACTGGGACGGCCGAGTCTACGAGATTGATCCCAAGGCGGGCAAGGTTGTCCGCAGGATTGATCGCGGCCTTCGCTTTACCAACGGCATCGCCTTCGACGCCGAGGGCGTTCTCTACGCCAATGCGTCATTTCCAGGCGACATCTACCGTTATGACATCTTCGGAGACGGCGGAGCGAAGCGCGAGCTGTTCGGCAACGTGCTGCAGCCCGACGAGAGCGACGGCTTTAAGGGGCCGGACGGCATGAAGTTCGGCACCGATGCCCGGCTTTATTGCACGGTCTACGGGCAGCGGAACATTTCAGTCCTCGACACCACCGGCGCGGTCGTCGAGCGGCTCCAGCTCGACGGTCCGAACCCCACCAATTGCGCCTTTGCGCAAAGCGGCACCACGCTGCTGGTCACTGAGGTCAGCAAAGGGCAGATTGAGTCCATTCCGGTCGCGTGCGGGGGATTACCGCTGCATCGACCTAAGCTCGACCTCGGCTGACCAAGAACCACCGCGGCCGCCAGGCGGCCAACATCGGCGCGGATTGCGCATCACTGGAGGAGACACCCATGAACCGTCGTGACCTACTGAAATCCGCGGCCGGCTTGACCGCCTTCGGCAGCATGGGCCTTGTGCGCCCGGCCTTCGCGGCCAACCCGACAATGACAACGGTCGCCAAGATCGTCGGCGTCCCTTACTTCTCTCTTCTGCAGGCGGGCCTCGAGGCCACCGGCAAGCAGATGGGCATCGACTCGACCATGATCGGTCCGGCCCATGTCGATCCCGCCCAGCAGGTCCGCCTCGTCGAGGACACGATCGCCAAGAAGGTCGATGTGCTCGGCCTCATCCCGCTCGACGTCAAGGTGCTGGCACCCGTCGTACAGCGCGCCCGCGACGCCGGCATCATTGTGGTGACGCAGGAAGGTCCAGACATGGAGGGCCGGACCTGGGACGTCGAGATGGTGGACGCCACCTATTTCGGCGAACAGATGATGAAGTCGCTCGCGCGGCAGATGGGCAGCAAGGGCGACTACATCTGCATCGTCGGCACGCTGACGACACCGCTCCACAATCTCTGGTGCGACGCCGCCATCGCTTACCAGAAGAAGAACTTTCCGGACATGAAGCTCGTGACCGACCGCTTCCCCGGCGCGGACGAGATCGACACGACCGAGAAGGTCGTGCGCAACGCGCTCCAGGCCTATCCGGACCTGCGCGGCGTCATTGGCTTCGGCTCGAACGGACCAATCGGCGCCGGCAACGTCGTGCGTCAGCGTCGCCTACAGAACAAGCTGTCGGTCACCGGCTTCGCGCTGCCGTCGCAGGCCAAGCCCCTGATCGAGGCCGGCGCGCTCCAGGAAACCTTCCTTTGGAGCCCCAAGGAGGTCGGCCAGGCCCTTGTGGCGGTCGCAAGTCTGGCGCTCAAGAAGGCCGAATTCAAGACCGGCATGGACATCCCCGGCATCGGAAAGGCGACCGTCGACGCCGACAAGAAGATCATCAGCGTGTCGCGCATGCTGACGCTCAACAAGGAAACCCTGCCCGAGCTTGAAAAGCTCGGAATCTGAGGGGAGTCGACCTAAGCAGCCTTGCGTGGCTTCCGCCACGATTGATTTGGCCTTGCAAAGCCAAATCAATGCTGTTTCGACCCTTCGTTGTCAGCAAACCTGCGAAGGTTTGCTTGGCGAGGATCCTGCTTGGCCGCCTCCGATCTCTTCTCCCCGCGTGAGCGGGGAGTAAGAGACGGCGCGCAGCGCAAACCGGATCGTGAGGCCAACCTAGGCTGACATGACCGCCACGCCCGCTGTTCCCAAGACAAACTTTCTGGAACTTCGATCCATCGCCAAGCGGTTCGGCGGCGTCCGGGCGCTGAACGGCATCGACTTCGACGTCGCGGCCGGCGAGGTACATTGCCTCGCGGGCGAGAATGGGTCGGGCAAGTCGACGCTGATCAAGATCATCTCCGGCGTCCAACCGCCGGAGGCTGGCGGGCACATCCTGATCGACGGGACGGAAACCCCGCATCTGACACCGGCCGAAAGCATCCGGCGCGGCATCCAGGTGATCTACCAGGACCTGTCACTCTTCCCAAACCTCACGGTTGCGGAAAACATTGCGGTGGAGCACCACCACGGGCTCCACCTGCTGCGCTGGAAGGTGATCCACGACACCGCCCGCGGCGCGATGGAGCGCATCGGGGTATCGCTCGACCCAGGGGCCTTTGTGGCCGACCTTTCGATTGCGCAGCGCCAGCTCGTCGCCATCTGCCGCGCCATCGCCAACGACGCGCGCCTCGTCATCATGGACGAGCCCACCGCCTCGTTGACCCGGCACGAGGTCGACGCGCTTCTGGCCCTGACCCTCGAGCTCAAGCGGCGGTCGGTCGCGGTGGTGTTCGTCAGCCACAGGCTCGACGAGGTGCTCGAGATCGCCGAACGCGTCACGGTGCTGCGCAACGGCGAGAAGGTCGGCACCTTCGAGTCAGCCGGCATGACTGACCACCGGCTCGTCGAACTCATGACCGGCAAGAGCTTCGACCATAAGCCGATCGCAGGACATTTCGACGGCGTCCCGACCGTGCTCGATGTCAGGAATCTGTCGCGGGCCGGGGACTTCGACGACGTGTCCCTCTCGGTCCGCAGGGGCGAGATCCTCGGCATCACGGGCCGGCTCGGCTCCGGCCGTACGGAGCTGGCCCTGGCGCTGTTCGGCATGAACCCGCCCGACACGGGCGAGATCCGCATGCAAGGCCGGCCCGTACAACTTCGCTCCAACCGGGACGCCATCGAGAACGGGATCGCCTACGTGTCCGAGGACCGGCTGTCGCTCGGGCTCGTGATGCCGCAGCCGATTGCGTCGAACATTGTTCTCCCGGTGCTCGATGAACTGTCTGATCGATACGGTCTCGTCGAGACCGATCGCCGCGACGACGCGGTGCGTCGCTGGATCGACGATCTAGGCATCAAGGTCGGCAGTCCCGAGAACCCCGTCGGTACGCTGTCGGGCGGCAACCAGCAACGCGTCGTGCTGGCCAAGTGGCTCGCCACGAAGCCGAGCCTCCTGATCCTCGACAGCCCGACCGTCGGGGTCGACGTGAACGCCAAGGACGGCATCTACCGCATCGTCCGTCAACTCGCGGCCGACGGACTCGCGGTCATCATAATCTCCGACGAGATCCCGGAAGTGTTCTGCCACGCGCACCGGGTGCTGGTGATGCGCGACGGCCGTATGATCGGCGAGTATCGGCCGGTCGACATCACGGAAGACACGCTGCGGGAGGCCGTCGATGCCTGAGGGGTTGCGCCGCTTTGCCCGGACGCACGAAGGCCGCCTGCTCGCGGTCATTGTCGTGCTGGCGATCTTTCTGTCGCTCACGACGCGCAACTTCCTCTCGGTGCAGAACGGCATCGACCTTCTCACGTCCTACGCCTTTTCCGGCATGCTGGCCGCCGGCCTCGTGGTCGTGCTGGTCGCCGGCGGGCTCGACATCTCCTTCACGGCTGTCGCCTCGATCGCGCAATATCTCGCGGTCGCGGCCGCGAGCCGCTACGACATCGGCTGGTTCGGGCTCTTCGCGGTGGCGCTCGGCATCGGCACGATGCTCGGCGTCCTTAATGCGTATCTGGTGACCACCCTGCGGATCGCCAGCATCATCGTCACCATCGCGATGCTGAACGTCTACTACGGCGCGCTGATGTTCCTCAGCGGGGGCAATCCGATCAACACGCTGCCCGGCTGGTACCTCGACGGGTTGGCCTGGGTGGTCGGAACCGACAACCATGGCAATCCCTACATTCTCAACATGCAGATGCTCGGGCTCGGGCTCAGCTTTCTGTTGAGCTGGATACTGCTGAACCGGACCAGCGCCGGACGGCAGCTGCGCGCGCTCGGTGGCAATCCCGAAGCCGCCAAGCGCGTCGGCTTCAACACCATGCGCCTCAACATGGTGGCCTATGGCTATATGGGCTTTTCGGCCGGTCTCGCGTCCCTCGTGCAGGCGCAGGTCTCGGGCTCTGTCGTGCCCAACGCGCTGGTCGGCCGCGAGCTCGAAGTTCTCGCCGCGGCGGTGCTGGGCGGCGCGAGCCTCACGGGCGGCGTCGGCACGGTGCTCGGCACCGCACTTGGCCTCGCACTGCTGGCGATCTTGCAGAACGGCCTTATCCTGCTCGGCGTCTCGTCCTTCTGGACCGAGTGCTTCACCGGCATCGTGTTCCTGGCCGCCGTCACGATGATCGCCTGGGAACGGCGCCGGCAACGCGGCGCCACACGGCGGGTGATCGGAGCGACAGCTTGAGCCTTACGTCCTTGACCCCCATGCTGAAAAGCCTGGCGCCCCGGATTGGGCCGGTAAACCGAGGACTCATCGTCCTGCTTGTGGCACTGCTCCTCGTCTTTGGCTTGCTGCTGGGCGAACGGCTGTTCAGCGGCGCCTCGCTCCGCTCAATGGCATTCCAACTGCCCGAGCTCGGGCTCCTGTCGCTCGCCATGATGGTGCCGCTGCTGTCGGGTGGCCTCGACCTTTCAATCATCGCCACGGCCAACCTTGTGGCCCTGACGATCGCGTTCCTCTTCGGGGCGCTCGTCCCGGCCGATCCGGGCGTGGCGTGGGGCGCCGCGCAGGTCGCGGCCATCGCGGCCGGCTTGGCCCTGGCGCTGCTGATCGGCGCGGTCAACGGCTTCATCATCGCCTACCTCGAAGTGTCGCCGATCCTGACGACGCTCGGCGCCATGACGCTGATCAAAGGCATCAGCATCGGGCTCACTCACGGCGAAGTGTTGTCGAGCTTCCCGTTGCCGATCGTCTTCATCGGCAACGGTTCGGTGTTCGGCATCCCGGTGGTGGTGTTGATCTTCGTCGCGGTGGCGGCCGTCATGGCCCTGATCCTGAACCGGACGCCCTTCGGCCAAATCTTGCACATGCTGGGCTCGAACGAAGCGGCCACCCGCTATTCGGGGGTCGACACCCGGCGCATGCTGGTCAAGGTCTATATGGCCTCGAGCTTTCTCGCCGGCATCGCGGGCATCGTGATGATGGCCCGCTTCAACTCGGCCAACGCGGCCTACGGTGAAAGCTATCTCCTCGTCACCATCCTGGCCGCAGTGCTCGGCGGAGTGTCGCCGTCGGGCGGCTTCGGCAAGGTCGTGGGGCTCGTCTTCGCGCTGGTGATCCTCCAGCTGATCTCGACGGCCTTCAACCTCCTCAATTTCAGCCAGTTCCTGACTCTGGCCATTTGGGGCGGCACGCTGATTGCCGTCGCGGCCGTCGCCCGGCTGCGCGAGTATTTCGGTTTCGTTTGAGGTTTGTCATGTCCCGTTTCGCCAACAAGGTCGTCATCGTCACCGCGGCTGCATCGGGCATCGGCTTGGCGGCCAGCCGCCGCTTTGCGGCCGAAGGCGCGATCCTGTCGTTGTCCGACATCGACCTCGCCACCCTAGAGGAGCATGGGCGCGTCCTCGACCTGCCGCGCGAGCGGTTGCGCCTCGCCCGCGTGGACGTGTCGAAGGCCGCCGAGATCGAGGCGCTGGTGGCCGAGACCGTAGCAGCCTTTGGCGGCCTCGACGTGCTGGTCAACAACGCGGGGGTCGGCGCCTTCGGCTACGTGACCGAGATCACGCCCGAAACCTGGGACCGGGTAATCGCGACGACGCTGTCCTCCGTGTTTTATGCGAGCCGGGCGGCGCTGCCTCATCTCATCGCCCGGCGCGGCAACATCGTGAACACCGCCTCGATCTCCGGCCTCGTGGCCGATGTCGGCTTCGCGGCCTACAATGCCGCAAAGGGCGGCGTCTGCAATCTCACCCGCGCCATGGCGATCGACCACGCGTCCGACGGCATCCGGGTCAATGCCATCTGCCCTGGCGTCACCGAGACTGGTTCGACCGCGTGGATGCAGAAGATTCCGGCCATCATGCAGGGGTTCGACGACCGGCTGCCGATGGGCCGCATGGGCACGTCGGACGAGATGGCGGCCGCCATCGCGTTCCTGGCCTCAGACGACGCCTCCTACGTCACGGGCTCAAACCTCGTCGTGGACGGGGGCCTGACGGCGGGAACCGGCCAGCCGGCCTTCCGCAAGCTCGCGGCGACGGCCGGATAACCAGGGAGGAGGCCGTAGTGAGAGACAAGGACCACGACAAGCGCGTCGCGCTCGAATATTTCGATGCCTTCGTGAAGGGCGACAAGGCATGGTGGGAGGCCAACGTCTCGGCCGCCTTCAAGCGGCACGACCCCGGCCTGCCCTACGAGGTCGTCGGACCGGCGGGGCTGCAGCATCACCACGACGTGCTCTTGAGCGCGGTGCCGGACCTCAACCTGCCGATCCACACGGTTCTGGCGGACGACGACAAGGTCCTGGTCTGCCTTCGCTTCCGCGGCACCCACAAAGGCGAATTCTTCGGTCACAAGCCGACCGGCAACGCCATCGACGTCGAGGTGTTCGACCTGTTCCGTCTGGAGAATGGCAAGCTGGTCGAGCACTGGGCCATGGTCGACACGCTCGGCCTGCTGAAGCAGCTTGGGGCCACATCGATCTGACGTCTGACGACCGCTGGGCCATCGCGGACGCGAACGGGACCAAGGAGACCATCATGCGCGGCGCCTTGATCGGATGCGGATTCTTCGCCCAGAACCACCTGAACGCTTGGCGGGACATGCGGGCGGACGGCGTCGACCTCGTCGCGGTCTGCGACGTCGATCCGAGCAAAGCGAAGGCGGCGGCGGAGAGCTTCGGCATACCGCGGCACTGCATCGAACCCGCCGCACTCTTCGCCACCGAGCAGCTCGACTTCGTCGACATCGCGACCCGGATGGAGACCCATGAGGCTCTGGTGATGCTCGCCCTCCGGCACCGCATCCGCACCATCGTGCAAAAACCGTTCGCGCCGACTTGGGAGGCCTGCTTCGCCATGGTCCGGGCCGCCGCCAAGGCCGGCGTGCCGCTCGCGGTGCACGAGAATTTCCGTTACCAGACCCCGATGCTGCGCGTGCGCGAGACGCTCGACTCCGGCGTGATCGGGCAGGCGACCTGGGGTCGCTTCGCCTTTCGGACGGGCTTCGATGTCTACCGGACGCAACCCTACTTCCATGACGAACCGCGCTTCGCGATCCTCGATACCGGCGTCCACGTCCTCGACCTCGCGCGTTTCTTCATGGGCGAGGTCGCGCATGTGTCCTGCGAGACCCAGCGGCGCAATAAGAAGAACGTCGGCGAGGACACGGCGACCATGCTGCTGCGCCACACCTCCGGCGCCGTCAGCCTCGCCGAGACCACCTACGAGGCACGGCAGATTCCGGATCCGTTCCCCCAGACCCTCGTGACGATCGAAGGCGAACGCGGCTCGATCAAGCTGCACGAGGACTTTCGCATGGTGGTGACGGCCGACGGCGCCGTGAGCGAGCGCACCGTCGGCTCGCCGCTCTTGCCCTGGACGACCGAGCCCTGGCACATCGCCCAGGAAAGCGTGCTGCTGACCCAGCGCGCCATCATCGCGGCCTGGCGCGCAGGCCGCGACGCCGACACGAGCGGGGCCGACAACCTCAAGACCTTTGCGGTGGCCGAGGCCGCCTATGCGGCCGCCGTCAGCGGGCGGGCGGAAGTGCCGAAGGGCGCGTGATCGCTTGCTCAGTCCGTTATCCCTCCCCTCGCGGACGCGCCAGGAGGACGGCGCCGCCCGTGCCGATGCGAGGGCGCCATGCTCCATCCGGAACGAGGCCGCGGCACATGCGATCACATCGACGGAAAGCGGCCTCAAGCGGCGTCGCCTACGGTTTTGAAAAGGATCACCTCCGCACCTGTCGACGAGGTTCCCTGATGTTCGACACCAATCGGAACGACGCAGCACTGACCGGCGCCGAGCGACACGCTATGATCGCGGAAGGCGACATTGAAGGTCCCGCTCCAGACCACCACGGTCTCTGCCGTATCGTCATGCCGGTCCCAGCGGCCTTCGTTGCCTGCCAGCACGCGGACGAGCCGGACGTCGACCCCGCCCAGAACGGCGTAGTGCTGCCGCTCCCCTTCCGCCGTCAGCCGGGCAAAGGTCGCATCGAAATCCAAGACCCTGTCCATGTTCGCTCCTTTGGTGTCGGCACGTGGACAGCGATGACGCCGGCGCCGGGCGCTCCAGGCGGATAGCCGGCTTGCCGTCCGGCTTTGTTCAAGCGGACGCCGTTGTCCTGCCAGAACGGTTTTCGGAAGCAACGGGCATTGATCGCAGACCGGGGCAACGCGGTGATGGCTCGGGCTGACTCACCCATCCGTCACCGCGCCCTGCGACGCATCGGTGACGAGCCGCGCGTATTTGGCCAGCACGCCCGTCGTGTAGCGGGGCGGCGGCGCTTGCCATCCGGCAAGACGGGCGGCGATCTCGTCCGGTGGGAGCGCGACATCCACGCGGCGGGTCTCGACATCGATCGTGATCAGGTCGCCGTCCCGCAGCGCCGCGAGGGGGCCGCGGTCGACAGCTTCAGGCACGACGTGGCCGATCACGAAGCCCCGGGTGGCGCCCGAGAAGCGACCATCGGTGATGAGCGCGACCGTGGCGCCGAGGCCCGCGCCCTGGAGCGCGCCCGTCACCAGCTGCATCTCCCGCATGCCGGGGCCGCCGCGCGGACCCTCGTTGCGCAGCACCATCACGTCGTTGGGCTGGATCGTGCCGTTGCGAACGGCCGCGAAAGCGTCTTCTTCACGCTCGAAGACGCGCGCCGGACCGCTGTGGTGCACCTTGCTCTGCCCGGACAGCTTGATCACACAGCCGCCCGGCGCAAGATTGCCGCGCAGGATGGCGAGGCCGCCCTGCGGTTTCAGCGGCTGGTCGAGCGGGTGGATCACCTTCTGGCCGGGCGGCTCAACGGCGGAGCCGATCTCGGCCCCGAGCGTGCGACCCGTGACGGTAGCGGCGTCCGGGTGCAGCAACCCGGCCGCGAGCAGCCGCTTGCCGACGACCGCCATGCCGCCTGCCTCGAACATCTCCGGCGCCGTGTAGGTGCCCCAAGGCCGGAGATCTGCAAAGACCGGGGTGGTGCGTGAGATCCGGTCGAAGTCCTCGAGCGCGAGTTCGACACCGAAACTGCGGGCCATGGCCAGGAGATGCAGCACTGCATTGGTCGAGCCGCCGGTGGCCATGACCCCCGCGATGGCGTTCTCGAAGCTCGCCCGGGTGGCGATTGCGCGCGGCGTCGTGCCCGCGACGACGAGGCGAACCGCTAGGCGCCCGACGGCACGCGCCGCCTCGGCCTTGCGCTCGTTTGTGGCCGGGATGTCGTTGAGGCCGACAGCCGACAGCCCCAGCATTTCGCAGGCCGTCGCCATCGTGTTGGCCGTGAACTGGCCGCCGCAGGAACCAGCACCCGGGCAGGCGTGGTCCTCGACCTCTTTGAGGTCGTCGGCCGTGATGCTGCCTGCGTGAAAGGCGCCGATCGCCTCGTAGATGTCCTGGATGGTCAGCGCCCGGTCCCCGAAGGGGCCGTCCCGACGGGCGCAGCGGCCGGCCTGGATCGAGCCGCCGTAGAACAGGAGTCCAGGGATGTTCAATCGCCCGAGCGCCATGGCCATGGCCGGAATGGTCTTGTCGCAGCCCGCGATCGTCACGAGGCCATCGAACATGTGGCCCCGCGCCACGAGCTCCACCGAATCGGCGATGACCTCGCGGCTGACGAGCGATGTCTTCATGCCTTCCGTGCCGGTGGTGATCCCGTCGTTGATCGCGACCGTGTTGACCTCGATCGGCGTGCCGCCCTCGTCACGGATACCCTCGGCCACCAGCGCCGCAAGGTCCCGGTGGTTCCAGTTGCACGGCATGGTGCCGATCCAGCAATGAGCGACGCCGATCTGTGGCTTGGCCAGGGTCTCGTCGGTGAAGCCCACGGCCTTCATCATGCCACGCGCCACCGCGCGATCCGGACCTTCGAGCAGACGGCGACTGTTGCGGCGCGGGTCGGGCGGCATCGCCGATTCTTCGCGGTCTTGCGCCATCAGGCCGGGGCTCCCGCCGAGCGGCGGGAGAGCGTGCGCGCGTCGGCGCTGGCCTGGGCGAGCTTGAATTGGCGGCGGCGCTGCAACTGACGATCGGCGATGACGCCAAGCAGAATCACGGCCCCCATCACCGCAAAGTTGAGTGAGGACGGGATTCCGAGGATGTTGACCAGATTCTGCAGCACCTGAAGCAGAACCATGCCGAGCACGATGCCGACGATCGAGCCCTCCCCGCCCCGCAGCGAGCAGCCGCCGAGCACCGCCGCCGCAATGGCGTAGAGTTCATAGAAGTTGCCGTGCGCCGAGGGCGAGACCGACTGCGTGTAGAACACGAAGAACACGGAGGACAGTCCGGTCAGAAGGCCGCCCACCACATAGGCGGCCGTGATGACGCGCGACGTGGCGATGCCGGAAAAGCGCGCGGCTTCCTCGTTCTTGCCGACCGCGAACAGGTAGCGGCCGAACATCGACTTGTGCAGCAGCACGGACATGACCGCCGCGACGATCAGCAGGAAGATCAGCGTATGCGGGATGTTGAATGTGCGCCCCGACGTTAGCCATTCGAGCTTGTCATAGTCAGTGGCGTAGCCGAAGCCTTCGGTCGAGTCGGCCGTGTACCAGCGGGCGATGCCGCGATAAAGCAGCAGGCCGCACAACGTCACCACGAAGGGCTGCAGCTTCAGCCGGGTGATCAGCATGCCGTGCACGAAACCGAGCAGCGCGCCGGCCGCGACCGTGATCAGCAACGCCAGGGGCCAGCCAAACCCGTGGTTGACCAGCAGGTCGAGGAAGATCACGCCGAGCAGGGCCAGCATCGAGCCGATCGACAGGTCGATGCCGCCCGTGATGATGATCAGCCCTTCGCCGAGTGCGAATAGGCCGAACAGGCCGATCTGGTTCCCCAGGTTCATCAGATTGACCTGAGACACGAACTGCGGGTTGATGGCCGCCGTGACACCCCCGATCACCAGGATCAACAGGGCCAGTCCTAGCTCCTTCTTAAGCATGGGCGACGGCGTCCTCGTGCGGGGTTTGCCCGACGGCAAGCATCAGGACATTGTGTTCGGAAAAGTCTGGGCGCTCCAGGAAGCCGCTGATCCGGCCTTCATGCATCACCGCGATGCGGTCGCTGACGCCGATGACCTCTTCCATGTCGCTGGAGATCATGAGGATGGCAACGCCGGCATCGGCCAGGGTGCGCATGATGAGGTAGATCTCGGCCTTGGCTCCGACATCGATGCCACGGGTCGGCTCGTCGAAGATGATCGCCTTGGGCCGCATCGACAGCCACTTGCCGAGCACCACCTTCTGCTGATTGCCGCCTGAAAGGGTGACGACGGGCGTATCGACCGAAGGGGCCTTGATCTTGAGGTTGCGGCTTTGTTCCTCGGCCACCCTATGCTCGCGATCGCCCGCGATGAGCGTGCCGCTTGCAAAGCTTGCCAGATCGGCCAGCGAGATATTCTCGACGATCGGTAGATCGAGCACGAGGCCCGTCCGCTTGCGATCCTCCGGAACAAGGTAGATACCCCTGGCGATCGCGTCGCGCGCCGTCCTGACCGTGATGGTTGTGCCGTCGAGCGTGATCGTGCCGCCGAGCGGCGGCTGCACGCCAAAGATCGTCTGGGCCAGGCTCGTGCGGCCGGAGCCGATCAGGCCCGCAAGACCCAGGATCTCGCCGAAGTGGATTGACAGCGAGACCGAGCGGTCCGGAAAGGCGTCGGTCACGAGATCGTGGACCGCAAGACCCGTCGGCCGCGGCGCGGCTTTCGGCGGGATGTAGATGGATTTGAGGTCGCGCCCGATCATCAGCCGCACCATGGCGGCGTGAGTCAACTCGTGCTTGGCGAGCGCGCCCACGAGACGGCCGTCGCGCAGCACCACGGCGCGGTCGCAGCAGGTCTTCACCTCGGCGAGCCGATGCGAGATGTAGATTAGGGACACGCCGTGCTGGCGCAGGTCGGCGATCACCTTCAGCAGCCGGTCGGTCTCGGTGAGGGTCAGGCTCGAGGTCGGCTCGTCCATGATGATGATGCGCGCGTCGAGCGACAGCGCCTTGGCGATCTCGACCATCTGGCGCTCGGCGATCGAAAGGTTCTCGACGGCGTCGTCCGGCCCGAACTCGACGCCGAGACGCTTCAGGAGCGGCGCGACCCGTGCGTGCATGGCCCGTTCGTCGACGAGGTGAAGGAATCCGCCGCGGCCCGGCTCGCGGCCGATGAAGACGTTGGCCGCGACGTCGAGGTTCTCGAAGAGGTTGAGTTCCTGATGCACGAAGGCAATCCCGGCCTTGGTGGCCTCGGTCACGGTCAGGGCCGCGTGCTCTACCCCGTCAATCGTGATCGTGCCGGACGACGGGGCCACGACGCCGCCGAGGATCTTCATCATGGTCGACTTGCCGGCGCCGTTCTCGCCGATGAGGCCCAGCACCTCGCCGCGCGCGAGGGACAGGCTCACCCCATCGAGCGCGATGACGCCCGGATAGGTCTTGGCGATGGAGCGAAGTTCGAGAATGGTTTCGGACATGGCGCCGGTTTGTTCAGAGCGGGCGGGTGGTTCGTGCGGACCGGCGTGCCGATTCGCCTTGCGTGAACGGTCGGCCCCTCGTCGGGGTCACGCCGACGGGTCGTTCGCGGGAGCGCGAACGCTCCCGCGCGCCGGGCAAAGCCTACCTTGGTTTTGGAAAACGGCGCCTCATCCCGAGCCCTTCGCGAAGCGAAGGGCTCGAAGGATCGGCACCGAGAGGTGGTAGCTGACCCGTCGAGACACCCGCGTCATACACGCCGGAATGAGGTGAGCGCCGATCCGACCGGCTTCGGCCGGCAGCGACTACTTCTTCAGCATCTCGCGGATCGAGGCTGCGAATTCCTTGACGTTCGACTTGTCGATCACCTTGGTCGGGATGATCTGCTGCTTGCTGGCCGGCACCATGGATCGGTCGCCTTCCACATAGCGGGCAAGCTCCTTGACCGACTGATAGCCGAACTCATAGGGCTGCTGCACGACGGTCGCCTCGATCACGCCTTCAGAGATGCCCTTCAGGGTCTGCTGGTCCTCGTCGAAGCCGACGATCTTGACCTTGCCTTCCTTTCCGGCGGCCTTCACGGCGTTATAGATCTGGGGCGTGTTGTAGGCCCAGAGGCCCGACAGGAGGTCGATGTTCGGGTATTTGGTCAGCGTATCCTCGACGTTGGCCTTGGCTTTGGCCTGGTCGCCGCCGTCGGTGCGGATGTCGATGATCTCGATCTTGGTGCCGGCCAGCACTTCCTTGATGCCCTTCACGCGCTCCTGGGAATTGGCCGCGTCCATGGTGCCGACGAAAAGCATGATCTTGCCGCCGTTGGGCAGCGCCTTCTTGATCAGTTCGCCATGCGAGCGGCCAGCCGCCGTGTTGTCGGTGCCGATGTACATGATGCGGTTCGACTTCGGCGCGTCACCGTCAACGGTGAACAGGGCGGCCTTGGCCGCGACCTGGTTCAGAATCTCGGTCGAATTGTCCGGGTTAACCGGGCTGATCGTCATGGCGGCGACGTTCTTGGCCAGGAGGTCTTCCATAACGCGCTTCTGCGCGGCGGCCGACATCTCGCCGGGCACATACATCTGGACGTCGTAGTTCGGCAACTCGGCGGCAGCCTTCTCGAGGCCGCGGCGGGCGATCACCCAAAAGTCGGCCGGGACATTCACCACGAAGGCGATCAGCTTCTTGTCCGCGGCATGGCCGGCTGGAACCATCAGCATCCCGGTGAACGCCGCCGCCGTGGCAGCCAGAAGTGTGCGCTTGGTCAAGCTCTTCATCGTTTCCTCCACCCTGTCTTAGCTCTGCGACGCAATTGCGCATCGTGCAGGCGTTCGGAGTTGTCGCGAACGCCACAATTCTGCAAGATTGAAACAGAGACGTCCAGTCATTTCTTCAATGCCGTGGCCATACTTTTTACGTTTGTCCGAGTTTTCGCGGACATTGCTCGTGTTCGGCGGCCGAAGGGCGCGCACAAAGCTTCCGCCGGTCCGAACAAAATTGTCGAGCGTACAGGCGTTTCTGGCGTAGAGAGGTTGCTGGTGCCGATCGCGTGGTGACGAGCCTCCTCGGGTTCAATCGGGCTTTCGGGTGCCGTTCAGGACCGCATAGGACCGGATGACCTGGCTGTCGTCGGCGGCGCCGTCGCCGCGGCCGCTGCTGGCGAGGAACATCTGATGGGCCGCCGCCGCGAGCGGCAACGCCGCCTTGCTTTCGCGCCCGGCTTCGAGAACGATGCCGAGATCCTTGACGAAGATATCGACCGCGCTCGACACGTGCGGGTCGGCCTGGACCATGCGCGGGCCACGGTCGTTCAGCATCCAACTCGCGGCGGACGATCCCCCCAGTATCTGGAGAATGACGTCGGGATCTACGCCGACCTTGGTGGCCAGGGCGAGCCCTTCCGCCGCAGCCGCGATATGCACGCCGCATAGAAGCTGGTTCACGGTCTTGACCACCGAGCCCTGGCCCGCCTCGGCGCCGACGTGAAACACCTTGTCGCCCATGGCATCGAGGATCGGCCGCATCTTGCCAAAGGTGGCGTGGTCGGCGGCCGCCATGATCGTGAGGGTCGCGCCTTCCGCGCCTTTGGTGCCGCCCGACACCGGGCAGTCCACGAAACTCCGGCCGGTCTCGCCCACGCGGACAGCCAGCGCCGTCACGGCGCCGGGTGGGCACGTCGCCATGAGCATCACCACGCCATGGGGCGGCAAGGCATCGAGCGCACCCGCGGCGAAGAGCACGGCCTCGGCCTGGGCGGCGTTGACCACCATGAGCACGAGGGCATCGGCCCCTTGCCCTGCGTCGGCCGCGGAGGACGCCGGCCGGCCTCCACTGGCCTCAAGCGCCGTCAACGCCTCGGGGTTGGTGTCGAAGCCCGCGACATCGAAGCCGGCCCTGACCAAGTTGCGCGCCATCGGCGTCCCCATAGAGCCGAGCCCGATGAAACCTATCCGCATGGTTGGTCCTTTCCCGATGAAGGCTACGCCCGCGCCACGTCACGTCGGCCCACCGCGACCGTCCGCGCAAGCCCCGGCAAGCCGGCCTTGGGCGGCTGCGAGTTGATGATGACCGGAACGAGCTCTGCAGAGTCGTGTTCACGGCAAGCGATCACCCGATGTGGTGGCCAATCCGGCCAGCCTTGCTTCGCTATCCCCCGGCATCGCGGTCATACCGCCACAACGTCGTAACCAGCGCGCGGGAAATGTACATGCACATCGCCGACGCGAGCGTCTGTGCGCCGGATCACGACTTCCTGGTCGCTCGCCGCCACGAGCGTGCCCGCGACGGGGTCACGTCCCGTATCGTCCGGCGTCACCGTCACACGCGTCCCGTCCTTGATGCCCGACGGATCGCCGTTTGCGGAAAGGTCGACCGCCGCCGGCGAGGCATCTCGCGCGATGTCGAGCGCTGCGGAGCCGGCGATCTCGGTCGGCGCGCCATAGCCGATCGCGGTCATCCGGTCGTACGAGCCGCGCAGCGGCGCGACCGGCAGCATGCGTTCGCCGTCGGCGCCGCCGTAGAGGCCCAGAAACCAGATTGCCGGATAGGCCGCGAGATCGGCCGCGCTTACCTGATCCCCCAGCATGAACGGTCGCCCGTCCTTCAGCATGGTCACGAACCAGCCGAGGTTCGCCACGAGCTGCTGCACGTGCCGTCCGAACTGCGGCCGGACGTCCTCCTTGCCGAGGATGAAGCCGAACTCTTTCCGCTCGGCCACGAAGTCCGGCTTGAACAGATCGTTGTTGACGTTGGCCACGAACCCGAGCGCCGGCATGAAGATGTAGCGTTCGGCCCACCATGCGATCGCTGTCGCCTCACCCTCGCAGCCGTCTGGGAAGAGGGTCGGCTCGGGATGCAACGCCTCCAGCTTACGCAAGATCAGCTGGGTGTCGCAATAGATGTCGGCTCCTACCTGCATCACGGGCGCTCGACGATAGCCACCGGTGAGCGGGGTGAGATCCGGCTTCGGCATGGCGATCGGCGTGATAACTTCGTTATAGTCGAGTGTCTTCAACCCAAGAGCCAACCGCACCTTTTCGGAATAGGTCGACAACGGATAGTGGTGCAGAATCAGGTCTGATTGGCGCACGGCGTTTCTCTCCCTCCGCCGCTGACGAGCGTTGTCGCGGAAGGTAGCGCCCCGGCGAGCTGGATCAAACTGAATAAGGTCGGTCACTTCGGTGAAATTCGATCCACCCTCGCGATGGCGCCACTGAGGTTTGCGCAGCATACTGGCTGTCGGCGAGATCGGGCCGAAACCGCGAGGGCTGAGGAGACGCACACGAGCGCCAAACAGCAATTGACATGTCACTGCCATGTCAATAGGACTGGCGCTAGCCGACAAAGAGCGGTTGCGGGGGGAGCTTGCGAGATGTCGGCAGATGTCGTGCCGCTAAAGCGTCAACCAGGCCGAACGCGCCTTTTCTTGAAGGACGAGGCCACGTCCAAGATCAGGGCGCACCTGCTGCAAAGCGACTCTCACCAGACCCATTCGGAGCGCGCGCTCGCGGCGTCACTCGACCTGGGACTGGGTCCGGTCAGGTCCGCTCTGGAGCGGTTGCGGGCGGAGGGCCTGATCGTGGTCGCCGCCAACAGCGGTATTCGGCTTCCCGAAATTACGTCGCGCGAAATCCTCGACTTCTACGAGCTGCGCATGGTCATCGAGTGCCATGTCGTTGCCGCGCTCGCGGGCTGCCTGACGAGCGAACAGGGGCGCACGATCGAGTCGATCCTCGCCGAGCAGCAAGCGACTGCGGCGAGCGGCGATACGATCCGCTACCACCAGCTCGATCTCGATTTTCATACGGTGCTGGCCGAATTCCATGGCAACGTCGAGATGGAGCACGCCCTCCGACGCCTCCGAGACAAGATGTTCCGCCTCGCGCGGCGCATGCACGGCGCCCATCCGGAACGGCTCGCCGTCAACGCGGCCCAGCACCGCAGCATCTTCGAGGCGGTCCGCGCCGGTGATGCGGAGAAGGCCAATTCCAGCATGAAGACGCACCTCGATTGGGGTCGACGCTTCACGCTCGATCCAGACCGTCGCCTCGGCACGGACTGGCAACATGCCGGACAAGACGGACAGTAGAATTCGTCGAAGGACACGATCCAGCTGGTTCGGACAGTTCCGCGCCGGTCCATTCGAGGGGAAACGTCATGAACATCACGACACATGCCCGTGCCAGCGGCGCGGGCAAAAAGGTCCTGCGCGGCTTCGCCCTCGGGGCTGTCCTGACTGCACTCGGCGCGACCGGCGCCGCGGCGAAGGACAAGATCAAGGTCGGCCTGATCCTGCCGAGCTACGATCAGCTCCGATGGCAGAACGGGGATCAGCCCTGTTTCGAAAAGCAGGCCGCCAAGCTCGGCATGGCCTACAGCACCGTAGCCTCGCAAATGTCCGAGACGGTGCAGGACTCGCAGGTCGAGAACATGCTGACGCAGGGCGTGGACGTTCTGGTCATTCGGCCCGTCAACGCCGCCGCAAGCCAAGCCCTTGTCCGCAAGGCCAACCGCGCCAATGTCCCGGTCATCGCCTATGACTCGCTCCCGATGAATGCCGACGTCGCAGCCTTCGTGGCGCGCGACGCCGTCGCGATGGCGGTGGAGATCGCCGAGGCCGCCGTGAAGGCGCACCCCAAGGGCAACTACATCCTGGCCCTCGGTGACGAGGGCACCAATGTCGCCCAGGAAGAAAAGCAGGGGTATTACAAGGTCCTGAAACCCTATCTGGACCGCGGCGACATCAAGATCGTGTCCGAACAGTTCAATAAGAACTGGTCGACGGAGTCCGGCCGTGCGCAGGTCGAGAACGCGTTGACAAAGAACAACAACGACGTGGTCGCCGTGCTCGCCGGAAACGATGGCGTGGCCTACGGCGTCGTCCAGGCCCTGCAGGGACAGGGGCTCGCCGGCAAGGTATGGGTGAACGGCGTCGACGCGGAGCCGCGAGCCCAGGAGCTCATCCGCCAGGGTTCGCTTACCATTTCGAATTTCACCGATTACTGCCAGTCAGGGCAGGAGGCGGCCATCCTCGCCCAGAAGCTCGGCAAGGGCGAGCCGCTCGGCCTGTCCGCGACCTTCAACAACGGCAGCAAAGACGTTCCGTGGTTCCAGGTCGACAAGTTCAACGCCAGCAAGGACAATCTCGACGAACTCGCCACGCGCCTGCCGTGGTGGTTCAAGAAGGCGCCCTGAGATGGCAGCACCCGTGCACGCTCCAGCCGCGAAGGTCATCGGGGTCGACAAAAGGTTCGGCGGAGCGCACGCGCTGCGCGGAGTCTCCATGACTTTCGAGAGCGGAGATGTCCATGCCGTCGCCGGCGAAAACGGCGCCGGAAAGTCGACCCTCATGAAGATCCTGGCCGGCGTCATCAGCGACTTCGACGGGACGTTGGAGATCGACGGCGTCGCTTCCCGGTTCTCGAGCATTCGCGACGCGGAGCGCCGCGGGGTGTTCCTGGTGCCTCAGGAGCTCAACATCGTCCCGGAGCTGCGGGTCGGTGAGTATCTTTTCCTCAACCGCGAGCCGCAGCGCTGGGGCATGGTGGACGCGAAAAAGCTGTGGTCGGACACGGCCTATTGGCTCGACATATTCAAGCTCAACGTGTCACCGGTCGCAAGAATGGGCGATCTCTCCACGCACGAGCAACAGCTCGTCAGCATCGGCAGGGCCATAACACAGGGAGTCAAGGTCCTCATCCTCGATGAGCCGACAGCGAGCCTGACGGAGCGGGAAACCGAACTGCTGTTCAATCGCGTCGCGGATCTTCATCTTCATGGTGTCACCACCATCTACATCTCGCATCGGCTGCACGAGTTCGAACGCATCGCAAACGTCGTCACGGTGATGCGCGACGGTTCGGTCGTCGATCATTTCGCCCTCAAGGGCGAGCAAGACACGCCGCGGCGGGTAATCCGGGCCATGGTGGGCCGCGACCTCACCGAAATGTATCCGAAGGTCGAGACGGCGCCTGGGGCGCCAATGCTCGAACTGCGCCGCTACAGTCTCGCCAGTCAACACCCGAACAGACCTCCCGTGGTTCGCGATGTCGACCTTACCGTCCACGCCGGGGAGGTGGTCGGCGTGTTCGGGTTGCTGGGATCGGGCGCCTTCGCATTGGCTCGGTCGCTATTCGGTTCGCATCCGGGTGCGGTCAGCGGGGAGGTCAAGATCAAGGGCGCGCCGACGCGGCTCGCAACGGCACGCGACGCCATCCGGCATAAGGTGGCCTATCTGCCCGCCGAGCGGAAGCGGGATGGGCTGATCGTATCGCATTCGATCGAGACCAACATGTCGCTGGCCGCGCTTGCCCGCTTCCAGCGAGGCGGCTTCATCGATCGGAAGGCGGAGCTGCAGAACATCCAGGCCTACACCGCGAACCTGCGTGTCAAGTGCAGTTCGGTCGAGCAGCCCATCCGTGAGCTCAGCGGGGGCAACCAGCAAAAGGTCGTCGCGGCGAAATGGCTTTTGACCGAGCCGGAGATCTTCGTGCTCGAGGAGCCCACCCGCGGCGTCGACGTGAATGCCCGGATCGAATTCTACGATCTCATCAACACCCTGACCTCGGCTGGCAAGGCCATTCTCCTGGTATCGACCGATCTGCCGGAGGTCTTGGGCATGGCCGACCGAATCCTCGTCATGTGGGAAGGCCAGATCGTTCGTGCCTGGAAGCGCGGCGAGGTCACTGAAGAAGATGTGATGGTCCACGCCGCCGGCGAACATGAGGTTGCCGCATGACTCCCTATCCTGTCGTTGCAGCGCCGCGCGGCGCGCCCACCGCCACTGCGGCGCCCCGTTTGACCCTCGCGAACATCCTTTCGCAAGGACGCTTCCGATTGATCCCGATGATCGCAGTATTGATCGTCGTCTGGGCCGTTCTCGAAATGCTGACGGGCGGCCTGTTCCTCAGCGCACGTAATCTCACGAATCTGAGCGGCCAGGTCGCGATCACGGCCGTTCTCGCGGCAGGCGCCGTGCTCCTCATGGTGCCCGGCTACATCGATCTGTCGCTCGGCGCCACGGTCGCGGCTTCCGCTGTCGTGGCGGCCTTGGCCAGTACGGTTTACGGGCTCGGCTTCTGGCCGACCGTCGTTGTCACGATCGCCTTCGGTCTCGTTCTCGGGTTCTGGCACGCCTACTGGATCGCCTGGATGCACGTACCGGCGTTCATCGTGACGCTGGCGAGCCTGCTCGCGATTCGAGGCATCTCGCTCGTCATCACCAATGCCGAGACGCTCTCGCCGAGCATGGACATGCTCGTCATCTCGGATGCGTCGCTGCCGCCGTTGGCCAGTGTCGCGGTGCTGCTTGCGCTGTGGCTCGTCTTCTCGTTGCTGCAATGGCGCGAGTGGCGGGCGCAGACATCCGCTGGGATTCCGGCGTCGTTCAACGTGCTCGTGCTCCTGCCCGTCGTGTCGGTCGGCGTGGTCGCGCTGGGGAGCATGGTTATCGCCGCGAACTATCGCGGCACCCCGCTACCTGTGGTGATCGTCCTGGCCGTGGTCGCGATCAGTGGTGGCATGCTTCGATATACGCCGTTCGGCCGGCGTCTCTACGCAATCGGCGGAAACAGGCAGGCGGCGCTGCTCGCAGGAATCGATATCCGCAGGCAGATCACGATCGTCTTCGCCGCCATGGGCGCGCTCTATGGTCTCGCCGGTCTCATGCTGGTGGCGCGCCTGTCGAGCGCACCCCCGACGGCGGGACAGGGCCTCGAACTGAACGTGATCGCCGCGGCGGTCATCGGCGGAACGAGCCTGATGGGAGGGCGGGGTACCGTGGCGGGCGCGGTGATCGGCGCGCTTCTAATGGAGAGCCTCGCCAACGGCATGAGCCTCATGAACCTGCCGTCGTCCTACCAGTCGATCGCGGTCGGCTTGGTGCTTCTCTTCGCCGTCTATGTCGATGTGCGAGGCCGCGGAAGCCGCGGTGACGACTGACATCCAGCAACGAACAAGCGGAGAAACGCCATGACCCCCATGACAACGACCAGCGAGAGCCGGTCCGAGCCGAACCGCCGCGAGGCTATCGGCGGCGCGGCAGCCGGGCTGCTGGCGCTGCTTGCCGGCTTCAAGAGCGCCCATGCCGAAGGCAAGACGCTGAAGGTCGGACTCATCATGCCCAACTACGACCAGCTTCGCTGGCGCAACGCCGACCAGGCCTTCTTCGAGAAGGAGGCGGCCAAGCTCGGCATGCAGGTTCTGGCGCAGTCGTCGAACGCCAACGAGGCCCTGCAGGCGTCCCAGGTCGAGAACATGCTGACTCAAGGGATCGACGTACTCGTGCTGACCCCGGTCAACGCCAATGCGGCGACCGGCCTCGTCCGCAAGGCAAAGGCCGCGAACGTCCCGGTGATCAACTACAACTTCCTGATCAACAACGCCGATGTTGTCTGCTTCCTCGGCCGCGACGCGACCGAGATGGGCGAGAAGATCGCCAAAGCCGCCGTCGAAGCCCATCCTAAAGGGAACTACATCATCGCGGCCGGCGAAGAGAGCACCAGCGTCGCCCGCGAAACGCGGCAGGGCTTCCTCAACGTCCTGAAACCCCATCTCGATAGCGGCGCCATCAAGATCGTTTCCGATCAGTTCAACAAGAACTGGTCGACAGACACGGCCCGCGCCCAGGTCGAGAACGCGCTGACCAAGAATAACAACGACATCGCGGTGGCGCTCTGCGGCAACGACGGGACGGCTTACGGCGCCATTCAGAGTCTGTCCGAGAAGTCATGCTCGGGCCAATCTTCGAAGGAGGATCATGACGGAAGCGGCGTAGAGGAAGGCTTGCGCTGAAGCCAGGGTGGCTTCCGGATCTTTCCAGAGCCTTCGGTTTCGGC
>JAABUJ010001016.1_pt1 | contig 45449 bp, 45 predicted proteins | sample 5559131 | NCBI WGS metagenome assembly JAABUJ01 (sample SAMN10711875, study PRJNA513366) | rock metagenome | isolation source: Antarctica rocks | place: Antarctica: Victoria Land, Mt New Zealand nord | collected 2016-01-07
CCGTTTCGGCCGCGCCGGCGTTGCAGCAGACCTTGACCGAGGTCGACCTCGACTTTTTCCCGCTGCTCGTCACGCACACGCGCCAGGGCTTTTATGCCGACCCGATCTACGGTGGCAACAAGGGGCAGGTGGGCTGGCAGGTGATCGGCTTTCCGGGGCCGGCCAATCTCGCCGAGGTCCATTCCGGCCGCTATTCGACCCTCTGCTACTTCGCCGAAGGCGAGGCCGACAAGGTGAAAGCCTTCCACCATGGCCTCTAAGCTCAAGCCCGACCGGACCGAGGTCTGCATCATCGGCGCCGGTGCGTCCGGCGCCGCGGCCGCCAAGGTCCTGTGCGAGGCGGGGGTCAGAGTCGTGGCGCTGGAGCGCGGCCCCTGGCGGCATCGCGAGAGTTTCGGCGGCGACGAACTCGCCAACATCAACCGTTACAATCTGTGGCCGGACCCGATCCTCAACCCGCGCACCTGGCGCGAAACGGAGGGCGAGCCGGCCCGCACCGGGCTCTTCTGCCCGGTGCCCCAGATGGTGGGCGGCGGCACGGTGCATTGGCAGGGATGGCTGCCGCGGTTCACGCCCAACGACTTTCGCCTGCGCACCATCGTGGGCGACCTGCCCGGCGCCTCCCTGGCCGATTGGCCCATCACCTATGACGAACTCGAACCCTACTACACCAAGGTCGAATGGGCGTTCGGGGTGTCCGGCGAGGCGGGCGCCAATCGATTCGAAGGGCCGCGCTCGAAGGCCTATCCATGCCCGCCGATGCCGGTGTCGCGCTACGCCCAAAAATTCCACAAGGGCTGCGCGGCCTTGGGCTGGAACTCATTTCCCCTGCCGCAGGCTGCGCTCTCGCGCCCCTTCAACGGCCGGCCCGCGACCGTCGTCAGCGCCTTTGCCCAGCAGCATGGCGACCCGACCGGCACCCGCTCCTCGGCGCTCAACGTTTTCGTGCCCGATGCGGTCAGAACGGGCCGGTACGACCTTCGGCCCGACTGCACCGTGCGCGAACTCGTGGCCGACCCCGACGGCCGGGTGACGGCGGCCCTCTATGAGGATGCCGAGGGCGACACGATCGAGCAGGAAGCCGACATCTTCATCCTGGCCTGCGGCGCCGTCGAGACCGCCCGACTCATGCTGCTGTCGCGCTCGGCCAGATTTCCGAACGGGCTTGCCAACGGCAACGATCTCGTAGGCCGCAACGTCACGTTCCACGAATATTCGGCGGCGGTCGGGGTCTACGACGATCCGATCTACGCCTGGGCGGGCGGTGGCTATGTCAGTGCCTCGAGCTTCGAGCACTACGAACACGATCCGAAGCGCAATTTCGTGAGCGGCGGCCATATCGCGGTGGCCGGGGTCGGCATTCCGCTGCCCATCAATTGGCGCCTTCCCGGCACGCCGACCTGGGGCGCCGAGGCGAAGCGGATCGATCGCAATGCCTTCAACCATTCGCTCGCGGTCGCCATGGTCCTGCACGACATGCCCCAGCATCGCAACCGCGTCGACCTCGACGAGAGCGTGGTCGACGCCTGGGGTCTTCCCGTCGCGCGGATCACGCTCAAGCCGCACCGGAACGATCTCGACCAGGGCCGCTACCTCATCGATCGGGGCGCCGATGTCCTCGCGGCGAGCGGCGCAAGGTCGATCTCGAAGGTCTATGCCGATCGCATCACCGGCAATTGCTCGCATCAGCACGGTACCGTTCGGATGGGCGACGACCCCGACACGTCGGTGCTCGACCGGTGGTGCCGCGCGCACGAAGTCCGCAACCTCTACGTGGTCGACGGTTCGCCTTTCCCCACCGCGACCGGCGCCAACCCTACCCTGACCATCATGGCCAATGCCTGGCGGGTGGCGGAGTATATCGTCACGAGCCGGGGCGCCTCGGCCTGACGGGCACGGGGCCGCGCCGGGTCGGTGCCCGCTGGCCGTTCCAACACCCGGCACTGATGCGGCATATGGTGCCCAGGGGTAATGCTCCTTCCAGGTCGCGGCTGGCGAACTGCGGTACAAACGCCATGGTGTGCGGCCTTCGAAGCGGCTGCGCTCTACCTCGTCAGGTACCCTTTCCTGCGCGAGCGGGTTTGTCAGTGGGCGCGAATCAGCCAGAGCTGAAGCGGGGCGTTCAAGGTGTCGCGGTTCGCCTTGCATCGAGGTCACTCCTGGCAGGCGCTTGTCGAAATAGCAGGTTGCCATCCAGCGGGCGCCCATTTTCCAGGCCCATGCCTCAGGATCGATGCTCGGTTTCGCCCTCCGACACGACGCGGCGCGGGGCTCCATGCAGCCTACAACTGTCGCCGAGAATCAGTGAGGGCTGGAACACGACGTGACGCGGTGCCGCGCCATTGCCGCGGGCAATCCTGTCGATCAGAAGCCGCAAGGATTCGTTGGTCATGTCCGTGACCGGGTGTTCGGTCCGGGTCAGCCGCGGCCTGAGGGCGCCGAGTCCGGGAATGGTGTCGGTCGAGGCGATCGAGATGTCGTCCGGGCATTTGAGACCGAGATCGGCGATGGCTCTCATCGTTCCCAGGGCCATGACGCCGTTGGCAGCATAGAGGGCCGTAGGCCGCCCGGTCGGGCGTGGCGATCCTCTACGTGTCGCATCGGCTCGACGAGGTGCTGCGGCTCTGCCATCGCGTGACGGCGTTCCGGGACGGTCGCTCGGTCGCCCAGATCAACAAGACCCGCCTGCGAACGGCATCGAGGAAGGCCGTGCTCGCGTTTTCCATCAGGTGCCAGCGGTCGGCGACCTGGACGACATGCCGCCCCACCGCCGCGTGACTCGAACTCCCGCATAGCTCTGGAAACTATGGCTCCGGTCAGGGAAAAACGTTGATCGGCCTCCCGAAGGCATCGTGAGTCGCATGAACCCGCACTTGACCGGTTCCCATGCCCGACAGGCCGATCGTATAGGCCCTGGTGACGAAGGCCTGAGGGCGAAAGCCGAACACCACGGTGTCCCCGACCTCGGGCGCCCCCGGGCCGGAGGCGTCGATCATTCCGTAATAATCGATGGCGGCAGGAGGCGGAATATCCACGCTGCGGAGGTGACCCGCCGCAGCCTCCGGCGCGTGACCGACCACGGCTTTCACATCATAGTCGGGAAACACCGGATCGATGTAGAGGCCGCCACCAAAACAATAGGCTCGGCCGGCATGCCGGTGGGAGACCTCGCTCACGTAGCAGACGGCAGGCGTCTCCGGGAGGTCGCGAACCGCATGAAGCGGGGTCGTGCCGGTGAGGCCGTGGCCGGGTTCGCATTGCGTCGCCCCATGGTCCGCCAGCATGCGGATCGTCACCGCCGAGGTGGTGCCGGGCGCATTGACTTCGATATCGCGACGACCCGCCTTATGCAGCGCCTCGACACTGCGGGCCAGCGTCGCGAGATTGGGCGTGGGGCCGACCGTCCCGCTTCGATCTTCGAAGAGCAGTGCCGGAAATGTCGTGATCCCGGCGAAGCTTCCCCCCTCCAGCCGATCCAATTCATCGGCAACGGCCGTGATGTCCTCGGCGGGAAAGCCCCCCTCGTGCCCGTTGTAGAAACGGTCTCCAGCGGCATGGATTCGCGCCAGCAGTGCTTGGCGTCGTCCTTGGCTCTGGGCGGCGCCGGCAGCCTCGCCAGCCTTCTCCCGATTGAACACAGTCCAGAAATCCGGCGCCAAGGCTCCGCCGGCTCGCGCTTCGTGGCGCGGCACCTGAACGAGATGACCGAGGTGACCAATGCCGAGCCCGGCGCGGGCGCAGGCCCGGGCGCATTCCATGTCGACCGCGACCGCCTTGTCGATCCCGCCCGCCTTCACGGCACGGCAGAAATCGCCGTTCCGGCCCATCTGCTTGGTCATGGCGAAGACCTTGAGACCGGCCCCGTGGGCCTCGGTCCGGATCAGCGCCGCATTGCTGGCGACCGCATCGAGATCGATCACATAGGTGTTGGCCGGGATAGCGCCGGCTTGATGCAGCGCAATCGCCTGTTCGAGGAGACCCGGGTTTCGACGTCTCAAAGTCTGGAGAAACATGGCTTCCTCCCGTGTTCCGGTGCTTCCCCGGCCAACGTCATGGCGTCAGTGCCGCTTCGATGTCGCTGAGGCTCGGCAAAGCCGCTTGCGCGCCGTAACCTTGCGTGGACAGCGCTGCGGCCCGGTTGGCGAAGCGAAGGGCTTCCGGCCAGACGAGACGCTGCACGAGGCGCGCGTGCAGGAAGGCCGCCGCGAAACAATCGCCCGCGCCGGTGGTGTCGAGGACGTCGGCCGGGAAACCCGCGACCTCGAAACACTCCGCGCCGTCCTCAACACGCGCCCCCGCCGCGCCAAGTGTCGTAACGATCGTCGGGGACAGAGCGGCGAGTTGTTCATCGAGTTGCTCGTCCAGGAAGGCCCGCGCCTCGACGTTGCAGAACACCAGATCGAAGCCCGTGATCGCCGCTCCGAGCTCGGCAGGGTCCGCCGGGCAATCGGCGCGCTCGACATCGACCGAGGTGGTGGCCCCGCACGCCTGTGCGACATCGAGGACGCGACGGCATAGCGCCGGGTCGCCCAAGGAGGTGAGGTGGACATGGGTCACGCCCCCGCAGACCTCCGCCGTCATCTCCCCGGCGCTCGGCCGATAGGCGGGCGTCATCAGCTTGACGAGCGACTTCTCGCCGTCAGGCGTGATCAGTCCGATGCAGCTGAAGGTGCGCACGCCCTGGAGCCGAACCACACAGGCCACGTCGACGCCCGCCCGCGCAAGTCCGTCGAGCGCAAAGGCGGCCTCGTCATCGTCGCCGACGCGGCCCAGGATCCGCACTGCGCCACCAAGGCGTGCCAGCGCCACGGCCACGTTGCCGGCCATGCCGCCGGGGACGCGCTGCAGGTATTCCCCGTTGACCTTGCCGTCGCGTGTCGGCAAGCGATCGACGCCGATCAGGATATCGACGTCGATATCGCCGATGCAGAGGAAGCGATGGGGCTGCCTTTCTTTCAAGCTTGGCCCTTGTTGCGCGGGAGAACCGTCGAGGATGCGGGTGTCAGAACGTGCGTCGCGCCATCGAGGATGGCGCGTCCGCCGGGTTCGGAATAGGCTTCAAGAGCCTCGCCGGTCGTTTCCACCTCGATGTTTCCGTCGCCGTCCGTGAAGAGGGCGAGCTCGGTCCGGTCCCGCTGGATCCACCAGGCGGCGAAATCGGCCACAGCCATACTGGGTAGGCCCAGGCGGGCAACCGCAAGGAAGAGCGAGGGCAAGACGTCCTGTGCCATGCGGCCGAGCACTTCGGGATGTCCGTAAAGGTGGGTGGGCCGGCGCAAGGCGACCTGCCGGTCGAGCGCGGTCAGGAAGTGATGCAGCACCGCGCGGCTGCTCGGCGGTCCGAGGCCGGCATCCTCCTGATGAACCGCGAAGCGCTCCGGCGAAAAGGGATGGACCGGGATCTGCAAAACGCCGGCTTCGGTGAAGAAGGGCAGCGAATCGAAATCGAGCCCGAAATCGGACGAATAGACGTGGCCGAGGCTGGCCATCGCCTGGTCCAGCGAATTGTTCCAAAGGCCGCGCGGGGCCACGTAGCCGGTCGTCCTGACGCCGAGACGCTGCTCGACCCAATCCATGCCACCTCGTAGATTGACCGTGTTCCGTTCGACCGCGTCGAACAGGTCGTGAACATCGCCGTGGTGGGCGACCTCATGGGCGGCGAGCCACTCGCGGGACAGTTCGCCCGGATGGGCGGTGCAGAGCGCCTTGTTGAAGTAGAATGAGCCCCGGATGCCGTGTGCCGCGGCGACGTCGGCGATCGCGCGGCAGTTCGCGCCAAACAGGCCGTCGACGTCGACGCGGAAGAGGAAGATCGAGGGGGCCGACTTCGGATAGCGTGCGACGCGGACGAAGGGCAGCTCGAGCCGGGCGAAGGCCCGCCCGAGCATCCAGGTCATGGTGTCGGCGATCTCGGCCTTGTCCACGGTGGCGACCCGCTCGGTGACGTTCGAGGCCTCGGTGAAGCTCCTCAGACTGTCGCCGACGGCGCGAAGGTGGGTGGCGAGCGGCAGGCCGGTGAAGATCAGCCAGCCCTGGCCATGGCGGCGTGTCAGAACAGCGGGCCGGATATCCGCGAGGTTGCCGCTGCGCGCCTTGCGGTTTTCGTGCAGGCGAATCTCGCCAGCGCCGCTGCCGTCGAATATCCGGGCGAGGCAGGGCAGGACGGCTTCGCGGTCGCGATCGGGTGGCCGGAACCGTGTCAGAGTTGCGGTAAAACTCGGGCCAAGCAGCCCGTCGGCTTTCGGCGCGCCCGTCACCACCCCGACGCCGCCACGTTCGACGAAGCCCCCGCACCACGCCGGGAGCGCGCCATCGAAGACGATGATGGGCCGATCCGGGCCATCGACCCGGTCCCACGGCAGCCGGTCCTGGCGTAGCACGCGGATCCAGCCGTCGAGGGCCTCTCCGCCCGCGCACAGCCCGATCCGGATTTCGCGGCGCATCGCTCAGGCTTCCGCCCGGCGCAGGCCGGTCACATAACCGACAAGCGTCGGTCCATCGAGGTTTGCGACCCGCTCGTCCGCCACCTTGCGCCCGAGCCGCAGCACGACGACCCGGTCGCAAACCTCCAGCACCTGCTCCATGTTGTGGGTAATCAGAACGACCGCGATGCCCTGCTCGCGAAGACGCGCGATCAAATCGAGCACATGGCGGGTCTGGCGCACGCCGAGCGCGGCAGTCGGCTCGTCGAGAAACACGATCCTCCGGCTCCAGCCGACCGCGCGGCCAATCGCGACGCACTGGCGCTGGCCGCCCGAGAGATCGCTGATGCGCTGGCGGACCGAGACCGTGCCGCCCATGCCGACCTGGTTCAAGATCGCGCGAGCGCCGGCTCGCATGGCCCGTTTGTCCAGCCATCCGATCTGCCTGAGCACGGGGATGCGCGACCGGATCTCGCGGTTGAGGTAGAGATTCTGCGCGACATCGCCGTGCATCACGAGCGACAGGTCTTGATGCACCACCTCGATGCCGAGTTCTGCCGCGCGCTTCGGACCGCCGTGGCCCATGGCGACGCCGCTGACCGCCACCTCGCCCTCGTCAGGCGTGTAGACGCCCGCGATGCACCGCACGAGCGTCGACTTGCCGGCGCCATTGTCGCCAACGAGGCCCACAACCTCGCCGGGCCAGACCGCGATCTCGATCCCCTCGAGCGCCCGCAGGCCGCCGAAAATCTTACCGAGCCCCGAGACGCGGAGGAGCGGCGGCTCGCCCGGTTTGTTGTCTGAGCTCATTCGGCGGGCTGCCTTTGGCTTACCGCGACGGCGATCACGATGATGATGCCCTGGACCACGATCTGCTGCTGCACGGTGGCGCCCATGAGCACCAGTCCGTTGACGATCATGGCCATCAGGATCGAGCCCATCAGTGCGCCGGGAATGCTGCCCTGACCGCCGAACAGGCTCGTGCCGCCGATGACGACGCCGGCCAGCACGGTCAGAAGATCGCTGGAGCCCAGCGTGTAGACGGCGCCCTGCACCTCGCCCGCATAGAGCATGCCGGCGAGCGCGGCCGTGCAGGACGAGATGACCATAACGGAGACCCGCACCCGCCGTGTGTTGACTCCGAGCGCCCGGGCGCTCGCACCACTGCTGCCCGTCGCCATGACGCGCCAGCCGAAGGCGAGGTTGCGGTAGGCGATCTGAGCCACGACGGCGCCGATCGCGAGCCAGACGACCGCATCCGATAGCGGACCGATAGTGCCCGAACCGAACAGGGTCGCATAGGTCTCGTTCAGGATCGGCACGTCCCGCAACTGCGTCGACATCTGGGCAATGCCGCTGAACAGCTGCATGGTGCCGAGCGTGATGAGAAAGGACGGCACCCTTAGGCCGACGATCAGGAGTCCATTGAGCAGACCGGCGCCGACGCCCGTGAGGACACCGAAGGCAATGCCCACCGGCAGGCCAAAATGGCGGAGCCCCAAAGCCGTGAAGAGCGCCGACATGGCAACGACCGAGCCGATCGACAGATCGATCTCTCCCGCAGTCAGAACGAAGACCGCCCCGAACGCCATGAGGGCGATCGGGGTGACTTGCGAGACGATCGAGGTGGCGTTCTGCGTGCTGAGAAAGCCCTTGTCGTGCAGCGTCACGGCAAAGAAGGCGAAGACGAGTACGAAGCCGAGGTAGACGGTCAGATCAGCCCAGCGAAAGCCGTGACGGTCCGTCAGGCCGGCCGTTCGCGCCGCGGCCGATTTGTCGGCTGTGATGGTGGGCTGATCGATCATCGGATCAACGAGCCTGCATCGACCCATCTCGTCCCACATTCCATCCGCCTGTCACCTTTCGGCTCGGTCGCCACACAGCCGGCTCAGCATCAAGATGGGCATCTGCCGTCCTCGAGGGAACGAACGTCGGTCACTCCTTGCCCAAGGCCTGCATGACTTCGGGCGGCGGCGCCGCGTGGTAGCTTTTGGCGTAGGCGTCGAGGATGCTCTCCTTGGTCACGGGAATGGCCGGCACCTGGATGTAGGCGGGAGCCTTCTTGCCGATCAGGGCATAGCCGAGCTCGGCGACCAGCGACTTGCCGATGGAATAGGGATCGTCGATCGTGAGCGCCTTGACGGCAGCACCCTGGACGAGCGAGACCGCCACCGTGTTCGACAGATCCATGGTGCCGACCGCGATATCCGTGCGATGCGCGGTGCGGATCGCCTGCAGAACGCCGGCCGCAGGCTCGGCCCAGGGAGCGTAGATGGCCTTCAGCTTCGGGTTTTGCAGGATCATGGCGCTGGCGATCTGGACGGCACGGGCCGGGTCGGAGAAGCCTTGCGTGGCCGCGATCTTGATCTTGGGAAACTCCTTCTCGATCGTGGTCCGGAAAGCCGCGTCGCGCTGGTTCACTACATAGGCATTGGCATCGAAATAGAGAAAGCCGATGTCACCCTCTTCGCCGATCGCCTTGGCGAGCCCCTGCGCGGTCTTCTGGCCCATGGCGAAGAGGTCGTCGCCGACGAGGCCGACATAATCCTTCCCTTGCTGGAAGCCCGTCGGCATGTTGCTGATCAGCGCGAGCTTGACCCCGGCATCGGCTGCCTTTTGGAGCGCGGGCTTCAGTTCGTCCGGGTTTACGGGCCACACAACGATGCCCGAGGGCTTTTTGGCCAGCATGGTCCCGACCGCATGCGCCTGGTCGGAGGCGCTGTAGTTGGAATTGCTGAGGCCGGCGACCTCGATGCCGAGCGCTTTCAACTCATCCTGCGCGCCGAGCGTCACCGCATTGGCCCAATCGGAGCTCGTCTGGAACAGCAGAGCGACCGAGTACTTGCCCGCCTGTAGCTTCTTGATCTCCTCATCCGTGAAGGTCAGGACGCTCGCAGGCTCGCCCGTCGCACCGTTGGGCCCGACCGTCGAGGTCACTTGGCCCTTGAGGGCGAACTCGCCACCCACCATGCCGTCGGCGGCCCGCGCCATGCCGGCCGAGCCGGCCAGGAGGGTGCCGGCGAGGGCGAGGAACCTGATACGGTCCAATGCCGACCAGAGCGGAGTGAGTTGGCGCGCTTGCATGGTATGATGCTCCAAGATTGAAGGCCGAAGCCTTCGGCTAACCGATTTGTTGTACACGCGGAAAAGGCACGCCCCGTGCCAGGCCGCCGTCTACGCTGCGCGTTTTCGGCCGGCGAGCCACGTCACGAGATTGATCCAGAGCGGTCCGTAACCCGCCCAGTCGACGAAGGCTGGTGGGCCCCAGTGCGGCCCGCAATCGGACGAGAACACCGCACTGCGCCCCTGGCCAGGTTCACGGACCGCGATGAACGGGTCGCCGCCGAAGCGTGCCAGCACGGTCGCGTCCGGTCGCGCCGTCGATCGATTGTAGCCGAGGAAACGCGGCCAGTCCGACAGGCCGGCGAGCACGGGATGGCCCGCCTCGACGATCGTCGGCGTCACGCCCTGCGGCTGCTCGTTGCGGTCGTCATGCGCGAAGAACTCGATCGGCAGCACCTCCTCGACGGCGCTCCCCTTATAGTTGCCCTTGCCCTGGATGCCCTGAAAGGTGAGATAGCCGCCCACCATCAGGAGACCGCCGCCCCCCACGACGAAATCGCGGATGAGGTGCAGCCGATTGGGCGAGGCTTCCGAGCGGATCGCGACACGGTCCGGCAGCAACAATGTGTTCGCGCCGATGTCGCTGAGGATCACCACATCGAACCTGTCCAGCGCTTCCCGCTCGTAGGGGAAGTCGTTCATCGCGACGTGGCTCGGCTGGTAGGTCACCTCGACGCCGCCATCCCGCATGGCCGCGATCATTGCGGTGCCGCCCTCATGGTAGGACGACATATCGAAGGAATCGAAGCCCTTGATGTGGAGACTGTGGGTCATCCACGACTCGCCGGCGAAGAGGACTTTGACAGGGCTCGGCATTGGTTGGCGCTCTCTTATCGTTCTGGCGAAGTCAAGCGAGCAAAGAACTGCTCGCTGGCGGAGATGACAAACAGGTTGCCGCAAGCTTCTCGCTTTCGCGCTCTTGATCGGACGGGCGTCGCTTGCAGAGGAACGCCAGTACGCAGCGCCCGGAGCCTTCCGCGGCCGCGAAGACGTCGGTCGCCTCCGTCAGCAGCGTCATTGCGCGTCCCTGACCTTGCGGACGGCCGTCATCAGTTGTTCCACCCGGCGCGGATCGACCGGGTTCCACCAGCGCCCGTCGGTCTTCAGCCACTGCCCGACGATCGCGCCGTCGGCCGATGCGAAGAGCGCCGGGACCTGGTCGGCCGAGAGGCCGGAGCCCACGATGACCGGTAGGTTCGTGCCGCTACGCACGTCGTCGACCTCGCGCGGTTCCGTCGGGGAGCCGGTGCGGGTGCCCGAGGCGATGAGCACATCGGCGTCGAACCATTCGGCGTCGGTCGCCTGTTCGGCAATGCTCCGGTCGGCCGTGATCGCATGGGCGCCGAACTTCACGTGGACGTCGGCGAAGATCGCGACTTCGTCGGCGCGAATGCGCGAGCGGTAGCGCATGGCTTCCGGGGCGGGACCGTTGAGAATCCCTTCATTGGCCACATAGGCGTTCACCCATTGATTGGCCCGCACCCAGCCGGCCCCGACCGCCTTGGCGATCCCGAGCGCCGGGATGACGCCGTTCGCCACGCAGGTGATGCCGATCGGCGTCGACACCGCTGCCCGCACGGCCAAGCAGGCGGCCGTGAGTGCCGCCACGGTTTCGGGTCCGATATGCTCGGGGCGCGAGAACGGCATGTCGCTCGCATTCTCGAGAATGATGCCGTCGACCCCGCCCTCGCTCAGCGTGCGGGCGTCGGTCACGGCCGCGGCATAAACCTCCTTGAGGGCTTGGCCCGCGTAGCGGGGCGCTCCCGGCAGCGGCTGCAGGTGAATGACCCCCATGATGGGCTTTTTCACCGGAAACAGCGCGTCGAGCGCGTTCTGTTTCGGCGGAAGGACTTGTGATTTTGCCATTCTGTCTCGTTGTCCCTGACAGGGCCGGCCCCTGCGTTCTGGTTTATTGGCCGGCGAGGTCGATGCTGAAGCGGTAGCGGTCAGCTCGATAGTGCATGATCGCATATTCAATCGGGGCTCCGTCCGCGTCGTGCGAGCGGCGCCGGGCCACCAGCACCGGGGCACCCAGCGGGATGTCGAGCCGGCGCGCCATGTCGGCATCGGCGATCGCCGCCTCGACGAACTCCTTGGCGCCCGCGATCTGGATGCCGCACCGGCCACGAAGCCAATGGTAGAGCGAGCCCGCGTCGAGGTCCTCCGGGGTCGGACCGGACATGTCGCCGAGCGCCGCCGGCGCGAGCCAGGATTCCGACATGCCCATCGGCTCGTCATCGGCGAGGAGCAGGCGTCGGATGAAGAAGACCGTGGCGTCGAGATCGAGGCCGAGTGCCTTCGCGGCTTCGGCTGAAATCTTCGACGCGGCCGCGCTGAACGTGGCATACGACGCCAGGAGTCCGCGGCGGCGCATGTCCTCTGAAAAGCTCGCCAGCTGGTTGACGGGCTGTTCGACCTTGGGCTTCAGCACGATCGAGCCCCGCCCGGATTGCCGGGAGATCAAGCCGTCGTGCCGCAGCCGGTCGAGCGAAGCCCGTGCCGTGGTCCGGCTGACCTTGAAGGCGGCATTGATCTCGGCTTCCGACGGCAGGGCGTCGCCGGGCCTGAACTCGCCCGTCGTGATAGACGCGCGTAGGCGCTCCGCGATTCGGAACCACAGGGGCGTGGGACTTGAAGCCGAAAGATCGTCGTTCCAACGCATGGGCGTATGGTAGGAACGTCATGACAGGTTTGTCGAGACCAACTTTTAGGCGCCGGCGCTGATCTCGGCGTCGCGTGCTGAAACCGGTCATTCCATCTCAGGCTGACCGTCAGTTTCGACCTGGCTTGCCGGCGTCGTGGGTTTCTGAAACGGTTAGCCGGTCACGATGGTCGGGTGTCTGGCTTACCCGAACAGATCGGGAGGGGTGCGTGTCACGCTCGCGTTCTCGCTTCGCCGCCGGGCATCACCTACGTCGAGAACGCCAACAAGTTTCTCTACGGGCGGCTGGTCGACGTGACGGCCAGGGCTGATTTCGTGGCCATCGAGGCGAGCGAGACCGCCAAGGCCGATCGCTGCGACTACAGAAGCGACTGCAGCCTCGGCTCCTGAGCCCGGGGTGCGATCGAGGGAACCAATATGACGACCATCACGCCCGACCTCGTTCGCACCTACCTGGACAGCGACGCCCTGCGGCTCGCCGGCCTGGTGCGCAGCAAGGCCGTTACACCGACCGAATTGACGGAAGTCGCGATCGGCCTCATCGAAGAGGTGGATCCCAGGCTCAACGCGGTCGTGATCCGATCGTTCGACAAGGCGCGGGCCCGCGCCGCCCAGCCACCGGGCGACGGTGTTTTCGAGGGCGTACCCTACCTTCTCAAGAACATCGGCTCGCAATGCGAGGGTCTGCCGATGACCAACGGGCTCGAATACCTGAAGGATTACGTCAGCACCGCCGATTCCGAGATGGTCCGCAAGATTAAGGCCGCTGGCCTCAACATCCTCGGACGCACCAACGTCCCGGAGAACGGCTGGTGCATCGCGACCGAGCCGCGCTATTACGGCCCGACGCTCAACCCCTGGAATACGGCCGTCACACCCGGGGGATCGAGCGGCGGTGCGGCCGCGGCGGTCGCGGCCCGCATGGTGCCGATGGCGGAGGGCACGGATGGGGGTGGCTCGATCCGGGTGCCGGCGGCCTGCTGCGGGCTGGTCGGGCTGAAGCCCTCGCGCGGGCGCATCACCTATGGACCCGAAACCGTCGATATCTGGTTTGGCAGCGTCTACTTCTTTGCGCTGACCCGTACGGTGCGGGACACCGCGGCGTTTCTGGACGTAACGGCCGGCAATCTGCCGGGCGATCCCTATACGCCGCCAAAACCGCATTCGAGTTGGCTCGCGTCGCTCGCCGATCCGCCAAAACGGTTGAAGATCGGCTTCACGCTCACCTCGCCCTGGGGACCGGCCTTCGCGCCCGAGGTGATCGAAGCCGTGAAGAGCGCCGCGGCGCTCCTCGAGCAACTTGGCCACCATGTTGAGGAACATCCGTTCACGAGCGACATCGAGACGCCCTGGTTCGAATACAACAAGATGAACGCGGTCCAGACCGTTCTTGACTTCGATCAATTGGCCAAAACTGTCGGACGTCCGGTGCAGAAGTCCGACCTTTTCGCCTTCAACTGGGCGCTGCTCGAGCGCGGGCGTTCGCTCTCGGCGACCGAGCATGCCGCCGCCATCAATGCCATGCGCAAGGCGAACCAGCAGATCCAGCTGGAACTGCAGCCCTACGATCTGTTCCTGACCCCGACCCTCACGCAGCCGCCGCGCCCCGTCGGCTATTGGGACATGACCGACCCGGACATGGACCGCTACAATGCCAAATGGTCCGACGCGGCCTTCATGTTCGCGTTCAACGTTTCGGGTCTCCCGGCCATGTCCCTGCCAGGGAGCTGGACCAAGGACGACGTGCCCATCGGTGTGCAATTCGTCGGTCGCTACGGCGATGAGGCGACGATCCTGCGGGTCGCGGCACAGGTCGAGGAAGCCCGGCCGTGGATCCAGCGCCGCCCGGCCATTTGTGCAACCGCACGATGAACGAAGACGAGCGCCGCGAGCCGCCGCTCAGGAAGCGCCGTCCGACGGCTCGATGCGCAGACGACCCCGCTCCGACAGGATGGCCGTGAACTCCGAGCAATCGGCGAAATAGGCGGCCTTGACCTTGTCGAGCTTGCTCGAGTCGATCACGAGGTAGCTCTCGGCGGCCTTGTCGATCACGGCCCGCTTCATGCCGATTTCGGAAAAATTCGCGCAGCTCACGCCAAGTCTCGGGTGAACGCCGCCGGCCGAGACGAAAGCCTTGTTGACGCGGACGTCCTTCAGGATGGCAGGGCCGTGCGGGCCCGAGAATGAGGCTGTGCTGCTCTCGTAGTGGCCCCCGGTCAGCATCCAGCGGATGGTTGGCACGCGGGCAAGGATCGATGCGACGTTCATCGAGAAGCAGACGACCGTCAGATTGAGATCGGCCGGCAGCCGACTGGCGATGTGGCAGGTCGTGGTTCCGCTGTCGATGAAGATCGTGTCGTCCCGCTCAATGAGCGGCAGGGCATGGCCGCAGGCCGCGATCTTGGCGTCGAGATGACTGTCCTGTTCGCTGTCGAGCGTGTAGGGGGCCTCGGGGTCGGTAGCGGCGATGACATGACCGCCCAGGATCGCCAGACGCCCGTTGCTGCCCGCGATGTCGCGCCGAACCGTCATTTCCGACACATCGAACAGAGTTGCGGCCTCGCTCAGCGCGATGAGGCCGCCTGCCTGCACCCTGTTGAGCAGGCGCGCCACGCGCCCGTCCGTCTTGCCGCCCACGTCGATCCCTTTCCGCAATGGCGATGCTCCGCCTAATTTTGTGACCTATTTCACATGAATTGCCCAGGCTTCAACCTGTCTGTCGTTTCGATCTACAAAGTCGTCTTGACGACCTACGTCTTGCGCACAGCACCGAAGAGCGCAGCTTGACAGCCCTGAAAATGTGAATAGCGTAACATCTACATTGTAGCGGGTGGCTCGTCGAGACAGAGGATTGATCATGTCGAAGCGTTTTGGTTTCGTTGTGGCCGCGGCGCTCGCTGCATCGGGGCCGGCCTGGGCCGAGGACAAGCAGCCCGTGACGCAGAAGACCTGCACGGAGTTGCTGTCCTCCTACAAATCGCTTCCCTTTACCGACCTCCTCCCGATTCCCGAAGGCCCGGTCAGCATCCCAGGCAAGACGGGCGACCTCACGATCGGCTTCTCGCAGACGGCCTTCAATCATCCCTGGCGCGTCGCCATGCTGGCTGCTCTTCAGGCGGAAACCTGCCGCCACCCCAACATCAAGCTCATCGTGCTCGACGGCAATGTCGACGTCGCGAAGCAGAGCAACGACGTGCGCGATCTTCTGGCGCGTGGGGTCGATGCGGTGCTGCTGAGCCCGGTCGAGTCAGCCGCCCTCGTGCCGGCGGCCCGCGCCGTGATGGCGGCCAACATCCCGCTGATCGTGATGGATCGCGATGTCCCGGCCGACAAGACCCTGTTCATCGGGCAGAGCAACGTGACCATGGGCGAGGGCGTGGCCGAAAAGATGGCCAAGGACCTCGGCGGCAAGGGTAACATCGTCGTGATCACGGGCCTCAAGGGCTCCTCCCCGGCGGTCGACCGCGACCAGGGCATGAAGAACGTTCTCGCCAAATACCCGGATATCAAGGTCCTGGCGACCGGTGACGGGCAGTGGATCCGCGACCCGGCCGTGCCGATCATGGAGGATTTCCTCACCGCCTATCCGAAGATCGACGCTGTCTTCTCGCATGCCGAGGAATCGTCCTGGGGCGCCCAGCTCGCCGTGGCGCGGGCCAATCGCTGCAAGGACGGCATCAAGCAATATACGTTCGACGGCTCGAACGCCGGGTTCAAGGTCGTCAAAGCGGGCGGGTTCCAGGCGGACGGCAACTATACACCCTTCATCGCTGACATCGGCCTACGTGCGGCGCTCTACTCGCTGATGAAGAAGCCCATTCCAGGCGAGGCCGCCTACAAGTTCCCCGGCCACCAGCTGGTGCTGCCCGACAGCCCGACCGTCGTGGCCGACAACGCCGATCAGTGGATCGGGCGGGGCTGGGGCGATTTCGAGCCCACACCGGACCCCTGCAAGAAGTAAGACGCCATACTCGTGACGCGCGCCGCTGATGGTCACGAACGCAGGGTCCTTCTCCACGCCAAAGGCGTTGGGAAGTCCTTCGTAGGCAACAGAGTGCTGGCGGACGTCGATCTCGAGGTTCGGGCCGGCGAGGTCCACGCCGTCGTCGGGGAGAACGGGGCCGGCAAGTCCACCCTGATCAAGATCCTGGGCGGCGTCCACCAGCCCGATATGGGTGATGTGATCGTCGACGGCGTTCCCCGGCGCCTCCGCTCGCCGCGCGACGCGCTCGCGGCGGGAATCGCGGTCATCCACCAGGAACTCTCGCTCGCGCCCGCCCTTTCGGCCGAAGAGAACATCTTCCTCGGCCGCTTTCCCCGCACGGCCTTCGGTACCGTCGACCGACGGACGATCCGCAAGCGCGCCGCCGCTCTCTTCGCGCAACTCGCCATCGCGATCGAGCCCGATCGCCCGATCGGCACCCTGAGCATCGCGCAGCAGCAGATGGTGGAAATCGCCAAGGCGATCTCGGTCGACGCTCGCGTGCTTGTGCTGGACGAACCCACGGCGGTTCTCGACGAGCAGCGGGTCGCCACGCTGTTCGGCACCGTCGAGCGCCTGCGCGGCCAGGAGCTCGGCGTCGTCTTCATCTCGCATCATCTCGAGGAGATCTTTCGCATCGCCGATCGGGTCACGGTGCTGCGCGACGGGCGCGTGACCGGCAGCGCCAGGGTGGCCGACATCGACCAGGACTGGCTGGTCGGCCGCATGATCGGCCGCGATTTTCCGGCGCATTCACCGCATGTCCGTGCTGCCGGACGTCCCGCGCTCGCGATCCAAGGTCTGTCGGTGCCCGGCGAGTTCACGGACGTCAGTCTCTCGGTCGGTGAGGGCGAGATCGTCGGGCTGGCGGGCCTTGTCGGCGCGGGGCGCACCGAGGTCGCCCGCGCCATCGTCGGCCTGAGCCGCCCGAGCGCCGGGCACGTCACGCTGTTCGGCGCGTCGGTGACGATCCGCAATCCCAACAAGGCGGCGCGCCTCGGCATCGCCTACGTCACCGAGGATCGCAAGACGCAAGGGCTGCTGCCGAACCGCTCCGTGCGCGAGAACGCCACGATCTCCAACCTGCGCCGCTTCGCGACCGCCGGCATCCTCCGGCTCGGCGCGGAATCCGGTTACGTCCGGAAACTGATCAGGAGCCTTGATGTCCGCCTCGCCGGGCCGCGCGTCGAAATCCGCACGCTCAGCGGCGGCAACCAGCAGAAGGTGCTGATCGGTCGGGCGCTGACGGTCGGCCCTCGGATCCTGATCCTGGACGAGCCGACCCGAGGCGTCGACATCGGGGCCAAGCAGGAGATTTACGCCTTGATCGAACGGCTCGTAGGGGAGGGTATGGCGGTGCTCTTGATCTCGTCCGAAATGGAGGAGGTGTTGCGTCTCGCCGACAGAGTCGTGGTGCTGCGGCGCGGTCGCGTCGCCGCCACGCTCGCACGGGCCGAGGCCACGGAAAACGCCATCATGAAAGCCGCCGCCCTTGCCGCCTGAGGGGCTCACGGCGCCCAGCCCGCGCCGCCACCTTGCCACACTGACCCGCGGGTGGCAGCGCGTGGGCGTCCTGGCCGCCCTGGTGCTGCTCGTCATCGCGGCCTCGTTCCTGTCGCCGCGCTTCCTCTCCGTGCCGAACCTGCTCAACGTGCTGCGGCAGGTCTCGATCGTCGGCATCCTGGCCACTGGGATGACCTTCGTCATCCTGACGCGGGGCATCGACCTGTCGGTCGGCTCCATCCTCGGCATCGCCGTGGTGCTCTTCGCAGGCTCCATGGACAGCCGCGGCATGGCGGTCGCGATCCCACTGGGCCTCGGCGCGGCGGCGCTGGCCGGCCTCGTCAACGGCGTCGGCATCGCCTATGCGGGCCTACCGGCCTTCATCATGACGCTCGGCATGCTGTCCTTCGTGCGAGGGCTCGCCTTCATCAAGACCGGCGGCACGCCGGTTCCGATCATCAGCGAAGACTTCTACGCGCTCGGCAATGGCTATCTGCTCGGCATTCCGATCCCGGCCCTGATCCTGCTTGCAACCTTAATCGTGAGCGGCTTCATCTTGGGACTGACTCCGTTCGGACGCTCGGTCTACGCGATAGGGTCGAACGAGGAGGCCGCCCGCCTGTCGGGCGTTCCGGTACGGCTCTATAAGACGATCGTCTATGTGATCTCGGGCCTGATGTCGGGCCTCGCTGGGCTCGTCTATGCATCCCAGCTCAGCATCGGCACGCCGATCGCCGGCCAGGGTTATGAGCTCGACGCCATCGCGGCCGTGGTGGTCGGGGGCACGTCGCTCTTCGGCGGTAAAGGTTCGGTCGCCGGCACGTTCCTCGGCACGCTGATCATCGGCGTCTTGGCCAACATCCTCAATCTCACCGGTGTCGATCCCTTCGTGCAGCAATTATTCAAGGGAGCGCTCATCATCGTCGCTGTGTTCATCATGAGCCGCCGCACGTGAGCGGTCTCGACGACCTCATTCCGGCGCTGCATGCTCTCAGAGAGGACGTCGATCGGCACGTCACGCGGGAGCGCGTGCGGCGCTATCTCTCCGCCCTCATCGACACCCCAGCGCCTTCGACCTTCGCCGCCGCCATGCGGTTTCCGGTGCTTCACCGCCTCCTTGCCGAGGATGGCGTGCTGGACGATGGAAGCCTCCACCTTCACGGCGACTACGCCCACACCGGCAGCCCGGTGATCCTCACGGGCTCGGCCGAGCCCACGAAGCCGCTCTGGTACTTCGCCCACCTCGACACCATCAGCTATCTGGTCCAGCCGGGCGACGGCGCCACCTATCCGCTCGTGCCCTTCTGCGCCCACATGATCGCGGATGGGGTGCGCGCCGCGCGGGCCTATCGCTATGACCTGGGCCTGAATGCGTTCCACCCTGTGGCCGAAGGACTGCTCGTGTCGCGGAGCGGAACGCCGACGTTCCAACCCGAGCGCTCCGCCCCGCCGCTGGGGCCCGGGGACCGCGTCGCCATGGTGTCGCCCTACCGCGAGAATCCTGCGTCCGGCCTTTTCACCGGACCAATGGACAATGGGGGCGGGGTCGCGGCCTTGGCGGTCGCTGCACCCGTCCTGGCACAGGCCGGAATCGAGGCCCTGCTGGCTTTTTCGGATGAGGAGGAAGGGCCGGTCGCGCCCGGTAACCAGATGATGGGACGCGGCGGCAGCCGCCTGATCGGCCTCCTGCCTGCACCCGAACTGGCGATCGTGGCCGATGTCCAGCAAGGCGGCGGCGACCCCGACGCGGACACGCGGGGCGGCCTAGTCAACTCCTCGCGGCTTGGAGAAGGGGCCGTCCTGGCCGAGTTCGCCAGCCTGGGCCGCGGGGCCGTGACGCCCCCCGACCTCTATGTGCTGGCCCGCCACATGGCCGAGTTGCTCGGCGATGTCGGCGTCCGCATCCAGGAATCCAACAATGCCTACTCGTCGCGCAGCGACGATGTGAGCGTCATGCTCAAGACGCCGAACATCCTGCTTCTCGGCTTCCCCGGTTTGAACCGCCACTATGATCGGGGCGAACCGCGCGCCCATCTCGACGATGTGGTTCACCTCGCCAAAGCGCTCGTCTACGTGGCGGCGTTACGGCCCGTGTTCACGGCGCGCCGTCGGTCGCTCCTCGCAGGTGAGCCATGATGGACGTTGTGACGGTCGGCTGGCTCACGATGGACGACATCGTGCTGACCGACCATCGTTGCCGCCCGAACGTGCTGGGTGGTGGCGCCCTCTATTCCGCGGTCGGCGCGCAGATCTGGGCCGCCCGGGTCGGCATCCATTCGGTGACCGGACGGCCGTTCCTTGACGGCGTGCGGGACGCGATCGGACGGCGCGGCCTCGACACCGCAGGCATCGGCTCGATCGAGGGTAACGGCCTGCAGCTCTGGCTGTTGCACGAAAGCAAGACCGACAAGCAGCAGGTGCCGAAACTCACGTCCTCCAGCGCCGACGAGATGGACCGAGGCCGAGGCCCGATGCCAGCCGCCTATGCGCAGGCGCGAGGATTTCACATCGCGCCCCAAAGCCCGGTCGGCTCGATCGAGAACGCTGCGCGTCTGCACGGCCTGCCGGGCCGCCCCGTGGTTACGCTCGATCTCCTCGCGGACGCCTTCATCGATCGAAGGCTCTATGCCGACCTGGGGTTTCTCGACGCCGTGACCGCGTTTTTGCCCAGCGAGGCCGAGATCACGCGGATCTGGGATCCGCCCGATGTTCAGGATTGGCTCCGCCGCCATGCGGCGAAGCACGGCTGTCACATCGGAGTCAAGCTGGGCGAGCAAGGCTCGATGGTGTGCGACGCCCAGAGCGGAGTCCTGACGCATGTCCGGGCGTTCCCGACCCAAGTCGTCGACACCACGGGCGCGGGCGACGGTTATTGTGGCGGTTTCCTGGCCGGACTCGTCGCCGGCCGACCCCTCACGGAATGCGCCGCCATGGGAACGGTTTCGGCTTCCTATGTGGTCGAGGCTTGCGGTGCGCTGGAAACGGAGCGGCCCCACCCGGTAGAACGGGACGCACGGCTTCGGTCCGTGTTGGATGGAATCTCGTCGGTCGGTTGACCCACTACCTCATTCGGGCCGACAAGCGATCGATCAACAGAACGACGATCAGCAGGGCGCCGACGATGCCGACCTGCCATACGCTGTTCACGTTAAGCTGCAGCAACCCCGTCTGCAGCGTGACGAGCAGCAGCACGGCGGCCAGCACGCCGGCGAGGCCGCCCCTACCGCCGAAGATGCCGATTCCCCCGAGCATCGCGGCCGTCAGCGACGTGAGTTCGAGGTTTTGGCCGATGTTCGGGCGCCCGCTACCGAGCCACGCCAGCGATACCAAGGCCGCCAGACCGGCCAAGAGGCCACTCACCGCGTAGGCGATGAACCTGACGCGGTCGACCGGGATGCCGACGAGCCGGGCCGCTCGTTCGTTGTGACCGAGCGCATAGATCCACCGGCCCCAGGAGGTGGTGGCGAGCACCATTCCCGCAAGGACGAAGGCCGGAAGGGCGAGGGTGAGAAAGGGAAGCGGCAACCCACCGACGACGCCCCGCCCCCAGGGAATGAGCCACGTCGGCACGCCACCCTGGGCCGCGCCATTGGTGAGGGCCAGCGCCAGCCCCGAATAGGCATAGAAGGTGGCGAGCGTGGCGATCAAGGGCAGGATGCGCAACCGCGTCACGATCGCTCCATTGAGGGCGCCGAGCCCGACCCCGAGCAGCAGGCAGACCGGGGGCACGAGCCAGGCTGGCATGCCGGCCCGGGAGGCCATGAGGGTCGCGACGCCCGACAGCGAGGCGATCCCGCCGACCGAGAGGTCTATGCCAGCCCCACCGCAGAGCACGACGAGGCTCTGGCCGAGCGCCACAAGCGCCAGCAGGGTGGAAAACTGCAGGACGGTCGTGACTGTCTCCGCCGCGAAGGCCCCGGGCCTGAGAACCAGCAATCCCGTCACGACCACTGCCCAGAGGAGGCCGAGAATGACCAAGGTTGGCGATCGGCCCGGCCGCGCGAGGGTGCTCATGTCGCTCCGGCCCGCGGAAAAAGCCTCAGGCGTCCCTGCACGGCTTCGAAACCCAACACGCTCAGCAGAAGGACGCCGGTAACGACAGACTGCCAAAGCGAGGGCACCCCGATCAGGAGAAGACCGTTCTGAACCAGCCGCAGCAGAACGACGCCGAGCGCGGTACCAAGCAGGCTGCATGATCCCCCTGTCACGCCCGTGCCGCCGAGCACCGCGGCGGCGATCGCCTCGAGCGCCAGGGTGCCGCCGACCGTGGTGGCGACGTTGCGGTAGGTGGCGACGTAAAACGCGGCGCCGAGGCCGCAGAGCACGCCGTTGAGCACGAAGGTGATGAAGCGGGTGCGGACCACCGCGACGCCCGAAAGTCGGGCGCGCTCTTCGGCGTTGCCGATGCTCAGGAGGTGAATTCCGAACGGCATGCGGCGAAGCGCCGTCCAGATCAGGGCGTAAGCCGCGCCGATCACGGGCAGCGCGATCGGGATGCCGCCGGGCTTCGCACTCAGCAGTTCCGTCAGTCCGACGGGGAGGCCGGACAGCCAGGACCCGCCGAGGACGAGGAAGATCGCCGCCCGGTAGACCCCCAGCAGACCTAGCGTTCCCACAATGGCGGGAACGCCGCCCAAAACCACGACGGCCCCGGTCGCGAGCCCCAGCGCGCCGCCAACGAGCGGCCCGGCAAGCGCGGCGAGGACCGGCGGCCAGCCGGCCAGCAGAAGGTGCCCGACCGCGATGGCGGCGAGGCCCATGACCATGCCGACCGACACGTCGATGCTGCCCATGGCGAGCAGAAGCGTCATGCCGAGGCTGGCCAGCATGAGTTCGTTGCTGTTGCGCAGCACGGTCAGGAGATTGTCCGAAGTCGCGAAATTGGGTGCCGCGACCGCGAAGACGGTCACGGCGACAATGCAGCCGGCGAGCAGCAACGGCTCGCGCGCCCGGCCGATCGACGGAAGGATCCCCGAGAGCACCGAAGCCCGGTCAGAACTTGTACTTGTCGACGTTCTCGGCCGTGAAGACCGCAGGAGCGCCGAGGAGCAGCACGCCCATTCCCTTGTCATAGGTCACCGGATGGTTCAGACCGGGAACGGTGTTGCTCGCCGCGAAAGGCTTGCCGTCGATCAACTGCTTGCCGGCCCACACGGTGAGGTAGCCGAGTTCCGAAGGGTCCCACAGGACACTGAAGCCGAAGGCACCGCTCTTGAGGTAATTGCGCGCCGTGTTGGGGCTGCAATAGCCTGTGCCGATCACCTTGCCGATCTTGCCCGCGGTCTCGATCGCCTGGGCCACACCGGGGCAGGTCGTGGAGGCCACGCCGATGATGGCCTTGAGGTCGGGGTTGGCCGTCATGAGATCGCTGGCGACCTGTGCCGCCCGCTCCGCCGTGCCGCCGGCATATTGCGGCGCCAGCAGCGTCAACTTGGGATATTTCTCCTTGGCGCGCTGCTGCATGAAGCCGATCCAGGCATTGAGGTTGGACGCCGTCGCTTCCCCCGATACGATCCCGACCTTGGCGTCGGGCCCGACGCGTTTGACCAGTTCGTCGACGATCGCGAAGCCGAGGCCCTCGTCGCTCGCCTGGGCCACGTAGACCGCCCGCCCCGACTTCGGGGCATCGCTGTCGGCCGTGAAGAGCGTCACGCCCTTGGCCTTGGCGGCCTCCACCACGGGCGCGATGCTGGAGGCGTCGAGCACACTGACCGACACCGCGCCGACGCCCTGGTTGACGAGGTTCTGCACGATCTGGAGCTGATCCAGCGGATTGGTGTCGACCGGCCCACTGTAGATGAATTTCACCCCCAGCGCTTCCGCGGCTTTCTTGCCGCCAGCCTCCATGGCGTCGAAGTAAGGGATGCCAATCAGCTGCGGCACGAAGGCCACGGTGTTGTGCTCGTCGGCCGCGCGCGCCGGAATCGAAGCCAGGGTCAGGAGAGCGGCGCCCGCCATGAGGGCGCCGAGCTGTTTTAGCATCATCGGTTCAGTCCTTCGTCTCGGCGCGCTTTGGTCATTCGATCGCCTCGAGCGCCCGCGCGTCGGGATGGGCACCCGTGATGAGGGAGACGATTTCTTCCGAGGTGGTGTCGTGTCGCCGCCGCTCCGCGATCTTGCGGCCGCGTCGGAATACCACCATGCGGTCGGCGACCTCGAAGACGTCGACGAGATTGTGAGAGATGATCACCACGGCGCAACCGCGCCCGGCGAGTCGCCGCGCTAGGCTGAGCACCTTGCGCGTTTCGGCCACCGCCAGCGCAGCCGTCGGCTCGTCCATGATGACGAGGCGCGCCTCGAGGTTGAGAGCGCGGCAGATCGCGACAGCCTGGCGCTGACCGCCCGACAGGCTGCCGACGGGCGCGTCCGGGTCCGTGATATGGGCCTCGAGCTCGCGCAGAAGCGCCGCGACCTGGGTCTTCATCGCGGTGCGGCGGAGGAACGGGATACCTGCCACCCGGGTAACTAGCTCGCGGCCCAGAAAGACGTTTTCAGCGATCGACAGATTCTCCGACAGCGCCAGTTCCTGGAAAATCGTTGCGATGCCGTGGTTCGATGCCTCTTGAGGAGACGCGAACGCCACCGGCGTGCCATCGAGCACGAGTTCCCCGCCGCTGGGCTGATGGGCACCCGCCAGGATCTTGACGAAGGTCGATTTGCCGGCCCCATTGTCCCCCAGCAAAGCCAACACCTCACCGGGCCGGATGTCGAGGTCGACGTCCGAAAGGGCCTTGAGTGCCCCAAAGCGCTTCGACACGCCTCGCGCCGCCAACAGGGGATGAGCCGGAACAGGCGCCCCCACTAGACGGCGGGTCCCGTGGACTCGAAGGGCGCGTGGTGAAAGGCGATTTCAAGATCCAGCGCCCGGCCGAAGAGCGTCGACAGATGGCGGCGCCTGTCTTCGCTCAAACCATCGCACGCGTCGATCTGACCTCGAAGCCATTCGGACTGGGCATGAAAGGCCGGCTCGGCATGGAGGTCCACCCAATGTTTCAGTTGGGGGTTCGAGATCGCGCCCCTGGCGGCCCGTTCGCACCAGGTCCCATACATCCACTCGGCCGCCATCATGATCACGACGCCGTCGAGATAGTCGCCGTCCCGTGCGATCGCGAGCATGCCCTCGCGGAACGCCGGAACGCTGCACGGCGGGACCTGCGCGCGATCGGCCGGCGTGATCCCGAGGGCCGCGAAGGTGCGTTCGAAATAGCCGATCTGTTCGCTCGCGAGCGCCTGGAGCACACCCGCGAGCCACCGCCGCTCGGCGAGACCCGGCGCTTTCACCAGCATGTGCCCGAAGATCAGCATGGCGGTCTCGACGAAGTCGCACTCGTAAACCAGGTAGGCCTCGAAGACCTCCGGCGGCAGGGCGTCGCGCTCGATCTCGGCCACGAAGCGATGCGCCTGCATGGCGTCCCAAGAGGTGGCGTTGCTGGCCCGAATGGCGTCGGAGAACCGACCACTCATCGGTGTGGCTCCGCCTCGCCGAGCTTTTGGCGGAGAGCCCGGACCCGCACCATGAAGGTTTTCACGCGCGCGATGTCGACGCGGTTCCACCAAACGCCGCCCTCCTTGAGGGCGCTCGCCACGATGACGCCGTCGACCAGCGGCAGAATGGTGTCGACGTTGGCGTGGCTGACGCCGCTCCCTACCAGCACCGGTAGTGCGGTTCCGGCGCGCACCGTCCCGATTTCCTCCGTCGTCGCCGCGTCGCCCGTGCGTTGGCCCGTCGCGATCACGGCATCGGCATCGAAGAACTCGACGTCGCGCACGAGTTCGCCGATCGAGCGATCAGCCACGATCGCGTGAGCGCCGTGCTTGACGTGGGCGTCCGCGAAGATCGCGACATCCCGGGCACCGATCTTGGCCCGGTAGCGCAATGCGCGGGCGGCCTCGCCCTCGACGAAACCCTCGTTGGCCACATAGGCGTTCGCCCATTGATTGACCCGAACGAAGCGCGCGCCACTGGCTTTGGCGACCGCGAGGGCTGGGATAGCCCCGTTGGCCAGGACATTGATGCCGAGCGGCAGAGGCACGGCCTGGGCGACCCGATCGGTGATCACGGCAAGGCTGGCGCTGGTTTCCGGTCCGATATCATCAGGTTTGAGGAAAGGAATATCACCGTGATTTTCGATAATAAGTCCATCGACGCCCCCCTCGGCATAGGCTTTGGCATCATCGATCGCGATCTGCAGCGTCGCGCTAAAGCTTTCCCCTAGATGACGTGGGGAACCAGGCAGAGGAGGACAGTGAACAACACCAATTATTGCTCCATTTACGCCGAAAATCGTGTCGATTGCATTTGTCTTGTGTTGAGCTATAGCCGACAGGGTAACCTCCTAGCTGCATGAAAGCCGATGGCCTTTATCGTTCTTGGCAATGTCACGGTGGACGAGGCGATGACGACGCCCGTCTGGCCGACCCCCGGCGAGACGGTCGTGGTCGGACAACCGCGTCGCGATCTCGGCGGCAAGGGCGCGAACCAGGCGCTCGTCTTGAGGCACGCCGGCGAGGCTGTGCGCTTCGTTGCGGCCATTGGGCAAGACGACATCGCGGAATGGATCGTCGAAACCCTCGAGCTTGACCGGTTCGACACCGCCGCGCTGCTGCGCCTGCCGATGCCGAGCGATCGGTCGCTCATTTTCGTCGGTCCGGACGGAGAAAACGCGATCGCATCCATCACCGGCTGCTCGGCCGCTATTACGCCCGAAGCCGCCGTGGCGGCGCTGCGAGGCACGGCGGCGGGTGACGTTCTCGTTCTTCAAGGCAACCTGTCGTTGGCCGCGACGGAAGCGGCGTGTCTCGAGGCGCGCCGGCGCGGCGCCCTCACGGCGTTCAATCCCTCGCCCCTGCAGGCTGGCTTCGTGACCCTGCTTCCGCTGGTCGACCTCCTGGTCGTCAACGAAGGCGAGGCGGTCCAACTCGCCGGAGCACAGGCCCCTCGAGACATGCTGCGCCATCTCCATCGCGCCGGTGCAGCCGACGTGGTGTTGACCTTGGGGGGGCGCGGCTCGATGTCCTTCGGCGGCCGCGGAGCAGCGGAGGCCGCCGCACAGACCGTGACGGTCCTCGACACGACGGGCGCGGGCGACACCTACATGGGCGTCTTGGCGGCGGGGCTCTTCGGACGGCGGCTGCCGATGGCAATGGCTATGAAAGCCGCGTCGGCGGCCGCGGCTATCACGGTCGGGCGCCGCGGCACATGGTCGGCGTTTCCGACCGTGCCGGAGATCGCGAGCGTCTTCGCGCTGCTGTGACTCGCCTGGAAAAATCATGTCGCGGCGAACACGGCGCGCGGGTTCGCGACCATCATTGTCTGGCACTGCTCGGCGGTCACGCCATGCCGCTGGAGGCGCGGCAGGAAGTGGCGTTGCACATAGGCGTAACCGAAGCCGCCGTGGCGGGTGAGCATCATCTTGAGGAAGACATCCTGCGAAAGCAGGATCTTGGCCGAGAATCCCGCGTCGATCAGCCGTTTGATGGCGGCGGCATTCTCGTCGTCCGACGGCGATTGCACCTGCTGGTCAGCATACCAGAAATCCATGCCGATCATGTCGTATTCGAGGAAGGCCCCGCGTTCGGCAAGCGCGATCTGGTAGGGCTGATCGGCCCCCGAGGGGTTCATATGGCACAGCACGGTGTGTGCTGGATCCCCGCCCTCCTCCTCCACGATGTCGAGCACGCGATGGGCGAGGCGGAACCAACCCGGCAGATGGACCATCAGGGGCAATTGCGTGCGCGACTGGGCGCGCGCGGCGCCGCGCAAGGACTTCTCCTCCTCGGCGGTAAAGTCCGACGATACGCCGATCTCGCCAATCAGCCCGATCTTGACGCCTGTACCGTCGACACCGTCGAGTGCCTCGCCGACGATCTCGTCGGCGACCGCGCCGATCGACATTCGCGCAAGGCTGTCTGGGTGGGAGGTCTGCAGGTAGTACCCCGCGCCCATGACGATGTTCAGACCCGTCGCGGCCGCGATTCGCCGCAGCGCGGAGGGCTCCCGACCGATGCCACGGCAGGTCGGATCCACGACCGTGCGACCGCCGAGGGCCACCACGGGCATGAGCTCCTCGATCGCCAGCGCCTCGTCGTCGAGCGTGCAATTGTCGCGATTGACGAAAGGGTCCATCCGCAGCTCGCCCAAGATGTCGGACTTGACCTGGCCATGGGCCAGATATTCACGCTCGGACACTTTCGGCTTGTTCCACCAGCACCGGCAGTCATTGAGGATGTGCTCGTGCATCAGCGTGGGGCCGAGATCTTCGGCCGCGATGGGGCCGAGGACGGTCATGACCTGGCCGGAGCGGAGGTGGGCTTGCGAACGTTCATTCATGGCGCGAGATCCTCAGCTTCGGCGTTTCGTGGTTCCGAGGCGATCGAAGATGCGGGTGTTCAGCCAGATCGCGATGAGGATGATTGCCCCCGTGACGATCTGGGTGAAGAATGGGTTGATATGCGCCAGGATTAGGCCGTTGCTGATCACCGCGATCGTCAGCGTACCGAGCACGGTGCCGATGATGGTGCCGCGCCCGCCCGAGAGCGACGTGCCGCCCAGAACCACCGCGGCGATCACGTCGAGCTCGACCCCGACAGCCGCGTTCGAGGAACCCGACCCGAGGCGGGCCGCGATGACCAGCGCGGCGAGCGCCGAAGCGATCCCGCTCAGAACGTAGACCGAGGCGATCGTGGCTTGCGCCGGCATGCCGACCCGTCGCGCCGCTTCCGTGTTGGCGCCCACCGCCACCACGCGGCGACCGTAAACGGTGGTATTCAGCACGACGTAGCCGACGATGGCGACCATGAGCCCGAGCAACGCCGGGTAGGGCATGCCGAACATCGTCCCGCGCCCGATGACGAGAAACAGGCTCGGCGGAATTAGGATGGAGAAGCCGCCGGTGAGCACCAGGGCGCAGCCGCGCAGCGCCGACAGCCCTGCCAGCGTCACGATGAAGGCGGGGATGCGCTGATAGGCGACGAAAAAGCCCTGGGCGAGACCGATCAGCGCGCCGAACGTCAGCATCAGGAGCACCGTGATCGGCCAGTCGAACCCCGATTTCATGAGCACCGCCGCCATCGAATTGACGAGCGCTACAATGGAGCCAACGGAGAGATCGATGCCGCCCGTGGTGATCACCAGCGTCATGGCGATGCCGATGATGAGGTTCGGCGCCGCCTGTCGCAGGATGTTCAGCATGTTGCCTGGTTCGAGGAATACGCTCGACAGCGACGCGAACACGACGCAGCACAGGACGAAGAACAGGGTGATGGAAAGCACATGGGCGTGCGACTGGAGGAAGTCGTGCCGCCGCGAGCCCACCTGGCGTTCGGTATAGGCCGTCATGCGTGAGCCACCTCTCCCACGATCAGGCGGACGATGTCCTCGAGATTGGTCTCGTCGATGCGGCGCTCGGCAACCTTCACGCCCTCATACATCACGGCGATGCGGTCGCAGACGCGGAACAAATCCTGCAACCGATGGGTGATCAGGATCACCGAGACACCCCGGGCCTTCACCCGGTCGATCAGCTTGAGGACCGCCTCGACCTCGGCGACCGCGAGGGCCGAGGTCGGCTCGTCCATGATGAGAACGCGCGGCTCGAAGGAGGCCGCGCGCGCGATGGCGATCGCCTGCCGCTGTCCCCCCGAGAGTTGCGCCACGTTGGCGGACAGGTTGGGAATGCGGATCTCCAGTCTCCGGAGCATGTCCTGCGCGCCCCGCAGCATCGCGCGCTGGTCGAGGAAAGGGCCGCGTCGCAGCTCGCGGCCGAGATAGAGGTTCCCCGCGACATCGATCGTGTCGCACAGGCTCAAATCCTGGTAGACCATCTCGATGTGGCGGGTCCTGGCCTCGTTCGGACCGGAAAGGTTGAGCGTCTCGCCGTCGAGCGCAATCGTCCCCTCGTCGGCGATGTAGGTGCCGGCGAGGATCTTGGTGAGCGTCGACTTGCCGGCGGCATTGTCGCCGACAAGCCCCAGGCATTCGCCGGGCCAGAGATCGAGTTCGACGCCGCGCAGCGCCTGGATGGACCCGAATGTCTTGCGGATGCCGCGCATGCTCATGCGCGGCATCGTTCCTGCCGCAAAAGCGGCCGGAACGACGGCCTGCGCGGCCGGCGCTGGAGCCGAGGCCCCAACCGACGTCACTTGTAGGCGGCCCGGTACTTGTCGACGTTCGCCTTGGTGACGATCTCGACCGGAACCTTGATGGTCGCCTCGACCTTGCCGCCGCTCGTCAACGTGTCGAGCGCCTTGACGGCCTTGTAGCCTTCCTGGTCCGGCGCCTGCTGGACTACGGCCACCACGGTTCCGGCATCGATCGCAGCAAGCGCCTGGGCGCTGAGATCCCAGCCGAAGATCTTCACCTTGTCGCGCCCTTGGCTGGCCGCCGCCGCGATGGCGCCGATCAAGGCGGGCTCGCCCGTCGCATAGATCGTGTCGAGCTTCGGGTTCCCGGTGAGGAGGTTTTCCCCCGCCGCGAGAGCCTGATCCTGGATGTTGCGCCCGTCGACCACGCCGACTTTGGTGATCCCGGCGTCGGCCCCCGTGACCGATTCGAATCCCTTCTGCCGCAGTAATTGCAGGTTGGAATTGAGCGCCCCGACGACGCCGAGCGACGCCTTGCCGTCCATGTTCTTCTTCACGTAATCAACGTAGAAGGCCCCCATCTCCTTGCCGGCCGCCTCGTTGTCCACGGTGATCCCGGCCTTCTGCGGCCCGGGCGGCAACGCGGCGTCGACGGAGACGACGGGAACCCCGGCCTTGTCGGCGGCCTTGACCGAACCCATGATCCCGTCGGGATCGACAGCCACGAGAATGATGCCGTCCACCTTCTGCTGGATGTAGGTGTCGAACGCGTTGTCCTGTGCCGAAGCTGAATTGTTGGCGTCGAACACGACGAGCTTGTCGCCCTCCTCGTCCGCCGCCTTCTGGGCGCCCTTCGTGATGTCCGTGAAGAACGAGACCTGCTGGTTGTACTGGATCAAGGCAAAGGTCTTGCCCTTGGCCTGCGCCGCTCCTGCCATCAAGGCCAGGGCTGCGACCGTGCCGGCCAGTCTACGAAGATGATGATTGCGCATGTGTCTCACCTTTTCGCCGTGGCGGGTTCCGTTTTCGCGCCGCGGGAGGCGCCACCGACCCCCGCACGACCAATTCGACCGAGAGCCGCTCGACCGCGCTCTTCATGCGGGTGCCGGCCATGCCCGAGACCAGGAGCTCGACGGCACGTCGGCCCATCTCTTCCACCGGCTGCCGGATGCAGGTCAGCGGCGGATTGAAGAGATGGAAAGGCGCAACGTCGTCGAAGCCGATGATCGAGAAGCGCTCCGGAACCCGGACGCGCTCACGCGCGAAAACTTCGAGGGCGCCGATCGCGATCTCGTCGCTCGAGACCAGGAGGGCGGTGACGCCCTCGTCCCCTGCCAAGAGGCGCTCGGCGGACCGGCGTCCGTCCTCGACCGAATAGGCGCCGTAGAAGGTGGTGACGATCTGCGCGTCGGGTGCATGCGCGGCGATCGCCCGACGGCATCCGGCTAGCCGCTCGCGCGTGCTCATCATGCGCTCGGGGCCCGCGAAGAAGGCGATGCGGCGGTGCCCGGCCTCCACCAGATGCCGGCCGGCCAGGTAGCCGCCCTGCTCGTTGTCGCTGAAGATCTTCGGCCCTCGTGCGTCTGGCACGTCCTCGTCGAGGATGACGACACGGCGACTCGCCCGACTGATCGGCTCGACCAGCGAACCGTCATCGGGGCTGTTGGTCGCGAAGAGCAGGCCATCGATATGGTTGCTGGCGAGCCGCCTCAGGTATTCCCGTTCGCGCGCCCGCTGGTTCAGCGTGGCGCAAAGCACGAGCGCTAACCCATGGAGGTCGGCCGTCCGCTCCACGGCGGCGGCGAGCCGCGCGAAATAGGCATTGCCAATGTCGGGGATGACCAGGCCGATCGTATCCGAGCGCCCACGGCTGAGACTGCGGGCATGCGGGTTCGGATGGTAGGCAAGCTCCTCGATGGCGCGCTGGATGCGATCCACGGTCGGGCCCGGCAACTGGATTCGGCCGTTGAGGTGACGCGACACGGTCGCCACCGACACTCCCGAGCGCTGCGCTACGTCGATCAATCGCGCGATCCCGCCGCCCATGTGCAACCGCTTTAGTAAACCGCTTACAGATTGCCACATACAGGGCGCCGTGCAAGGGAATGTTTTTGGCAATTCCTGCCCGTTTGTGGGGCTCGCGGTCGAAGGATGAGCACTGGCCGACCGATGCGCACGGCTTGATCGCCGGCGCGCGTGGCGTAAGGGTGAGCCACGCTCACGGAGCCCGGAGGGTCAATTGGACATCAACAAGCCCGAGGTGGTGGCGGAAGTGCGGGCCGCGTTCGACGACTACGAGTCAGGCCTGCGGACCGCCAACGCGCCGCTCCTCGATCGGCTGTTCTGGAATGCTCCGCACACGGTGCGATATGGGGCGGGCGAGAACCTGAATGGGCACGACGCCATCGCGGCCTTCAACGCACGCCGCCGGCCGCTCGGCTCCAGCCGGACGCTCGCCCACACGGTGATCACGACCTATGGCGAGGACGCCGCGACGGTGTCGACGCTGTTCCTCGAGCCGCCCCCCGGAACGATCGGCCGGCAGATGCAGACCTGGATGCGCATGCCGGAGGGCTGGCGGGTGGTCGCGGCCCATGTCAGCGTGATCCCGGAGCCCTGACGGACGCCTCCGCATTTAGCACTGTGGTCGGCTTGACGGCGCAGGTCGCGTTCGGCAAGGAGCCGGCCCTTTGCGTACAGATGCGGGCAGCTTCAGGAGAGTCCATTACGCGGCTGCCCCTGGCGCGGTCGCGCGGCGGAGCCCTGGTACATCATCCTTCCGGCTGCGGGCTCGTGAACCCCGTCTGTTCGAGCGCTTGCGCCATCCCGATCAATTGCAAATCGGATCCTCCCCATCCGATAAGCGACACCCCGACAGGGATCGATCCCGCCCACGCGAACGGCAGGTTGACCTGGGGCAAGCCGGTCAGACCCGCAATGCAGGTCAGCTCGACCAACCGATCGACGGCGCGGATCATCTCGGAAAGTCGCGCGTCACGAAGGATCGGCAGGATCGGCGTCGTCGGCAGCAGCAGGACTCGGCGACCGTTAAGGATGCTTTCTATACGTCGCCGGGCGTATTCGCGGAAGCCGCGGCCCGCGGCAGCTTCATCGGCGCTTAAGTGGGCCGCTGAGGCGAGGGCGCCGGCGACCTCGAATGAGAAACGCGGGTTGCAGGCATCGATCCAGGCCGCGAAAGTACGGCCGAATTCATCGCTTTGGAGCCGTCGCTGTTGGCAAGCCCACTCGGCGAGGCCATTTTCGGCAAGCCGGACTTCAGACATGCGGGCGAGCGTCGACCGAAAGCGTGCTACCACGGGGTCGAGGGCTGCCTGGACTTCCGGGTCCGCGATCGCGAAGCAATCGGCGGCCAGAACGATCTCGGCCGGTAGTTGGGGCGCCACGCGCCCGCCGAGCAGAACGGCAGCGGTACGCGCGAAAGTGGCGGCGTCGCGAGTGAAAAACCCGACCGTATCGAAGCTGGGCGACTGGGTCATGAGCCCATCCACAGAAATCTGCCCATAGGTCGGGCGAAGCCCGTAAAGCCCGCAGAAGCTCGCCGGGACGCGCACTGACCCGCCCGAATCGGTGCCGAGCGCGATGTCCACCACCTCGCCTGCAACGGCCGACGCCGACCCGCTCGATGAGCCGCCGGGTACGCGATCCGAGGCGCGCGGGTTCAACGGCGTTCCCTGGTGCCGATTGATCCCCAGCAGCCCTAGCGATATCTCGTCCGTGATGGTCTTGCCAAGGAGATCGGCGCCCGCGTCGAGCAAGGCCTGTACGGCCCACGCGGAGCTTGCCGCTGGCCCGTGGGTCGAGGCCCAGTCCGGGTTGCCACATCCGGTTACCGTGCCCGCGACATCGAACAAATCCTTGACCGCAAACGTCAGCCCATGCAGCGTTCCCGCGCGCTGCCCCAACCGGCGCGTACCGTCATCCGGCACAAAGGCGCCGAACCGCTGGTGACAATCGAGTACGCCGTTCATGCATTTCCTGTTCGTCGTTTTTGTTCCTTCCGTGCACTCACAGAAGGGCATCGCGACACGCGGTCCAAGTAGCAAGGTCGCTAAGCTGTACCGACCAGCCGCAATTAGCTGGGGACCGCTTTCGCATGGAAGGCGGGCAACGGCTCTTCCAAGATCGCGTCCTGGAGTGGGCCCCTGCCGGCGGAAAGGTTGGGATAAGTGCGATTGACCATCCACCTGGCTTTCAGAGAATGAGAGCCCATGACACCCATCGATCTTACAGCATCGCGTTCAAGGGCCAGGTCGCGCAACGTTTCATCTCTGGGGAAACGCTGCATGGCTTCATGGAAAACCAGCGCCAGGGTGCCGACCAGCACGATCGCCACCAGCCCTTGCAGCACTGCCGCCAGGAAGGAGACGATCACACCGCGCTTCAGTGCCCTCTCATTGGCGAACATGTAGGATGCTACCACGGCTTTGCCGTGCCCAGGACCCGCGGCATGGAACACGCCATAGAGGAAGCTAAGGCCCGACAGGAGCCAGAGGGCGGAGCCGTCGGCCTTGGAGGCGCGTACGGCTCCGGACAGCAGCTGCTCGAACTTCGCCTGCTCTGCGAGCAGCCAACCCGAGATGCCCGTCGCACTGCCGCCGCCCTCGGACATCCCGACGCTGAACGGGTTGTGCGCCTGTGCCCACGCGGGGTCCCGGGTGACGAGCCACGCAAGCGTCGCTAAGCCGAGGCTCAGGAGGAGCCGCGACGTAAGTGTGCTCATGTGCGATTCACTTCCGGCGTCAGGGACAGGCGACGATCGCGCGTTCGGCGAGCTTGATGCCGAAATCCGACCCGGGCGAGGACCGCCAAGGATTTCGCCGCGTGCATGCGCGATCTCGTCGACATCCACTACCCCGAAGCCAAGCGGATCAGGGTCGTATTGGACAACCTGTCCACCCATTCTCCCGGAGCGCTCTACGAGACTTTTCCGGCCGCAGACGCCCATCGCATCCTGGATCGCATCGAGTTCCATCACACGCCCAAGCACGCGAGTTGGCTCAACATGGTCGAGATCGAAATCGGCGTCCTGCGCAACCAGTGCCTCGACCGCCGCATCGCAGACCGCACCACCCTGGAGCGCCAGATCGCTGCATGGGAAAAGCAGCGCAGCAACGAGGAGGCCCGTATTACCTGGATGTTCACCACCGAGCGCGCCCGAGCCAAACTGGCCAGGGCCTACCCCGTGACAGCCAAAGAGTCATAATCACCGTGCCGAGCTACTAGCCCCAGAAGCGACAACTGGGGATCCCACAGGCCTCGAAACTCGCCCCCCGAAGTCAATCAGACGGAAACCGTATCAGTGGGCGCCCGTCCCGGACTCGCAACGGGCTCGTTCAGGACAGTTCGGGAGGGCGGCGGGTGTGCCAGTCGGTGACCTGCTGGAATGCGTGACCGGCGCGGCAGAGCAGATCTTCGGAAACGTGCCGACCGACCAGCTGGAGGCTGAGCGGTATCCCGGCCCGATCGATGCCGCTGGGCAGCGTGATGGTCGGGCTGCCGGAGAAATCGAACGGGGCGGTGAAGCGCAAGATCCGCAACAGAACGTTTGGGTCCTGTCCATATTCGCTCATCCGGGTCAGGCTCGGCACCGGAACCGGCATGGTCGGGACCAGAAGGAGGTCGACCTCCTCGAACACGGCGGCGAGGGCGCCCGAAAAGCTCAGGCGCTCGTGGAAGATCTCGCCGAGTTCGAGGGCGGTCATCTGCCAACCCTGGTCGATCAAGGCCGCGAGGTCCGGGCCGTATTCGGCAGAACGGGCCGGATAGGTGTCCCGGTGGGCAATGGCGGTCTCGACCGAACAGAACGGAATCCACCCGCGCACCAGCTTTTCAGTGTCAGGGAAATCGACCTCGCGAATCCGGGCGCCCAGGCTCGCAAGGACGTCCTCCGCCTCCTTGAGCGCTCCCACGACTTCCTCGTCGATGCCGTCGGTGACGAAACTCCGGTCGATGCCGACCGTGACGCCACGAATGTTCCGGCCGAGCCCAGCCAGGTAATTCGGAACCGACGCCTGCAGTGCCGTCCGGTCGTTCGGATCGGGGCCGGCAATGACCCCGAGGATCGCCGCCGCGTCCGCGACGCTTCGCGTCATGGGGCCGACGTGGTCGAGCGATGCCGCGAGCGGGAAAACGCCGTAGCGGCTGACCCGCCCCCAGGTCGGCTTGATGCCGGTGAGGCCGCACGTCGCCGAAGGAAAGCGGATGGACCCGCCCGTGTCGGAGCCGAGCGAGCCGAAACACAGGCCCACCGCGGTTGCGACCCCGGATCCGGTCGACGACGATCCGACCCAATGGTCCTTGTTCCAGGGGTTCAGAGGTGACGGATTGTCCGGATGATGGCTCGTATAGGCGCCCTCCGTCATGCTCAACTTGCCCAGCATGACGGCGCCCCCCTGTTCGAGCCGGTCGACCACGGTGGCATTATGATCGGGTGTCCGGTTCCGCAGCATCGTGGTTCCGGCACCGGTCGGAGCGTAGATGGTGTTGCAAAGGTCTTTCACGGCGATCGGCACGCCATGCAGCGGACCGCGCCAGATGTCTTTGGCGATCTCGCGGTCCGCGGTTTCGGCTTGGGCAAGTGCGCGGTCGGCCAAAACCGTCGTGTAGCTTCGGTAGGTCCCGTCGAGCCGTTCGATACGATCGAGCATCGCCTTGGTCACGGCGAGCGACGAGAGTTCACGATTGCGGATCTGCTCCGAAATGCGGGTCAGCGTTTCGAAATGGATGGCGTCCAGCATCGGCGGTGCTCCTCTGGAACTTCTTGTCGGCGTGGTACTCGGGCATGTGGTCAGGCCAGAGCGGCATCTGGCGAGCCTACCCGAAATCGCCCATCGCGGCGGCATCCGAGAGGTCCTCGGCCGCAACTTCGCGCACGATCGCTCCTTTCTGGATGAGCAGCACACGATCGGACAAAGCCCTGATGAAGTCGATGTTCTGCTCCACCAGCAGCATGGTGAGGCCGCGCCGCTCACGCAGGAGCTTCAGCTGTGCCACGATCTCCTCGATGATGGAGGGCTGGATGCCTTCGGTCGGCTCGTCTAGCAGGACGATCTTCGGCTCCTGGATCAGCGCGCGGGCGAGCGCCAGGAGCTGTTGCTCGCCACCGCTCAAGGCCCCGCCGGGCCGATCCAGGAGAGTCTTCAGCCGCGGGAATTCGTCCAAAACATCGTCGAGTCCGCCCACCCGCCGGCCGACCGCGACTGCTGCGAACCGAAGGTTATCGTGGACCGTAAGCCCCGGGAAGATCCCACGTCCCTGAGGCACGTAACCGATGCCGCGCCGCGCGCGCCGGTGGGAGGGCATGCGCGCGATCGAGGCTCCCTCCAAACGAATGTCCCCAGCCGTCGCAGGCAAAATTCCGACCAGCGTCTTCAGCAGCGTCGTCTTGCCCATGCCGTTGTGACCCAGGATGCCGACGAACTCGCCCGCGCCGACATCGAGCGAGAGGCCGGCCAGAACCGGAATGCCGTCATATCCGGCGCCCAAATCCCGGACCTCGAGCATTACACCGTTCCTCGGCCGAGGTAGACGTCACGGACCACCGGATTGGCGATGACGTTCTCGAATGTGTCCTCGACCAGAATGCGGCCCTGGTGGAACACCGTCACGGTGCGGGCAATCTGACGGATGAACTGCATGTCGTGCTCGACCACCACGATGGTGGCGGCGACGTTGAGTTCCTGGATCAGTTCGCCGGTCCGGGCCGTCTCCTCGTCGCTCATCCCGGCGGCCGGCTCATCGAGGAGAACGATTTTGGGTTCGCACACGACGACCATCGCGATCTCGACCCACTGCCGCTGGCCATGGGCCAACTCGCCGACCGTCCGCCCGAGGATTGGCCCGAGCGCCAAGCGTCCGGCGACCTGGTCGACCGCGGCATCGATTGCCCGGCCCTTGCGGCGGGCCCGCGCCGCGAGCCAAAGATTCTCGCGGGCCGTGAGGCCGTTCATCACGACCGGAACCTGGTTCTTGATGCCGACGCCGCGCCGAGCGATCGCGTGCGGCTCGGCCCCGACGATCTCCTCTCCGTCCAGCAGGATCTGTCCGGCGGTGGGCCGAAGCTGGCCGGTCAGCATCTTGAAGAACGTGCTCTTGCCGGCGCCGTTGGGGCCGATCAGGCAGCGCAGTTCGCCCTTTGCCAAGGTGAAATTCACATCCGCAACGGCGCGCACGCCCCCGAAGCGCTTTTCAAGACCACGCGTTTCGAGGATGGCGGAGGCTCCGTTCATGGCCGCGGCCCGTCGGCGTCGGCCCGCCGAATTCCTCGGGCCAGATAGGAGCCGATCGTCGGCAGCAGCCCTCGCGGAAAGACCAGGACGAAGATGAGCAGCACCAGGCCGAGAACAACCGTGACCTGGCCTACGCTGACCGTGCCGAGCCAATTGCTGAGATATTGGACCAGCCCGGTCGCAACCACGGGGCCGATCAGGGTCGATCGCCCGCCCACGATCACCCAGATCACCACCTGGGCGGCCTGGTTGAGATTGAACATTTCGGGCGCGACGAAATTGCCCCAGACGGCATAAAGCGTTCCCGAAAGCGCCGCTATTCCGGCCGCGAGAACGAAGCCGGCGAGCTTGTAGGCCCGGCTGTCGTAGCCCAGCAACTCCATCCGCTTCTCGCTTTCGCGGATGCCTACGATGATGCGACCGAAGGGCGTCAGCAGCAGCAGGCGCAGCCCGACATAGACGATCAGCGCCAGGCCGCCGGCCAGATAGAAGACACCATCGAGCGAGATTTGGCTGGATGCGTCCCAGGGCGACTGGAGGGCCGGCACGCCCGGGATGCCGTTCTGGCCATTCAGGCGGACGCTGCCGATCACGTATTCGGGGCCGGAGGTCGACCGTATCGTCTTTTCGAAGATCAAGGTCACGACCAGCGTGATGACGCTGAGATAGATGTCGCTGATGCGGCCGTAGATGATGAAATATCCGAGCACCGCGGCGAACAGCATCGGCAGCACAACGGCCGCCCCGAATGGCCAGAGCGTCGTTCCGGAGTTCAGGGCCAGGATGGCGTAGCAGTAGCCGCCGAGGCCGAAGAAGATCGTCTGTCCGAAGCTGAGGATTCCCACATAGCCCCACAGAAAGCTCATGCTCAGGGCGAGGAGGGCGAAAACGAAGATGATCGACACATCGAGCTGCAGCGCCGCATCGGTGTAGGACGGGGTCAACCCGACAGCCGCCGCCAGAACCGCGACAAACAGCCACCACCACCAGCGCGGCGGCTTGGCCGCATCGGAGGCGAATTCCTGCCCCGTCACAGGCCTCTCCTCAGACGGCCCGTGATGCCGAGCGGCAACAGCCTCAGGAGGACCACGGCCACGAGGAGGACGCTCACCTCTCCGACAACCGAACTCCACCGGTACGACACGACGCCGTCGATAGCGCCGAACAGGCTGGACGCGGCCAGGGTGCCGAGCAAGGGCAGGTGGCCCCCGACGATGACCGTGATGAAGGCTTTCGCCACAAAGAACAGACCCATGGTCGGGGACGCCCCCGTGATGGGCACCAGCACGGCGCCAGCGAGCCCGGCGAGGGCCGACCCATAGCCGAAGGTCGCCATGTAGATGGTGCTGCGGTTCACCCCGAGCGCGCCCGCCACCACCGAATCCTGCATCGTGCCCCGCATGAGCAGCCCGAAGGTGGTGAATTGTGCCAGCAACCAGGTCAACAAAACCAATGCGACCGCGATGCCGATCAGGACCAGATTGTAGGACGAGACATTGACGCCGCCGATCACGACGTTGCCGAAATTCGTCGGCACGCTTCGGCCTTGCGGACCGAGCAGCGTGGTCACGCCCCCGACCAGCAGCAGCGACAAGCCCCAGGTAGCCAGCAGGGTGTCCACGATCCGCCCGTAAAGGAAGCGGATAACCAGGCGCTCAACCAGGATGCCGAAGATGCCGACCGCAATCGAAGCCAAAAGGCAGGCCAGCCAGAGCGGCAACCCCGCATTGGCGCACAGCACGCACGCATAGGCGCCGAGCATCATGAACTCGCCATGCGCCAAGTTGATGACCTTCATCATGCCGAAGATCACCGCAAGCCCCAGGCTGATCAGAACCAGCAGGGCGACAGCATAGACCGAAAGGTAGACCGTCGTCGAAGCGTCCAACCCGAAGTTCCCCGGATACCATTATCAACGAGCAGTGATTTTCGTTCACTAAGAGAGAGTTACCTCATCCCAAGCTTGTCGAAGGACGAGAATACTCGCGTGTGGTGTGGCCCTTGTCCTTCGACAAGCTCAGGATGAGGGCTGAGGTGCCCCTTGCTTTCGATAGCACTAGAGCACCGGCTCGTATTGCTTGGTGTCGTTGGGGCTCTTCTTGAGGTCGCAAACGGCTTGCGTGTCGGCCGGCTGCCGTTGCGAGAAGGATTTGACCAGGTCGAAGCCGCCTTTGGTATTGCCGACCGCGATATGGACGTCCATGACCGTATGGTTCGTCTGGCCATCGATGGTGTAGATACCGCCGGCTCCCTTATATTGTGTGCCGCCGAGAACCGGGATCACGTCGTCAGGCCTGGATTTGCCCGCCTTCTTGACGGCTTCGGCCCACAGCATCACGCCCCGATAGCCGATCTCGCCATATTCACCGACGTAGTCGTTCTCGCCCGTATATTTCTTGAACTTTTCGACGAAGGCCTTGGCGGCTTCGGTGGGCAGCGTATCGAAAAACGAGGTCGCAATGAGAATGCCGTCGTTCTCCTGAGGGCTCAGGGTCGCGTTCTCGCGCCCCGCCCCATAGGTGCCGGAGGCCAGCACCATGTTCTTCTTGCCGATCGTGGATTCGAACTGCCGATAGAACGATACATGCGCGTCGCCGACGAGCGCCGAATAGACCGCATCGGGCTTGGCGGCCTGGATGCGGCTCAGCACGGGGGCGAAATTGGTGACATCCAGGGGAAAGAACTCCACCGCAAGATCCTGGCCGCCCTTCGCCCGGATGAACTTTTGCATCCACTTGCTGGTGATCTGGCCGTAATTGTAGTCCGCGGCCAGGATGTAGCCCTTCTTGGCCTTCTTCTCGTTGACCACGTAATCGACGAGCGGCTCGAGCTGCTGGGCCGGAACCATGCCGGTGGAGACGTGCCGGCGGTCACACACGCCGCCTTCGTAGAGGGCATTATAGAAATAGAGCCCTTTGAACTTGTCCACGATGGGCCGCATGACTTCGCGGGACGAACTCGTCAAGCCGCCTTGCAGCACGTCGACCTTGTCCCGGACCATTGCTTGCGTGGCGTACTGGGAATTGAGCTGGTTGTTGGACTGGGCGTCGTAGAAGATCAGCTGCACCGGACGGCCAAGAAGCCCGCCCCCGGCGTTCAGATCGTCGACCGCCATTGCGGCGGCCTTCATCTGTTTCAAGGAGTAGATGTTCAGCCCGCCGGTCTTGTCCAGGATGTTGGCGACCTTGATGGGTTCGGCGGCGGCGAGGCCCACTCGGCTGAGCAGGCTGACGCTGCTGCCGAAGGCGAGCGCCCCCGAGGCTGTGCGGAAGAACTGGCGACGGCTGAGTTTCATATGCAATCTCCTCAAACAACAGAGCTGGGCTTTCTTCTTCGAGAACCTTCCCGAACCGGCTTTTCATCCCTTGTACTTCAGCTTACGCTTGAGCTCATCTGGGTCAAGGTGGAATGCGGTCGACACGAACCCCAACTGCTCCGCCCAAGACGCCACAGCAAATTCCGCGCCGCCGTACCTATCGACCGCTCCAGCGCGGCGCACGCTTCTCCATGAATGCCTGCGCGCCCTCGCGTATGTCCTGGCTTGCCTTGATCTCGGCTAAGGCCGCGTCGGACAGGCGACGCAGTTCGGCCTCGGCGCGCTCACCCGCGATCCTGGCGATCTTCAAGCTTTCCCGCACGGCCTGCGGCGCATTAGCGGCGACGGTTCGCGCGAGACCGAGCGCTTCGTCGTCGACCCTTTGCGCGGGCACGACCCGGTTGATCAGGCCGAGGTCCCGCGCCCGAGCCGCTCCGATAGGATCCCCCGTGACGATCATCTCGATCGCGACGGCGCGCGGAATGGCCTTGGGAAGTCGATACAGGCCGCCGGCGCCAGCGATGAGACCACGCTTGACCTCCGGCAGCGCGAAAACCGCGTCCTCGGAAGCCACGGCGAGATCGCAGGCGAGCAGCAGTTCGAGTCCGCCGGCCAGGGCAAAACCCTTCACGGCCGCGATCCAGACCTTGCTGCGCACCGCATCCACAAACCCTGCGAACCCACCCTCCGCAGTCCAAAGCGTCGCCTCGTTACCGCGGGCGATCTCGCCGAGATCCGCCCCGGCGCAGAACGCTTTGTGTCCCGCCCCCGTGAGGATCGCGACACGGATCTCCGGGTCGGCTTCGATGTCCCGCACGGCGCGCCCAAGCGCAGACGCGACGGGACCATTGATGGCGTTGCGGACCTCCGGGCGATTCAGGGTTACGCGAGCGATCCCGCCGCCGAGCCTTTCCAGGAGAACGGGGTCGGCAGGTCGGCCGGAGTCCGGTGGGCCATGGCTTGAAAGGGCGAAATCGAGATCTTGCGTCATTGCGGTCGCCCTTGCGCGCTCATCTGGCGCAGCGCACGCCGGATGATCTTGCCGGTCGCGGTCATCGGAAGGTCTTCGACAAAGACGACCTCTCGCGGGTATTCGTGGGCGGCGAGCCTCGTCTTGACGAAGACGCGGATATCCTCCGCGAGGGCGTCAGATCCGGCTGTTCCCGGCTTTGTCACCACGAAAGCCTTGATGATTTCGGTCCGGATCGGATCCGGAACTCCAACCACGCCGGCCAGGGAAACCGCCGGATGGCGAAGGATGCAGTCCTCGATCTCGCCGGGCCCGATGCGGTAGCCGCCCGATGTGATGACATCGTCATTGCGGCCGACGAACCAGATGTAGTCCTCGTCGTCGCGGCGCCCGAGATCGCCGGTGAGCAGGAGATCGCCCGCGAATTTTTCGGCTGTCGCCTTCTCGTTGCGCCAGTAGCCGAGAAACATGACGGGGTCGGGACGACGCACGCCGATATTGCCGATGACGCCGCTCGGGACCTCGTGCCCCTCGTCGTCCACGATGACAACCTCATGGCCCGGTACCGCCCAACCGATGGCCCCCGGCTTGGCCGCAAATAGATCCTCGCAGGAAGCCACAACCAGGTTGCATTCGGTCTGGCCGTAGAACTCGTTGACCGTGAGGCCGAAAACCGAGCGTCCCCAGTCGAGCAATTCGCCGCCGAGGCTTTCCCCGCCGCTGCCCACACTGCGCAAGGAGAGCCCCGGATAGGGCGTGTTCCGTGCCTGGCGCATCAGCTTCAGGGCCGTCGGTGGAAGAAACACGTTCCTCACCTGCTGGTCGGCCATCAGCCGTAGTGCGTCTTCGGGATCGAACTTCTTGGCCCGGTGCGACACCACCGTGACGCCATGATGCCAGGCCGGCAGAAGCACGTCGAACAATCCACCGATCCAGGCCCAATCGGCCGGGGTCCAGAAGCGGTCGCCCGCTTGCGGGAAGAGATTTTGCGGCATCTCCACGCCGGGCAGGTGCCCGAGCAAAACGCGGTGGGCGTGCAGCGCGCCTTTGGGGTCTCCCGTCGTGCCGGACGTATAGATGATGATTGCCGGATCTTCGGCCGCCGTATCGACGGGCGTGAAGGCGTCCGAGGCCCCCGAACAGTTGCGGTGGAAATCGATGGAGCCGGGACCCTGCCCGTCAATCGTGAAGACACCTTCGAGTTCGGGTAGATCACCGCGCAACTCGGCAATCTTGTCCGCACCGGCGCGATTGGTGACGATGGCCCGCGCGCCGCTGTCGGCAAGCCGGAAGCGGAGCGCATCGGGGCCGAACAGTTCGAACAATGGCACGCTGATGAGGCCGGCCTTGAATGCCGCGAGATGGGCTAGGGCAGTCTCGGGCGCCTGCGGCAGCAGCACCGCCACCCGGTCGCAGCGCTTGAGGCCCTGGGCGACGAGCACGTTGGCGAAACGGTTCGACAGGCGCCTCAGGTCCTCGAAGCTGAACCGCTGCTCCGCTCCGCTTTCGCCGATGTTGATGAGCGCCAAAGCGTTGCCGGCAGCATGCCGATCGCAAACGTCCACCCCGATGTTGTAGCGTTCAGGAACCGCCCACCGGAACCCGGTCCGCAGGTCGGAATAGGATTCCCCTCTGTGCAGCATGGGACGTCCGTGGCTCCCTCAGCCGGCGCTATGCCATCCACCGCTGGCGAGCGGGTGCAATGCCCGCTTCTCGTTGACCCCGGCCCCTGCACCGAGTTGTTAAAAACAATCGAACGTTCTTTTAATCCCGTCAAGTCCTGTTCCGTGTCCAGCCCGGTGCGCGCCTTGCCGATTTCGCCTATGCTAACCAGTCCCGGGCGCTTCGCACTCCTAAAAACGCCAGCTCGAGTCCGGTTCCACGATCCATTGCCCGCCGAGGCGCGATCATGCAGGAACCGGCCCATCCGTCGGAGATCAGGTGACATGGCGCGCACGGTGGGCTCGTCGGGTCCGAAAACCATGGAGGCGATCCGAAGCGCCGGCCTCGATCTCATCTACGAGTTCGGCTACGAGGGGATGAGCCTGCGCCAACTTGCGGCCAAGGTCGGCATCCAGCAAGGATCGCTCTACAATCACATCCGCAGCAAGCAGGATCTCCTTCTCGACCTCATCAGGGACCATATGGAGACCCTGCTGGAGTCTCTCGACACGACTCTGGTGTCGGTCGAAAGTCCGCTCGACCGCTTGCGCAGCTTCGTGGACTTTCACGTCACGTACCATGTGAAGCGCAAGCGGGAAGTCTTCGTCGTCAATTCCGAACTACGCAGTCTCGAGCCGCAGAACTACCGGATCGCGACCGAGTTGCGCGGCCTTTATGAACGCCAGCTCATCGCGATCCTGCAATCCGGCGTCGCCGAGGGCGCCTTCGAGATCACCGATGTTCCCGTGGCGGCGTTCGGCATCATCGGCATGCTGTCGGGAATATGTGCGTGGTACGATCCGAAAGGCCGGCTCGACCGGGCGTCACTTTCGGCGATCTATGTCGAGATGGTCTTGAAGAGTGTGGGGGCTCGCAAGACCCTCTCCATGGAGAATGCCGCGAGCGGCAGGGGCGCACTTTCGCGCCCGGAACGACGCGCTCGCCGTGCAGGATAGGGCCAAGCGAAATCGAACGGAGTTGTCGCGTGGTGGCCCCATGCACATCCCCCGACCGTCGGCAGTTCTCCTACCCACGCGTCAGCAATTCAAGTTGGTTGCGAGCCCCCGCAACCAACGATCCCGGCGGTCTCAGATCGCCCGACAGCCCGGCCGCCCAACAAGGCGCGCCGGGCTTTTTGTTGCGATCCGCAGCAAAACTCAGCATGGCAGCACGATCGCCAGTTCGCCGCCCTGGGCATCAATTCGATCGCACTCACCACCGAGCGCACCACCTGTGCGACCTCCGCCCGCGTGTCCTCGCGCCCGAGAGCCTCGCTCAGCGAGTCGATGCGCGTGCGGTAGACCTCCGCCAGACCAGCGTCGCCACCTGCCGACGCTACAGCTTCAGGCAGGTCCACGAACCGGCGCCGGGCGTCATCGCCTGCCTGGGCTATAACGGCCGCGGCATCGCAATGGCGACCGCCATGGGGGGCGAGATCGCGCGCCGGATCACCGGCACGCCCGCCGCCGACCTCGACAT